>Ga0114963_10001766_pt1 | contig 14776 bp, 12 predicted proteins | sample C_131016_EF_Meta_FD_87019 | JGI IMG/M metagenome (GOLD analysis project Ga0114963, IMG submission 87019) | Freshwater microbial communities from Lake Croche, Canada to study carbon cycling - C_131016_EF_MetaG | ecosystem: Environmental > Aquatic > Freshwater > Lake | place: Lake Croche, Canada...
CCCTTCATTATTATCCATCGCATACCTACGCAATACGGCAAAGACATACGTAATGGACTCACTATTATTGACAATATTCCACTACCTACACAATACTCACTATACACCTTCACCACCACTCCACTACACCTCTATTTCTATGTTTATTTCTGTTAATTTATAGTTAAGTTCCCTATATTTTCCACCTCCTTTTTTTTGAGTTACATATTTATCCATTATTTCTTTAAACCGTGCATATGGATTTTTAATATGGTTCGGGTCGATTGGTTCATTAAATGTAGGGGGGTCTTGTGAATCGTTCGTTTTGAATAATAAATCAATCGGACTTTTATACTCACCTTTTAAAAATCCCGTAAAATTCCATGTTTCTCTTTTATTTTCATTATGTCTTAATATATCTGGTATCATATTCGGAAACTGAAATAAATTTATTTTTTCTTCGTTTGAAATGACTAAATGAATCGTAGGATTCAATCCTCTCTTTTCCAGTTCACTTTTAATATATTTTATTAAATAATAATTCTTTTCAGCACTCCCTTTTAACGTTTTCGTGGTTTTACAATTTCCGCTCATGTATAAAATAAAAATATATATTTTAGACACGGGTTATTTCTAAAAAATTGATTTGAATTTACCAATTATACATAAACTTATATAGTTCAACAAAATGGTTAAAAATACAACTGGCGGTTCGAAACATAAATCATTTGCACGTAAAGGAGCAAGCGATAAAGGCAAAACTCGACTACGATTATCTGAGGATCCTGCCGAAAAATATGCTCATGTTACTAAAATGTATGGAGAAATGTGCGATGTATTATGCGATGATAATAAATCACGAAAATGTTTTATTCGCGGTAAATTCCGTGGAAAAGGAAAACGAAATAGTATCATTCTTGTTGGGTCGGTTGTATTGATTGGAATGAGGGACTGGTCGTCGGATGATACAAAATGTGATTTGTTGGAAGTATATACTGATCAAGAAGTGTTACAATTAAAAAATCATCCAAAAGTGCCGACTGCATTTTTATCATTATTAATATCAAGTTCTGATGCAAAAGTAGTTACCGAAGATGATTCTGAAATGTTCGAGTTTTCAAATATTATAAAAACTGCGGACGAGATAATCCTCCCTATGCAAACCGGAAAAGATGACGAGGTCTTTATACTAGATACGATAGATGAAATAAATATAGATGATATTTAATATTAGGAATTGTCTAAGATAATATTTATACGCTGAAAGAATAAATATATATCGAGTAAAACCGATAAAACCACGAGAATTAAAAGAGTAAACATAATATGGCAAATATATAATATATTTGTTATATAAAAATCCCTATCAATTTTATAATAATTGTAGCCGTATTTTTTTCTTGAACTGGGATTCATCTTTAAATAAAAACAGTTTAAATTTACGTTTTGAATAATTCGCGATATTTTCGTGTGTTATAATACGAGATAGCATTTTGTTATCTTCTAGATATACCATATACATATTAGTACCATCATTTTTCACCAATTTCCCAAATATAATTCCATCATATTCTGGATGTAACAGTTCTGGGTTTGTATAATATTGATGAATTAAGTAACAATCGGTCTGTATTTTACGTATTGCACGCATAGATTCATTTATGTAATCTATTTTAGAAATCCAATTGATAAAAAACTCGTTTGAGTCTTGACTGGTATGTTTTAATATACCTAAATCTCGTGAAATCCACATCATATTTAATAAATCGACTAATCGTCTTATCGGGCTAGTTATATGTACATATGATTTTATATTTAGTATTTCATGTTCTCTAATTATTGTATTCGAATTATATAATACATATTGTCCAGCAGTATTATTCCATGTTTGTATTACCCGTTTAGAATCCGTAGATAGGGCATTAAACGACTCGTTTATTTCAGTTTCTTCAAAAATGAGTTTATTTTTATAGATAGCAGACCGAAAAATACCAATTTCTTTATTTGCCATATATTGTCCGCACGTTTTATTCATGATCGTCATCCAGTAAGTAACTAAATCGTGACTATCTGTTATGGATTTATCTAGGGCTGATGTAAATCGAAATAATTTATCGTATTCTGGCGAGGAATATAGTAATTCTGATTCTTCATATCGGTAATTTTTGAATACTTTGATTGCAGAATGATGAAATTGTACATTATCGACAATAAATGTATTTCCGTCATTTTTCCAAAACATATCCATTACAAATGTGAAGCGCGTTTGATTTTCTTGTAACGAACATAATTGATCCGATAATATAGTGGGAAGCATAGGACGTTTACGGTCTGGTAAATAAATGGTAGATACGCGTGAGCTGAATGATTTCCAAAGTCCGAGTGTTTCCAACCAAAAGAATACATTCGCGATATATACGCTAATTTTAACTGTATTATCTGGATATTCAATTATACTGAATCCGTCGTCAAAATCGAGAGAATTATGTGGGTCGATTGTAAATACCCTATGTGTATTTCTTCGGTCTTCAATCGAAAAATTGGTATTTTTTAGAATTCTATCAATATATTCATTCGGTGTATTATTCACTAATTTTGTGCGGGTATTATTGGTGAATTGAGTAAGTGAAACGTGTAGACTTTTACAATATAATTGATATTCAAAAAAAACATTCGAGTCGGTGATATTTCCCAGCGTTTCGATTAGCAATCCTTGCGGATGAGTATTTTTCCAAGAATTATATTTAAATACCACATATTTATTTACAAGTATTTTAGAGAACTCGATTTTAGGATCATATGGAACTAAAAATACGGGAAGATGTTTATCGTCTGGTATACATTTATACAAAGGTCGTTTTTTATTTTCAGTATAACCGAATGTTTTATTATTTTCCAAAATCAATATCCCTGCGAGTGAAATCCCAGATTTTACATGGGAATAAACGGATTTGAATGAATATTCGAGAGATTGAATATCAAAGTAAAATACGTCTTTGGAGAACATTTTTTCTTTTAGAGGAGATAGAGTTGGAAAAAGAGTAACATCGACGGGTTCGTTGGTTTCTGCATTCAAAATAGAATATTCCGAATAGGTTTTATCGCGAATCAGTATTTTATAATTCATTTTTTGATTCACTAATTATCTCTATATTTATCCTGTATTTTCTATATTTTTTTAAATATGTATATATATATCTTGGAATTATCTTGAAATGAATTATAAATATAATATGATAGACTGGATTTTGATTTTATCGTTGTTAGTGGCATTAATTTGCAGTTCTGTTATTTTGATAGAGATCGTTTATTATAAAAACCATAGGTATAAAAAATCATTTTCATCTTGGCAAGTTCCTTTGATATTTGCTATGTTGATAGATTTGTATCTTTTGTATTTAGAATAGAATATTCTCATAGATAAAACAAAATAAACATATTGTTTTTTTATTATATAACAATATGTCTCAATATAAACGTAAAAGTAAAAATCCATATACAACAATAAAAGAAAGGGAAATAATTATAACTTCAGGTATAAAGTGGTTAATTATAGTAGAGTCTCCCTCAAAATGTTCTAAAATAGAGTCTTTTTTAGGAGGCGAATATAGATGTATTGCGTCGAAAGGACATATTAATACGATTGATAATTTAAAATCCATAAATATAACGGGGGATTTTGAAACGAAATTCGATGTAATTCCCGAGAAAAGAAGACATATAGAATCCATGCAAAAAATCGTCTCTCAGTTTCCAAAAGAGAATATAATGATTGCTACAGATGATGATCGAGAAGGGGAGGCGATTGCGTGGCATCTATGCAATTTATTCAAATTAGATATATGTATCACAAAACGTATTATTTTTCGAGAGATTACTAAATCTGCTATTTTATATGCGGTTGCACATCCATCTGTCATAAATTTACCACTTGTTCAAGCACAAAACTGTCGACAGATTTTAGATATCATAGTAGGATACAAAATATCCCCCATTTTATGGAAACACGTATATTTTGATAAAGAAAAGTCTCTTTCTGCCGGAAGATGTCAAACCCCGGCACTACGTTTAGTATATGATAAAGCAAAGTCTATTTCTAATAAGGAGACCCTACAATTATATCAAACGACTGCATCTTTTTTCCAGAAAGAAATGATCTTTGAGTTAAACAAAGAATTCGAGAGAAAGGAGGATATCGAAGACTTTCTCTCAGAATCGATCGAATTTTCATATAAATTAAAAATAGAATCTCCGCAATTAAAAAAATCGAATCCTCCGAAGCCATTTAATACATCTTGTTTATTACAAAAGATATCTACTCAATTACATTATTCTCCGAAAGAAGCGATGAGTTTATGCCAACAATTATATCAAGATGGTCATATTACATATATGAGAACAGATTCAACGAAGTATTCAATACCCTTTTTATCTGAATCGAAATCTTATATAACAGAAAAATATGGGGAAAAATACGTAGGGAATCTCTCAAATATACAAAATACGGATAATACAAATCCGCATGAAGCCATAAGAGTAACACATATCGAATTATCCAATATATCATCGTCAAATTTAAAACTGAATTCTTTATACAAATTGATTTGGCAGAATACTGTAGAATCGTGTATGTCGGAATACGAATATATCTCATATATGATAACCATTTCTGCACCGAAAAATACAATATATAAACATATGGTCGAGGTTCCTACAATTATAGGATGGAAAATTATCCAAAATAAACATATTGAAAATGACAATTCTCTCGTTTTTTATTTACAAACCATAGAAAAAACTCAAAAATTCGCATACAATTATATTAAATCTACTGTATCTGTGAAGAACGGGGAACGGCATTATACAGAAGCGGGATTGATTAAGGAATTAGAAGAGAAAGGTATTGGTAGACCTTCTACGTTTGCTGGAATAATTGATACCATTCAGGAGAGAGGATATGTGAAAAAGCAAAATATTGAAGGAACGAAATTTTCGGTAACGGATTTCGAATTAATTGGGAATGAGATAAACAAAACGGATATCGAAAAAGTATTCGGAAATGAAAAAAACAAGTTGGTCATCCAAAATATCGGAATAATTGTATGCGAATTTTTAACAGAATATTTCAGCGACTTATTTTCATATGATTATACAAAAAATCTAGAAATAGAATTAGACGAAATTGCGAATAATGCGAGGATTCCCTGGTATGAAACCTGTAGAAATTGTATAAATAATATCGATTCTCTCATTTCTTCACTTAACATTCATAAAAAGGAATATAAAATAGACGATCATAACATTCTGGTCTATGGAAAGAATGGTCCAGTTATTAAAAATACTGGTAACGGGTCTAAAAAAATAAATTATATATCTGTAAAGCACGATTTAGAGATAGATATCAAAAAATTAAAAGGTCAACAATACACTTTAGAGGAATTAATAGAAGTAAAAGAGAGAGAATTGGGAAAATATAAAAATGCGAAGGTTTTATTAAAATCCGGTAAATTCGGATATTATATAGAATTACACGACGAAGCCGATGGAAATACTAAGCGACAATCTGTAGAATCATTTCTTAAAACCTCCAATAAAACTGCAGACGAACTCTCCATAGACGACATTTTAGAAATATTCGAATCATCCACAAGTAATGTAGCTGCAGTAACACCTGAAACGAATATAATGAGAGAATTATCTAAAAATATATCTATACGGAAGGGTAAATATGGGGCATATATTTATTATAAATCATCTTCTATGAAAAAGCCCGAATTTTATAATGTACAAAAATTCAAGGGATTTACGACTTGTTCATCGGATACTTTATTAGAATGGATATATAAAACATATAATATTTTGGATAAATCCTAGATCGTGTGATAGGAATTTTGACAATCAAAAAATATATTCTAGTATATAAATGGGATCCCCACAAGTAAATAATTCGGAATTGATTGGTAGTATATTTAGGTATGGAATTGTAATATCTTTGCTAACAATTACACTTATAAATATTTTCAATACAAACGTTCAATTTATAATGTTTATAGTATTATTAATTACATTTGTATTTAGTATTACGTTTGTAGTTAGAGATATTATGCTAACGCAGGGAATCCTAACAGAATCCAATATAATTACAAGTATAACGTCAACAAGTATAAATTTTAGAAATATATTTTTAGGATCAATAGGAATTGGTGTAATATTTAAAATAATATCCCTCACATTATTTATAGTGGTATTAAATTACGGACGAAGTCAGTTATCAAGTAGTAATACAAGTACAAATAGTAGTCTTACCACAGATAATGAAATTACATTCAAAAATTATATAGTAAGTTTCATAATATCCATCATATTTTTGGGATTATTGACTGCGATGTTATTTATTATGTATGCATCCTATAACGTACGGATTGCAATTATAAATGTTACTTCTATATTATTATCACTCGCAATATTAGGATTATCTTCCTATGAGATGTATTGTTCGTCCCGTTTTTTCGACGTGTATAAATCGAATGGAATTATATACCAAACGACGTAATAAATGAAGATGCGTAAAATACACATAAATAATAACTCGTATTTTCATAAAATACACATGAAATTTTATGAAACACATTTTGAGGATTATATAAAAGCGGTGAATCATTTTAACATACATTCGGATATTGAATACAATATTACAAATATAACTGAATTTAATAATTTAATAATGTATGGTTCTCCTGGTATCGGTAAATATTCTCAAACGTTGCATTTATTAAAACGTTTTAGTCCGAGCGAATTAAAGTATGAGAAAAAAATGAAGGTAAAGACGGATAAACATGAGTATCAGTATAAAATGAGCGATATTCATTTTGAGATTGATATGAGTTTTTTGGGATGTAATTCCAAAATATTATGGCACGAGATTTATTTCCAAATCGTAGATATTATATCTGTAAATCCAAATAAAATCGGAATTATAGTGTGTAAAAATTTTCATAAAATACATAGTGAATTATTAGATATATTTTACAGTTATATTCAGCATTTTAATACAAAAATAACAAATATACAAGTAAAATTTATTTTATTAACCGAACATGTAAGTTTCATTCCATCGAATATTATAAATGTATGTGAAATAATTAAATTGAAACGTCCTTCAAAAGAAACATATCATAAGATGATAAATGAGAAAACGAATAAATCGAATAAACCGAATCATATGTTATCGATGTTAAATACTATCGAATTGGAAAATATAATTAATTTAAAAGAGATCTATTCATTTTCTCTCGTAAAAAAAATAGATACGTTACCAGAAGACATATTTAATACGGTATGCGATCAGATTATTAAAGAAATCGAAAACTACGAAGATTTGAATTTTATTCAATTGAGAGATGTATTGTACAATATTTTAGTGTATAATTTAGATATGACGGAATGTTTATGGTATATTTTAACCTATTTTATAAATTCGAAAAAACTCTCTCAAACAAATATTTCCGACATTCTAAATAAATCATATATTACTTTGAAATATTATAATAATAATTATCGTCCGATTTATCATTTAGAGAGTATTATTTATTATATCATAAACAAATTATATATTGGATGAATCGAAAAGAAGCATTAATGATTTTACAAATCGCGGAATCTCATCCATGTGAGAAAACGATTAAAAGGCAATATCGGATGTTAGCATTAAAACATCATCCTGATAAAAATCGGTTGAATGACACGGGTTCGGAAGAATTTTATAATATTCAGAATGCATATGAGCTATTAATTAAAGATTTGGATAATTCATTATATTTAGAAGGAGATATATGCTTAGATTATGATACAATATTGAGACAATTTTTAGATATGGTTTTAGAAGACGAATTTTATATTATTAAAAAATTATTGATGTTATTAATTCCAAAAATAATAACCGCGATTCGTTCCATCGATATTTCTAAAATACGTAATTTATTAGATCATATTGACAATCGAATACTTGGGACAATAAATGATTTTTTCAAAAAATACGAATATGTATTTGAGAAAACGGATATGCAGAACCTCTCGAATTCGATAACCGACTATTTGAGAGAGGTTAAAATTCAGAATATGGATATGTTGATTAAATATAATCATATTATATTAAATCCGCTATTAGACGATTTATTCCAAAATAATTTATATAGATTAACTGAAAATGGGACTACATTATTAATCCCATTATGGCATCATGAATTATTATATGATTTATCCGGGTCTGAAATATTAGTAGAATGTTACCCTATTTTACCCGAGAATATACTGATTGACGAATATAATAATATTCATGTGAATGTACAATATCGATTGATTGATATTTGGGAATTAGAAAAAATAAAGATCGAGGTTGGAAGTCGGATATTTTCGATAGATCGAAACAGTTTATCTTTAACTGAACATCAGACGATTCTATTTAAGGAACAAGGAATCTCTCGAATAAATGACCAGGACATATATTGTATTTTAGAAAAAAGTGATATCTATGTTAGCATTACCATAACGAACGATTAACGTTTGTTACCGAATTTAAGCATATAGTGTTTTCTTGATTTCTTGGATTTATTTTTACGATAACATTTACTATCTGAACATTTACGCGAACCGGTTTTACAGTGGGGTCTTTTTTTAGAAGATTTAGAAAGGCATTTTTTACTAACGCTGCATCGCCGTCTAGTAATTTTACAACGTTTATTCATTATATATAATATATAATATAATTTTCCTAAATTTGGGGTTATTTCTTTCTCTCGATAAATATTTATTTAGAACTAGAATATGAGAATATATTTATAAATAGAATATGCGACTTCTATTTATAATACACTATTTATGGATTCCGATATATAAATGTATAGTACAAATTATTTCAGACTACGTTACAAAGGAGTATGTAAAACGGTTCAAATATCCATTTTTTCTTCCACTAACACCTCCGATTATAACGAATGATATTGTTCAGGAGAATAGTGATAAATATTATGAATATATGAATCATTTCTTAAATACAATTCCAGAACATATACCTATTTTACGTAATAAATATTATAGAAAATAAAGACTCGAGTATTCCATTCAAATACAATATAAAAAGTAGTGTCTCTATTTTATTATTTGAATGTGCGGAATAATAGGATATTTGGGAAATACCGAATGTAATGAATCTATATTGAATGGATTACGGTTATTAATGAATCGCGGATATGATTCTATCGGAATATCTACTATTATAAACGGCGAATTATCTACATTAAAATACGCAAATGACGGAATAAATGAATTATCGATAGATTCTCTCGAACAACAACTTTCAAGAGATACAAATACTTCAAATATTGGAATTGGTCATACCAGATGGGCGACCCATGGATCAAAAACTGTCATAAATGCCCATCCACACGCGGATAATAAACATCGTATTTCTCTCGTACATAATGGAATTATTGAGAATTATGCCGAATTAAAGAGAGACCTATTAAACGAAGGATATACATTTCTCTCTCAAACCGATACAGAAGTAATTTCGGTGATGATTGGCAAATATCTGGATGATGGGAAGTATATGATAACCGCCATAGAAAATACAATTAACCGATTATCCGGAACTTGGGCATTAGTTGTCTTAAACAAAGATATCCCGAATAAAATCTGGATAACGCGTAATGGATCGCCATTATTATTAGGGATAGAAGATGAGTATGTCATTATAGCATCGGAACAGATTGCGTTTGGAAATAAAATTAAGAATTATATTGTGTTAGACAATCATGATATTTTTGAAATTGAGAGACAAGATTCTGGTAAAATTACATATAGTCGAGATATACGGAATTATATTTTAAAAACGAAAGTAGAACAAGGCATTATCGAGACATATCCTAGTGGATATGATTATTGGATGATTAAAGAGATATATGAACAACCTGAAGCTGTAAATCGTGCTACAAACAACGGGGGAAGAATTAAAGATGACAATTCCGTAAAATTAGGCGGATTAGATACACATATATCAGATTTATACCTAGTAGAACATTTAATCCTATTAGGTTGCGGTACTTCATATAATGCGGGATTATGGTCGATTCCGTTTTTCAAAAATATGGAACTATTTCAAACCGTAAATATATACGATGGCGCGGAATTCACTACCAAAGATATTATAACTATTGGTAAAACGGGAGTTATTTTCCTATCCCAATCGGGAGAAACCAAAGATTTACATAGATGTCTCTCTATTTTAAACGAAAAACCGAATATTATTACAATTGGCGTAATAAATGTAGTGGATTCGATGATTGCGAGAGAAACCGATTGTGGAGTATATTTAAATACAGGGAGAGAAGTTGCAGTTGCGTCTACAAAATCATTTACGAATCAGTGTGTAGTATTAGGAATGATAATTATTTGGTTTTCTCAAATAAAGACTATTTTTAAAGAAAAACGCAATCATATGATAACCGATTTAATGAACCTTTCTTTTCAGATTCGAGAGATATTACACCAGGATTTAATTCAGTTCGCCATCTACCATTTTACAGAGAAATGGCATAAAACGCATTCTATGTTTTTATTAGGAAAAGGCTGTTGCGAAGCAATCGCGAGAGAGGGGGCGTTAAAAATAAAAGAAGTGGCATATATTCATGCAGAGGGTTATTCTTCCTCGGCTCTTAAACATGGACCATTCGCATTAATTGAAGAAGGATTACCCATTATTATTATAGATATTGGGAATGAGTATCGAGAGAAAAATAAAAATGCCATGGAAGAAGTAAAAAGTAGGGGGGCGGATATTTGGTTATTGACCGACGATAAAACAATTAAATCTAATGAAAATGTCTATGTAACCAATATAATTGAGAATAACACATTCGGTGCATTACACGCCGGAATTGTAATACAATATTTTAGTTATAAAATGGCATTAAAACGTGGATATAATCCGGATTATCCGCGTAATCTAGCAAAAGTAGTGACAGTAGAATAACTACTCACATTAAAAAATCGGTATATATGGATTTATACGAATTATATAAATAATGGAGAGAAATAGCGAAAAAACTGTATTAAAAAAAATGATATTGATGTACATTCGTGAAAATATAAATACAAATTTAAATCATTCTATTAATATTGACGTAATTGTCGAAGAGGTGGTGAGAGAATTAATGAATAATCGCAATTCTAAAACACATATTTATGGACCCGGTCAATTCGACCAATCCAAAGAAAGCCGCCAATCAGAAGAGATGGTCGAATTCATTTATCCCCCATCTCCTCAAATCGAATCAGTCCATACATATGATAGATGTATAACTCGCCAATCAATATTATTTAGATGCATATCGCGGATATATGAATACATAATGAAAAAATGTAATGATCAAGATACACATCAACGATATCAAGCGGTTAGTAGTCTTTTATTTGAATTATTTCGCGCGATTACAAGTTCTCTCATGATATTATTCGTGCCACAAAATTGTAAAGGTGATATTTGTAATTTAAATGATATGTTAGTCATTCATTATGATTTTAGAAGTGTTGGCTTAGTCATTAATTTTATTACATTATTTTCATTTACGATACTTTATTCAATTGAATTATGGAGAGAAAATCGGTTAATTAAATATTTAGATGTTAATCCGAATTTACCTACAGATATAGACTATATTTCAACGATTATGGATATAATACCAGAAGATAAAAAACAGAAATTATTATCAAGCAATACCTATTATAAATATATAACATACACTACCATTATTATTTATATTATAAATGCAATCATTAGCGGCATTATCATAAACAACTCATTTTTAAATAGTCAAACGCATTCTACGTATATTACATATGTTATTTTTATGATAACAAAATTATCGAATGCATACGGAGTAATAACTTCAGATAATAATTTGTATTATTCTGCATATTTAAAGACAAATATACAATTTAATGATATCGATCGACATTATAAAAAAATCATCAAGATATAGGTCTTATGAAAAAATATAACAATAAATGTTATATTTTTTATTCGTCATTCAATTTATATTTTACTTGAAAATATTAAAACATCAAATTATTCCAAAATATATAACTACTAACATTTTTATTCTGTCAAAATATCTAAACAACTTTCTTTTTAACAATTTTCTTAACTGGTGCAATTACTGGTGCAACCACCTCTTCTTGAACAACCGGTGTCGCTTTTTTAATCACTTTTTTGACCGATGGTACTACCGGAGCTGCTGATGCTGCTTCTTCGAGAGGGGTAACATCTATCGTAAATTCTTTAGGTGTGTCCGGAATTTTATCATCTATCTTCTCCGCAGCAACAGTCACAATATCATCGGAAGCGGGTTCATGTTCATCATCGCTATCTGGTACATCTGTAGTATAAGGAGCTGAAACCACAGCAGAGTCATGTCGAGCTAATTTAGGTGGAACTGGCATTTCTTCGTACTCATCGACTTCATCAACAACTACGGAATCGACCGATGTTGTAGCACTTGATTTAGCGAACATATTCCGGTCTTTATCAGATAACCGAATATGACAGACGTCATTATCTACTCTTTGAACAACTCGCGGCTTCACAATCAACTGTTCAACCTGCCATGTTAGACCCCATCCTTTACCTCCAATCCAAACACCTGTAGTTTTCAATCCGCAAATAACTTGACTTGATTTTGGAACATAATCCATCGGAGTTGCGTCTGGGAGTGATTCATTCGGAAAGACCTTTTTATAATCAACATCAAATATACGTGTTTTCCATTCTCCTCCATAACATGGTATTTTGGGTTTCATAGAAGGAGGTTTGGAATAATCGATACTCTTTTTTTCGTCTTTTGGATATTTAAAATATGGAAAGAAACTGTCCTCTACCAATTCTCTTGACTTTTTTTTACCCCACCATAATTCGCTATTTTTGACCGCATCATCGATAACTTGATTTTCGAATTCTTTCATTTTTTCTAAAAATGCTTCTGTTTCAGGGGTCTTATATTGCTCATTCGGAAACTGTAGTGAAAGTTTAAACTTTCCATCAGATTCTCCATCCTCGTTGCAAAAGTCACTAATACCCCATGTTGTCATCGGAGCAGTAGAAATCGCCAAAGCTCGATTCGATTGGGTACTAATAACAGCAATCATTTTACCACCCTTATCATTTACTTTAGGAGGCATATATTTTACTTTAGTTGTATCCCATTCAGGGTATTCAATAATAACAGCGGTATTGGTATTTGCAGACGACATTTTCAAGAGAATCAATAACTATATAGTCTAGATACAGGCAATTCTTTAAATCAATTTTATAGAGTTAATTTTACAAAAATCATACATTTTTACACAGTAGTGATTAGTGTCAGTTAATTTTTTTTAATACAAAAATATATAAATAGTATTATAATAGAAATACATCGAAATATATGTTTTCAAAACTAATTTATCCACTAGGAACGATAGATTGCTCTAAAAATAACATTATTTATAAAAATGAAATTATTCCAAGAGTATCGAATCCTTTGAATTATGCGTTTATCTATAATGATTATCAAAAAAATACCAATATATTAAATATATATAAATTAACCGAACTTAAGCAAATTGCAAAACAGTATAATTTGCATGTTAGCGGTACAAAACAATTATTGGTCGATCGAATCATTCGGCAATTTAATAAAATCTCAAAAGTAATTATTTTACAAAAAATATACCGAGGATATTTAGTGAGAGAATCGATACGTTTAAGAGGGGGGGCATTAAACGACCGAAACATATGTGTAAATTCGTCGGATTTCTATTCGCTAGAACCAATCGCCGATATCGATCATCGTTCATTTTTTTCATATAACGATGATCAATTATTTTGGTACGGGTTTGATATTGAATCTATTTTTTTATTAATTTCAAAAACACCTAGATTGAATATTATAAATCCATATAATCGAGAGAATATATCCCAAATCGTGATAAATAATATCATTTCTCTCAGAAACAAAATTCGTATTTTATTTCCAGATATAATAATTCAACCCAATATTTTAGAACAATCTATATCTTTGTCAGCTATACATCATATACCAACAATACATCATATACCAACAATACATCATATACCAACGATAAATCATATACCAACGATTTCAAATACACTCGAGTTTAATGGGATAAATACGCCAGAAATACGGCGATTAAATCGAATCCGAGAAGGAAGTATTCAAACCCGAATGCAAGAATTATTTATGGAAATCGACCAGCTTGGGAATTATACGCAAACCGAATGGTTTGCTACATTAACTCGTGTAAATTATATTCGGTTGTATAGATTATTATATAATATATGGCGTAGATTATCGATTGATGTAAGAAACAAAATATCTATATTAGGCGACCCATTTTTAAATATTTTCCAAAATATTATTCATTTAGATGACCTCGGATATGAGAGAATACAAGAAGCGTGTTTACGTGTTTTTGAAAATATGGTTTTTACAGGAATTGATATTGAATATAGAAAACTAGGTGCATTACACGTATTGTCCGCATTAACAATTGTATCCTTAAATGCTCGAATTTCGATGCCATGGTTATATGAATCATTTATGTAAAAAACCGAAAACCGAAAACCGAAAACCGAAAACCGAAAACCGAAAACCGAAAACCGAAAACCGAAAACCGAAAACCGAAAACCGAAAACCGAAAACCGAAAACCGAAAAACGAAAACCGAAAACAGAAAACACAAAA
>Ga0114963_10001767_pt1 | contig 14773 bp, 14 predicted proteins | sample C_131016_EF_Meta_FD_87019 | JGI IMG/M metagenome (GOLD analysis project Ga0114963, IMG submission 87019) | Freshwater microbial communities from Lake Croche, Canada to study carbon cycling - C_131016_EF_MetaG | ecosystem: Environmental > Aquatic > Freshwater > Lake | place: Lake Croche, Canada...
GTCATGACCGTGGGCTTCTTCGTGGGCCACCGCGTCGTGGGCGGCTTGTGCCCGCACCAGCAAATCACGACCATGTTGGGGCCAGCCAAACATGGCCGCGGCGGCGTAGGCTGCCAGCAGGATGGCGATGCCCGCAATGGTCCGGGAAGATGCCGCCGACGGGGCGGAGAATACCGGGCCGCCGGGCTGTGATGGCATAGGCTCGTGCATCAGAGAGGGCTCCAGCGTGAATCCGCCGCGCGAATCGTATGAAACCGGCTGCGATCGTGAAAGCACCATGACAAACGCAGGGATCCAGCACGCCGAGATCTGGCTGCGAGGCAACATTCGGCCTGTGGCATGGCTGGCCCTGTTCGTGGCCGTGGTGGCCGGTGGGCTCATCGCGGCAGTGAGCATGGGAGCGAGTAAGCCGCTGTATTGGCTGCTCGTGGCGACGTTCTGTGGCATCGCGGGAGGCAGCGTCGGCATGCTGGCCTGGGTCGCGGCGCGGCCGAGGCTGGAACGGAAGGGCGACTTCTTGCAGATCCGGTTGTCGCCAACGTCCGTTCAGCAGGTGCCGTTGGAAGCGGTCGAGTGCTTTTTCCAGGGCTCCAATCCGATCGCCCGCAGCGGCGAACCGACCTGCGGCGACCATGCGGCCTTCCGGGTGAACACGTTGGTGATGCGGCTGGCCGAACGTGCCGCTGATATTTCGTCGTGCCCGACCTTCACGCCTTGGGGAACGTGGGACGACGGCTACGTGATCTTCGACGGCCGCTGGTGTGAGCCGCTGTCAGCAGACCTTGCCCGCTCCCTGAGCCGGCGGCTCCTCGATGCCAAGCGGTCGCTCTCCGCCGGGCAGTCGGCGGCGGGAGTTGGGGCGTGAACTGGCGCGGGCTACTCGTGAGCGTGCGAGATGCCGCCGAGGCGGCCGAGGCGATTGCCGGCGGTGCCGTGATCATCGACGTCAAGGAACCGCGGCACGGTTCGCTCGGCCCTGCGGATCCGGAGACGATTGCGGCCGTGGCCAGCATGGTAGGCGTGCAGCGATCATGGACGATGGCCTGCGGCGAACTCGGAGGTGCATTAGAGCCCCGCCATGGCGCCTCACTGGGCACTGGATTAGAACCTGCGGCAGAGGCGATCTGTGGCCACCTCCAACGCGTGCGTTCGCTGCTGGGGGCCGACGCCGTGCCACCCGCCGCTGTAAAGATCGGCCTGGCGGGTGCGGCTGGCACCGACTGGCAGCGCCGACTGCGGACTACGTTCGAATCGCTGCCCGTCGGGAGCGAGCGGGTGGCGGTGGCCTACGCCGACTGGCAGCGGGCCGGAGCGCCTTCCCCACCGGAGGTGATCGCGGCGGCGTTCGGTCTCGGCTGTTCCACGCTCCTTATCGATACCTTCGACAAATCCGCTGGCGGCCTATTTTCGTGCTGCCCGCCAGGGATGCCGGCGGCCTGGGTGGCAGCCGCCCGTGACGCCGGTCTTCAGGTTGCCCTTGCCGGACGGATCGCGATGACGGAAATCGCTGCGGCCTGGGCCCTCAGTCCTGATGTGGTCGCGTTGCGGTCGGCCGTATGCTTCAATGGCAGGGCGGGCGCGGTGCAGGCCGGGCTGGTCCGCCGTGCCGTTCAGTTGGACGCACGCAGTGCGGGACCAGATGGTGCCTTGAGTAGCCTCGCGACGCCAACGCTCTGACAACTCCACATTCCAAAACCATGCATGCAGGAGAACGGATATGAAATCGATCGAAGTACGAGTGCCGCACTCGCTTGAGCGCGACGAGGTCCGCCGCCGACTGGACACCGCGCTCGTGACCGCCCGCGAACAATACGCGGCCACCGTGGGGGACATCGAGGCTTCGTGGGAGGGAGACGACCGCCTGCGGGTCTTGCTGACCGTCAGCGGCATGAAATTCGACGGCACGGTCGACATCCTGATCGAGGAACTCGTCGTCGGCCTGCAGGTGCCTGGCATGGCGGCCCTGTTTTCCGGCCGTATTCGCGAGGGGATCCAGGAACGGCTGGGAGGGTTGATCGGGTCGCAGCAGGCGTAGGGTTGAAGCAGTCTCTCCTGCAGATTCTCGCCGGAAGGGCTGCCGATGGTCGATTCATTCTCTTCGACAGGCATTCCTCCCCGCAGTTCCTGCGAGAGTTGATTGACGGATCGACACGATGAACGTCATGCACTACACGCCCCAGGTCCGTCGGCTGCTGGGCATCGCTCTGGTCGCGGCGATGGTTGCCACCCTCTGCCCGCAGGCGGTGGCCGCACTCATGCAGCCCGACGATCCGTTTTCCGATGAACTCAACCCGTTCGGCACCGGGAAGGCAGCCGCGCCTGCGGCTGTGCCGGAGTCCCCGCCGCCGAGGCCGGAGCCGCAACCGGAGCCGCAACCGGAGTCGGAATCGAGGCCAGAACCGCAGCGTCCGGCGGCCAAGGTTCAGCCCGATACGCCCCGGGCCAAACTGCCGCTGCCGTTTCCTGACACCGCGGAGCCGGACGAGCCTTCAGGCCAACGAAGACGGTTACCAGACCGCGATCTCCAGGCTGCCCCCCGCGGCGGCGCAGACGGACTGCAACGCGACCGGATGTTTGGCGGAGATGCCCCCGTCGCCGAGCCGACGGAAGCTGAGCAGAAACTTGTCGAGGCGGAAAAGCTCGAACGGCAGGGAAAGCTCGAAGAGTCGCGGGACGCGCTTCGCGAAGTGGTGAAACTCGACCCCTTGCTGACCATAGGCCATCTGGCATTGGGAGTGGTGCTGCGGCGGCTGGGAGATTTTCGGGGCTCTGTGGAGGCGTGTTCGAAGGGGATCGAGGTCGATCCCCAGCAACCAGAACTCTATCTTCGTCGCGGCATCGCCTGGTTTCATCTGGGCCTCTATGGCATCGCTCTGGAAGACTTCGAGGAGGCGGCGGGCATGTCCTATGACGATCCGCGACCGGAGCTCTGGCGCGGCTTGACGCTCATTGAACTCGACCGGCCCCTGGAGGCCATCAACGCCTATGCTTCAGCGATCCGGCGTGACCGCACCTGCATGCTGGCCTATCTGAATCGTGGGCTGGCGTACCTCGCCACAAATGAGCCCCGGAAGGCTGAGTTCGACTTCAATCAGGCCATCCGCCAGCAGCCGAAGGATGTTCGTGCCTGGTCGAACCGCGGTGTGGCGCAGGCACGACAGGGCCGCTTTCGTGAGGCGATCGAATCCTACGAGACGGCGCTCGGGATCAGTCCCAACGACAAGCCGGCGCGGGTCAATCTCGAGGCCGCCCGCCGCATGGCCGGACAAGAAAAACAGCAACGCAGTCGGTAGTCCAACAGCCCGGTGTCCCATCGCTTCCGCTCCGGGCTTCTATTCAAGCGTGACCGAACCACCTGAGGGAACGCATCGTTGGAATAAAAGCCCCTGGCGGAAGCCGGGGGACTCCGGTCGTGAACATGATCTCGCGTGCCATCCTAATCCGGGATGGCCCAACAACGCGGTGTCCCATCGCTTCCGCTCCGGGCTTCTTTAAGCCAGCGAACGCAGGCACGCTCTATTTGCTTGGGGCACAGACGCGAAGCGTCGTGCCATCGATCGTCCAGTCGAGTGCGAGCGGATCCAGAATGGCACGGAGCAGTTCGTCACGTGACGCATTCGTGACGGTGGCCCGAACGATCTCCCCAGGGGCGATCCCTCTGCGGGTGAGTGATTCACGATCGAGGTCGAGCTGTAAGCTCAGCCGCGTGGCGATCGCCGTGAGCACCTCCTCCAGTGGTGCCGCAACCTTCAGAGAGAAGGCTTCTCCTGCCACAGCGGCCTTCTGTCGAGAGGGAGAGAGGCGGCCGGTGGGCTTGGGACCGGCTGGTTTTTCTGTCGCGGCGCTCGCCGTGGTGGATGGTAGTCCGGCAGCAATGGCGATGATCTGGCCCGTGACGGCGGCAGTCGCCCTGTCCCCCCCGGCAGTCCGGGCAACCAGCCAGTCGACCCGAAGATCGAAGGGCGCCAGCAGCAGGTCGATCCGTTCGGCCAGCGTCATCTCGGGGAGCGACATCGCAGGCAGGTGATCGTGCGGCACCGTGTCGATTCCATCGAGCCTGATGCCAGCCTGTGCGGCTGCGTTTGTGAGCAGATCTTGGGGACGGGCTCCGGCTGGCCAGTGCCACGGCTGGGTGTGCGCGAGCACCGATCGCTGCTGTGGCGGAAGGGATCCGATTCGCGTGGTGCGGGCCGCTTCGGCGCGGATGGTGATGTCGGCCATGCCACGCGGCACGATTCGGATCGACGACTTCAACACGGCCAGTTCGCCACCGGCGACCGCGGCGGCGCGGGTAAGCACGTCGAGCAGCGGTTCGCTCTGGCACTCGAGTCTGATCACCGTGTCGGGGTCGAACCGGCGATCGACCAGCACCGGCAGGCCAGCTATCTCGCTGATCCTTTCGGCCCATGCTCGCAGTCCGATGCCGCTCCATGTCGCCGTCACGGGGGCGGCCAGATCTGTGTCGGCGGCCGGGCATGTGGCCCCGACGAGCCACCAGTTCATGACGCAGAGAATGCCCGCACCGATCGCAACCAGCCGGCAGGAAATCGGCCTCGGCGTTGCACGGGCAGGCGGGAACGCCCGCCGTGCAGTAGGCTCAGCCCCGGAGCGGGAAAAAACGGGCAGTGGCACGGCAATGCTCCAAAGAACAGCTGCGGGGCTGGACCCCGGAGCATACCCTCGACAGCGGCCGCGACGACAGACATATGCCAGTCGAAAAAACGATCGTCGTGCTCGGGGCGGGAATCAACGGCGCTGCAGTGGCCCGGGAACTCGCCCTTTCAGGTGTAGGCGTGATTATCGTTGATGGCGGCGATATCGCCGCCGGCACCACGGCCTGGTCGACACGGCTCATCCACGGAGGCCTGCGGTACCTCGAATATGGCGAGATCGGACTGGTTCGAGAAAGCCTCGTTGAACGCAACCGGCTCGTGAAACTGGCGGCCCATCTCGTGCGGCCGCTGCCCTTCTATCTGCCGGTCGAGGGGCGGTGGGGCGGCATGTGGGCGGCCGCCGCACGGCTCGCCGGCTGGGAAGTGTTGGCCCGCGCGTGGCGGGGGCGGCGAGGGCGCGGCAGTTGGACGGTGGGAATGGGGCTTGCGCTCTACGACCTTCTGGCCGCAGGCGCCGGCTGGCCGCGGCACCGCCTGGTGCGGGCGGGGCATACCGGGATGCCGCAGATCGACACCACAGTCTTTCCCCGGGCGGCCCTCTATTCGGACGCGCAGATGCTCTTTCCCGAACGCTTCACGGTGGAACTGCTCGTGGATGCACGCGGCATCGCGGCGGCCGCCGGCACGCGGTTCGAGGTCTGCACCCACCGGCGGGTGGAGGTCGGCCGCGATGGCATGATCACGATCGGCGGATTGAGTGACAGGAGCTCGCTCGAAGTCCGGCCCGACGCGGTCGTGAATGCCACCGGCGCCTGGGTCGATCGCACGCTCGACGCGTTGTGTGCAGATACTGCCGGCGATGTCGGTCGCCGGCTGATCGGTGGCACGAAGGGGAGCCATCTCGTGGTGCGGCATGCGAGCCTGCGGGCAGCGCTCGCCGATCATGGCATCTACGCCGAGGCGGCCGATGGCCGGCCTGTCTTCGTGCTGCCGTTTGGTCCCGAACTCGTGCTCGTTGGCACCACCGACATTCCATTTACCGGAGATCCTGCGGAAGCCCGTGCCGACGAGGCAGAGATCGCCTACCTGCTGGCGGCGGTGGCCCGCTTGTTTCCGACGGCTGCGGTCGCCCGCGACCACGTGCAGCAGCATTACTGCGGCGTGCGGCCACTGCCGAACGACGCTGGAAATCCGCAGTCACCTGCAGGCGTCACCCGTCGCCACCTGCTCGTGAGGCACGACGAGGCGCCGTGGCTGCTCTGGTCGATCGTGGGCGGCAAGCTCACCACCTGCCGCAGCCTTGCCGAAACGACGGCCGCCACGGTGCTCGGCGCGCTGGGCATGCCGGTGCGGGGCACCTCGCGAGAGCGGCCACTGCCGGGCAATTGCGCCGGGGCTGCGCGAGATGCCGACGTGCTGGAGTGTCGTCGACTGGCCGAGGAGGCGGGGCTGCCGCGGGGCCGTGCCACAGCGGTCGCGGAGCACGCCGTGGGGCTGTTTGGAACGCGGGCGTCAGCGCTGTGGCCGCGGGAAGGTGGTCCAGTTTCGGCGCCACATGGAGGCCTGATCCGCGGGGTCGGCCTGCCGACTGCGGCCGTGGCGTTCTGCCTCCGCGAGGAGTGGGCCGCCACGCTCGACGACCTGATCGAACGGCGGTTGATGCTCTCATTCCACGAACGACTCAGCCGCGAAGCACTGACAGATGTGGCGGAGTCGATGTCCTCTGCCGGTGCACTGCCGCGGGATCGGGTGGCGGAAGCCGTCGACGGCTGCGTGGCCCGACTCAAAGAGCGGTATGGCCGGATCGTGCCAGATTCGATCAGTTGGTCGGACGATGACGATGGGACCATCCAGGGGAGCCAACGATGACAGCATCGGGATCACAGAAGACCTGTATCCTTGCGCTCGATCAGGGCACTACTTCGAGCCGTGCGATCCTGTTCGACCGTCGCGGTGTTCCGCTGGCGACGGCGCAGCAGGAGTTTCCCCAGATCACGCGGAGCGAGTGGCTGCGGACCGGTTCGGGTGGGACGCAGGCCTCAGCTGACGGCGAAGAGGTGGCGATCGTCGAGCATGATCCGGAGACCATCTGGCAATCGCAGCTCTTCTGCGCCCGAAGCGTCTTGGAGTCGAGCGGGACCTCTCCGGAGCAGGTGGCCGCCATCGGCATCACCAACCAGCGCGAGACGACCATTCTCTGGGATCGTGCCACAGGGCGGCCTGTGGCACCGGCGATCGTCTGGCAGAGCCGCGTCTCGGCGGCCATCTGCAGTGCGCTCCGGGCACAGGGCATCGAGGACACCGTTCGCCGTCGCACGGGCCTGCTCATCGATCCCTATTTCTCGGCCACCAAGATCATGCACCTGCTGGCGACGCTGCCGGGACTGAGGTCGCGATGCGAGGCGGGCGAGATTCTTTTTGGCACGGTCGACACGTTCCTCATCTGGCGGCTCACGGGTGGCCGTGTGCATGCCACCGATGTCACCAACGCCAGCCGGACACTGCTCTTCGACATCCACCAGCTCGACTGGAGCGACGAACTCTGCAGGCTGTTTGGCGTGCCGCGGGCGATGTTGCCGGAGGTGCGTCCATCGAGCGGTTCGTTTGGGGAGGCCGACGCCGCCTGGCTGGGAGCATCGATCCCGATCGCGGGCTGTGCCGGTGACCAGGAGGCAGCGGCATTTGGTCAGGGTTGCGTGCGGTCGGGCGACGCAAAAACCACCTACGGTACCGGCGCGTTTCTGATGTTCTCGACCGGAAGCAAACCGGTGGCCAGTCGCCATGGGCTGCTCACCACGCCGGCGTGTACGTTTCCGAGCAGCGGGGAGACCGACCGTTCGGCGGCGACTGACTATTTTCTGGAAGGGTCGGTGTTCGTAGCCGGCAGCCTTGTCGGCTGGCTCCGGGATGGCCTGGGAATGATCGCGCATGCGCACGAGATCGAGCCGCTGGCACGGAGCGTGGAGGACAGCGGCGGCGTGATGATCGTCCCCGCATTGACCGGTCTGGGCGCGCCCCAGTGGGACCCCTTCGCCCGTGGGCTCATCATCGGGCTCTCGCGGGCCACCAGCCGGGCCCACATTGCCCGTGCGGCGCTGGAGTCGATTGCCCTGTCGGTGGCCGATGTCGTGTCTTGCATGCAGCAGGATGCGGGCTGGAGCCTCGGCTGCCTGCGAGTCGATGGTGGCGCCAGCAGGAACGACCTGCTCATGCAGATGCAGGCCGACATCCTCGGCCTGCCGGTAGAACGTCCCATGGTGCTCGAGATCACGAGCCTCGGGGCGGCGTTGCTCGCTGGGCTGGCGACGGGCTTTTTTCCGGGGCCCGCCGCCGTGCATGAGGCACGGCGGGTGGGACGGGTCTTCGAGCCGTGCATGGCCGAGCAGGCACGCACACGTCTCCTTGACCGCTGGCAGAACGCCGTCGAACGCAGCCGCGGCTGGGCTCGACAAGCGTGATGCTGCAGCAGGCGACGCGTCTCAGCGAACGACCGGGCCGTTGGTCGGCGTGCGATTCTCGGCGACCATGGCCCCGGAGGTGTAGCGCTGGGGGTTGGCTGCGAAGGCATCGCGGGTTTCGGGTGATGTGAACAGATAGGTCCGCGATTGGTACGTGACCCCGTAGCGGCGCTGGCCGGGCGTGCTCTTGCCGGCATCGAATGCCAGCACGGGATCGTCCCCGGAGAGTGCGGGGGCATACCGGTCAGGATCGGCCAGGAAAGCCTGCTGCTGCTCGACGCTGGCAAAGAGATACGTGCGGCCGCGGTGGCGCACGCCCCACTGGGCGCGGCCCTCGACCCACACGCCGCGTTCCGCGAGTGTGACCGGGCAGTAGCCCTCGAGGCCGACCGGCATGGAGCCATACGTGTCGGGTTCGGCCGGCGTGGCCGTGGCAGCGGTCGCCTCGGGCGATGCATTGACGGGAGTCGTCGCGCTCTTAGGGACCGCCTTGTCGGTCGATTTGGGAGCCGCGGACTTCGCAAACATGCCGAAGGGCTTCTGGATCGCCGCGACCAGCGAGGATGTCGCCGTGGCGAGCTTCGACGGTTTGGTTTCCGCAAGGGAGGCGGCAGCTCCAGCGGTCGGCTGTTCCGGCGGAGTCGGCTTGGCGTCTGCAGCGGGCTGGGGTGCCGGAGGTGCCGGGGGAATTGCCGCCGTGGCGGTGGCAGGGGCCGTCGGCATCGCCGAGGTGGGCTGATTTTGCTGCGTGGCTCCCAGCCACGAAGCAGCCCCAGAGGTTGTGTTCGACGGAGCCGAGGGAGCCGGCTCGATGGCCAGTGGTGATTGCGTCCCCTGACCGCCCGGCGTGAAGTTGCTGTTTGTAGCAGCCGAGCCGGTCGCTGACTGAGTTGGTGCGACGAATGCCACCATGGCAGGGCCCGCCGTCGGGGTCGTTGCAGGAGTGTCCGCAGGGAGAGGCATCGACCCTTCGTCCGCTGCCATATCCGCTGGCGTAGCAGGAAGCGAATCATTCGATTCGCCTTGGGACGGCATGACGGCTGGAGCGGTGGCCAGCTGGTCGGCGGCACCTTCGCGGAACGCGGCGGCGACCGCCGGATTCGCGCTGGCCGCAGAGGAAGCGTCGTCGCTGGCGAAATCGGAGAGTCTGCGTACTTTGGCGGCGATCGCATTGATCGACTGGCCACCAGAAGGCACCGTGCCCTGCACCCCGGCGCGAGCGGTCACCTGCCGTGCCTTCCCACGCTCGCCCCCGAAGCCGGCGAGCGCACCCGAATCGTTTGCGGAGATGTCGTTCAGAGTCCTCAGATTTGCGGCTGATTCGGCCGTCGTGGCCGCGGACTGGGATCGCGAAACGGTGGCGGAAGCAAAGGCGGCCTCTTGCGCTGCGCGGGCCGCCGCCGCTACAAAGCCAGCGGGCGTCTCAGGGAGTTCGAATTTCGAAAGCACCTGATCATCGGCTGTGAGGATGCAGGCGGTGGGCACTTTCGAGATGCCGAGCCGACGCGTGGCTTCGGGACTCTCGTCTACATCCACGCAAACCGGTTCAAAGCACGCTGTGATGAGGGCGACGGCTTCGTCGCTCGCGAGCGTCGTTCGATCGAGTGTCGTGCTCGCTGAACTCCAACTGGCAGTGAAGATGGCAAGCACCGGTCGGTGACTGACCTCGGAGGCACGGTGGGCAGTGGCGATATCTGCATGCCACGCCACTGCGGCGGAGGCACTGGTCGCCCACGCAGACGACAGCGTCATGAGGGCCACGGTGGCCAGGAGGCGGCAAATTCGGGATGGGATTGGCATTGGGATCACCATACAGGTGGAAGACATCACTCCAGCCTCAGGAGACATCTGGCACGACCATCAAGCCTGGATGAGCTGCCATCCAGGCGGCGGGCCCTTGTGGACTTTCGATCTGCCCTTCTTCAGGCCCGGAAGATGTATCGGTCGAAACGGTCGCAGGAATCGCGTCGAAAAGGCCGCTCGCTGTGATTTGGACCAGAAATAGCCTGCCTAGGGGCCGTGTGCCCCCTATCTTCACGGGGTGTTGTGGCATCCCTCCGCCGCTCCGCCGCTTGACAATCCGACGCGGTCGGATGATACTTCCCGCTGACACGTCGCGATGGGGTTTTTCAGCAGCGGCTAAGCCGCCGTGTCGCTCCCGAGGAATCGTCGAAAGATTTTTCGAACGAAAGATTTTTCGAGATAGAGGGCCGTTCAAAGGCCTCCCCGGGATCTTCTTCCGGTTTCCCAACCGTTCACGTGGAACGTAGGGCCGCTGGAACGTTTGGGCACTGAAGCCTTGGGCCTCTTAGCCGAATCTCTGAGGTCTCGTTCGGTCGTTTCGACCGTCCCAGCCTGATTGACCGCACGTCGTTCACTGTAAGGACAGTTTGGGCGGTCAATTTGCTGCGGCCGGATTGCACGCGGTACGAACGATTAACGGTTGTAGTCAGATCCTTTTTCCTTAGGTGTGTTGTATCCATGTCGAAGCGGAGGCGATCGCGGGGCCGTGGTGGATTTGGCGGACAGGGAGGCCAATCACCGGGCGGTTACGGGGGCGGTGGGCAGGGACAGGGACAGGGACAGGCCCACGGCGGCGGCGGCGGCGGCTACGGCGGCCGGCGGCGGCGGTTTCGTCGCGGTGGCGGCGGTGGCGGTGGTCCAGTGCCATCTGGTGCCGGTGCTGTCGACATGGAAGGGGAGGGGATGAGGCCGCCGGAACTCGAGCCGGAGGTCTCCGAAAACGGCGAGCCAATACCGCTCGAACCGGGGAATGGCATTCTGGAGATGCACCCCAACGGGTACGGATTCCTGCGGAGTCCCGAGACAAACTACCAACGTGAGCGGACCGATCCGTTCGTTCCCGCAACGATGATCGAGCGTTATCGGTTGCGCGAAGGGGTGTCTCTCAAGGTGCTCGTGCAGCCGGGGAGAAGGCAGCAAGGTCCGCGTGTCCGCGAGATCCAAGAGGTCGAGGGCATGGCGCCCGACCTGTACGTCAACGTCAAAACGTTCGATCAACTCACGCCCATCAACCCGGAAACCTGGCTTCGTCTCGAAACCGGCCAGCAACCGATCACGACCCGAGTCATGGATCTGCTCACGCCGCTGGGCAAGGGGCAGCGGGCGCTCATCGTGGCGCCGCCCCGTACGGGCAAGACCGTGCTGCTGCAGCAGGTATCGCAGGCGATTTCAGCCAATCACCCGGAATTGAACCTCGTGATGCTGCTCATCGACGAGCGTCCCGAGGAGGTCACCGACATGCGTCGGACCGTGAAGGGTGAGGTGATGGCCAGCAGTCTCGACTGTGACGTCGAAAGCCATGTGCGTCTGTCGCAACTGGTGATCGAGCGCTGCAAGCGGATGGCTGAGGCGGGCAAGGATGTATTCCTGCTGATGGACTCCATAACCCGCATGGCACGAGCCTTCAACAAGTGGGTCGGCAATACCGGCCGCACGATGTCTGGTGGCGTCGACATCAAGGCGCTTGATATTCCCAAGAAGCTGTTTGCAACGGCCCGTGTGTTCGAGGAAGGGGGCTCGTTGACGATCGTGGCGACGGCTCTGATCGATACCGGCAGCCGGATGGACGAACTCATTTTTCAGGAGTTCAAGGGCACAGGAAACATGGAATTGGTGCTCGACCGCAAGCTGTCGGACAGGCGGGTCTGGCCGTCCATCGACATCTCGCAGTCTGGGACCAGGCGTGAAGAAAAGTTGCTCGATGCCAACACGCTGCACGCGGTAGGCATGCTGCGTCGCACCCTCTCGACGATGCATCATGTCGATGCCATGGAGCAGCTCACCAAGCAGCTCGCCAAGTTCAAGAGCAATCGCGAGTTCATCTCGCTGATCGCCAGTTCCCGGGCTGACGACTAAGACATCCTCGTCAGCAAGGACGTGGAGGGCAGGGGTGTTGCAGTTCTAAGCCCCTCATGTGGCACCACATCCAGTGAGAGGCTGGGCGTGGTCGGCCATCCACCCACGCTGCCATCCCAGATCATACGGCAACGGCGTTCGAGTTCAGTCTGGTCGGCGAGCGGGTTCCAAATGGTTTCCGCCACCATGGCCGGCACACGGCGCATCTTGAGATCGATAAAACCTGCCTCGACAAGCGCGCCGCGGAGGTTCCAGAAAATGATGTGGTTCAGCTTCCAGTCGCTGGCACGGTCGATGTAGGCGCGTCCGCCGATCACGGCCGCCATTCACTTCGGCCGGCTCATCGCCGAGAGCCGAGCCAGCCAGTAGGCGTATTGAGGATCGCCGTTACGAAAAGAAAACACGGCGTCGGGCAGTCGCGATTCCTCCGGACCTTCCGACCGAACCCTGACGACGATCTTTCCATCGCCGCGTTGCTCGATCGAAATCTGATCGTCGGGGATCTGCGGAGCTTCCTGCTGCGATGGCATGATGTCCAGCTTCCCGAGAACGCGGGCTCCTCTTGAGGTGCTGCGAACCCAAACTCCCTGCTCGACGAAGTATGGCGTTTCGTTCGCCCTGAATCCAGCCGGTGACCTCGGGAACGGTCGACATGCCCCCTCTTTTGACACCCCCTGCACGCCACCCGTATACTCAAAATTCAGACGATTTTTCCACCGGAGTGTACACGTTATGACGCAGTATGCGTCGCTCGCCGACGATTTCTACGTCAACATGAATCTGGCCACGGAGATGGAACTTCCGGGCCAGCGGGAGACGATCCTCCACTTCTTCGAGCGGGTGCAGAAGCGCTTTCCGACCATGCGGAAGTTCTACTGCCGCGATAAGAGGGATTTCGTGTTGGAGGAGGACAAGGACCAGGGCCGATACCGCTGGGCGGCGGTCGAGACCAAGCGTCTCTGTTCGGGTCAGGTGAATCCGCCGTCGCTCGACGCCGTGCTTGACCAGCATCGGCTGGTGCTCGAGTTGGCACCGGCATTTCTCTCCATCAGCCCCCTCGATTGTGAGGCGCTTGATCTGCTGTTCGGGTTCGATTTCGCCTTCCGCGGCAACCACAACGCCCTGCTGGCGGAGGCGCTCGGCGTCGGGCCGGCCTTCGATCGGACGTCCGAACTGCCCGGCGGCCGGGTCATCAACTACGAGCCATCACTCACGATCTCCCTCGACGAAGACTGCCGGGTGCAAGTTCGCGTCAGCACGGAGTCGAGGACCAACGCGTTTCAGGTTCGTACTGGTGACTTTTCCGAAGAGCAGTTGAGCGTCTACGTCACGGCTCGGCAGTATGGGAGCCTTGAACCGGGCACCACCTACGTCGACGCGATGGACCGACTCGCCACACTGGCTCGCGAGGTGGTCGACACTTGCGTCGTCGATCAAATCCTGCGTCCTCTGGCGAGGACGATTTCACTCAAATAGCTGGATGAGACGCGTCTTCAAGAAGCCCGGAGCGGAAGCGATGGGACACCGGGTCGTTGGGCTTTTCCCGGATCGGCATGGCACGCGGGACGATGCTTCGACCCGGAGTCCCCCGGCTTCCGCCGGGGGCTTTGATTGAAACGGATCGCATTGCCTACTGGTTTTATCGGCCTTGAAACCAGCTTTAGCGTTGGTCGCCCGAGCGGCCGCCGCGTCGGGAATCACGTGATCTTTCTGATGAGCCACCTCGTGTCGAGGAGTCACCACGTGGTTCTCCGCCACGGCTCACCTCCCCACTCCGGGGCGATCGGCTGCGAGCATCAAGATTGCCGGCGATGACGATTCCGATCGCTTCCACCCAACTCGGTACGTCGAGCACCTCGTTGAGCCCGCTCTCGATGATGCTGTCATCATCGTCGGCAGGGTGACGCTCGTCGCGGGCGCGTCCGTCGTGGCCAGCATCCTCGATGCCGAGAAACTCGAGGCCCTCGTCGTCCTCCTCCCGTCCACCGGCTACGGGAGCAAACTCATCGCGACGACCGCGGTCGAACGTCGATGCCGAACGGCGCTCTTCCCCGGCACTCCGACGGCTGCGCCTGCCGCGACGTTCGCCGCTGCCCTCTGTGGAGCGGCTCGAACGGCGGCCCGTGGAGCCTTCTCGGCTGCCAGCGGTTGAAGGTGTCGAGGTGCTGCCAGTGGTGCCGCGGCCTTCGCCCCGACGGCGGCGACGACGACGGCGGCCACCTGCCTCCCCCGGTTCACGGTCGTCTGTTTTTGTGCTCCCAGATGCATCGCCGCCTCCGGCCCGGGATGCATCCGATCGGGGTACGTCACCTGGCCTCGTGGGCTGACGCACGCCGTAACCGGCCGGCAGCGGCTCATCGTCAAAATCTCCAGCGGAATCACCCGCGGGGATCCGTGACTCACCGTCGGTGGAGCGACGTGGCGGTTCTCCGCCCTCGCGATCGGCCTGCGGGCGGACGCCGCCGACCTCTCCTTCACGGTCGCCACGGCCGCGGCGACGGCCACCACGTCGGCCCCTGCGGCGGCGACGGGGAGCGGACTCTCCGTCGCGGTCACCTTCGCCGAGGGTGTCCGGTCGCTGCTCCCCATCCTCAGGTCGGTTCGATTCGCGTGCCACTCCGGCACGATCGAACCGTTCGCCCTGCTCCTCACCCTGATTGTCTCGTAGCGGCCGTTCGAAGCCGTCGTGACTCTCTGCGCCGGCAGGCACACGCCCTGGTCCTGCACCCGTGCCATGTTCGCCATCCGTCTGGCCCGGCAGTGGGCGGTCCCTTCCTTCTTCGCGGCGACCTCGTCCACGGCCACCACGTCGGCCACGGCGAC
>Ga0114963_10001768_pt1 | contig 14773 bp, 12 predicted proteins | sample C_131016_EF_Meta_FD_87019 | JGI IMG/M metagenome (GOLD analysis project Ga0114963, IMG submission 87019) | Freshwater microbial communities from Lake Croche, Canada to study carbon cycling - C_131016_EF_MetaG | ecosystem: Environmental > Aquatic > Freshwater > Lake | place: Lake Croche, Canada...
ATCAATTCCTAAGCCCGCAAATGCCGACATCAAGTGCTCAATGGTTTGGACTTTTCCACCCTTTGCCTCAATGCAAGTAGATAAACGCGTATCCGTTACACCATGCGCTAGCGCTGGTATGACTGGGGCATGTGGGAGATCTGCACGGATGAAAACAATTCCCGTGTCCGGCTGTGCTGGACGCAAAGTCAGCTCAACCCGTTCACCGGTATGTAGCCCGATTCCTCGGGTTTTGACTAATGTTTTGAGAGTACGTTGCTTGATCATAATGAACTCAATAATACCACGAGCTTAAACCTGCAATCTGGTGCGGGGCGGCCGCACCAGCGCTGTTTCATCCCTCATCGTATGAGGAGAGCGATCCTACGATGATCTGATGCTTGTCGTATTTAGTCAGCTTGCTTGCGCAAAAAAGCCGGTATATCAAGATGCTCAATTCCAGAGGCTGTCATGGCTGTCACTTGACGTTCGCGGCGACGAATGACTGCGGGCAAATCAGTTTCATGAGAAGAACCCTCAGTCATTCCGATGTTATCCGTTCCCGTTCTGACCACACTCAATGAGGACTTAGGCTGACTGTTCCGCACAACAGGCTGACCTAAACCCGTCGCAACGATAGTGACCCGCAAGGCATCACCCATCGAATCATCCACAACACTACCAAAGATAACGGTTGCATCGGGGGCAGTGAACGCACTGATCGTATTCATGACTTCATGCACTTCTTTCAAACGCATGTCTTTGCTAGCCGTGATGTTAACGAGCACACCTCTTGCCCCCGTTAGATTTACGTCTTCCAACAGTGGGCTTGCCACAGCCTGTTGAGCTGCAACATTGGCTCGATCGATGCCTGAAGCACGCGCGGAACCCATCATCGCCACGCCCATTTCGGACATCACGGTTCGCACATCGGCAAAGTCAACGTTTACCATGCCTGGACAGTTAATTACTTCAGCGATTCCAGCCACCGCTCCGTAAAGCACATCATTCGCTGCTTTATAGGCATCGGTGTAGCCCACATCATCGCCCAGAACGGCCATCAGTTTGTCGTTAGGGATAATGATGAGTGAATCTACGTTTTGGGAAAGCGCTTCAATACCCGCCAGCGCAGCCCGCATACGTTTTCCCTCAAAAGCAAAGGGTTTAGTGACTACCGCAACGGTTAATACTCCTAATTCACGCGCAACTTCAGCAATAACAGGTGCCGCACCCGTTCCAGTCCCTCCCCCCATTCCTGCAGTGAGGAAAAGCATATCTGCACCACTGATCGCCTCTTTAATTTTCTCCCGATCTTCAAGCGCTGCTTGACGACCGATTTCAGGATTGGCACCCGCACCCAGTCCCTTGGTAATGGCACCACCTAATTGCATCACATTACGCGCACTGCTGCGCTTCAGAGCCTGTGCGTCGGTATTTGCAACAATAAAATCAACGCCATCAATACCGGCTGCCAGCATATGCTCCACAGCGTTTCCGCCGCATCCGCCTACGCCCATCACCTTTATGACTGCTCCGTTTACATTTTCATCTAAAAGTTCAAACATCATTTCACCCTCCAAGTTAATCAATGGTGTCGCCGCCGACACCGCTTAAAAATTGCTCTTAAACCATCCCTTCATTCGCTCCAACACACCTTGAAACGACCCCACCTGCAAACGCGAATTCTCTGTTCTCTGAAATTGGCTATAGCCCTCAACCAACAATCCCACCCCCGTCGAATAACGTGGATTACGCATCACTTCAGATAGCGTTCCGCGATAAGAGGGGACGCCTAAGCGAACGGGCATATGAAAAATTTCTTCTCCCAGCTCAACCATGCCCTGCATGGCGCTGGTTCCTCCAGTGAGAACAATTCCTGAAGATAGGAGCTCTTCAAAACCGCTCCGCCTTAATTCGGCTTGAACCAAGGCATACAGTTCTTCAACGCGCGGCTCGATGACTTCAGCTAAGGTATGGCGCGATAACTGTCTGGCGCTGCGATCCCCCACACCAGGCACATCCACAAACTCATCCGATGCAGCGAGTTGGCGCAAGGCACAGCCATGCGTTACCTTGAGTTCTTCAGCATCTTTGGTTGGGGTACGCAAGGCCATTGCAATATCATTGGTGATCTGGTCCCCTGCAACGGGGATCACGGCAGTGTGCTGAATTGCACCACTCACAAAAACTGCCAGATCTGTTGTGCCTCCGCCGATATCAACCAAACACACACCTAGATCTTTTTCGTCTTCGGTTAACACAGCCATTGCAGACGCTAGGGGTTGAAGCATCAAGTCATGAATTTCTAAACCACAACGTCTCACACACTTCATTATGTTTTGTGCAGCGGATACGGCTCCAGTGACGATGTGTACCCGTACCTCTAGCCTCACACCACTCATTCCCAGGGGATCTTTAACGTCCTCTTGACCATCCACAATGTATTGCTGAGTAAGAATATGAAGAATTTGCTGATCGAGTGGAATATTCACGGCACGCGCTGTCTCCAGAACGCGGTCAATATCTGTTTGTCCGACTTCTTTATCCTTGATTGCCACCATTCCATGAGAGTTAAAGCTCTTGATATGGCTACCAGCAATTCCTGTAATGACTTGACGAATTTTGCAGTCCGCCATTAATTCTGCTTCTTCAAGTGCGCGTTGAATGGCAGATACCGTGGATTCGATATTGACCACCACCCCTTTTTTGAGTCCTCGTGATGCATGCTGACCCATTCCGATGACTTCAAAGCCCCCTTCGGATTTAATCTCCGCAACAATGGCAATAATTTTTGAAGTACCGATATCAAGGGCAACGATCAGATTTTTATGATCGCGTATTTTGGTATTCATGATTTCAAATCCTTCGAAGCGCCAACAGGACGAAGCGCAAAACCGTGGGAGTAACGTAAATCTGCAATTGCACCTGAGAGCGCAGCGTTATGAAGGAGCTGGGGATAGACTTCCAAAAACCGTGTCAATCTGCCGTGAACATCATCCTTTCCTAATTCCAGCTCTAACCCGTTATCAGCGATCAAATGCCAAGATCCTCGCTCAGTAAGCTCAAGATCCGTGATGGATAAAGAAACCTGTTGGAGTTGCTTGTAAAAGTGCTGAAACTCATTGTGCATTAAGGATTCGCTTCCATTTGGCCCCTCAAAATAAGGAAGTACTCCCGAATATTCGGCAGTAAAGCGTTCGCCTTTGGTATTGATGAGTTCACTGTCCCCCCATCGTGCTTGGGCATGATGTTCTTCAACCCCCACTTCAAGCTGGTCGGGCCAAATACGACGCAAGGTCACACTTCTTACCCATGGAACGGTTCTTAACTCACTACTCGCGATGGCCATATCCAGATTAAAGAAAGTGCCTTTCAAGGCGAGCACGCGCTTACGAACTAAATCTCTGTCTACCTGATCAAGATCACCCGTGACACGTACTTGATGAATTTCAAACATGGGCCTAGAAGCAATCCAAATGCTTGCATGTTGGATTCCAAAAGCACTTGTGAGACCCAACATTAAAAGTCCAACCATCATCCAGTGCGTACGATTGATGCCTGGCAAACGAATACGAGGGGCGTCTGTTTTTCTTGGTCCACCCATTGACCGTGCTACTTTTGATCGCACACGTATGTCTTGCATGGTGGAGGGTTGAGCGCGCTTCATTGCAATGCTTCGCCAATAATTTGCACTTCACGTTGCAGCACGATTCCCGTTTCTTCGCGGACGCGATTTTCGATCAGCTTTAACAAGTTTTCGATGTCGCAGGCAGTGGCATCACCTAAATTCACAATAAAATTGGCATGACGAGGTGAGACCTGTGCCTGACCAACAGTGAACCCTTTTAAGCCACAGAGTTCAATGAGTCGCGCAGCAAAATCACCTTGAGGATTACGAAATACGGATCCTGCATTGGGTTGCTGTAAGGGTTGACTTGCGATGCGGCGCTTAAGTAATTCTTTGATCTTTTCAGATGACTGTTTGCCATCCCCTTTTTCGAATAAGAAACGCGCAGAGACAAACCATTCTTTTAAGGGTGAAAGTGGATTGCCAGGGTCTGAGGCTTTTTCAATAACGTGTCGATAGGAAACTTCATACTCTTGTGGGGTTCGAATATGTAACTTTCCTGAGCGATCTATCGTTGTTACATCGAATACGTGTGTCCAGGTTTCAGACCCATAGCAGCCGGCATTCATCGCGAGCGCCCCCCCTACCGTGCCGGGAATCCCCGCTAAAAACTCTGCGCCTTCGAAGTCATGTCTGGCGGCAAAACGCGCTACTTTGGGAGCGGCAACACCTGCTTCAGCACTGACCAATGCTCCTTCAGGGGTGGATTGGACTTCTATCCCTGATAAAGCACTATGGGTGAGTACGATTGTTCCTGTAAACCCCCCATCGCGCACCAATAAATTACTACCCAGCCCGATGATATAAAGGGCTTCATGTTCACTTTGCTGCGTGAGGAAGTGTTGCAAATCAGCAAGATCGGCAGGGATATAAAAGCGATGAATGTTGCCCCCCGCTTTCCAGCTGCAATGCCGTCTCATACTTTCGTTCTGCCTGAGTTCGCCGCGCAGGGTGTCCGAGACCAATAGGGCGCCTCCACCACTTCGAATATCTTCCATAGCACGGTAGGCACTAAGCATGCTGCCCTCCCGCGTGTTGTTGAGCGCGTTCACTGAGTTTAGGCGCAACCTGAGCTACGCTGCCTGCCCCCATAGTGATTACAACATCCCCATCCTGTAAGCCGGATAATATTGCTTCAGGTAACTCTGACGGTCCGTTCACAAAAACGGGTTCTATTCGCCCGATCAAACGAATAGCGCGCGCTAAGGCACGTCCATCTGCGGCAACAATCGGCGCCTCTCCTGCTGGATAGACATCTGCTAAATATAAGGCATCCACACTAGAGAGAACCTGAACGAAATCTTCAAATAAATCTCTTGTGCGTGTATAGCGATGGGGCTGAAAAGCATGGACCACGCGTCGTCCGGGAAAAGCCCCTCTTGCAGCAGCCAGCGTAGCCGCCATTTCAACCGGATGGTGCCCGTAGTCATCCACCAATGTGAATGTCCCTCCCGAAACCAGCGGCAATTCGCCAAAACGCTGGAATCGGCGACCTACACCATCAAACTCCTTGAGTGCCTTAACCATTGCAGGATAAGGCGCACCCACCTCTGTGGCCACAGTAATCGCTGCCAAGGCATTGAGAACATTATGAATACCAGGAAGGTTGAGCTCGATTTGAAGATAACGTGCATCCGGTCGTTGTCGCGATGGCCGGATCTCTACTCCAAACCGCATTTTTCCATTCTGCGCTTCAACATTGACTGCTCTTACTTCTGCATCAGGGTGCTGGCCGTAGGTCACAATGGGCTTAGTGATACGCGGCAGAATCGATTGAACATTAGGGTCATCAAGGCACACCACAGCTGTGCCATAAAAGGGAAGATGTTCAATGAAGTCAACAAAAGCAGATTTCAATTTTTCGAAATCCTGCCCATAGGTTTCCATGTGGTCTAGGTCGATATTCGTCACTACAGCCATCACAGGCTGAAGATACAAAAAAGAGGCATCGGATTCATCGGCTTCAGCCACAATGAACTCACCTTTCCCGAGAGCAGCATGGGTCCCGGCACTGTTGAGTCGCCCCCCAATCACATAGGTAGGATCTAATCCAGCCTCTGCCAAAATACTGGCGGTCAAGCTAGTAGTGGTTGTCTTACCGTGGGTTCCTGCAACAGCGATGCCTTGTTTGAGTCGCATCAGTTCTGCCAACATCATTGCGCGGGGAACAACTGGGATACGTAGGTCTCGCGCAGCCTTCACTTCAGGATTGTCTTTTGAAACAGCAGTCGAAACGACAACAACATCGGCTTGACTGACATGCGTGGCATCATGTCCCTGACGAATCACGGCACCCAGACCCTGCAGTCGAGCAGTGGCCGAATTGACGCCTAAATCTGATCCTGAAACTTCAAACCCAAGATTGAGAAGCACTTCAGCGATGCCACTCATGCCGGCCCCCCCGATTCCCACAAAATGGATATGGCTTACTTTGTATCGCATTAGCCATTCCCTCCTTGCTCGAGGGCAGCTAGGGTTCGCAGCTGTTGTGCAAGAACAACTTGGGTTACTTCCTCTGTGGCATTAGAACGACCTAGCGCACGTGCGGCTTCTGCCATTAATAATAATCTTGGTCGATCTAGTTTTTGAATGAAAGCCGCGAGGTCATTGGCATTGAGTTTATTTTGAGCGATGACAATTCCTGCACCTACATCACTTAAAAATTGCGCGTTAAAGGTTTGATGATCATCAACCGCAGCGGGAAAAGGCACCAAGATGCTTCCAATACCGACCGCAGCCAACTCTGAAACGGTGAGCGCTCCTGCGCGACAAATCACAAGATCTGCTTGTGATAGCGCTTGAGACATATCATCAATAAAAGGAACACAGTCGGCCTGTATTCCTAAACTACGGTAAGCGTCATGCATTTCTGGCAGTAATTTCGACCCCGCTTGATGCAGAACGGCCGGACGGTTTGCAGCGGGAATCAGCGCTAGCGCCTGAGGAACAATCGTGTTTAATGCGCGCGCACCTTGACTGCCCCCTACTACTAAAATTTTGAATGGGCCTTCGCGAAGAGCAAATCGTTCAGCAGGCAAAGCGCAATGCATGACTTCTTTCCGGATAGGATTTCCGGTCCAAGTTGAATGCCTTGGAATAGGAAGAATACGTGCAAGTAAATTGCCACCTCGTTTTACAAATGCATCAGGGAAACCTGTCAGCACTTCCCTTGCAAACAGTGACAGTCCGCGGTTGGTAAGCCCTGCTATTGAATTCTGTTCATGGATGACTAACGGGATACGCAAGATTGCGGCTGCAAGGCCGCCGGGAAAGGCAACAAACCCTCCAAACCCAATAACCACATCGGGTCTTTGCTCCCTGACTATTTTTATAGCCTGATAGATTGCTGCAATTAATCTCGGCAATCCAAGCAACAGGTCTGCATACCCTTTCCCCCGCAAACCCGATACGCTCAAATACTGCATGGCGATCTGATGAGGCGGAATCAATCGACTCTCAAGGCCTGATGCAGTTCCTAACCATGATACTTCCCATCCCTTGCTTCGCAAGGAATCCGCTACTGCCAGGGCAGGGAAAATATGCCCACCCGTTCCCCCTGCCATGATGAGTGCTTTCGGAGCCAATCTCAATTGCGCATTCATCGATTACGACTCCCGCTGAGTTGACGCGATTCGTAATCAATGCGCGCAACAATCGCAAGCGCTACACAATTGGTGAGAATGCCACTTCCTCCATAGCTCAACAGAGGCAGAGTGAGCCCTTTAGTCGGGAGCAAGCCCATGTTCACGCCCATATTGACGAAGGATTGCACTGCAAACCACACACCAATACCTTGAGCTGTAAGTGCTGCAAAATACCGCTCCGTTGCAGCCGCACGCTGTCCAATTTGAAACACGCGCCATACCACATAGGTGAATAACGCAATGGTGATACACACCCCCACCAATCCCAATTCCTCAGCGATGACAGCAAGAAGAAAATCGGTATGCGCTTCTGGTAGGTACAACTGTTTTTCTACGCTTGCTCCTAGCCCCACTCCCACCCACTGCCCCCGTCCAAATGCTATGAGGGCATGGGTGAGTTGATATCCCTTACCAAACGGATCCTTCCAAGGATCAAGAAACCAAATCACGCGCTGCATACGATAGGGTGACAACACCACTAACAATGCAAAACCAATCGCCAGAACGACAACCAGCACTGCGAATAAGCGCCAGTTCAATCCCCCCATAAATAGAATTGCCATGGTGATCACTGTAATCACTGCAAATGCACCATAGTCAGGTTCTCTGAGTAGTAAAGCCCCTACAAAGAACATAGCAATGGCCATGGGCATAAACCCGCGTTTAAGGCTGTGCATCAGCGCTGCCTTCCGCACTGTGTAATCTGCAGCATACAAAGTAGCCGCAAGCTTCATGAATTCTGACGGCTGGAATGAAAAACCAAACAATGAAATCCATCTCCGGCTTCCATTGACATCGCGTCCTATTCCCGGGATGAGCACAACAATTAAACAAGCAAGACAGGCAAGGAAAAGCGGCAAAGCCAAGCGTTGCCAGGTTTGCTCAGGAATTCGAAATGCAACATATGCGGCAGAAAGCGCAATCGCTACATAAATGGCTTGATGCTGAAAATAAAAGTAACTTCGGTAGCCTGTATGTTTATCGGCTTCCGCCGCCACAATTGAGGCTGAATAAACCATGACTAAACCTAGGGCCAACAGCGACAAAATGGCCCATAGCAGACCACTGTCGATAGGTTCATGCTGGTCGCGCCAGCTGCGGTCTAGTAGCAAGTTCATCTGAGCTTCAAGGTGGATAAGCCCACCAGAATCAACATCATTGTGATGATCCAAAACCGCACGACCACCTGCGTTTCTTTCCAACCTTTCAGTTCAAAGTGATGGTGTAACGGTGCCATCCTAAAGACACGTCGACCTGTTAGTTTGAAAGAAGCAACCTGCACGATCACGGAAAGCGTTTCCACTACGAATACGCCACCCATGATGAAGAGCACAATTTCTTGGCGAATAATGACTGCCACCATGCCTAAGGCTGCACCTAAGGCCAACGCACCTACATCCCCCATAAACACTTCTGCTGGGTAGGCATTGAACCAAAGAAACCCCAGACCAGCGCCTGACATCGCCGCACAAAACACGACTAATTCTCCGGCCCCTGGAATGTAGGGAAGACCTAAATAACCAGAAAACACATGGTTTCCTGCCACGTAAGCAAATACTGACAAGGCAGCAGAAATTAAAACCGTAGGCAGGATCGCCAGGCCATCTAGGCCATCCGTGAGATTGACTGCATTACTAGATCCCACCACAACGAAGTAACTCAGAATGACAAATCCCACTCCACCGAGCGGAATAGCAACAGTTTTGAAAAAGGGAACAATCAAATCTGTTTGTTCGGGCTGTGCAGCGGTGTTCACAATATATATTGCAAAAGCCAAGGCAAGAATAGATTGACCAAGGTACTTATAGCGGGCTGACAAACCTTTCGGATTGCGATGCACGACTTTACGGTAATCATCTATCCATCCAATGACTCCAAAACCAAGCGTGGCCAGCATGACCGCCCAAATGTATCGACTGCTCAGATCACCCCACAATAAGGTGGTCAGCACAATCGAAACCAAAATAAGCGCCCCACCCATCGTGGGCGTTCCCGCTTTAACTAAGTGTGTTTGCGGTCCGTCATTTCGCACTGACTGACCTATTTTGTAAGCCGTAAGCTTACGAATCATGGATGGGCCAACCAAAAACGAAATCATCAAGGCCGTGAGCGTAGCAAGCATCGCCCTTAGGGTAATGTATTCGAACACATGAAAAGTTCGAACGCTAGAAGCTAGGTAGTGTGTTAACAGTAGCAGCATGTGTTTTCCCCTTGCGCCTTCAGAATGTTCATGCTGCTAAGCCCTCTACTATTCTTTCCATGCGCATAAAACGTGAACCCTTTACTAGTACCGTTACCTCTTTTGATAAGAGAGGCGTTATCCATGCGCACAATTCTTTAGGGTCTTTTGTTGCCAGTGATTCAGACCCAAATGCTTGGGTCGCCTCAAATACGGCGCTTCCTAATCCAAACAGATAGTCAATCCCCGCTGCGCGACATGCTCTACCTAATTCAGCATGAAGTTCCTGAGTTTGGTCACCCAGTTCACCTAGGTCGCCCAGTACTAAAATACGAATCCCTGCCTGAGAAGACAGCACCGAGATCGCTGCCAATACAGAATCTGGGTTGGCGTTATAGGTGTCATCGATGAGACGTGCGCCTTTTTGCCCTTGCACCATTCTTAAGCGTCCTTTGACGCCAGCAAATCCCTCTAATGCTTTGCAAGCAATAGTAGGATCCACACCGATCGCCAGGGTCGCCGCAATCGCAGCCAACGCATTACTTGCACTATGTTTTCCTGGGAGAGGTAAATGGCAAGCAATGACACGATTTCCGATACGAATAACGAGTTGCTGAGCCGGGTGTTGCGCTTCATTCACGGCCACACTGGCCTCAATAGGCCCCACATCTGCAGCCTGATTAGAGGCAAATGAGATCAAACGATGCGTTCCTATATGCTGTTTGCATATTTCTGCACTGGGATCGTCTGCATTGATGATCGCAACACCGTCTTCCCTTAGGCCGCTAAAAATCTCTGCTTTTGCATGCGCAACATCATCTAAAGTTCCCAACAAGCCGACATGCGCGCGCTGTACATTATTGACAAGCGCCACATTGGGTTTCGCTATTTCAGAGAGGACGGTCAACTCGCCAGCGTGATTCATTCCCATTTCAACCACTGCATAACGATGAGAAGGCCGCAATCTGAGTAAGGTTAAAGGAAGGCCAAGATGATTATTAAAATTACCGCTTGTAGCGAGAACAGCTTGTGTCTGATCCAATCCTTCATGTTGTGCATGGGCAGAGAGGATCGTAGCGATCATTTCTTTGACTGTGGTCTTTCCATTGCTGCCGGTGACGCCGATCACTAAGGTTGATAGCTGAGCGCGCCACCACTGTGCAATGTTGCCTAATGCCTCAGTGCACGATGCAACATGAAGTATGCGTGATGGATCAGCGGATACTTCTTGTTCAACTAATGCAGCCAAGGCTCCGGCTTGCAATACCTGAGCAACAAAGTCATGGCCATCTGCACGTTCGCCCTTCAGGGCAACGAATAAATCGCCTGGACGAATATCTCTGGAGTCCGTGCTGACCCTGTGAAAAATCACTTTGTGCGCATCAAGACTAGGAAGGGGCAATGCCAATGCATGGCAAAGCTGAGCTAGGCTGACATTCCATGATGGCCCGGTTTCTAGAGAGATCGCAGTTTCACTCATTCTCGCCCCCTTTCTGTTTCAACTTCAGGGCTTTCAGTCATTAAACTGCGAACGACTTCCACATCAGAAAAGGGAAATTTTTTCCCCCATACTTCTTGATATTGCTCATGGCCTTTACCTGCAATCAGGACCACATCTCCTGGTTGCGCAATCAGTAAGGCTTGGGTGATGGCAAGCTTTCTATCCAGCATCTGCCCATAGGGGTGAAACAGCATGCCTTTTGTGATGTCATCCAGAATCTGAATTGCATCTTCACGACGCGGATTATCACTGGTTAAAATCACGACATCCGCCTTTTCTTCAGCGATGGCGCCCATCTTGGGACGCTTGGCTTGATCACGTTCTCCACCACAACCAAATACGCACAACAAGCGATTCTCTTTTGGCAAACCAATACGTAAGGTTTCCAGAACACGCTCTAGGGCATCCGGCGTATGCGCAAAATCGACAACCGCTCTGACACCTTTAGCATTCTGAAAGCATTCCATTCGACCAGGAGGCGCTTTGAGATCAGCGAGCAGACTGGGTAACTGATTGGGGTCAATTCCCAGTTCCAACAGAACAGCGGATACCGCTAAAAGATTTGAGACATTAAAGAGTCCGAGCAAAGTCGAACTAATTGAAATGACATTCCCATCAGGAAGCTTTAGATCAAACTTACAACCTTCTTGATTCACTTTTAGGTAAGAGCAATACAGTTCTGCGCCGTCAGTGATTGGGCTTTGCTTGGTTGAATACCCCAAGACGGGGATCCCTTCGCTAGCCAATTTTTTATAGAGATCTAAACCGAATACATCATCGATATTGATAATGGCCTTGCGTAATTCAGCCGCCCGAAACAACAATGCCTTTGCTTCCCCATAGGCTTCAATCGTGCCGTGGTAATCCAAATGATCATGCGTAAGATTCGTAAATACGGCGACATCAAAATGCACCCCATCTACACGCCCTTGTGATAGACCATGAGATGAGACTTCTAATGCCACTGCCTTTGCCCCTGACTTTTTCAGATTGAGCACATTCATCTGTAAAGCAATTGCACTGGGTGTGGTGTAGCCTGTGGATTCGAGTGCATTCAACATCCCCGATCCCAATGTGCCAATCAAACCACAAGGAATATTTGCCGCACTGAGTGCTTGAGCAATCCAGTGTGTACAGGATGTTTTTCCATTCGTGCCAGTGACACCAATGGTTTTCAACTCCCAACTGGGGTCACCATAGAAAAAAGAAGCGATTCGACTGATGTCCCATCTAAGATCGGGAATGGGCATATGCGGCACATTCCAATCTGGATCTGCGGGGTAACCTTCTGGATCCCAAAGAATCGCTGCGGCCCCTCTTTCAAGTGCATCCTCAATCCATTCCCTGCCATCCCCGCTTTCTCCAGGGTATGCTGCAAAGATCACCCCAGGCTTTACATCACGACTATCCGAGGTGATACCTTCGGCAACGCTTATCAATGGAAGGAGTTTTTCGAAGGGAAACTCAGGGCCGGTTAATGGCGCTCGCATAACCATTAGGTTTCCTCCGCCGCCGAATTTGCAGAGGGAGGAACAGCGTAATTTTCACTTGCAGGATCGTCGGGCTGAATGCCTAATACTTGCAACGCGCCGGCCATCAAACCACTAAAAACTGGAGCCGCCACCAATCCACCGTAGTAATCACCTGTTGTGGGCTCATCAATCATGACTGCAATTAAAAGCTTGGGGTGACTAGCAGGTGCAAACCCCACAAACGAGGCAACATATTTATTAGAGTAATGTCCATGATCAAGCTTATGCGCCGTTCCCGTTTTACCCGCGACACGGAAGCCTCGAACCTGTGCTAGCGGAGCCGTTCCCTCGGGTTTAACAACAAGCTCAAGCATGTCTTTAACTGCAGCTGCGGTTTGAGCTGAAATGACTCTTCGACCAGAAACAGGCTCTTCTTGCTTCAGCAAGGTCAGGGGCATCACATTACCTTCATTAGCAAATACGGTATAAGAACGTGCAAGCTGTGCCAGGCTTACCGAAATACCATGACCATAGGACATCGTTGCCTGCTCAATGGGACGCCAACTGCGATAGGGCCTGACTCGCCCTCCCGCTTCGCCTGTCATGCCCATTTTGGGTGTTTGCCCAAACCCTACATCCGTAAAGAGATTCCACATGGCTTCGGGTGGAAGACTGAGCGCAATGCGCGCGGCTCCAACATTACTTGAACGCTGAATGACTTGAGAAACGGTCAGCGCACCACCGGGGTGGGTATCGTGAATCACGGCAGGCCCGATATTCATCGTGCCATTACCGGTTTGAATAATCGTTCCAGGGGAGACTTTGTTTGCTTCAAGGGCAGCCGCAATCGTGAATGGCTTGAGCGTTGACCCGGGCTCATATGTATCGGCTACCGCCCGATTACGTAATTGTGTGAGCGTGACATGCTCGCGATTATTGGGGTTGTAATCTGGATAGTTAGCAAGAGCAAGAACCTCTCCTGTGCGCGGATCCAGTACCATCACCGCACCTGCTTTAGCCTTATTACGTGTGATGGCGGCATGAAGTTCGCGCCAAGCAAGGTATTGAATTCGGCTATCCACTGAGAGCACCACATCATGCCCCGGGCGAGGTTCGCGGATATTTTCTACATCTTCAATGACAGACCCTGCCCGATCTTTAATGACACGACGGGCGCCATTCACACCACCCAACACGGATTGAAACGTCAGTTCAGCCCCCTCTTGGCCATGATCTTCTACATCGGTAAAGCCGAGGAGGTGGGCCATCATTTCGCCCTTAGGATAGGAGCGACGAAAGCCTTTTTGCTCAAAAAGTCCCGGAATATGGATCTCAGTCACTTTTTGAGCCACATCCTGTGGTACTTGGCGCTTGAGATAAACAAAATTGCCACGCCCTTCATTTACACGATGATTGATTTCCTCTTTGGGCATTTCAAGCAAAGTGGAGAGTTGCTGAAGTTGTAAAGGATTCATCTCGGCATCCTCGCGGCTTGCCCATACGGATACCGCCGGCAAGCTAATTGCTAAAGGATCTCCATTACGATCACGCACTTCGCCTCGATAGGCGGTTTTCTCAATGACTCTGGAATAACGCTCTTCGCCTTTATGCTGCAAAAAATCCGCATGCATGCCTTGCAGAAATATGGCTCTCCCCACCAAGACCATAAAAGCTAAAAGCAACAAAACCAAAATGAAACTTGCACGCCACCCTTCAAGCCGAAGATTTAATGCAGCGTTAGCCTTGTACCTCATTGCTTTCCTCGCTTAGCACTATGGGAAAGCTGCTTAGATAACATCCTCTCTGCATGAGGCTCAGGAAGTACTAAAAGGTTACTTTTTGAAATGTCTGTTGCTAGCGCTAAAGATTTTGAGGCCCGATCAATGTCAGCTAAATCTTGGCTTTGATTACCCATCACAATCACGCTGCGGGTATCAGGCAAATGCATCTTCATATCAGAAGCAACGCGCTCTACCCGATTCGATGCTACAAGCGTTGCGCGCTCAGCCTGAATTCGGCGGAGGTCTGCTGCCAATTCGTCTCCGATCGTTTTTTCGCGCTCGATATCAACAAAAACACGACGCGCACGATGCTGGGTATGCACGACTGCTAACGCGCAAAGAATCAAACAAATGAATAAAATAAAATCTGTGCGTCTCATGAAAGCAAGGCTCCGGTTCGCTCTGCCACACGCAAAACCGCACTCCGTGATCGGGGATTGCCTTTCACCTCTTCATCACTGGCGAAGATTGCTCTGCCCACTAATTTAAGCCTTGGCTTGGGTCGATCAGCTTCGCGCACAGCCAATCCCGCCGGAATCGCTGGAGGTTTTGAATGTCCCGCCATAAATTGCTTCACACGGCGATCTTC
>Ga0114963_10001770_pt1 | contig 14768 bp, 12 predicted proteins | sample C_131016_EF_Meta_FD_87019 | JGI IMG/M metagenome (GOLD analysis project Ga0114963, IMG submission 87019) | Freshwater microbial communities from Lake Croche, Canada to study carbon cycling - C_131016_EF_MetaG | ecosystem: Environmental > Aquatic > Freshwater > Lake | place: Lake Croche, Canada...
AAATCACGTAAATACGTAGCAGTCAGCGGAAACGCAACCACCTACGGAACAAGCGTTACGAGCAACTTAGCCAACTGGTCCACCCTCAACAACACTAGTTCCAACATTCCAAGTCGAATCATGTGGGACGGCGTCAAATGGATCATGACCCGAAGCGATACCAACGACTTGCTATACAGTTACAACTCCGAAACATACACGGCGGTCGACGTATCAAGTAGTACCATCGACTGTATCGCCTACAAAAATTCCATTTACCCCGGTGTAATCCGCTACGTCGGCATCGGCAAAGGTGGTATTTTCGCTAGTATGGACGGAACACACTGGACCCTGTCCTCCACACTCATCAACAACTCAGCCACACCCCAAATCGGTCGCGTCATTTGGAACGGAAAACTCTGGGTGGCTGTCGGAAACGGCGCCTCCTACGCAATTGCCTATAGTTATGACGGCATTTCATGGACCGGCGTTTCCAATTCCAAAACCTTGTTCGATTTGAGTGGAGGCGCCATCGACGTGGCTTGGAACGGTCAAACATTTGTGGCGGTAGGTGCAAACTCGTCCGGCTACATCGTTGCACTAAGTTCGGACGGTATCACATGGTCGAATTCTCTATCTGGAACCCCATACCAACTTACTGGTGTAGTTGCAACGGGTGTGTTGCAAGGAATTCAAATCAATTTACCGAAACCAGGTATCAACTATACATCATACACCCTATTGACTTCATCCAGCTCTTACACTACAACGACCGTTACTAACCCGGATCTAAGTGGAGGTACTCCTTCCCTAGCGGTTCCAAGTGCAAACACCAGCTTTTACAGAGGACTGGTTTGTACGAGTTATGGGGTTGTGATGGGAGGCGACATAAACACTGGTCATTTACAATACTCTACTGACTATGGAAGCACCTGGGCAAATTTAAGCGATTTCTTCCTTACAACAAACGGATTAGGTATCTTCCCAATTTGTCTTTCTAGCAATGCCCAAATAATACTGATAGGCACCAATACACTCGGATATTTATCCACGAATGGAGGATCTACATGGACATCCATCAACTCTGGTTCAATCAACTCGATAGTATCCAACGCATGTAGTTTAACCGGTGCCGAAATGATTGTCTGGTCAAAAACTAACGGTTTGTTTTTATCACTTAACAGCGGAACCAACTGGGCAGCTGGTTTCAACTTCAGTACGCAGTTTCAATATGCATGCACCACATCCAAAGACGGAAGTCTATTCTTTATGATACCATACACCAATGGAAGTTTAGCAGTTGGTGCGACTTCTCTCTACTACGTGTCTCGAACCACACTACAATCCAGCATTACTTCGGCTTGGAGTTCAGTTTCGATAGGTACCAACCTCGACTTTTCTATTGGATCGAATATAGGGTCGAATGTCTTAGCCAGTAACTTGACTGGAAGTATCATATACACTGGTGCCGCCTACTCCGGAGCAACGAGTCGTACACCGAGATCAAAAATCAGTAAAATCACCGGCTCTCCTGGTTCATACACAGTCACTACGTTAACATTCGACAGTGCGGTGGATGGAAGCAACAACTACTGCCAGAATATTGAATGTTCTAGTGATGGAAATACCGTAGTAGTTATCGGTGGCCCAAGTAGTTCTTTGAGTTCGTTTTACTACATTTCATTGGATGCAGGGTCAACATGGTCAAGGTATACGTTACCTACGAGTGGCTCAAGCACATACATGAACTGTACATGTAGCCCCGACGGTAAAAACGTTTACATTGGCGCAAACGTAAATTCAAACCAACAATATGGGTCGTATTTGATCCGTATCGGGTACCAAGGTATAACCACCACATTTACTACGACCACTTACACACTTACTGGTCTAACAAGTACATCGAGTTATGCGATCACAGTATCTGGTAACTTGCCTGGAGGCGTTACAAATACACTGTACACTGGGTCCGTTACCACTTTATAAACCTCGTAACTCGTATAAATAAAATAAGTAAAAAAATGAAAAAAAAGAATACATATTATATAACTACCCAATGTCTTATAATACGTATGAAAAACCGACCTCGGTCGAATGGAACGGAGATACATTCATCATGACGATCCGCAATGAAGTTGGAAATTTGTATTCGTATGCATATAGTTCAGACGGCATCAATTGGACGAACGTATCGTTGCCCTCTACCATGAGTACACAAAACCCGTACTTCACAAAATGGTTGGGCGACAAATACATTATGGGCGGCAATTTAGTCACCGGTGGTTCCTCTATTTTAACGAATGTACAAGGAGGAGTGACGCGTCAGTCCATACCGGCTCCTGCGGGATATCAAGTCTACGACATCGAAAACAACCTAGAATTTTTAAACACTATTACATTTCCACGCAGTGTCGTTCTTGCGATGGGAGGTCAATCCGCCGACACGAACAAGGCATTTTACAGCAATGACCAAGGTGTTTCATGGACGGCCATTTCCGGAAGTCCATTTTCCACCACGTTCAATGATGCCGCATGGAACGGTAGATGCTGGGTCGGTGTGGGTGCAGGAGGAAACACAATGGCCACTAGTCCAGACGGTGCTGTATGGACCGGCAGAGGTTCGGCCACGTTCACGACTTCCTGCAACGCTGTCGAATGGAACGACATGAAAAACATGTATGTCGCGGTCGGAAGTGGAGGAAACGTCATTGCCTCTAGCGTTGACGGTGTTTACTGGTCCGGTCGTTCCACCAACATTTTCGCTTCTGGAAACGATGTTCGGTGCAACGGGAATGTATGGGTTGCCGCAGGCGTACCAATCGACAGTAACAACAAGTCCCTGGCCTACAGTTACGACGGTATCTACTGGTTCACTCCATCTCAAGGAAATCTGTTTAGCACAAGTGCCGTCAAAGTCGCCTACTTCGACTCACAGTGGATTGCTGTGGGCATTGACCCAAGTTACAACTTGGCTTTCAGTGTCGACGGAATCAACTGGACAATGGTCTACGACGCAAGTTTTTCGGGAAACATGAAATCCGTCTATGCAAACTACTACGATATATACGTAGTGGCTACTAACAACTACGCACTTTTACCCGAATCCTCTTTAGAAAACAAAATTTTGAAATCGGACGTGTCTTGCAACTCCATTATCAACATCAAATCCGCTACTCTCTTGGGAGGAAACGGACAAATTTCATTTACTGCAAATTTAGATACATACATTACGATTCCTCTGTGTGGAATCACCTCCGTCAATTCTTTTTCCTGGAACCGTCCGAATCGCGGCTATGCCGACATTCGCCCTCTAAGCATTGCATGTGGTTCAGGTACCGGTTCTTTAGCATATAGTGAGGATGGTATTCAATGGACCAACATTACCAACTCTATTTTCACCACTCGTGCAAACAAAGCATGTTGGAACGGAAAATTATGGGTCGCTGTCGGTGCCGGAAACTACTGGGTCGCCTCCAGTTATGACGGTAAAACCTGGATAGGACGCAATAATGCATTGATGACGGAATCCTACGACGTTGCATGGAACGGATACGCCTTCATTGCGGTAGGTACAGGAAGCAACCGAATGGCTCAAAGCACAGACGGAATCAACTGGACTGCTGTGCCTTCTACCAACGCGGTCTTTTCCAGTTCCGCCTCTGCTGTTGAATGGACTGGAACTTGCTGGCTCGCTTACGGATCGGGCGGAAACACGACCTCCATTTCCACCGACATATATGGTCAAAGTTGGACCGCCACCTCTTCCCCCAATTTAGCCATTACTGCAGCCACCGCAATTACTCCCAGTGCAACTTCCGCCTCTTCGAGTCAGGCCAGTTTCCCGGCATCCAATGCCTTCGACGGAAGTTTCAATACCACCATGACGGAATGGTATTCCGCCGCGGCAACCTATACGGCCTCTACCGGTGTCTACGCAGGAAGCACCGTAACTACGTATAATACCAACAACTACGTATCTGGTGAATGGCTCCAGGTACAAGCCTCAGCTTCCGGTGTCGCCAAATATTACTACGTCACCGTCAACAACAACAGCACCACCGCCATCCCCAAACAATGGTTGCTCCTCGGCTCAAACGACGGAACCAACTGGGCGCTAGTCCATTCTTTTACGAACTCAGCCGCCTCTTATCCCAACAACACGTGGAAATACGGATGGACCTCATTCCCAGTCAATATCTATAGCAACACTGCGTCTTACACATATTATCGTCTCGTGTTCCAGGCTTCTTATGGCCAGACCTACGTGGCCGTAGCCGACGTCAGTATTTTATACGCAAACGGAAGCAGTACGACATTAAATACCAAACTCCGTCCCATCATGATGAAAAACGCGATCCTCCATCCCACTCAAATTCTGAGCGTCGACGGCACCTTCTTGAATATTTATCAAATGACCGATTTGAATTTGAATATCATCAACAACCTCTATATTAATAGCAGCTACGTGAAAAACGTGGTCTACGGTTTAGGCAACGGAGTCGTCACCTCCGGGTGTTTCGACGGATACAACCATATTGTCGGCTCGAATAACGGCAACGTCTCCCTCGTATCGAATGCAAACAGCTATACAAACTTCAACTTCGACAGTTCTTTCAACAGCACGTCTCTTGTTTCAGGACTCAGTGCTATCAACTGCGCTTGTTTCAACAAACAATTCATATTATTGGGAGGTACAGGTGGAAATGTAATTACCTATAATGCATTCATAAGTGGTTCGAGCGGGTACAGTTCTACTTTCCAGAACACAAATGCAAGCACTATTTTTACACAAATAAATGGAATCGCATCCAATTCAGGTTATGGTTACGTAGTACCTCATTCCGGTATATATTTATCCCAAAGCGAAACTTTATCGCTGGTCGCGCCAAAATCATACAATCAAACAATTATACCCGAAACAACCATTTCGTTCCAACAATATCCCGTCTAGTCGTTTTTTATCCCGATATGTATATCCTAGGCCATCCAGTAAGAATAATACATGTCTATCGTCACCTTAAAACGCAAATCACAAACACAATACAACAACATGAGTGTCGGAATGAAAGGTTTCTCCTTAAACGGCACGTTTCGTGGTCAAGGATACGTCGGCCAAAGTACCCAGTCTCGCACCCTTGTGCGTAGTTTGGCGAAAGGTTCGACCTTACGAGGTAACGGAGGATGTTGTGGAAAATATCCTATAAAAAACGTCAAAGCCTCTGAACTCTTGCATTTAGACAACGGTTCGACACACAGCACTGTAATGAACACAAACGGTATGATCCTCTCAAAATATAGATGGGCTAGACGTCCCCAACCATTCTCCACGTTCAAAATATCCGGTTCGGACCGCGAAACATATAGTCAATCGACCTATATTGATAATTTAGTGAAAACCCAGTTGAACGACGCAAACAACGACAAGTGCAAACCTCAATACGTATGCAAGATGCCTTGTCGCCCCATCGGCGCACGTTCCTTCAAGTCGATTGTACCCATATACAAGGCGGTCCAGGACGATTCCAAAACAGGTGCTATAGACCAATCGAAACGTCTAAGAGCACTGGATGCCGCTTGTGGACTCATCGACAAAAAACTCATTCAAGAAACCGTGAATCCAGCGTCGGTTCCATTCGCATGCAAAAAAATATAAAATTGAATTCCCGTTTGTCCATAAAAAACATAGACATAAACGTTTTATATGTACTATCTTTCAAAAAATGAAAACTGAACAAACCAAAACAAGCCAACAATTACAAGAGGCCTATTTTGCCTCCCTGAATGAAAAAGAAATCAAAGCATACCATATAGCCAAATCCCATCTCGGCATGTCGTTCGATCTAAAAAAAAGCAACGGATTTTTGGAATATGTACAGACTGTCGCCAAAGAAACCCAAACAAAAGGAAACCAGAACATGTGACGGCAAATGTGCATTCAGGATATTCAATCGGTGTGCAGAATAGCTATGGATATATGGTCGGGTTACGAAGAGACACCTACGATATACGAAAATAAATTCCTTATATCGCCGAGAGGTTGTTACGTGTATGTCGTGAATGACTCCATAAAGGGATACGTCATATCACATCCCTGGAATATACGTTCTCCGCCTCCACTAAACACGCCACTCACAGAAGTCGAAGTAAACTGCTGGTTCATTCATGATATGGTTGTTCTCCCGGAGTGTAGTGGGAGAGGTGTCGCGTACGAAATAATTAAGAGGATTTTAGCTGATAATCCGGTTGTTTCGCTGGTTGCATGCGACGATGAAACTATTCAAACAAAAAACTTCTGGATGCGCTATGGGTTTGAAGTAGCGGAAGCAATCGATTGCGACTATGGAATCTACATGATCCGAAAGTCATACGTTTGATACGTAAATCATACACCAAATATAATTTAAACATTATTTCATACATAACAATAGAAGAAATCCATCTCTATTGTTACGAATAACAAACCATGAATACCGAATGTATTGTTTGTTATAGGGAATTCGATACGTCAGCCTCCTATTTTTCATGTTCGCACGCAGTATTATGCGCCGAATGCAATCATCAATGGACCAAGTCATGTCCTCTTTGCCGAAGTGTAAGAAAAGAAACGTATCTAAAAATAACGTCACTATACAATGAATTGAATATAGACGAAAATGAACAACATCGTGAAATGTCGCAACGAACCCAAACACTACTCCATTCGAACTATGGCGTTGAAACATTACGTGTATCATATGGAACACGTAATGACCCACTGTTTGTAGACCACAGATATCGCCTCAATTTTTACGTAGATAACACCACCCATTTAAATGGGCTCTATCGAAAACTTGCTTCCATTTACACCAATTTTTCAATCACTACTACCCATAAGACCAACTGCATCCATGTCTACTTTTGACTTTCCAATTTTCGTTTCTTATATTCTTCATAGGATAAATTGTTATCCGCAAGAAGCTCCGTTTTGAACCCATTCAACTGGTTCACCTTCTTCGGTTTAACCAACATGGAAAAATTAACTAGTTTCCCCATATACGAAAACTTGTTTATTATTTTGTCGTCGCGCTTATCCGCCGACTTTTCATCCGATTTATTGGGAGGCTTATCTGGATTAGGTACCTCTTTCGATTTTTCTTTGGTCGCCTTGGATCGCAAAAAAGGGCCGGAAAGTTGGGCAGAAGATGCCGTATTTTTATGTTTGTCCGCGTTTTCCTGTTTTTGTTTTTGTTTCTTGGCCTCTTCATATTTATGGATGGATTCCGTCAACCCAGAAGGAAACCCTTCCGGCAAGCAGTGTTCATCTACGAAAAAATCGCGACAACGATAGACCAGTACATATTTCATAGCCATCGTATTCAACAAAGCATAGGGAATATAAGAATCCGCGTAGTACTCAAACGCGAGTTTATATACGTTATATCGCATAATGCAGTTTCCTCTAGGCGTTATTTCCATTAAAATCCGTTTTGTCCACGCCTGTTCCAAATGATTTTCTTCACACTGTATCAGTTGGTCATATGTTTCTCGGTCATACAAGACTGGATCAATGTTTTCATTATAGTTCGTAGTTTTGTCCAAAAATGAATCCTTGAATTGTTGGACGCGTTTTTCGATACGAAGTTCCTCTGTAGACTTTGAACGGATCGATTCATTCACGGATTCTTTGAATAAGAATGTATACACACATTGAACCAAGTCGTATAAATAAAAGATAGAATGATACAATAAAAACACCCCAACGCCTCCTACAAAAGAACGATGAAACTGCAATAGAAAATTCATTTAATTATATGGACTGTGTTTTATTTTAAAAGTCAAGAGGATACAGATAAATGGAATCCTCCTTTATTTTTATATAGATTTTCCAAAAGTATTTTCAAGAGAATATTGTATGTATAAGAACCCATCTGTGTCTTTTGACTGATAGTAAATCTCGTTCAAGAGTCCCGACGAAGAAGGAATGGTCCCTCCAATAAAAAAGAAAAGTGCTTTTTCTGGAGGAAGGGCCAGACGTTTTCTCACCACGTACATGAACTGCCCGACCGTCAAATCATACGGAACCAAGTATTTATTCTTGTCGATTTCCGGTGTGTCTCTAGATTTTTGGTTTTTCTCGCAAATGATTGGTATGCGGTCCGGGTATTTCGCCAAAATCCGCGTTGTTTCGTCCAAGCGTTGATCAAAAGAATGTTTTGTTTTAAATACAAATCCAGTCATTTGATGGAATTATATTCTTTAATTATATTCTTTATAATAAAAAAAGGTTTTAACCCTCTCAGGACCAACTTTAAAATTCTATATGGAGGAATGGGACAAATTCGTCATATTCCCACGTGTTTGGTCCTGAGAGGGTTAATTAATTTTCATTTTATCTTCATCATTTTATCCCGCGAGCGAAGCGAGTGGGATATTTATCAGGTACTCGTAGGATTTGCGTTAGCAAATCCTCGAAATCCTCGAAATCATCGATGCACCTCTTGTTTCCGAAATTCAAAGAGGGCCTCCATTTCCGCATCCAACATAGGAACTTCGATCCGTTCGTAGTTCTTGTATGGATTGTCCGGGTGCATACACACTAAATAAAGTCCCGTCACTGTTTTTCCGTAATTCGTTTCCAACATTTTTCGATAGGTATTCAGCTGGAGTGCATAGTGCCAGAAGTTCGTGTCCGGTAAATGCCGGATGCATTCCCGATGCGCCATTTTCCCGTAATTCTCGTATTTGATTTCCTTGCACCTCTTCCAGTCATAGATTTGAAGTGTGCCGTCGGGATTTTCAAACACCATGTCGATGGATCCCGATAGTTTCAGTTCCTCGTAATAAATGGTCCATTCCGTACGGTACGGCTTCAATTCCGGAAAATCGCGGACGAAATTCTGAAAGTACTGGTACTCAATCGAGTCATTCGTTACCGGCATCTGATTCCAAAAACACTCAATGTCGTAGTGCATTTTGGTGCCCGATTCGGCGGCACAGTCGCGGTTCTTGTCCCATGACCGGATGATTTCCTCCTTGCTCATTCCGTAATATTTGTAGTTCGGATCCTTCATATTTTTCCCATTCACGATTCGATTTGCAATCAGTTCCGCATCAAAATCGGAAAAGTGGCTATGGTTCCAGGTAGTGACGGAGGTATATCCACCCTCCCCCTTCACAATATAAATATGCGGACCTTCAAAGAACTGGATATGGGGGTCGCGTTCATGCGCATTCAACTTCGCCAAATACGTCGGCGTCTTATTCGGAGTTTCTTTTTGTGCATTTGTCTGGTCAGTCATTGTTTGAGTAATCGAAATAGGTATATCAAGTGAAAAAGAGTTATACTTATATGAATTACAATACAATAATGGTTCAATTTTTATTCAAAGTCACATTCCATCACAATCCTTAAATTTTCCTCGATTTTCGGAAACAACCATTTTTTGAGCTCCGACACTCGTTTTTCATCCGGTGTCCTGGCCCCATTAATTTTAATCATATTCGTCAACATTTGGTCGGTCGTGTCTTCATCTACCTCTTTATCTTGTTGTTGTTTCTGCCACGCTAAGAAAACTCGCAGAAATAGTTGCGCCACGTGAATGACCATTGTCTGCATCTGAGCATTGTCCATGATACGCCACTGTGGTTCATCCAAGAGTTCTTTTGTTCCCTGGTTCCGTGAATACACGTAAAACACATTTGGTTTCTGTACAAAACACCGGATCGGTTGAATCTGGTGTTCCTTCAAAGAGGTGGTCTTTGTCCTCTCAATGTAAGTTCCTATAGAAGATTTGATTCCGTCCGTCAAGTCGCGGTCGAATACGCATTTCATGTGCGTCTCGTCCACGGCAATTCCAGTCCACCATTCCTCAAACGTCTGTTCCGGTTTCTGGTTCGGCTGGTTTAGCCATTCAAGAATCATTTTTTTCTGCCGCGAATTCACCACCGTTTTCATCCGCGCAAGTTCCTTTTCCGTTTTCTCCAGACGAACCGAGAGGTCGCGCACATAACGAAACAGCTCCTTCACGCTCGGTATTTTCAATCCATTTTCGTCCATTTCCTCTTGCACAGGTTGTCTTCGCAACTGATTAAAATACATACAGCAACTAATATGTTTGTCGTAATCCCGTTTGATTTTCCAGCTATGTTTACAGAAGTTGCAAAAGATATTCGCCGACATTCAATTTTTATTCCTATTTCATACACAATATCGAAGTGTTTATCTGTTTTTCTTGTTAGAGACAATTTCCCTCTTCGAATTCCTCCCTGGTGAGAGGAGCGTTGCTTACGATTACCAAAAAATATCGTCGCTAGTCTATAGGAAATATTACACAATGAATAGTACGAGCACCTCTTTATTTTCCGAATCCAAAATCACTCAGTATGGAGGTCATCCCGTAATGAGCAATGTCTATAAAACGGGCAAATACAAATACATTACGGTAGACACGCGGTTTCAAGACAACTATTATACCTATGATTCCTCCTCCCTAGCGAATTTCACCATGACGTTGCCGGAACGAATCAACGACGTTCGATCCATCATGGTCTGCAACGTGGAGGTACCCATGTCTTTCTACAATTTCTCCGACGAGATCGGCAACACCTATTTCAAAGTGACGTACAACGGTGTCGTGCATTTAATCAAAATTGCTAGCGGCAATTATTCTATGGCGGATTTGGTATCCGAGGTACATTCCAAGGTGGACGCGGCGCTTGGCGCAAACAAACTCACATTCGCTTTATCGGGTAGTTATACGTCCATAACTATTGCAGGAGGCGGAGATACAGCCACGGTCGATTTCGCCGTGAACGCCGACGGGTCTCTCGACAAGTATCAATTCAAGAGGAAACTCGGCTGGTTTCTCGGTTTCCGCAACACCTCCTATGATTTGAACAATTCAGCGACAATTCGCTCAGAAAATTTCATCGATATCGCCGGTATCCGATATGCCTATTTGGTGCTCGACGAATTCGGAAAAGGTGTCCAGAATTCCTTCAAAGGACTCATGCCCTCTTCGCTCGTCAACAAAAACATTATGGCGAAAGTCACGTTCAACCGCGCCACGTTTCCGTATGGAACCATCCTCCCCGCCAACAATTTCAATGGATACTTGTTGACGGACCGCAGAGGATACAATGGGAAAATTAACCTCCAGAAGTTGCAAGTTCAACTTGTAGACGAGTTCGGAAATCCGATGAACTTAAACGGTCTCGACCTCTCGTTCTGTTTAGAGGCGGAATATGAATAAGATAAATCGACATAAATACAAACAACCTATAAAAAGTATTATATTTTAGGTCCTATTTTTCTTTGTAAAACAATGGGTACACATATTTGGATGCATGAATGTGTTCCGATGTGTACGGTCGAATATCCAAATGGAAACTTATACTATGGTGAACTGGATGACGGAAAACCCCACGGGTTCGGTCTGATGTTATATAACAACGGCGGAAATTACGAAGGATACTGGAGTAACGGGAAAAAACAAGGTGAGGGAACATGGCTATACAAAAATGGAGATGTATATCGAGGTGAATTCAAAAAGGGACGTCGTCACGGAAGAGGCGAATACTGTTGGAATGGAGATACCGTTTTTTACAAATTTCAGTGGCGAAAAAACGAAATGAAGCTTCCTACAAAGTAAGAACACAAACACGCGTAAAAAATATAGAAAATACATGCTTTATATTTTATACATCCTCACAAATATGATTCGTTTTCATTATAATTCTCCGGAACGCAACCAATCCGCGACTGAATTTCCCATTTTTTTGGTTCAACAATTTTACGTAGACTCGCACGCATATCGTCATGAAGAAAATGTATTTTGTCTCCAAAAAAACGTCAACAATCCCCATATTCAATCTATTTTTTTGTTGAATGAGCGCGAATACACACCTTCCGAGCTCTGTGTAAACGACCCATTCAAAAAAATAAAACAATTTGTAGTGGGAAATCGACTTTTGTATGCTGACGTGTTCTCATTTGTTCGTAACTCTGGAATAGACGGTTACATCGTATTCGCCAATACAGACATTTTTTTGGATGAAAGCATCTCCGAATTACGCTACACGAACCTCCATTCAAAAAAACAAATGTATGCTCTATTACGTTACGAATATGACCCTCGTACTGAGCAGTCACAACTATTTGGTCCCCGCTACGATTCACAAGATACATGGATATTTCATAGTAATAAAAACATAAAACCAGAACAAGACAAGGTACTCCGTTTCCCATTCGGGAAACCAGGATGCGATAATAAATTCGTCTATGTAACAAGTATGTTAGGATACACACTGTTCAATGAACCAATCTTGATAAAAACGCATCATTATCACACCAGCCGACTACGTAGTTATTCCGCGTCGGATCGTCTAGGACCTCCTTATTCTATGCTGATTCCTCACGACATACCTCTAAAAAAAATTTCAGCCAGTTTCGGACGTCTTCCAACTGTCGACATTGGGCAATGGTCGAACGGATGGACGCGATTCAGCTGGGAAAAAGACAATCAAGCATTGAAGTCATGGATCGAAACCAATCGAAAACAAAACAAACCTTATGTAGCGTCTTCGGTGTTTTTCTTTGGTTCGTTAGTAATGAGCGAATTACCGCAAGATTTTAATAATACCGAAAAAACAAAAGCAACCGATTATTACAAAAACATCGTCAAAAATATGTCCAAAGATACGGTGGTTGTAGGGAAAACCGCAATGGAAGTATACCATTTTATTTACACAGAACCATGGACATGGGCACTGAGAGGTAGTAAATTGCTTTTTGTCGTGTTTGACTCGAGAAATATAGCGAATACACTGCGCGACAAATGGTACCTACGTGAAAATATATACGGATGTGATCTATTTCCGGAGTGTACAGCCAATGTTGTGTTTATGGAAACACCCGACCAACCTCTCAACATAGACCCCAACAACTACGACACGATAATAACGGATGGGTCGAGTCCCCATTTTTCCATCGCAGAATTCAACAAAGGAAAATCTGTGGTTGTATTCGAACCGATGGTTCTGTCTCTGTTGTTCGGCATATTCAATAACCATGTGTTAAAAATACGCCCGGACGTATTACGACTATATATGAACAAGTTCTGGACAAAAATTGAATAGTTCAAACCGTTTAGAATTACAATAGGAATTTCATTTACGTACTCAAACCACTGAACCAAGCCAAATTGTAAACATGTCGACAAAGAAACCGATTCCATTTTCCACTTTATCACTTGAACAAAAATACGCATACTTGAGGTTCAAACAAGGGCGAAACCTCTTTATCACTGGTCCCGGCGGAACTGGAAAAACACGGCTGATCCAGTTTCTAGCGCAACACATGGAGGAAACCGGTCGGCCGTTTCAAGTGTGCGCCATGACGGGCTGCGCCGCCGTCTTGTTGAATTGTGGAGCGCGGACACTTCATTCCTGGAGTGGTATAAAACGAGCAAAAGGTCCGAATGACCTGATTGTGAACCGTGTTCTTCGCAACCATTTGGTCGTGAAGGCATGGCGTAAAATCGCGACCCTGATTATCGACGAGGTCAGCATGATGTCGGCAAAAATGCTGGAACTTCTCGATGATATCGGTCGATCCGCGCGCCGAAACACGCGACCGTTTGGAGGAATCCAAGTGATTCTGACGGGCGACTTCTACCAGTTGCCTCCCGTCGGCGACCACGACGACCCGAGTAGTCGCGCTTTCTGTTTCGAATCACCGCGCTGGCCTAAGATATTTCCTATAGAAAATTGCATTGAATTATGCACCATATTCAGGCAAACCGACCCCGTGTTCACGCAACTGTTGTTGGAAGTGCGACAGGGAAAATTGTCTGAACCTGGAGCCGCTTTATTGAAAAATCATGTTCACCGCAAGTACGACTTGACGACGTTTGGAGGAATCATTCCGACGAAAATCTTCCCCGTTCGTGCGAAAGTGGACTATACGAACAACACAATGTATGCGAACCTGGATTCCGCCGAATTGGAGTTTTCGGCGCGCGTGAAGATGGGCGTGAAGACCTATGTGGAAAGCGGGCAACCGATTCCGTCGCATATTTTGGCCGCGTGCGAACATGTATCGCCGGACCAAATGGAACGTGAAGCGACACAAATGTTGACGGACATGCAAGTGGAGGAGACGATGCGTTTCAAAGTCGGGACGCTAGTAATGTGTACGGTGAATCTGGATGTAGAGGCCGGTATTTGCAACGGGTCCCAGGGGATCATTGTGGACTTTGTGGAAAACGAGGCCTTGAATGAAATGCCGATGTTGTTAGAAACGGGCGCTCGACCCATGAATCCTACCGTGGTTCCTCTCGTACGATTCACGAATGGCTCGGTACGCCGAATCGGTTTCAAGTACACCCAGTCTGATGAATATCCGGTTTTAGTGGTTGCACAGATTCCTCTGCGTTTGGCGTGGGCACTCACGATTCACAAGATGCAAGGGTCGACGGTCGACATGGCGGAAATGGATATAGGAAAAACAGTGTTCGAATATGGGCAAACGTATGTGGCGTTGTCGCGCGTGAAAACACTGGAGGGCGTTTACTTGACGGAATTTTATCCGCACAAGATTCGCGCGAACCCGGTGGTGATTGACTTTTACGGATTCATTCGTCCTCCGGAGAAAGAACACGCGCAGAATATTTTGGAAACGGAGCTGAATTTAGACGAATCGGAATCGACGGTGGGATATCCTCGGTTGAAAACCCCAGTCGCATGGTTAGACAGTTATTCGAAACCTCCTGTTCCAAAGCAAACATCGACCAAACCGGTTACCAAATCTA
>Ga0114963_10001772_pt1 | contig 14762 bp, 18 predicted proteins | sample C_131016_EF_Meta_FD_87019 | JGI IMG/M metagenome (GOLD analysis project Ga0114963, IMG submission 87019) | Freshwater microbial communities from Lake Croche, Canada to study carbon cycling - C_131016_EF_MetaG | ecosystem: Environmental > Aquatic > Freshwater > Lake | place: Lake Croche, Canada...
ATTTAGTTGTGTGTATTTGTTTGTGTGATTGTTGCCGAATAAACACCAAAGATATCATCAATATCCATATCACCTAATGGTATTTCTACACCTGTTGGGTTATTGTATAAATTAATATATCCATTTGGATCACGACGTGCTGGATCTCCAAAAAAATCTAAATGTTCATTTGTTAATCCTGGTATTTGTCCCTTAAAATATTCTCCTAATAAATAAATTGTTTCATCATCCATATCATGAACACTTATTTTCACTTTTTCAATTTCCCCAGTGTCGGGGTTTTGTTGAAATTTAAAAAATTCAACCCGATACAAATTTGGATATTCAACTACTATGGGATTATTATTTAACGCCGGAAATACATTTGGAGGAGGAGGAAATGGATTTTGTTTAAATACTGTGTTACACATTGGGCATTTACAAATTTCACTAGTGGAACACCACTTACGAATACAATCGGGATGAAAATTATGATTACACTTTACTAAATCTTTTTCTAGAATTTGGCATATATTATATATTTATATTTAATTTAAACTTAAATATAAAATCTTTTGTAAAAGTATGTCCGAGGAAACAAAACAAATTCCAGAAGAATTTAAAAAAGTTGTACCCGATTTTATTAATGATATTAAAACAACATTTCCTGAATATAGTCCTATTATCAATCAATGGTGGATTTCTGGTGCGTGTGACGAGGCAGAAATGAGTGTCAAAATAGAAAAAGTGTTTACTCATTGTCTAGGTATTTTTCCTGAAAGATTTTTCGATATTTTATATAAAAATGTGGAAATCTTCAATAAAGATTCCGATATAAATACAGAGTTTTTGCCTGGATTAAGTTTCAAGTATTTATGGAATTGTGACATAAGTGACAATACGAAGGAGACGATTTGGAAGTATTTACAATTAATATCCATTTCCGTAATTGGATGTGTGAAAGACCAAAGTGCCTTTGGAGATTCCGCAAAAATATTTGAATCTTTGAATGAGGATGATTTTAAAGGTAAATTGGAGGAGACTTTTGAAAAAATGCAAAACATGTTTGATAACAATTCATCTCGTGAAACAGGAGATGAAACTGGAAGTAGAGAAAGGACAAACATGCCATCGGTAGATGAGCTTCACAGTCATATTTCCGGAATGTTGGGGGGTAAATTAGGGGATTTAGCTCGCGAAATCGCAGAAGAAACCGCTGGTAATTTAGATATGGATTTTGAAAATGTGACAGATGTAAAGGATGTATTTCAAAAGATGTTTAAGAATCCTGGAAAATTGATGAGTATCGTTAAAAATGTAGGTGATAAGTTAGATTCAAAAATGAAGTCGGGAGAGATCAACCAGACTGAACTGATGAGTGAGGCAACTGAAATAATGAATAAAATGAAAAACATGCCGGGAATGGAGGATATTCAGAGTATGTTGGGTAAGATGGGTGGTCTTGGAGGATTAGGAGGATTAGGTGGTCTTGGAGGATTAGGCGGGTTAGGTGGTAAAAATGTAAAGGTGAATACTGGTGCGATGCAGGCACAAATGGATAAAAACATGCGAATGATGCAAAGTGCCGAAAGAATGAAGAAAAATTTAGAGATTCGTAAAATGGCAAAAACTACCGCAGCAGAAAACGCAAAGCTTGTTCAAGAAAAACCGCCATTGACAGAAAAAGAAATCGAAGATTTAATCAATAGTATTCAGCAAACATCTGGTAAAGCGGAAAAATCACCACGACCTGGGTCAAGCGCTGAGGTAGTAGGAAAAAAGAAAAAGAAGGGCAAGAAATAAAAGTGTAAATAAATTAAATAAATTAAATAAAGTAAAATATAAAGGTTTATATTGTTATTTTATAAAGATGAGTAAAAATATAGCAATATATAATAGTTTTCCGTGTCATTATGAAATGTTTGGTTATATTATATTTTATTGTGTTATTAAAAAATATACGTTAGAAATATTTACTGAAAATTTTCTTGATATTGGTTGGTTTACATTTTATAAAAAGATATTTACAAATTATAATATTATATATCGTAGTTGTAATGAATTTGAAAATAACGAAAAACGTACAAGTTTTGATTTAATTTTTCTAACAACAGATGATGACCCGAAATTTAAATACGAATGGATGAATAAAAAAGTAGTATGTATTAATCATTATTATAAATGTAGAAGAATAGATAATTATCATAGTATAGGTGTTCGTCCTTTTGTAAAAAACAAAATAAAATGGGCATTGCCCTGTTTTCCACTATTTGATAAACCAAATAAACAGTTTGATCCTGAAGTTATAAATGTCTGTATTATTGGGGGTGGTAATTTAGATAATAATTTATATAATATAAATGTAATTAATCGTCTAAAAAGTAATAAAAAAATAATGATACACGTAATTACTCGCTTTGCTACACAAAAAATGGTAGATATTTTAAGTAAAAAGAACGAAAATATTCAAATTAGATTATATCAACGTTTTGATACAGAAAATATGTTTTCATTATTAAGATGTGTAAATTATATCTTTATAGATGTAACTATAAATCAAGATCATAATATTGGATATAGTATGTCTGGATCAACACCTATTGCGTTTTCATCATTGTCGAGATTAATTATATCTAGTGACAATAATAAAATGTATAACTTTTCATCAGCATTAGAATTTGATTTCAACACTAATGAAGATATTACATTAGATGATATTAAAGAAGAAACATTAGATTTAATAATCAAAGAAAGAAATGAATTAATTCAAATATTTCATAACAATGTAGATGAAATTATATATAACAATGAAATAATGAATGATAATGAGATACATGATTATTTGTTGAAAAACATAAATATTTTATAATAATTTTTATAATATAATAAATAAAATTATAAAAATTAAGTAATCCTATATTATATATAATGACATCCTATATTCCATTTTGGTCTAATGATCCAACCGTTTTATTTAATAAAAAATATATATTGGAATTATTTCCTCGAGAAGGTATGACATTTGATGAGAAATTAAACGCAATTACTCGATTGATAATATTTATATGTATTTTAGGATTTATGATAACTCGTTCTTATCGATTTTTATTAAATGGCGCAATTGCTTTATTCATCATTTACATCATGTACAAGAGTCAAAAACAATTCATTATAAGCGAATTGACAAAGAAACCAGGAGATAAAAATAAAGAAGGGTTTGGAAATAATACAAAATATAATAAAGATGATACAATTGACGCATCGCTTAAAATTATTAATCCAGAAACATTAAAGACATATTTGAAAAGTGATTTCGAAGAAGTGAATAAAAAAAATCCGCTCGGTAATGTACTATTAACAGAAATCATGGACAATCCGAAACGAAAACCAGCACCACCTTCTTTCAGTACAGAAGTGTATGAAGATATTAGCAATAATACAAAAAGAATGATTCAAACATTGAATCCAGGTATTAAAAACACGAATCAACAATTGTTTGGGGATTTAGGAGAAAAATTTGAATTCGACCAGTCAATGTGGCAGTATTATTCAAATCCAAATACGAAAATACCAAATGATCAAGGTGCTTTTGCTGATTTCTTGTATGGTGATATGCCATCATGTCGCGGTGGTGATGATATTGCTTGCGTCAAGGATAACTTTAGGTATAACTTGTATTAAGTTATTTCATTTTTGGATATTGGATATTTGGATCAAATATTTGGATATTTAGCGCATAAATAAAAAGAAACGTATTTAATTATGTTTCTTTTTGTTTAGTAAAAAATAATGTAATATATATATAAATATGGCGAACGTCTCAAATTATACTTTTGAAAATATGTCCAGAATTGGCAATGATAGTTGCTATTTAGACCAAGAAACCATTCAAAACAATAGTGCTTGTAATTACTTGTTACAAAATTATTTTGCGAATGATTGTAGTATGCGATCTCCAATTGATTTAGCAACAACTCAACCATGTGTTTTTTACAAAGGTGGGTACAATGTGGGTGCTGGTGGATGTAATATAGATGAAAATTCGAATTTAACTATTGGTACTATACAAACTCACCCAAAATGTCGTATTGATTTGTTTCAACGCCCATTTGCGACGGTTCCATTCATGGGTAGAGGATCCGTTGATCCTATTTTAGAAGCACAAATTCAACAAGGTGAAAATATTACCAACAAAAGATCAGTAACAAATTTACCTGAAAAGAGTTACCTGAAATATAGTCAAACACCATTGTTACCAGATGTGAAACAGAAAATAGAAAATCCAGCTTATTGTGTTGAAAGTGTAGCATCTGAAGGTTGGGTACGCGGAGGTGTCCCATCTCGTGAATTAACCCGTGATCGTGAGTATTACAATTCCAAGGGTAGAAACACAAATATGTAATATAATTATTGTCTTGTAAATAAATAATACATTTTTTGTATTATTTATTTTTATTTTATAGTCAGTGTTTCATTTATTTTAAAGAGTTTAGACATATACTATAAATTAAACGTGATTGGTAATATAAAATTAAATTAGTAATCACTGGTATTAATAACAAGTATATTTGAGAAAATGAAAATTTCTTAATATAGAACAAGGCAACGGTTGAGCCAATGATTGAACCAACTAAAAATAAAAATACGAAAACAAGAATGACAAAATAATACATGCACCATTCTTTTCCTAAAGGACTAAAAAAAGTATTCATTAAAGAATCCATTATAAAATAATGTAAGAAAATATTTTTATATTATATGGTTTTTATGGTTTTTATGGTTTTTGTTTATTATGATTTAGAAAAATATCTTTTTACTAAACTACGTAAATAACAAATGTATAATACAAAAATGATATGTACATATTATTATTATGACGCAGAATTAAAAAAAAAGATTCCGCAAGAATTAACAGATTTAAATTTTGATTTTGAACAACAGCCTGATGACATTTGTGATTTAATTTATCAAATAGATTATTTACAAATATTTGGAGTGGTAGAATTTGATTATAACTCAATAAATACAGAAATGAAAAGAATATATGAAATAGATGGAGTGAAATCAAACCCTACATTTCAAGAATGTATAAAAAAGGCGGCAAATATGTTTTTAAGTGAAGATTTAGAATTGGGATTTATGGTACTTTTTTCATATGATTATTTATTTGCGACACATTTGTGTATTTGTGATGTTTTGGAAAACGGGTCGATCCAAGAAAAACATTTGGATTTACTTAGTAACTTGCTAAATTAGTTTTTGTATAAAAATAATATTATATACTTATAATAATATGGCATCTACGAGAAATTTAAATACACCAGGAAATTATAATTTAGAACAAAGACAATACAGAGATATGGAAACTTACACACTTTATCCGAATTCACAGTATGGATCAGCATATAATACAATGTTACCAGGAAATGGTGTAAATCCAGGTCAAGTCCCATGGAATCAACTATCTAATAACGCAGTTCAAATTGAATCTTTTTTATTTGGTATTAATTCTACAAATTTAGTCCAACCTCAAGGACCTTTAGTACCTGAATTAAAAACATTACAAACCGCAAATTTTTTTGAAAGAATCCCAGTTTTTATTCCAGAGCCACTCGTTGTGGAAAAAAGTCAGCGACCTTTTCCAGTTCCTTAATATTAGAATAAGTTAGTAAAAACAAAAAATTGAGATAATATAATATTTAAGAATGAATATTATATTATGGAGCTCACATAATTTATTATATACATGTTACGCGATTTAAGATATTCAATATTTTTTATTCAGAAAAAATCATATTACACCATACTTTTGCCCTTTCAGCCCAAGTGCTTCTTTCTGCGTATTTTCTACCAGTATATCTTAATACATCCTTATGTTCTTCTGTAATCGAAAATAATACTTCTAATTCTTCACCTTCTTTTATTGGAATACCATAATCTTCCATAGTATTTGTTAAACCTGCTACTGGAAAGTAAACACATACAACCTCTGATCTCAACATTTCAAGGGCAGTAATACATGATGTTTCTGGCCAATAACTTGGATATAACCATATTTCACTGGTAGACATCAATTCATATAAGGCATCTCTACCTAATCTACCCAAATGTTCAATACTTGGTGTTTGTTTAATATATTCCAACATTTTTTCCTCTTCTGGATTTTTAGGGAAATTATTATAACTCGAAATTTTCAATTGTGCGTCTGGATATTTTTCTAATATTTGAGGCCACAAATGTAATAATCTACCAAGTCCTCTTTCCGCACAAGAAGTATATACAAAACGATTTGGTACTTTTTGATTTAATGGGTATGTAAACATTTCATTAATTATACCGTTATTAATTGTTACTATTTTTTCTTTTATATCTGGATATTTATCAACAAATAATTTTTTGTGCCATTCTGTTAAACAAACCACATTTGTAATTCGACTGTTCCATTTTTTAATAATATCTACCTCTCCTAAAAAATTTGACCCATATGCGTGGAAACATGTATCATGTGCCCATAAATATAATTTATAAAATGATAATTGTTGGAAAAATAATTCCAAAAAACCAACATATCTGGAGACAATAATTGTATGTATTGCGTTTTCTTTAAAAAAAGTAGGAAGATTAAATAAATGTATATATTTGATATTATCTATTGTTTCTTCTTCTACATCACCACTTACATATATTTCATAATCTTTTGGGAAATTTTTACTCAAATAAGCAACTGCGGTTTCCGACCCACCTAATGCTTTTATTAAACTTGTTGTTTGATTCCATTTTTCACCCGACCATCCTGAAAAAAATAATATTTTCTTACTTTGTTTGCATTCTTCAATAGAAAAATGTTTATTATCTGTTAATACTAAATTCATTAGAATATCATATTTTTTATATTTTTCCATAAAATCATAACTAGATAGAGGATAACCGTTTTCTTCTAAAAATCTTATATAATCTCTGAATAAATTAAAAAATTCAGCTTCTTCATTTTTAGGAATATAATCTATAAAAAATTGTAAATTAAATAATAAACATTTTATGAAAAATTCTTGTGTTCCCTTTATTTTTTTAGTAAATATGATTCTAAACATCATTATACCTGTTTTATAATTCTTTGTTTTATCTGAAACTATAATCATATAATATGGAAGCATAAATTGTAATATTGTGTTATCAATAAATAATTTGTCAGAATTATTTCCTTGTAGTAAATAGCGAGTTTCCATGAAATCTTTAATTAAACTATAGTAAGAATATGCTACTTCATTCATATTTTCACAGCAATAATGTTGTATTAATTGAAATAATCCTTCGCCTCTTTCGTTATCATAATTATATGATTTGACGCAATAATAATAACCATTTTCTGGTTGTTTTAACATTTGATAACAGTGATTAATTTGAATACAACAATGAAATTTTTCCTGCGACCAATTATCCTGTTGAAGAGTTTTTTTATACCAAATGATGGCATTTTCGAAATCTCCATGATCTTTGTAACTATTGGCGCAATAAAAAGCATATCTATTATATAACGAATCTTTCTTTTCTAGACATTCATAATACGCTTTTTCTAATATTTTGGCATCCTTCAAATATTTGTCCGGATTATTGGTATTTCTATCACCACTACGTCCAGATACAGTATAATAATTTCCGGAAATAATATATCTAGTAGGTTGATGCTCATATGGCACAATAACTTCATGTAGCACGCCGACATATAACCATTTTTTTCTGTTATTCACCATTAGTAGGCGTCCATATATATTATTATCAATATGATTTCCAAATTGAAATAAATATTCGTCGTGATCTAATACATCGGGTAATTTAAAATCACCACATATTTCATCATCAGCATCAAATATTAAAACATAATCGGTTTTTTCATAAGCACATATAAGCGCCTGAGTTCTGTTATGACCGAAATCTTTCCACTCATGATTATAAATTTCTCCAGGTATATTTTTTTCTTTAAAAAAAGTTTGAATAAATTCTATTGTATTATCAGTAGATCCGGTATCACATATAACCCAGTAGTCGAAATTAATTTTACCACACAATTTTTGTAATGTATCTCTAATAATTCTTGACTCATTTTTAACAATCATGTTTAAACATATTGTTTTTTTTGCGGGATTTTTTTCAGTAATAACCAATTCTACCATATTGTTTATTTATTATAATTTTGAATATATTTAATTTGTTTTAACAATATATTTATTATTATTATTTGAAAATTGTTTGTAAATATTTGTAGAATAAATATATACAAATTCACTAATATTCTGGTACATGTTTTTTAAATAAACACCCTTGACTAGATAAATCTTTTATCTCACTAGTTATGATTGCTGGATTTTGATACAAACAATTTGACATCCATATTTTTATGATACAAAAATTTTTTTTTGGTGATATAGTTATCCCGGTTACATTCGCAACAAATGACTCTTGACTACTTATTGATTCGCCTACTAATAAGTATGTTAACTTACGCCAAACATCATAGACATTTTTATTTGATATTTTATAAGAAAAACACCCACCGTTTCGGTTTCGAGGATCTTCCCATATTGGTTTGATACCATGTCGCATTATAAATAGCATACAATTTTTCACTAAAACCTCTGGCAAGGTTTCAATAATAGCAATGGTCCCTTCTACGGTTTCCATATCATATATTACCTTGTAACTATTAATACTCCAATCTGTATCATGGGGTAAATGCGCCCACAACGTCCATTTATTTAATAAATTATGATATTCATTTGTTTCTGGTAATGTCTCAGTCGCCATTGTTGGTTGGGAAGTAACCATATAATGTATAATAATTATATTTTTTTATATTGTTTACTAATTATTTATTTTTTCATAACTTTCATTACTATTTTTTTCACTTTCACTTTCACTTTCACCGTTACAACTTATAGTTTCTTCATCTGGGCAATCTTTAGGACGAATCACCTCAATCACCTCATAATTATCCTTATATAAATAAATGATATCTTTTTCACAAACTTCAACCATGTTGGCATTGTGATCGATTATATTTAATTTGTATTTACAAGAATCTGGTTTTTGGTAAATACCGTGTCTTGAATACAATAAAAAACAAATCACATATTTATCTATTTTATTATTTACAAGATAAAAATTATTTTCGTTGAAAAAGAAATTCAAATCGTAACTAAGTTGTTTTAATTCGTTTTGAATATATAAATCAATTGAAATAAACGTATAATTACATATCATGTAATTAAATAATTCATTGTGAATATTTTTTGTATTGGGTACAATTTTTTTATTTATGATAGTGCTACTTTGTGGTTCTGGATCAGAATATATAATAAATTTACAATAATCTGGTATAAGTTGACACCAATTTGAATCGTCTTTATTACACGTATTAATCACATTGTTGTCTGAAATAATTTCTATATTATCTTCGCCTGATTTGTTAGATATATATTTCATAAATTCCAATAATTTTGGGTTATCATTTATGATTTGTAAATATATTTGTTTTACTTTCATTTCAAGTAAAGTATATGCGTATATAGAATAATAGGAAAGATTCATTAATAATTTAAACTGTTGTTCTGGATAAATGTTTGACATAAATATGTGAAAGAGTAACGCGAATGAAAGGAGTTTAAAAAACATATTATATTATTAAATATATATGTTTTTATATTGATTTTACTAATATTTTTAGAATTTATATGAAACCCTAATAAGAAATAAAACTTTCGTATTCAGGTGATGACGATCCAGATGGTGGAATTTTATAACTTTTTTGTATTGATACTATTGGCGCAGGAACTGTAACTGGTATTGTAGCATCTTCTGGCGATGATGTAATTTCGGTAGTTGAAACAAGTGAAATTGGAATATGTAAATATTTAGTGATTCCATGTTTTGGATATAGTTTTTCTAGTATAAGTTCATCTGGCTGTATAATAGTTTCTGGTGGATTATATGTTTGTTTTTGTATATTTCCTTGAGCAACATTCATTCCAAAAATATATAATACAATACTAACAATAGTTGTAAGAAAAATAAATGGAATAAATACAATCATCCATGAAATTACTCCTAAATTTTGTTGACACAAGATATTCAATAAAAAGGTAACAATTATCATGACTATGATTTTTATAACCGCTGTATTATATAATCCTAAATACAAGTCAATAATTATTTGTGTCATTGAAAAAAATAAATATATTAATGCTGGAGCACATAATTCAAACATTTATACTATATTATACTCATATAAAAATTATGCGTTTAATTATGTTTATCTTGTCTAATAGAAAAATGGCTCACCGTGTTTTAAATAACCGATTTTATTCCCAGGATCACCATTCTCGTCCACGGAATATATGTTACCATTTTCTTCATTTTCTGTATAATATGTAACATCGTCAATTTCTATTTCAAAAACTTCTTCCTCTTCTTCTTCTTCTAAGCTTGCGACCGCCTCTTCTTCTTCTTCAACCTCTTCTTCTTCTAAGCTTGCGACCGACTCCTCTTCTTCTTCAACTTCTTCTTCATCAACTTCTTCTTCTTCAACTTCTTCTTCATCAACTTCTTCTTCTTCAACTTCTTCTTCTTCTTCAACTTCTTCTTCTTCAACTTCTTCTTCATCAACTTCTTCTTCATCAACTTCTTCTTCAACTTCTTCTTCTTCTTCTTCTACTTGATCTGAATCTTCATGTTGATCTTCCTCAACTACTACTTCTTCCTCAATATCTTCTTGATTAGAATCTTCATCTTTAGCATGTTCCTCATTATTTTTTTCAAGTTGTTCTTTTTCAAATTCAGAGTTATCCTCGTCATCTTCTTCCTCCGGATCAACATCTTTTTTAGAAACAACAATATTTTTACTATTATTATTTAAACAAAAGAAATTATCAATAGTACTTTTTGTCACACCTGATTTATTTGAAATATCATCATGTATTTCTAAAACAATATTTTCTTTATTATTTAAATATTCTTTTTTTATTTTTTCCAATTCATTTTTATAATATTCCATTTCACTTTTACATTTTTCAAGTTCATTTGTTAAGTGTTGAACCGTAAAATCATACATTAATTTACTAACACCATTACGGATAACACAACCAACATCATTTATTAAATTTTCAATCTTTGTATTCATGGGTATATTTTATTATAATAAATTTCGTTTAATACAGTTTAAAAAATATTTAATATTTATAAGTATAAATAATATGGACAATATTAGTTTTATAAACAAAGACGAAATCAACGAAAAAATAAATATGATAATGCGTCAAACGGACTATGATTATGATACGAGTTATTCAAAATTAACCGAATCAAATTATGACCACATTAAGGTAATCAAGACATATTTAGGGATTACTGAAAAAAAAGTATCTGAAAAAAAAACCACATCAATTAATCAGGAAATATATAAACAAATTAGACATAAATTAGATGATTCTATGAAATTGTATAATCATAAACAAGAAGAAAAACTGAAAAGCGATATTGATCAAAATACTCTTCGTCTCAAGGATTAGCTATATATGGCGTGGTTGATAAAATAATATAATAATTTTTTATTGTATTATTTACAAGTTAATAATTACAAGCCAAATTTTTCACTTAATATACTGTTTTTGGTCTGATTTTTTTTAATCGTCGCCAATTTACTTTTTGCCTGATAATTATTTGACGGTATGATTTTATTATTTATTATAAATTCATCATTGTCCTCATGGAATTCGGGTAATATACGGGTAAGAGGTTTATCCACGATTAAAAATAAACGGTCTGTTTTTAATATTGACCGGTATTCTTGTATCGTTAACGATCCATAGTATTTTTCCAACATATGATGTGGATCTGGAGCGGGTTTTATATTTTTAGTGTAATTATAAATTTTGGAATAAATATGATTTAACAAATAATACCTTTCAAATTTAGTTGAGGTGTCAATACTTTCACTCATTAAATGGGCAGTGGCACATTCAGGAGTACAAAAACAACCATATACATGATATGTATCTTTAATCACATATTTTGGAATATAAATAGGCGGATTATCGAAATCGTAAGAACACCAAAAACACGCGGATTTTTTGTCCGAAATATTATTGGTATGTAAATTATATTCTAAATTTTTCAATTTTCTCCATATTTCCTTGGTTTCTTCTTCGTTGTCTTGAATTTTCTTTTGACATTGTGTAGCAAATAAATGATTTGTCATATCATTCGAATTATACGTCATTATAGGTGTCATTGTAGAAGAAGATGGTACTTGGTACTTTTCCTGATTATTATCTATAACCTCATATAAAAAATCCTTTTTAGAATTTTCAAAAGTAAAAGATTCAATACTATTATTTTTCATATGAAATTCGCTATTTTCATCCAGGTCTTTCACAGAACATTTCAAATGTAATATAATGTTTGGCTTTTCCTGTTTTTTTGGAGGAAGTGCGACAATTTGTTGAACTATTTTTCCTCCTTTTGGTTTTCTTCCTCTCTTTTTTGGCAACGGTTTCACCATTTCTTCTTCTGTTTTTGACTCAGGTAAAACTATTTGATTTTCTCCGTCATTTAGAGTAGGGTTGCTTATTTTATTTTCTAATGCTTTTGCCATTTCTATTTCCTTTTTTGATCGTCTTCCTCTTTTTCCTTTCACCTGTACAACTTGTGATGTAGTTTCGACGATATCATTATTTACATTCATTTCGTTGATTATATCAATCCCATCCATTTATTATAACATATAAGATAAACATTGATTTAAGTTATTTTAAAAAATATTATAACAAAAACACCAATTAGTTTTGGTTGTTTTCCTCATAACAATACCTACAAACCGGAATATAATTTGATGATCCAATTAACATCTGTTCTTTTTCATTTGTTAAACGCATGGAAAATAATCCAGGAGATCCGTTTTTACACAAACCACATAAAGATGTCATTTTTGTAACCTTGTCGCACAAAGGAATTAAATCTAATATTTTACCGAATTTCTCTCTTTTAAAATCACCATCTAAACCCGAAACATATATTTTTTTATTAAATTTTAACATATCTACAACAAAATCATACAAATCCTCAAAGAATTGACCTTCGTTGATTAAAATAACGTCAACATTATCCATATCATTTATAACGGGTACCAGGGTTGATGTTTGAATACAAGGTATCATAATTTTGTCATGAGTTGACAACATTGTATCGTCATATCTGGTATCTGATGAATGATTAATCACCGCTAAAGGAATATTACAAAATGAATATTGTTTATATAATTCAATTAATTTACTAGTTTTTCCGGAAAACATTGGACCAAGAAATATTTCTAAATATCCACATTCATTGTTTTTGTTTAAAGAAGAAGGCATGTTTTTATTCATTTATAAATAAAAAGAAATATATTTCAATTATTTTATAAAGTAAAATAAGAAAACTAATATATAAAAACTAAAAATTATAGTAGTGTATAAACTTTACAATGAATTTTACAACAAATACAAATATAGAAAACGAATCCATACCGTGGATCGAAAAATTCAGACCATCCGAATTTGAACATATTGTATTAGATCCACTGAACAAAGAAATCCTACAAAATATTATAAATACATCATATTTCCCAAATTTATTGTTATATGGACCACCGGGTACAGGTAAAACGACGACTATTATAAATCTAATCAACAAATATCAAGAAATAAATAATGAAAAAAATAGAGGATTAGTCATTCATTTGAATGCGTCTGACGAGAGAGGAATAGATATTATTCGAAATCAAATTAATCAATTTGTAAATTCTAAAACATTATTTACCAAAGGAATGAAATTTGTAATTTTGGATGAGGTAGATTACATGACTAAAAACGCTCAACAAGCTCTGAAATATTTATTACAAAATTATTCAAATAATGTTCGTTTTTGTTTGATTTGTAATTATATTAGTCGTATAGACGAGGGATTACAAAACGAATTTCTTAGACTGAGATTTAATCAGTTGCCTCAGGAAAAAATTATTGAATTTTTAAAAAATATAACTAAAAAAGAAGAAATCAATATAGATGATGAATCTTTGAAAAAAATACAAGAAATATTTAAATCGGATATTCGAAGTATGATTAATTATTTACAATCCAATCAAGATATGATTTGCGATAATTTTCACATTATCGATAATATTGTATGGGATAGACTTTACCAAAAATGTGTCGAAAATAAAAAATATGACAACGTTGATGAAATTCTCAATTTAATTAAGGAAACTAGTATCAAATACAATATTAATAAAAAAAATATAATCAAAGATTTTTTGAATTATATTATTCGAAATAAACAATATATAGTAACCAGCGATTTTTTAATTTTTATAGAAAACGCAATGCATTTTCCAGATTGCGATCAAAAATATTACATAAATTATATCATTCATAAATTATTGGATTATTTACCAAAGGCAGAGGCAAGCAATGTCATGTTATAAGTCATCACCGGTGAGCTTGATATGGTTTCTAAACGGTTGTATATGTCTATACGTTTGTTTAATTTTTCCATAAATTCATTCGGTGGTGAGCTTTTTGATGGGTCAAAAATATTCTTGTTACATTCTAATGAATAAATTGGTTGATTTATTTTTTCTAAATCTTTTCTTAAATAACTTTTGTGACATTGGATTGGTATGCTCTTTGTCTCCATTTTATATAGTAGTGAATTAAAAAAATAATTGAAATAATTTTAATTTAAAGAATTTAAAG
>Ga0114963_10001775_pt1 | contig 14749 bp, 17 predicted proteins | sample C_131016_EF_Meta_FD_87019 | JGI IMG/M metagenome (GOLD analysis project Ga0114963, IMG submission 87019) | Freshwater microbial communities from Lake Croche, Canada to study carbon cycling - C_131016_EF_MetaG | ecosystem: Environmental > Aquatic > Freshwater > Lake | place: Lake Croche, Canada...
GCTGCTCGTTCTCGTAGCCGTCATGGCCGATCCGTATTTCGAGCTGGCGACGCGGATGCGTGTGGACAGGCTGTTCGTGGATCGCGCCGCTGAACCGGACCTCGCGCGGCAGCAGGCGGGTCAGCCAGCTGGCGGCTTCATCCATGCGTGAGGTGTTGTCGAAACTGCTTTCGACCAGAACGGCACCGACGAAATGCTGGTCGGCAAAGGCATCCTTCTGCCGGCTGATGCTGCGCAGCAGTGGCCCGCCCGAGATCAGCCATTCGTCGGCATCCAGCACCAGATTCCAGTCGGCATGGGAATGGTCGAGCGCGGCATTGCGGGCGGCAGAAAAATCGTCGCACCAGCTGAAATGATAGACCTCGGCCCCGAACGAGCGCGCAATGGCAATTGTCTGGTCACTCGAGCCCGTATCCAGCACGATCATATGGTCCACCCACGGCGCCACGCTTTTCAAGCAGCGGCCGATGCAACGCGCCTCGTTCCGCGCAATCATCACCAATGCGATGGTCTTGTCGGTGGTTACGGTCAATCCGAGTTCAGGATAGGGCATGGCTTCAGGCCGGTAATTCGATATGTCCGCCCAGTTCGACAACATGGGCAGGCGGGATGGCATAATAGTCCGTCGCACTCAGCATGTTGCGGTGGAGTGCGATAAAAATCGCATCGGATATGCTCCGCCACAGGCCGGTGGCGCGCGAGGTGATGCGTTCGCGGCCAATGAAAAACGAGACGTCTTTCAATTTGAAATGGAACTCCTTGATCCGCAGTTGCGCCAGCACCCGCAGGATGCGCGGCTCTTCGAAAAAGCCGTAATGCAACCGGACAATGTGGATGTCATTTTCCAGTGAGATGACCTGCATCCGGTGCTGGTCCTGGATGTAGGGCGTTGTGGTGGTCTCAACCACCATCAGGATTACCCGCTCATGCATGACATGGTAGTGGTTGATGCTGTGCAGCAGCGACAGTGGCACCACCTTGGTATTAGGCACCATGAATATTGCGGTGCCCGGGACACGCGGCAGGGCATGGGCCTTGAGCTGGTTGATGAAATCTTCCAGCGGAGTGGCATCGTGCCAGCGCGCCTTGAGCAGCCTGTCGCGCCCGTGCACCCAGGCTGTCATCACAAAAAATATCAGAGCCGCCACGGTGAGAGGAAACCAGCCGCCATGGGCGAATTTGAGCAGATTGCTGCCGAAGAACAACAGGTCGATGGCCAGGAACAGGCCGAACAGAGGCAAGGCCAACAACGGTGTCCAGTGCAGGCGGCGGACCATCACCAGACAGGCCAGCAGCGTGACCGTCCCCATCGTGCCGGTCACAGCGATGCCATAGGCCGAGGCCAGACTGTCGGAGGTTCCGAACGATACGACGAGGGCCACCACCGCCAGAAACAGCAACAGGTTGACCTGGGAGACATAGATCTGCCCGATCTCGTCGGAAGAGGTATGGCGGACGCGGATGCGCGGAATATAGCCGAGCTGCACCGCCTGATTGGCAAGTGAAAATGCTCCCGAAATCACGGCCTGCGAGGCAATGATGGTGGCCAGTGCTGCCAGACCCACCATCGGAAACAGGGCCCAGTCTGGCGCCAGCCGGTAGAAGGGATGGCTGATGGCAGAGGGATCGTTGAGCAGCAACGCCCCCTGGCCGAGATAGTTCAGCAACAAGGACGGCAAGACAATCAGCAGCCATGTGCGGCTGATCGGGGTGGCGCCGAAATGGCCCATATCGGCATAAAGCGCCTCGCCGCCGGTGACCGTCAACACCACAGCGCCGAGGATCGCCATGCTCAAACCGGAATGGTCGAACAGAAACCGGATCCCGTAGCGCGGATCAAAGGCGGCAAGAACCGAGAGGTTGCCGAGCAGGGCCATCAGACCCAGCGCCGCCATCACCACAAACCAGACCAGCATGACAGGGCCGAACAACAGGCCGATGGTGGCCGTGCCGTGCCGCTCGATGGCAAACAGCGCAGCAATCAGCACCACTGTGATCGGCACAACATAGGGTGCGAGCACAGGCGTGGCGATTTCGATGCCTTCGATCGCGCTCAACACCGATATCGCGGGGGTAATCACGCAGTCGCCGTAAAACAGCGAGGCTCCGATCAGACCGACCGATAGCACCAGCCAGCGTGCGCTATTGCTCTCGACGCAATTCACCGCCAGGGCGGTCAGGGCTAGCGTGCCGCCTTCACCCTTGTTATTGGCCCTCATGATGACCAGAACATATTTGAATGTGATGACGACCAGCAAGGACCAGATCATCAGCGACAGAATAGCCAGCACTGTTTCCGTGCTGATGCCGCCGGCGGCTTCGATCGATTGTTTGAAGGCATAGAGGGGCGAGGTGCCGATATCGCCGAACACCACCCCGAGAGTACCGATCATCAGCGTCGACTGCGGGGTTGTTTTGCAATTCTCTTCGGTTATATGCAGCGGTTGGTGCGCTTGTGTGGTCATTCCCGCTATAAACGCTTTCCGTCCCGAACCCTCAGTTACATCACCCGTGTCATCGTCACCAGTTCGGGGGCGTGCGCCATGTGGGTCAAGTGGTTCTCGTTGCCCGCCACAGCATTGCGCAGGGACTGCATGGCAATCGCATATTCGCCGGTCAGGCTCTTGATGCGGCTCTGGATCAACACCAGTGAGGCGTCATTGGCCTTTTGATCATCAAGCCCGAACATTTGCGTGCTCATGGTCCGCTGGCGCAGACGCAGCGTTTCCTGTGCCAGATCTTCAATCTGGTTTTGCAACGATTCAACATGGGCAGCAATACCGCGCAGGCCATCGACCAGATCGACTTGTTGGTTCCGCATCTCGCCGTCTCCTGTTGAACTGATAAATACGGTTGTGACGGTTATATCTTTAGCCACCGTGTTTTGAGGCCCCGTGTTTTGAGGCCTTGTGTTTTGAGGCCTTGTGTTTTGAGGCCTTGTGTTTTGAGCCCCTTTGTCTTGGCTCTCATACTATCGGGCAGATCATGCCGGCTTGGAAGATCGTCGTTTAGATCCTTGAACTCTTATCATCTTTGGAGCACCTGGAGACTTTGTGATTAAAAAATGATAAGTTAAAGGGTTCAATTTGAACATCCAGCTGTCACAGAAGTGAAGTAACCTTTTTGAATATTGTGATCATTTTGATTTTATAATTTTTTTATAAGATGTATTGGTTAAAATATAATATTTTTATTCATTTTTTATAAAAATAATTTTATAAAAATAAAATATCTTATTATTATTAAACAGAAATTTAGAATGGAGTATTTTAAGATTGTTATAAAAATGAAAATAATCAAAATTAATTTTATTTAAAATAACAATTATTCGCATCTTGATCAGATCAATCGTCAAAATCACGCATTAATATTGATGTATGGTCCAGCAATATTTGAAAACGGGCCTGTTGCAAGACATTGCAAATTGTATACAGTTGACATGGCCGGACGTTTGGTTTGCGTGTGGTTGGTTTGTCCTGACGGCAGTCGGTCTCCATCGTTGGCGGGAAAGGCGTTGGGTCGCAGGATAAAAAAGGGAAATTTGATGAAAAAAACTCATAATGACGTTGTTGTGACCCATTCACAGAAATTTTTGATGTTGCTCGGGAAAATCGAGACAAAGCATCAATTTACTGCACTGGATGGATTGCACCGCATGATATTGTTTCAAATTCTCGACACCTGTTTTTCTGGAAATAATATTACCATCAATCAAATTCTGGATAAAAAATTTTCGAGCAGAAGCTCTGTTTATAGAAAAATATCGGATTTGAAAAAATATGAATTCATCACTGAAAAGTGGGATGGCTATATTTGTCATCTTGTCCCAACAAAAAAAATAGACCATATTCTCTCCGACATAGAGAATTGGTTGAATTCGAATGGGATCAAAAGTTAAAGAAATTGCGAATGCGGTAGCTATTTCTGCTGTCGCATATGTTGCTCTTTTTGAATTTCATCACGCAATATTCAACGTTTTCGATATCACTTCGAGGACAGCTGTTTTTTTCATTCCAGCTGCCGCCCGTGTTTTTTGCACTCTGATTTTTGGCTATTGGGCCGGCGCGGGCATTGCTTTGGGCACTATCGCCAATTCGATCATGCTCGCCGATCTGGATGACCAGCCTCAATATATCTGGCTGCTGGCTCTCAGCGCTGGGGTTGCGTGTAGCCTATCTTTGCTGCTCTGGTCATTGGTATCGAGGCGGGTCAGTGGGGTGCTGGCGCCCGAGATCGATTTCTTCAGTATTACCTGGACTGATATTCTCGGGTTTTCGGTCCTTCAGGCCGTCCTGAACTCGACATTGACCCATTTTCTGTTTTTTATGGTTCCAGACTATCAGCTCGAGGTCAGCGCCTATCTATTGGGGGTGATGTTCGTCGGGGATCTCTCGGGGGCTTTTCTGGTCTTTATTGCCAGCAATCTTGCGTACTCTCTCTGGTTGCGCGTCAGGCCGCGCCGTGGCTAATCATTAGCCGTATTGCGCCATAAAGGTTCCATTTTCCATCGCTTCATAGGCCGCCAACCCCTTGCTCTTGGGATGCGGCATGTCCGGCGTATCGTTCTGGTTGGCGTCCCGCCGTTTCGCCAGGGTTCCTGAAGCCGACACGGCCGTGTTGCGATTGCTGATCGCCACCACGACCCCGGCTGATTGCTCAGAGGATACCGACCGCATCACCGCATTCTGAAATGTCTGCCGATTATCCGGCTGCTGTTTCAGCATGGGCAGGCCCGATGCTCCGATCTGCATGACATCTACCTCTTGTTGTTCGACAAGAGATTCACAGCATATCTTGTGCCAATCCTGTGGATAAGCCTGTGGAAAACCTCTTCATATCCTGTGCGGTCTCCAAATCGTGAGTCATTGCAGGCACTTGGCAGGCAATTGAGTCCGGAAATTTTTTGAGGAAAGGGTAGGATCGCTACAGACTTGGATCAGTGGAGCCTGATTGCGCCCGAAATCAACAGGGCTTCCTTGTGCAGATGCGACAGACGGCGGTCGACCGAGACGAGCTGGTATTTGATCCGGTCGATCTGCTTCAGGATGGCAGGGTGGTTGCCCGCCGGATTGTGTTTGAGCTTGCTTTGCTCCCAATCGAGGTCGGTGAGCAAATCCTCGCGGTCGATATAGCCGATGACGATCATGATGATCTGCTCGGCCAGCAATTTGACGCGGGTGATTTCATTCGGCGTCAATTTCGGCAAATAGGTGACGATTTCATGGAAATTACGCATGACACGCGTCAATTCGCTCGAACTGTGGATGGTGAAGAACACATCCTCGAGCACTTTGTAGAAGTTCTGCAAAGGCAACTGCAATTCACCGGGCAGACGCAGTGGCCGGATCGTCTGTTTGAACGAAAAGGCAAAATCGGCATAGGCCAGCGACAGTTTGATGTTGTCGACGCGACGCTTGTCGATGGCGCGCTGGATATCGGCCATCACAACCGGTGTCTCGTCCATGTCATCGATCAGGCTATCCTGAGCACGCTGCGGCAGGCGCATATCCTGATAGGACCATTTCGCAGCAAAATGGCGAGACAGATCAAGGCCCATCAAGACCGTGGTAGGATTCACGGACTGTGCAAGGGTGGCAGGGCGGGCAAGGGCCATCTCGGTTTCCACAACGCTCATGAACAAGGCTTGGGAAAACAAGGCAGAACGTTTACTCGACGTTAACCATAATTTCCCATGTTCCCATAAAGACGGTCATCGGAAAAAAAGACAGCATCGAAAACGAAAATAATGTGACTTATCCACTAAAAGTTGAATTACATCCGCTGAGCGAGCCAGGTCCAGCTGCCCAGATTGGTCTCGATCGTATAGGTGCCGAGGTTGCACGGCGTCATATAGACCAGAAATTCTTTTCCGGACCGATAGGTTTTGCGATACTCGAAACTCCGGGCCGACAAGCCGCTGGATTTGACCAGTTTGTTCAATTCTGTCGGATGTGTGTCATAATAATCCTGCAGGGTCAGGCACGTGCCTTCATTGGCGGTGACACTGATGACGGTGACGCTGTCGCGGGTGACCAGACATTCGATATGGGTTTTCAGCCCGAGCTGTTTCAAGCCGCATTCGAGCGGCGAGGCCGGTTCGGCTAAGGCAGAGGACATCAGGCTCTGAACACCTGTCACCAGCATCAGGGTGAGAGTGGCAAGCAGCCACAGACGGTTCAGGGGGAGCAGATCACGCCGCAGATCACGCATGGGCACCTTCTCGATCATCAAGAGCAATGATTGAATGCTCTGTAAGAGACTTATCGTAGCGGATCGGCAGCGCACACTGCAACCTTTGGGTGTATTTTTGTGACATGCCTGTCCAATCAACCGGAGACACCGACAATGTATGACCAGCGAGACGTTAGCATCTATCACAACCCACAATGCGGCACCTCGCGCAATGTGCTGGGGCTGATCCGCAATGCCGGGATCGAACCGGAGGTGATCGAATATCTCAAAACCCCGCCCAGCCGCGCCCGATTGCAGCAGTTGATCGCGCAGATGGGCGGCAATGTCCGCGCCGTCCTGCGCCAAAAGGACACACCCTATGCCGAACTGCAACTGGACCGCCCCGAACTGGATGATGAATATCTCCTCGATATGATGCTGGCGCATCCGATCCTGATCAACCGGCCGATTGTTGTCACCTCGAAAGGGGTGATGCTGTGCCGTCCGTCCGAAAAAGTGCTGGAGATTTTGCCCGCGCCCCAACAGGCTCCCTTCAGCAAGGAAGACGGCGAACGGGTGGTGTAAGGTCGGCTGCCTGCCAAAGGCGGGGACTCGTCAGAAGCGTCAGGAAAGTCGATCCGGCACACCTGCTTTGCATTTAGTCGGGGTTGTTGCGGGCGGGGCATGGGGATAACGTCTGCCAAATTTTGAGGCAGATTGCTGCCCCGACAGGTCTCGAGGACCGAACGTGTTTGATCCCGCTTTGCTCCATCCAATCCTGTGCTGTCCGACCGTGGATGCGATCCGCGCTTGTGTCGCACCATGGCGTCAGGCGGGAGAGCGCATTGCGCTGGTGCCGACCATGGGGGCGTTGCACGAGGGGCACCTGTCGCTGGTCCGGCAGGCCCGGCGGAAGGCCGAACGTGTGGTGGTTTCGATTTTTGTCAATCCAACCCAATTCGCACCCAGCGAGGACTTTTCCAGCTATCCGCGCCAGTTGCAGCGCGATCTCGATCTGTTGGCCACAGTCGGTATCGATGCGGTGTTTATCCCCGATGCGGGCGTCATGTATCCGGCCGGTTTTGCCACCACCATCAGCATGAGCGGTCCTGCCGCCGCCGGATTGGAAGATGCCTCGCGCCCTGTCTTTTTCAACGGGGTGGCCACGGTGGTCGCCAAATTGCTGATCCAGGTCGCGCCCGATCTCGCCATTTTTGGCGAAAAGGATTTCCAGCAACTGGCCGTGCTCAAGCAACTGGTACTCGATCTCGATCTGCCGGTGATGGTGCAAGGCGGACCGACGATGCGTGAAGCCGATGGGCTGGCCATGTCCTCGCGCAATGTCTATCTGTCTGCTTCCGAGCGGGCTCTGGCCCCGGGGCTCTCTCAGGCCATGCAGGCCGTCAAAACAGGTCTGGCAGCCGGAGGGACGGCACAAGCGCTGATCAGGACGGCAGAAACCGAACTGGAACAGGCCGGCTTCCGGATCGATTATCTGGTGCTGCGCGATGCCACAACATTGGGCGAATGGCACAGCCATTCGGAGGGCCGCTTGCTGGTGGCGGTGTGGTTGGGAAAAACCCGTTTGATTGACAATATTGCGATCGATCCCGTCGACCCCGACGGACAAATCAAGGAATAACCATGGCCTATCTGTCAGACCAGCGCCCTTTGAAACTGGGTGATTTCTCGCGCATGGCCGCGCAGGGTGACAAAATCACCGCGCTGACAGCCTATGATTCCAGTTTTGCCGCCTTGCTCGAGCGTAGCGGGGTCGAGGTTCTGCTGGTGGGCGATTCCATGGGCAATGTCTTGCAGGGCCATGCCTCGACCCTGCCCGTGACACTTGATCAGATGGAATACCACACCCAATGCGTGGCACGCGGCACAAAGCGGGCCTTTGTCATGTCCGACCTGCCGTTCGGCTCCTATCAGGCCAGCCGTGAACAGGCCATGCACAGTGCCACCCGTCTGATGGCGGCCGGAGCCCATTGTGTGAAGCTTGAAGGCGGTCTGGTGATGGCCGAGACCATTCGTTTTCTGGTCGAACGCGGCGTGCCGGTCTGCGCGCATCTGGGCCTGACCCCGCAATCGGTGCATCAACTGGGTGGCTATAAGGTGCAGGGCAAGAGCGAGGCAGAGGCCGACCGCCTGAAGGCCGACGCCTTGGCTTTGCAAGACGCGGGAGCGGCGCTGCTGGTGCTGGAAATGGTGCCTGCGGCTCTGGCTGCCGAGGTCACGCGGGCCTGTCCCGCCATGCCGACCATCGGGATCGGGGCCGGTGTCGATTGCGCCGGACAAATTCTGGTGCTGCATGACATGATCGGGATCTATCCGGGCAAGACGGCCCGTTTCGTCCGCAATTTCATGGAAGGGGCCGACAGCATCGAACAGGCGATCAGCCATTATGTAAAGGCTGTCAAAGACAAGAGCTTTCCGGCTCCCGAGCATAGCTATTGATCAGATGGCGGTCTGGCCTGACCTAGAAAAACAACCAGGTCTGGATGGCAAACAGCGGCATCAACAATCCGAATGACCAGACGAGATAACCGAAAAAGCCGGGCATTCTCACACCACGGCTTTCTGCCATCGATTTGACCATGAAATTGGGCGCATTTCCGATATAGCTGTTGGCTCCCATAAACACGGCACCCATCGAAATCGCCATCAGAGTGGGGGCCAGCGGTCCCATCAGGGCGAGCGGATCGCCACCGACAGCATTGAAAAACACCAGATAGGTCGGCGCATTGTCGAGGAAGCTCGACAGCAGGCCGGTGACCCAGAAAACCATTGCGGGATCCGGCTGGCCTGACGGGGTGGTCACCAGTCTGATGACCGCGCCGAGCGCACCATCCTGTCCGGCTTTCAGAATGGCCAGCACCGGAATGATGGTCACGAAAATGCCGCCGAACAGTTTGGCGACCTCGCGGATCGGCTCGAGATCGAACTGGTTGGCCTGCCTGATCCGGTCATTGGAGAGAAGGAAAGACAGGCCACCCATCAGCACCAGCACCAGATCGCGCAGAATGTTCTGCCACTCCAGCGTCACGCCGAAGAGATCGACGCTATCGAGTTGCACCGAACCGCTAGCAATGACCGCGGCCAGAATGATCAGGATCAAGAGGGCCTGATGGCCACCCTCGATGGTCAAGCGGCTGTCGGGTGTCGGGTCCGGCTTGCTGCGGCCTTCATGGTTGTAGAGATAGAGATCAAGGCAGAAGAAGATCACCAGCAGCGAGCTAGCCAGCACCAGTGTCGGCTTCAGCAGGGCTTTGGGGGGCCAGAAAAAATCGACCCCTTCGAGAAAACCGAGAAACAGCGGGGGATCCCCCACCGGTGTCAGTGCGCCGCCGATATTGGCGACCAGAAAAATGAAAAACACCATGACATGCGTATTGTGGGCGCGGTCATCATTGGCGCGGATCAGCGGGCGCACCAGCAACATCGCAGCACCCGTCGTGCCGATCACACTGGCCAGCGCGGTACCTGCCGCCAGAAATCCGGTGTTAAGGCCGGGCGAACCGTGCACATTTCCACGGATGTGGATATGCCCGGTGACACAATAGAGCGAGCCGATCAGGATGATAAACGGCAGATATTCCAGCAAGGCCGTGTGCAGGATTTCGTAGGCAATGGCTGCTCCACCAAAGGTGACAGCCGCTGGTCCTGCCCATGCCAGACCCCAGAACAAAGCAGCCTTGCCATGATGGTAATGCCAGATTTTCGGTGCGATCAGCGGGAGCAGGGCAATCGATAGCAGCAGACCGGCAAAGGGCAGGGTCCAGACCAGACCGATCTGTCCACCCTGTAGATGCGGCACGGCATCGGCCGCATGAGTCGGCAGACTGGCTGGCAGATTGGCCAGCAATCCCGCAAGGCCCGGCATGGCCACGCGCAAGAGATGCCGGTTTTTGGGATGCCGGTTTTTGGTTCGTTCGTCGGGTGACAAAGGCGTCATATTTGCTTGTGTCTCCTGCCTGCCAGCGGCCTATCCACAAGCTAGGGCGGATCGTTTCCAATGGCCAGAGGCATTATGATGTGACGCCCCTTCGATACAAAAAAGCCCCGTCGAAACGGGGCTGATTTGTGGCCGTGTCTTTGGACGCTCTTAATCGTGGACAACCCGCACCGCGCCCTTGGAGGCACTGGTGGTCTGGGCGGCATAGGCCTTGAGCGCCGTGGTCACTTTGCGCGGACGCAGTTTGGCTGGCTTCCAGCCCTTGGCATCCTGTGCCTTGCGCCGTTGCTCCAGCACGGCATCATCGACCTTGAGGTGGATGCTGCGGTTGGGAATATCGATTTCGATCTCGTCGCCGGTTTCCACCAGACCGATCAGGCCGCCTTCGGCCGCTTCGGGGGAGATGTGGCCGATCGACAGTCCCGAACTGCCACCCGAAAAACGGCCGTCGGTGATCAGGGCGCAGGCTTTGCCCAGCCCCTTGGATTTCAGATAGCTGGTCGGATAGAGCATTTCCTGCATGCCAGGGCCACCGCGCGGTCCTTCATAACGGATCACCACGACTTCACCGGCAATCACCTTGCCGAGCAGGATCGCCTGCACGCTCTCGTCCTGGCTTTCGAACACCCGCGCCTTGCCGTGGAAGGTCAGGATGCTGGCATCCACACCGGCGGTTTTGACGATACAGCCATCAGCGGCGACATTGCCGAACAGCACGGCCAGGCCACCATCCTTCGAATAGGCATGTTCGATATTGCGGATGCAGCCAGTTTCGCGGTTGTCATCAAGGGCCTTGTAGCGGGCCTCCTGCGAGAAGGCGACCTGCGTGGGAACACCACCGGGAGCCGCGCGGAAGAAGGTTCTGACCTCTTCGTCCTTTGTGCGGCCGATATCCCACAGATCCAGCGCGGCAGCGATGGTGGGGGCGTGCACGGTGTAGCAATCGCGGTTGATCAAGCCGCCGCGATCCAACTCGCCGAGGATCGACATGATCCCGCCGGCCCGATGCACGTCTTCCATATGCACATTGGCCACCGAAGGGGCGACCTTGCACAGCACTGGCACACGGCGCGACAGCCGGTCGATGTCTTTCATGGTGAAGTCGACTTCGCCTTCATGGGCGGCCGCCAGCAGATGCAGCACGGTATTGGTGGATCCGCCCATCGAAATGTCCAGCGTCATCGCATTTTCAAAAGCGGCGAAATTGGCGATGTTGCGCGGCAGGACTGACTCGTCATCCTGCTCGTAATAGCGGCGGCACAGATCGACCACCACACGTCCGGCCTGCAAGAACAGCTTTTCACGGTCCTTATGGGTGGCGAGAACCGAACCATTGCCCGGCAGGGCCAGACCCAGCGCTTCGGTCAGGCAGTTCATCGAATTGGCGGTGAACATGCCCGAGCACGATCCGCAGGTCGGGCAGGCGGAGCGCTCGTAACGGGCGACATCCTCGTCCGAAATCTTGTCGTTGGCAGCAGCGATCATCGCATCGATCAGATCGACGGTATGTTCGACATCGTCAATCGTGACCTTGCCCGCTTCCATCGGGCCACCAGAGACAAACACCACCGGAATATTGAGGCGCAAAGCGGCCATCAACATGCCGGGCGTGATCTTGTCGCAGTTGGAAATGCACACCATCGCATCGGCGCAATGGGCGTTGACCATATATTCGACGCTGTCGGCAATCAGCTCGCGCGAGGGCAGCGAATAGAGCATGCCGTCATGGCCCATCGCGATACCGTCATCGACGGCGATGGTATTGAATTCTTTGGCGACGCCGCCGGCGCGTTCGATTTCGCGCGCGACCAGCTGGCCGAGATCCTGCAAATGCACATGGCCCGGCACAAATTGGGTGAAGGAATTGACGACAGCAATAATCGGCTTGCCGAAATCCTCGTCTTTCATGCCGGTGGCGCGCCAAAGGCCGCGGGCACCAGCCATATTACGGCCATGGGTAGAAGTGCGGGAACGATAGGCAGGCATCGTGTTCTATCCTTATGATGATGCGATGTGTGGGCCCTTTATAAGGTGCAAAAGCATGTTTTAGAAGCGCGAACTGACAAGCGTGCTATGCTAGTTTGATGTCGTAGGTCAGCCATTTGGTGCGCTCGGCCTTGCGGTCATAGACAGCCCGCGCCCGATAATTGTCCTCGGCGGTGATCCAGCGGATGACCGACCAGCCACGCTCGCGGCCCACTTGGGCGAGTGCTTCCAGCAGGGCATCCGCCGCGCCGCTGCCTCGGGCCTCGGGATCAACAAACAGGTCATCGAGAAAGCCGCCGGTTGTCGCCGATAGCGGCCGGGCAAACGGGCGGTAATGGGCCAGACCGATCAATTGTCCGTTGGCACCAACGGCCACCAAAGCCTTGGTTTCATGCTGCGGGTCCATCAGCCATGACCAGACAGTGTTACGCATCGCCTGTGTCTGGGCTACTTTGTAGAAGGCGGCATAGCCGGCATAAAGAACCTCCCAGGCGGGGAGATCTTCGATCGTGACGGGGCGGATGCGAACAACTGTGCTCATGCGGCCAATCCTGAGTGAAAATGAAGGGTTCGGATTTGATTCAGGTTGCACGACCAGCATAGCGATTGCGTGCCTCTTCTCAAATAGAAACAGCATGCCGGTAAAAACGCACCAGCAATGGTTGAATGACCTTAAGTTTGACACTTTTTAGTTGAAGTATGGGGTGGTGGAGAGCGTGTTAAGCTGTGTCCAAGTTGTTCTTCGGCACGATTCTGGCGTGTCAAGCCGCTGGTTAAAAACGTTATATTTACGAATAAAAAAAACCAATTTATGTTCAAATTGAACATGAAGGGGGATTATAAATATTCTTTAAGCACATAGATAGATTAGTGTTTATAAAGTCAGGATAGAATGATCAATTTTAATGGCGCTCCCTCGCCTGTAAAAAACAGGATATTCGGGTTCAAGTTCGGTGATTTTTTCATCGAAATCTGCCGTGTCCTGAAAAAATTTGCATATAATGACATCGATAATGCTCTTATCATCTATGTCGTGGCCAATGCAGCCATGCAGGATGTCGTCGAGTCGGGACTGCACACGAAGGAAATGAGTGATTCCGAATTAATGGGATTGCTTTCAGTCCGTGGTGTCAATATTTCGACTGTTTCCAATACAACAGGAATTGATCGCGCGACAGCTCGGCGCAAGCTCAAAAAATTGGAAGGACTTGGTTTCCTGCTACGCAAGGACGATGGCACCTTCATCATCAAGCCCGGTTTTACCTCCAATAACACCGATGTCGAAACTCTTGTCGAAGCGCAATGGGTGGCTTTGCGCAAATTGATAAAAGATCTGATCAAATACGGTGTGATTACCGAGTAAAGATCAATTTCCACTCTCGTCCGCACGCTCAAGGGATGCGGTTTGGGTCAACAGTCCGGCCATGGCTCTGGAATGGTCCATCAGATTGTCCAGCGAGGAGTGGATGAAATCCTGCTGCAACGCCAAAAGGGTCTGGACATCCGTGGCCCCTGCCATTTTCTCGCAAGCGTTCTGGTAAATTTCGGCGCGGGCCATGTGGAAGGCGCCGATCTGCAGGGTGATATCGTGCAGGGCATTGAATTGGGCGCTGATCTGGCCGGCAGACTTTTGCAGATGATCCACGATGGTATTGTGCATGATCGCCTCCTGTGGCTACTTGAGGATAGATCAATGACGGGCTCCGACATTGATTTGCATCAAAGCGTCCTGTTCAATGCTATGGTCTTTGGATATATTCATGATGTTATTCGATCATGAGGTCGGCGTCGGGGTGGAGTCGTAACAGTGATGATGTCTTCAGGTCGTGGTATAGGGCGTTTGCTAGGACTGCTGGTGCTGGGGCTGGTCTTTGCTGTGGGCCTGTCGGGCGAGGCGGATGCGTCCTGCCTGCGCAAGGGCGGCGACAAGGGGGCCTTGAAAGAGGCCGAACTGCATCCGGAAACCAATGACAGTGTGACCCTGCTCTATTGGCTGGAGGGCGTGTCGGTCTGCATGATCCGCGTGCCGATCCCTGACGGATACGAGATGATCGAAACCCAGCTCGCCGGCCAGCCGGTCTGGGGTGTTGTCAAACAGATTGACCGCAATATTTTCCAGTATACCAAAAATTCAGGCTATCTGGGGATGGATCATTTTTCTGTGAAAGTCTGTGCCAAAAAGCGCTTTTCTACCAGCGGGTGCACCCATATCCAGTACAATATGAACTCGATCAAGGGCAAGCAGGGTCAGGTGGACTGACGACCAGCCAGGCTCATTCGAAGCCCTTTGCCCGCAGGGACGGGCAGGGATGGATGAAGTGGCTTGCCGGGAAACGGAAGCCGTACGAAGTCGCTTAGCGCGCTTTGGCGATCAGGGCGACCAGCGATATCAATAGCGACAGATCGAACGACACGACAACGATGAGTATGCACCAGAAAGGCCATGAGCCTTCGATGGACAGTTCCAGATCGCGCTGGAATAAAAATTTCGGAATAGCAGAAAACATCGTGACGCCCTGATCCATTCCGGTGGTCTTATCTGAATGCGACTTGAACCACCATGACCATATTTATAGACTGAATTTTTCCAAAACAACAGGAGCATTGCCGAGGCTGGTTAATCCGCAGACCAGA
>Ga0114963_10001776_pt1 | contig 14747 bp, 15 predicted proteins | sample C_131016_EF_Meta_FD_87019 | JGI IMG/M metagenome (GOLD analysis project Ga0114963, IMG submission 87019) | Freshwater microbial communities from Lake Croche, Canada to study carbon cycling - C_131016_EF_MetaG | ecosystem: Environmental > Aquatic > Freshwater > Lake | place: Lake Croche, Canada...
GATTGTTTATCAATTGCATACTGTAAGTGCCAATGAGGGCATTTATCGAATCATTTGCTTGGTTTGGTATAGTGGCCTTTTCGACTGGCCTTAAGCTTGTTGTTGCTTTAGGTGCTGAGTTACATGATATAAATAATATAAATGTAATGACGATCACCCCTCCTATAGATTTTCTCCTAAATTTAATATCTTTCATTTCGAGTATAGGTTGATTCTTAGTAAAATTGATCGAAAAATTAGGAAGAAACATCCTACTTGCAACCCTATTGGACATTTTCAATTTCAGTGAAGCCTAACCTTCCAGGTCTTGAAGTACTGGAAGGTTCAACAGCAATCATAATTAAAATATTCTTCTGTCTTCTCTGCTACTTTTACACTGGTAATATAATGAATTATAGTATAACTAAAGTCAGTCTAGTTTCTTAACTTTAACACAACAACTTCCACATGTCTCGACCAAGTAAGGGCCGAATTTACTTTTTGACATTTCACTTAGGTTATCAAAAATTTTGCTATCGTTAAAGATATATAAATCAACTGAATTAGATAAGTCTTTTGATTCAAAATCAATTGAGTTACTATCCTGATAGATCAACAATGGAATTTTCTTTTTGGTTGAAAATGTTGTGACAGCATTATTAATTTTATCAACTTGACATTTAGAACACAAATCAGCAGAAGAAACAAAAAATAGATTGCTACCTTTTTTTGAATACGACTCCAGCTTTGATATCAACTCACTAGAATCCATACAATTGTGTTTATTTGTACAGGCGAATATTGACAAAAGAATTAGTATTGAGATCTTAAATTTTAAATTTATAAATAGTGAGTCCATTTTTATTAGATTTTGATTCATTATTTGCTATGGAATAGCCAAAAGCATCTTGGTCTAAAAATGTAATATTATCACCAAAAATAGGTTTCAAAACACATTCATTGCATATTATCTTGTTTCTAGAATAAACAACATGTACAGGGGGATAGTATTTGGTGTTTCTTATTTTGGTTATTTCTACTTGATTATTGGTGGATTCATATACATCTGAAGGCATTCCAAGCAGATATGTGTACATCAAAATATTTTTTTGAGCTAAAATATCCAGAAATCTACTATTGACGAGTAGCCCCTTCATTGGGTCTTTTATTTCTTGTCCAAAACCTAAAACATAATCTTCTCTAAAATATTTAGGATCTAGATTTAGAGTATTATTCTTTACCAGATAAGCTTTACTATTCCTTATCTTGTAGGTGTTTACTTTCATGTCAGGAAATATAAGTGAATAAATTTCTTTTCTTGAATAATTATAATCCCAAAATTCATCTATTGTTGGGTATGCTCTATTCATAAGTAGTATTGAATTATCTTCCTCAATGGGTACACTAATTTCTTTAGTTTTTGTTTCTAAATTGAAAATTGTAAGAAATTTAAGCATCGAAGTTAAATTTTTTTCTTCTTCTTTGTTTGCTGTATAGAATAATGAAATATCAAAAGGCGGGTTTCTATTAGAAATCAAGATGGGAGTACCATTGTCGTTTATAAAAAATAATTTATAATTTTGCCCCCCCCAAGATTGAGCTAGTCGCTCTATTATTTTTTTTTGGAGTAAAAAACTATCTCGAGTTAAACTGTAGAAAAAATACCCATTGCTCCCAGAAACAATAATGGTATTTACATCAAAAAAACCCATGCTATATGCAAAGTTTCCAGCGCTATTAGGGCCTTCTCCTGTTATGGGAATATTTGCACGTATTGATTTGGTATTTACATCATAGACAATGAGCTTGCTTCGTGAAAGTTCATCAATGATCAGTAATAAATTTTCTTTTTGTCCAATGATTTTAGGGACATTTAAATTTATATCAACAGGGAAAGAATCAATGCATTGAAATGGGCATAAAGGCAAGTCTTTAACAACAATAGGGGGTATTTTTTTTGGCTGATAATCAACTGAAGAACAACTATAAAAAAAACAAAATTGAATTATTATAAAAACACATACAATTAAATATGTTGTGTTTCCTTTTTTTGAAAGATTGAAAAATAGAATCATGGTGAAAAATATTAAGTGAATGAAATATTCATTTTGGTACTGTTGTATTTTTAATTCAATTAAATTTTACTTTGAGTTATGAAAAGTAATTTTTTTAGCTAAAAATGAAGGGTTTATTACCCACTAAAACTCAATATTTAACCATTATTATACAGAATTTTATTCTAAATTCAAAATAGGCATTGATTATTTTCATTGAAATCTAACAATGCTTAAGTTGAAATCTAGCTTGTTAATTTTTACAACTTAACCGTTAAGGTTTAGAATGAACCTTAACGGTTAAGTTGTAGCTTTGTTAGTAATTATTAATGAATTCAAAGCTAAAGAATAGATGATTTATTAGCCTATGTTTTAGGCAATATGCAATAACATATTGGGTCTTTAGGGTCAACACTACAATCGCAAACAATTAATTTACCTTTTGTTGTGCTTCGACCATTTTGAATGGTAGATTGAGCCTTTAGATCTGATGCGTAGTAAATTAAACAGGCTAATGATAGAAAAAAACTTAAGATGAAAATTCTCCTTGATCTCATAAGGATTTGATTTTTGAACATTTAACAACAAATTGGTGTTAAAACAGATTAAGTGTGCCATCAGAATGACAGGTTGATTTTTGACTTTATTTGACTGCTCAATTACAAAATACTAGCCGTTTCTTTGTCTAGAAAGCAGTTTTGTATTAAGCATATCAAAAAAATCGCCAAAGCTTCATATCTCAATCCGATTAAGCTTGCTTTCTATGAGCTTAAAATAGCTCCTAATATATTAGGTTTTATTTATGATACATTCACAGTTCTTATTTGACTTTGGATCTTTAGAGCAATCACATACAAAAACAACCGTACCATACCCGGTAAGTACTCCTGGTAATCTTGTTTTACCTCCTCCACCTGTATCTGCTTTAACGATGTTTGATGGAAAAAATACTAGAAGCTGCATTAATAAAGAAACAGCTAAAGCTAGTAAAAAATGTTGTCTTTTCATAATAATTTTCATTTTGATGAATTAATCAGTTTTTAGGTCAATAATAAATATTTATCAATCTTATTGATTGACCTACTTTCTTGAGCAAAGATATTTGCTCTCGGGGTCAAAAAATGAAAAAACGAAAAAATTATTCCTCTTTTTTACCTTTCAGTACATACTTATTCCTTTTTCTACAAAATTCAATATCCCATTGCTCATGTTGCCTAAGATCGGCAATCCAGCGCTTGATTGTTCGGCTGGATACTTCAAAAGTTTGTTACAGTTCATTTAAGCTTTTCCCCTTCCCCTATGCCGCAACCGCGGAAAAGTAGAGTTCTTTGTGCTTGGTTTCAAAGTCTTTAGGAGTCAAAAAATCAATTGAGCTATGATGCCTCAGCTCATTGTAATTATACCACCACTCCTCAATGGCCTCATTGATTTGATCCAAATTCTTGAACCATTGCAAATTCAAACACTCGGTTCTCAAAGTGCCATTGAGTCGTTCCATCAAGCCATTTTGGGATGGTTTACCGGGCTGAATGAACCAAATATCAATTTCCTTGTCCTTGGCTCATTCCTGGAGATGATCCGCGATAAACTCTGGCCCATTATCACAACGAATGTAAGCTGGCTTACCGCGCCAAGCGATCACCTGACCCAGTACTTTAGTTAAGGTCTTTGCCGTAATGCTAAAGTAGGCTTCTGTCCATAGCGCTCTTCGAGAACATTCGTCCATGATATTGATCACCCGTATTTTTTTATCTTCTGGCCCTACTACCCAATCGCTGACAAAATCCATGGCCCAACCCTCATTGATGCCATTAGGAGCCTGTAAATCCAGGTATTCCCGCCGGATTTTTGGCCTTTTAGGTTTACGTCGTAAGTGGAGTTGCTCCTGCTTCCAAATACGATAGACCCTTTTATGGTTCCATTTCATGCCTTGACTACGTAAGAAATGAAACACCAACCAGAAACCCCAGGCAACAAATCGATCGACCGTTTGATGCAATTGAAGGGCGATTTGCTGATCTTTTTCCTCGGGGCGATTGCCTCGTTTTCGATTGTGATAGGTCTGCCGACGGAAGCCCAGAACTTTACTTTTCCGACGAATACTATGTTGTTTCAAAGTATCCATCAGCTCTTCTTTTCGTCCTGGGCTTGCCACTTTTTTAGCAGATCATAGCCTTCTTGCAGAATTTCATGATCGATACTCAGTTCGGCAAACATCTTTTTGAGTCGTTTATTTTCTTGCTCCAGTTCATGCAAGCGACTTTTAGTCTCATCTTGTTCTATAGCCAAGGCTTGCTTCCATTTGTACAGAGTGGCTGGGCTGATTTGATGTTTACGACAGATTTCTTCGACGCTTTTGCCGCCGTCTTGTTCAGCTAATATGGCCAATCTTTGACTTTTACTGAATTTACTCCTGCGCATTGTTTTTTGTTTTGAAAGTTAGAAAATTTATTGCAATTTTCTACTCCTTTTTGGTTGTGCTTGATGGGAAGTGGACATTTCTTTAGATATCGAATTACAAGCGATTAATAATAGGGGTGTAATAGCGGTTATGATTTTTTTACAGTTTTTCAAATAATTTTTTTCATTGTTATAAAGATTTAAGAACACTTTCTATGTTCACTGGCGTCAATTCAGTCATATTGACTACATCATGTATACATTTTAAAACTAGGGGTCTAAATAACATTTTTTTCGTTTTAAGGAGTTTTTCGTTTCCATTTACTTCTACATGTTCATTTTGTAAAAAATCAATATTAATGTTCTTTTTTATCAAAATTTCGTTCAGAAGCTTATTGGATTTTCGATAAATCACTATTTTATAGTTTGTTTTCTTACCATAATTGGATGCCCATTTTAAGGAGTATTCTGAACAGCTACTGCACATCGCATCATCTATAGGAATAATAAGCATAAATTTGAAATTACAAACATCTGGGAAGAAATCAGCAGCATTTTGAGGATTGATTGAATATTTACTTATGCTAGAATCAGAAGAGTCTTTTGCTGACTGTTGCTTGCAAAAGCTTAATGACAATAAGAAGAAAAAGAAGAAATAGTTTTTCATGTCATAGTTTTTTAGAGTAATCTGCAAAATGTAGATAAAAATGATCTTCATCTTGTTCTTTCCATTCTAAAAAAATGATATTCTTTTTAGTAAAGCCCAAAAAAGGAGGGTAAATACCTTCTGCAAGGTCTTGTTCTCCGATTACATTAAACTGTCCATCTAATATCATTGCTGAAGCGCTTTTCTTCCACTGCTTATTAAAAAAATTTTCGTCACTGATTTTTTTCAACAAAATCCTAAGGTATCTATTGCGAAAGTTATCATAAAAAATGAAATCATAAGAGTTGTTCATCAAATAGAATTTCGTTCTATCCAAAAAAGAAGTTTCCATTTTCTTTGTACCTCTTAGGAATGAGTTTGGTTCATATCGAGAATGACATTCTAACCCTCCAAAAGAATCTCCATTCCGATTAAATTGATAAATGTAACTTGATGTTGGAAACGTGACAGAAAGTAAATCGGTTTTAGAATTGTAACAAAACCCTCCAATTGTAAAGTTAGGTGAATAATTTTCTTTTAAATAGTTATCTGGTAATTGACACACAAAATGTTTCTTTGAGCTTTGGAGATCTAATTCCAAGATTACAGGGAAATGTTTAAAACTTTTCAGATTAAAAGGGTCTAAGTCTGGGGCAACCTCCATGTATAACTTACTATCTTTAATAAAAGGTGGAGATGTTAAATCAAAAAATGATATCGCAGATGGATTGAGTTGATCTAAAACATATGTATTTTTTTTATTACCCATTGAATCCAGAAGGTAAATTTTATAGTTGTCTGAAACAAAAATGGAGTCAAATCGATGTACGAAAACTCCGCCTTTACAGTCACCTATACCATTGGGACCTTCTTTATAAAATGTTATTTTTTTTACTAATCTCAATGGGGTTAGATTATAAATATACAATTGATAAGAATATTTGTTGAAAAACACAAAATATTCATCCTCATAATTAGTAACAATTTGAGGACTCGACATTGTTTGAAGGCTTGTATGTTCATCCGCTTTTATTTTCTCAATATTAATTGAGCTAAGTTGGTAGTTATAACTATACTTCACAGCTTTTCCTTCCTCTTTGTTACAAGAAACAAATGCAAGTGTGAAAAATAAACAAGGTGCTATAAGTAGTATTCGAGCCATAATGTTATTCTAAAAAATTAATTAATTCAAAATTCCAAGCACCTATAATTTGTTAAGATGCTTGGAATATCTGCTTGAAGCTTTAAATAAGGTGAGAATGAAAGCAAGGTTTAATCAATTTTTACCTTTTACTCCACAATCAGCTATGCCGGCGCATTCTGTTCCCGCAGTTTTGCACACAATTGTACAATTACAAACACTATAAACGCATATCTTATCTTTTGGGCAGTTACAAGAGTCAGCATAGACACTGTCCAAGATAAAAAATGAAGCTCCAGCTACTACAATCATTAAAATGAATTTTTTCATAATATTTAGATTTAGTTAAAAAATCAAAACGACTACATTTTAAACTATTTCTTCAATGAATATAGTGGATGTGTTACTGATAGTTATCTTACAAAACAATTAAATTAAGAATTCTTTTGCAAGACTTTTCATAATCAGCCAAATTCAACTTGGTTATTATCACCCCCTTGAATTCAATACAAGTATAACCCCCCTCGGGGTCAAAAAATGAAAAAACGGAAAAATTATTCCTCTTTTTTACCTTTCAGTACATACTTATTCCTTTTTCTACAAAATTCAATATCCCATTGCTCATGTTGTCTAATATCGGCAATCCAGCGTTTAATCGTTCGATTGGATACTTCAAAAGTTTGTGACATTTCATTTATGCTGCCAGCACGGCCTTTGCGCAGCCATTCTTTCAGGCGCTCCATTTGGCGGTGTTTGTCCAAAAAATTCATTGCAGGTGGTTTTGTTTTTAAATGGATGTTCTCTAGTACTCGTTTTTTGGCTCCATTTATTGATGATCAATCAGAGTGATTAATAGAGTGGTATACTGTTCAAATCAGGACATAAACCTTCCAGGTCTCGAAGACCTGGAAGGTTTATGTCTATTTAGAAGGTAAACCCCAACTAGTACGTTGCTCCTAATCTATTCCTGTAACCTATATACCTGGCGTTTTCTACAATATTGGATGTTGTGACCGATACTCTGTAAGTTTTCAATATCCCGGATTAATGTTGCGCGAGATATCTTTAGCGTTTGTACGATGAAGTCAGGACTTGCTTCCCGATGCGATCTCATCAGATCAAGCAGGTCCGTTAGCCGATTGAGGGTTTGATGGTACTTCATAGGGTATTTGATTTTTAAGAGGTTCTTATTGTTTTATTTTCCAGAGCATTACGGGCAACACCCAAAAAATCACCAACATGGAAAACAGCAGACCACCAGCCGAACCGATGGCCAGGGCAAACCAGAACACCTCGGTATCACCCTCCAACATAAAAGGGATAAGACCGCAGATGGTGGATACTACTGTTAGCAGGATGGTACGTGCCCGGCGCACCGTTGCTTTGAGGAGAGTACGGTTGAGATGACGCTTACGGGCAGCCATTTCGCGGTAATCACTGATGATGAAAATTGCAGCATTAACGACCATTCCTCCCAGCAATACGATCGCCGCATACCCTCCCTGATCAAAGTAGAAATCGCCCCAGGCAAAAGTGAGGAACAGCCCAATGAGCGAAAGTGGAATCACCATTACTACAGCCAGGGGCAGGCGCAAACTTTCAAACAATACCGCACAAATGATGTAATTGGTGAGCAGGAGTAACAAAATCAAGCCATATTGGCGGGTAGTTTTTGCGGTACTCCAGCGATAGTTATCTGCTTTTGCCTCGTACCCTGCTGGCAAACCGGGCCGGAGAATCTGCAATTGCTGATCGAGATGTTTAGCGCCATATTCATAGGAGCCGGTGTAATCAAAACTTATCATCCGTACATAGCGGCGATCCTCGCGCCGAATAGAAGATGAACTTTTTTCCCAACTGAGCTCAGCCAAGTGTTGTAGGTGCAAGCGCCGGGTGGTGTCAAGGGCAAGAGGGCTGTGTAGCAGTTCGTAGGTAGAAAAATCTTGCGCATTTTTTGCGGCAATTAGCACTGGAATAAACTGGGTGTTGTTGTCGTCGGCCTCCTCAGATAGGTTCATAGGGATCTCAAAACCTGGGTTGGCAGGTAGGGTTTGCTCGCCTAATGCATGGCTCAACTCGCTGCGCAATGCGCCAACTTGTGCCAATTGGGCGGCATCCATATTTAGGTGGTAGAGATAAGTAGCTTTTTCACTCCAACTGAGCAAGGCATCGGTATTTACTTTTTGAACCCGCGGATGTTTTTCGAGTAAGGTTTTTAGGCGCTGGGCTTGTCGCTCCAGCTCATCGTAGTTGTACCCCAACATCTTTACATTAAAACTGGGCGTTGCTCCACCGGAAGCATTAGAAAATCCTTGTCCTACCCCAGAAATAGCCCATTGTATACCGCTCCAGTCCAACGAACGGGTTATCAATTTGGCTTTAAGCTGGTAGGGTAGCGCCCCTGTTTCAAAAGCTTTTTTAAAAGTAATCTCAATGGTGCCATATTCGCCAGAATATATGTTAGTGACGTATTTTTCAATGCCAGGTATGCTAGCTAAAAAATCCTCCATCCGGCCTAATAAAAAGTTCATTTGTGCGGGTGTATTGCCATTGGGTAGTTCGGCGCTAACGTATAGACGGGTACGCTCAAGGTCGCGGTAACTAGCGCCTTCATACACATCCCGTACAAATAGGCGAAGCGCACCGCCGAGCAGTTGATCTACCCATGGGCGGATATCATCTTGGTAGCGGTCGCTGCCAATGCTGTTGTTGTACCATTCCTGGCTTGGCCATTTGCTGGGAAGTAAAAATACTGGTAAGCCAAAAGCCAGTAGCCAAAGTACCAGAAATGCTACCCGCCGGCGGGCGCAAAAATGGATGAATCGGTAGTACAATCGGAACAGCCGAACGGTCAACTGCTTTTTTCGCTTGGGGAGTTGATAGCCGGAATATCTCAACCACCATTTGCTAACCTTTAACTGTTTTTTAAGTTTCAGCGGTTGATGTGCTACTGTTTCCGTTGGCGTTAAACTCGGATCAGTTGCACTTGAATCACCGTTTTTTATATGACCTTCAATGGATGCGCCTACCAATTCCGCCATTCCTGGAATAAACCCAAAGGCCGTAATCAAAGAGGTACCTAAAGATAAACAGATCACCAGGCAAAAATCACTTAGGTTTTGCCGGTCTTCAGCAGGGAGTAGGAATACCAATAATAAGGCAGCAGCAGTAGTAAGGGTAGCGCCTACCAAGGGGATAATTACCCCGCGTTGCTGGTTTTGACGATAGTAATCCAGCATGACGATGGCATTGTCGATCATGATGCCAAAGGCTATGGCTAGCCCCGCTAAGGTGTACAGGTGAATTTGTAACCCCAATAACCAAGCCGCTAAAATTGTAAGGGCTAGATTTACCAACAGCGCACTCAACAAAATAAATAAGGGCCGCCAATTGCGATACGCCAGCAAAATAAAAAGGGCGAGAATACCCATGGATAGGGCAGTTCGGCGTTGGGTTTTTAGCAATTCCTGGGCAAGGTATTCGGTATTGTCAAAATCCAGCCTTACATGATAACCGGCAGGTAGGATTTTGGCAATTGTTGGAATGCTTGCTTTCAAGGTTTGCGCCAAAGCGATGGTGTTTTCTGTGCTCCGGGCAAAAAGAGAGAGGTTGACGGAATTCTTGCCATTGATGCGGAAATATGTCAGCGGCTCCATTTCTTCCAGGTATACCTCCGCCACTGCTTTAAGTGGGATGTTAGTGTTGTTTTTTCCTGGTAAATGAATGGATTCAATTGCTGATCTGGTGTTCAGACCAGGAGTTTGCAACATTTTGGCTCGTAAAAAAAACTCTTCCCCAGCTTGTGTTTGTACTGCTCCCGGAAAGGTAACGGCAAAGTGGTCTTGTATTGCTTGGGCTATTTGTGCGGGGCTGATCCCATAGACGCGGAGTCGTTCTGGGAAAAAATTGATGCGCAGTTGAACCTCCTCGCTACCAGAAATTTGCACTTCGCGCAGTCCTTTTACGCCAGCCAAAGCTTTACGGAAGGTTTCCTCGGCTATTTTTTTGATTTGAAAAGCAGCAGCAGCACCTTCAACGGTATAAACCAAAAGCGGGCTTTGGCGAATGACGGCATCTTCATCCGCTCCACTGCGTTGTACTTCCGGGTAAGAAACACCAGCTGGTAAGCTTGGAAAGACTTGGCGGATTAGCGCATTGATTTCAAATTGCTTGAGTGCCATATCGGCATTAGCGTCAAAAAGCAGGGTAATGCGCCCTTGGTTGTAGCTCGAAATGGAATGGATGGATTTTACCTGACTCAATTGAGCCAATACTCCTTCAAGTAATGAGGTAGCTTGTTGTTCTACTAAATCTGGAGTAGCGTTAGCAACCATGAAAGTTAGGATAAATTGAGTTGATTGATCCTTCGGTAATAGGTCAACCTGGAGGCGCGGTAATGCAATGATGCATAGACTGGCTACAGCAATAAATAGCAGAACGGCGCGAATTGGGGATAATGATCCCTTAGGTTGATCAATTGTTGTTGGTTTAAAAAATATCATAAGACCTGTGAATATTGACTTTTTAATGTAATATATTAAGGGTTTTTGAGGTGAAAACTCCTCAAAAACTATTGAATCGGGTACTTAAACTTTGTTTGATTACGAATGAGAGTGTTGATGGAGCTAGATCTTACCTTGTTTCACTGGAATCCAGTAATAGGTTTTAAACCGAGAATCGCTGTAGGTTGATGACGGTTATTTTTCAAGATACTTATTTGAAATTTTTCAATTCAAAAACCATAAGAGTCACATCCCAATTGGTTGCTAACTTTCTAAATTGAAATATAAATATTAGAGAAAACACGCTTTGAAAACATCTATACTCTGCAAAATGCAGAATTTACCGCTGTTGGACTAAGCATTTACCAGGCTTTTCTTACGTTTTGAGTATTGAAGAATAAGCCTGAAACAAGGAATTAACGGGCAAAAAAAATCTAAAATCAAGCGGTTTTCTCGCTTAATAAAGGTATCTATTGAGAGCGTGTTACTATATGAGGCAAAATAATTGTCAATATAGTAAGAATTGTTCAAAAAAAAGAATGAGCAGTGCTATTTTAAAAAATTAACATTTGTTCAAAGTTTGGAGCCGGTCACCAGATCAAACAAAGTAAATTTGCGCAAGGAATGATACGCATCCCAAAATGAGCGGAGCGAAGCAAAATAAGTTCTTCGCGCCTCGTCCTTCTCCACCAAGGCTACATTTAAATCAGTAACCGATAATTTTCCTATGCGAAACTGTTCCAATGCGAGTTGGTAACGTTCGGCGCCAATGGCATCGGTACGCTCGGCAATACTGATGCTGGCGCGGAGCAGGTCAAGGTTGCTGATGATAACCGCAATTTCTTTGCGCAGGTTTAATTCTTCTTGTGCAATGGTATAATCCACCACCCTTTGATTGGCTTCGGCGATGCCGCGCTGGGCTTTGTTGCGCCCCCAATCTAGTACAGGTACTTTGACGCCGACACTTAAGTTCTGTTGATTGGAGAGCGGATTGAAAATGCTACCCACTTGATTACCAGCCCCATTGAAGCCCAAAGATGCCGTGAGATTCACTTGATTGCGACTGGTACGCGCTTCATTGAGATCGCGCGCTGCTTCCAAGCGCCGCCGTTCAAAGGAGATGTATTCAGGGCGATTTTCTTTGGCTTCGCGGAAAGCACTTTCCTCATCCATCGTTTGGAGTGGAAGTTCTTTGGGGATCGTCAGCACCAGTTCTTCTTCTTCCTGTAAACCCAATTGCACTTTAAAATTTAAGAGCGCGATGCGTAAATCAGCGGAAGCTTTTTTTTGCGCTTGCGAAGCTCGCAAAATTTGTAATTCGATCTGCAAGATTTTTTCGCGGGTAGTAGTTCCTAGTAAAATGCGTTTTTCTTCAATTTCTTTGATTAAACTATTGTTTGTAAGATTGGTTTCGGCAATGCGCAGGTCTTGTTGTGCGTCAATTACATTGAAGAATAAACGGATGGTTTGAAGTGCGATTTCCTCCATCCTGAATTTGTAATCCTTTTGAGATTCTTGAAGTTTGAGGGGCTCAATTTGTCGTTCCCATTTAAAACTATTGAATCCAAACAAGGGCTGTTCTAAGCGGATATTTAAAGGTGTTGCGTTGTACGCGCGTTGGTTTCCAATAAAGTCATCAAAGCGGGTAAAATCGGTATTGATCGATACGCGCCCTCCCGTAAGTGGAATATTTTGAGTTAAACTTAAGCCCAAATAGCTGTTGTTTTGCCGCACGGGAATGAATTTGATTTCGCCGTCGGGTTGACGTACACTCAAAAAGCTACGGCTGAAGGAGGGTAAACCTGCTAAAAAACTGAGTTGTGGCCGGTAATTGGCAAGATAAGTTTGGTATGAAAAAAAGCGATTTTCGCGGATGTTTTGATTGAGTTTGGCTCCTATGGATTGGGATTGTGCAATGGCAATGGCATCTTGGAGGGTTAAAGTTCGTTGCGCCCAGGTGTTTAGAGCGTGAGCGCAAAGCAATGCCAATAAAAGGGTTTTTCTGGGCATAATTCAGCTGTTAGATATTTAGTTTGACACAAAAAATTACTTCCCGATTTTTTGGGATGCTTTTGAATAGTAAGCTCACTTGCAATGAATTGTTCGACTTCCTATTCAAAACCCAAAATCGGAAGCTAATTTTTCTGCGATCCTTAGGTTATTCCAAAGACTGGTAAATTTAAAATCTCTCGGGGTCAAAAAATGAAAAAAATCAAATTTCTTGGATGCAAGTATATATCAGGCACTTTCTCACTTCCTCTTCGGCACATAATCCAACGGCAACAAATCTCCTAGTAACTGTGTGGCCCAATGGCCTTCCAGGAGTATGATCGAGGTATCAATGATGCGGCCTTTTTCGTCGAAATTCGCCGCATCCCCTTTGAGGGAAATGATGGACCCCAACTTACTGTGCCCACTCACGGTCCAACCTCCTTGCTCATTGAGGAAAATGACTTGCAAAAAGTTTTTGAACTTCAAATGAGTGCCGCTGCTGTCTTGAAAAATGAAATCTTCATAATGAGCCGTTTTTTCGTCGATTTTTTCAACAAACCGGTTTTGTTCCATTTTGTAGATACTTTGTTGGTAAGGGTTGTCGCGCCGAGTGGCTTGGTATAAAGGCATTTTTTGTAAACGCTTTGTTGTTGATTCATAATTCGGATCAGGAACAAAATCTGGATTGGGTACGCGTTTGAGTTTGTGTACTTCAAAACCTTCATTGGCCAAGGTTCGGGAGTAAGCACAGCGGATAAAATGATTCATTGAACCCAGGTAGGCTATTTCTTGATTGTCTTCCCAACGCTTCTTTTTTGCTGAGTTGCCAGGCATGGCTTCAAAATAAGGATGCCCTATGATTTGGTATGCTCTAGTAATGACATTGTATTCAAATTTAGTGAGGGCATAATGGATCAGGTAGCCAAATGCTGGGTTTTCGATTTTTAATTCATCAGTAGCCACGGCTTTCATGAGGAAATTGGCGGTGTCATAACTGAATTGCAACACACCGGGGTTAAGCAATTTGCATTGGCTGGCAAAAAAACCTTTACCAATGGCGAGTTCTTTAAAGAATTCGAGGTTGTTGTGCCAGGTTTTGCTGCGGGTGGAGTGTACGGCTATCTCTTTGATTTCATTGGCTTGTTCGGCCATTTGAAAAATCAACAGCTTACCAGTATAGCGGTCTGAAATGGTAAAATTAATGGTTTCATAACCCAGATAGGAAATAATCAATTGGTGATTCAAACCGATGAAAGGCAGACTAAAGCGGCCATTAACGTCGCTTTGGGTGCCAATGGTGCTATTGTTGTAATACACGCTGGCAAAAGGTAGGGGCTCCTTGGTTTTATCGTCAATGATTTTACCGTGGATGGTTTCGGTTTGGGCCGTGATGTTTTGGGATAAAAAGAGGAAAAACAAGAAGGCGAAAAAAACCGATATTTTTTCCATAGCATTTAAGTTTGATTAGTAGGCATCATCTGAAATCGTATAATGATGGATAAACGCTTGTAAATAGCTGGGGTCTTGCAATGATTTCAAATCCTCACGAACTGAATGTATGCTTTTTTTGATGTTTTTGATGTCTTTGGCAATCATCCCATCAAGGATAGCTGGGCTGATTTTTTGGTTGGCCGGAACACTAAAATATTGACGGAGTTGCTGTTCAATGGCCTGGAGCTCTTGCTGGATTTGATTGGATTGTTTTTGAAGTATTTTGGTGTAATATTTTAATTGCTCTTCGGCAACGGTATTCAAATGGGTTTGATCAATTTGTTCAAATTGTAGCTGCAGTTGCAATAAGGTCAATAAATCATTTTTTTCATAGGCGCTGATCACCTCCTGCACAATGGTCGTTTTGCGCAATTTTTCCGTCTCGTCCATTTCCCGATCGGGGTGAAAGGCTTTTACCAGCGCAGTGTATACTTCTTTCACCGATTTGCTCATTTTTTGAGCATTGGTTAATCTTTGGGCTTCACGTTCCAGTTGTTTGGCGGTTTTGGGTTTGCCAGATGGGGATTTTTTTTCATTTTTCC
>Ga0114963_10001780_pt1 | contig 14740 bp, 16 predicted proteins | sample C_131016_EF_Meta_FD_87019 | JGI IMG/M metagenome (GOLD analysis project Ga0114963, IMG submission 87019) | Freshwater microbial communities from Lake Croche, Canada to study carbon cycling - C_131016_EF_MetaG | ecosystem: Environmental > Aquatic > Freshwater > Lake | place: Lake Croche, Canada...
AAAGTCATCGCCCAAAGGTTCCACCCCGAGGTGACCCAGCAGTTTTTGCGCTTGCGGCGACTGCTCCGAACGCGCCCACACCACGGCGCCAAACCGACGCGGGTCATGCAGGCGCAACAGGCCCTGAGTCGTTTCCAAATCCATATGGTCATGTGGCCCAGGCAGGTCTTGGGTCAAGGCGAAGTTCAAACTGCCAGACATACCCAAGTGCACCAGCAGCAGGCCTGTGTCCAGATCGATCAACAGGTATTTGCCGCGCCTACGCACCCCTGTGATCAGTCGCCCCACCAAGGCCACAGGTTCCACCCCCAAAGGCCAACGCAAGGGCTTGCCCATGCGCATGGCCAGCACTTTGGCGCCGGCAATTCGGTCGGCAAAGCTCAGACGCGTGACTTCAACTTCTGGCAGTTCAGGCATAAATCAAAGAGGAGTGGGGAGAGGGCTTGACCCTCCAGGGGAAAATAGCCTGTCGATTATGATGGGTTGATGAATTTATGGATTCGCAGCCTCGCCTTGTCCACATGCACCCTGAGCGCATGGGCCCAACCCGTGGCCGTGCCCACGGACACCTCACCCACTGTGGCAACGGCGCCCACCTCCGAGACCGCAAGGGTCAGCCTTGAGCCCCAATCGGCCATCGATGCGGTGATGTTTTATCAACTGCTGCTGGGTGAACTGTACGCCCAAGGTGGCGAAGCCAGCACCGGTTTTTCTTTGATTTTGGATGCCGCCCGCAAAGCCAAAGACCCGGCCCTGTTTCAGCGGGCTGTGGAGTTGGCCCTGCAATCGCGCTCTGGCGAGTCGGCCTTGCAAGCAGCCCGCACCTGGAAGCAAGTCATTGCCAATTCTGCCGAAGCCAACCGCTATATATTGCAAATATTGTTGGCACTGAACAAGGTGGAAGAAGCCGGTCAAGCGCTCAAATCGGTCTTGGCCGGCTTGCCCTTGGAAGAGCAATCGGCCGCCATTGGCTCGGTGCCACGTATTTTTGCGCGCGTCAATGACAAGCTGCTGGCTTTGAGCACGGTAGAAGCGGCCTTGTCGCATGCGCTGACCCAGACCGGCACCCAAGCAAGCGCCTGGACCACCATTGGCCGCATGCGACGCGATGTGGGCCAATCCCAGGCGGCGGCCGTTGCTGCGCAAAAAGGACACGCAGCAGACAAACAGGCTGCAGGCCCCATTTTGTTGGCACTGTCGCTGATGGACAAAGAGCCTGAGCGGGTGCAAGCGATGCTGCAAAGCTACATGGCCGGCCCTGCCCAACCGGAACTGCGACTGGGCTATGCCCGGGCTTTGATTGCGGTCCAACAAAATGCGCCGGCCTTGGCACAGCTGCAGCAATTGAATCAAGAAAACCCGCAATTGGTACAGGCTTGGTTGTTCAGTGGCTTGCTGCTCAGCGACATGGGCCAGCCTGTGCAGGCGGCACAAGCGTTGCAGCAGTTTGTGCGCCTGGCAGCCAACAGCGAAGACCCCGAGCTGCAAAACGGCTTGGCTGAAGCCTATTTTTCTTTGGCGCAAATCGCCCAGCAACAAGGCCAATGGGGCCAAGCCGATGCCTGGCTGTCCAAGCTGCCAGCCCAAACCGACCCTGTCAAACTGGGTGTGCGGCGTGCCAATTTGCTCGTTGAGCAAGGACAAGTCAAGCAAGCACGCGAGTTGTTGACGAACATGCCGACCACCACACCCGACCAAGCCCGTCAAAAATTACGGGTCTTGGCGATGTTCTTACGCGAACAAAAAGATTACACGGCCGCCCACGCGCTGCTGACCCAGGCGCTCCAAAGTGGGGCTGACTACGAGTTGCAATCAGAGCTGGCCATGACCGCCGAAAAGATGGGCCAGTTTGAGCTGATGGAATCTGTGCTGCGCGAAATGATGGTCGCCAAACCGAACGATGCGCACCCGCTCAATGCTTTGGGCTTTTCTTTGGCCGACCGTCAAACTCGCTTGCCCGAAGCCCTACAGTTGATTGAACAAGCCGTGGCCTTGGCGCCCAATGACCCGTTCATTCGTGACAGCTTGGCTTGGGTGAAATACCGGATGGGCCACCGCGAGCAGGCGCTGAGCTTGCTAGAGTCGGCTTACAAAGCCAGACCTGATGCAGAAATTGCAGCCCATTGGGGTGAGGTGCTGTGGGTGACGGGTCAAACCCAGCAAGCCGGCGTCATTTGGCGTGAAGGCTGGCTGCTCAAGTCAGACAACGAAACCTTGCGCGACACTTTGAAACGCTTCAACTTCAAGCCATGAGTCCCGTTTGTCGCTGGGCCCTGCGCTGGCTCACAGTCATCGCGGTGCTGGCACTGGGCGCCTGCGCCACCCCTTTGCCCCCCCCTTCGGCGCCAGACACCTTGTTTTGGTCAGGGCGCATGGCCTTGAAAATTGACAGCACGCCGCCGCAGTCCCTCAGCGCTGGCTTTGAGCTGAAAAGCCAACAACAAAGCGGCGAGCTGCGATTGCTCAGCCCTTTGGGCAACACCCTGGCCCATTTGCAATGGACGCCTGACCAAGCCCGTCTGACGCAAGGCGGCCAAGTTTGGCGAGACGCATCTTTGGACGCATTGCTGATTCAACTGACAGGCACGACACTGCCTATGGCGGCCTTGATTGATTGGTTGCAAGCACGCCCCACTCAAGTGGAAGGTTGGCGCGCGGACTTGAGTCAAATGGGCAGTGGCCAGCTCTGGGTTCAAAGCTGGCCTTCCAGTCCCCCCAACCGTGCGGCCAACGGCGCCACTGCCGCCCAGCCGCAAGTGACCTTGCGCCTGATTGTGGAGCCCTGACATGAATGCCCTGTACGACGTGCCGGCCCCTGCCAAACTGAATTTATTTCTGCACGTCGTCGGGCAGCGCGCTGACGGCTACCACCTGCTGCAATCGGCTTTCATGCTGATCGACTGGCAAGACACTCTGCATTTTGAACGACGCGCGGGCGGACACATTGAGCGCCAAGACCTCAACGTAGCCCTGCCTGCCGATGACCTGATCACGCGCGCAGCGCGCATGCTTCAAGCGCACACAGGCTGCACCTGGGGGGCCCACATTGCGGTGCACAAAGCCATTCCGGCGCAGGCGGGATTGGGCGGTGGCTCATCCGATGCGGCCAGTTGCCTGTTGGCCTTGAACCGCTTGTGGGGTCTGAAGTTGTCTGTGCAACAACTCGCAGTCCTGGGCGAGCGCCTGGGCGCAGATGTGCCTTTTTTTCTGCATGGCCACAACGCCTGGGTAGAAGGGATAGGGGAGAAAATCACCCCCATCCAACTGCCCTCAGCCCAGTTTGTGGTGATCAAGCCCGACGCTGGACTTGAAACCGCCAATATTTTTGCCCACCACAGCCTCAAGCGGGACACAAAAGCTGCTACAATCGATGGCTTAGCAAGAACTCATTACGATTTTGGTCGTAACGATTTGCAAGCTGTAGCCGAGCTTATTTGCCCCCCTGTCAGTCACGCCATTAAACGCCTGGCTGCACAAGGACTTCGAGGCAGAATGACAGGTTCTGGCAGTGCGGTGTTTGCGCTATTGCCGCAAGGTCAAATTTGGCAGCAAGATCCTGATCTCGCAAATTGCCAAATTCGAGTTTGCAGCAATTTGGCTGTTCATCCCTTATCGGGTTGGGCAATCAGCGACAATTAACGGTCGGTTGCTTTCGGCAACGGACCTGTGTAGGGGAGTCGCCAAGTTGGTTAAGGCACCGGATTTTGATTCCGGCATTCGAAGGTTCGAGTCCTTCTTCCCCTGCCAAATACGTCTAATCGTACAGGTCCATTTTTTTGATCGCTGGAACGCTCATGCAGCCGTCGTCTTCCCCCATCCCTGATTTCATGGTGTTTACCGGCAATGCCAACCCCGTGCTGGCCGCTGACATTGCCAGTAATTTGGGCATTGCTTTGGGTGCGGTGGATGTCGGCCGCTTTTCGGACGGGGAAGTCACCGTCGAACTCAAGCAAAACGTGCGTGCCCGCGATGTGTTTGTGGTCCAGTCCACTTGCCAACCCACCAACGAAAACCTGATGGAATTGCTGATCATGGTCGATGCGCTCAAGCGCGCCTCGGCTGAGCGCATCACCGCCGTCATTCCCTACTTTGGCTATGCCCGCCAAGACCGTCGTCCACGCTCTTCTCGCGTGCCGATTTCGGCCAAGGTGGTGGCCAATATGTTGCAGGCCGTGGGTGTCAATCGGCTGTTGACCATGGACTTGCATGCCGACCAAATCCAAGGCTTCTTTGATATTCCAGTCGACAATATTTACGCTTCGCCCGTGTTGCTGGGTGACTTGCGCCAGAAAAATTACGAAGACCTGATCGTGGTCTCGCCTGACGTCGGCGGCGTGGTGCGCGCCCGCGCCTTGGCCAAACAACTCGGCTGCGATCTGGCCATCATTGACAAGCGACGCCCCAAAGCCAATGTGAGCGAAGTGATGCATGTGATTGGTGAGATCGAAGGACGCAACTGCGTGATCATGGACGACATGATCGACACCGCGGGCACCTTGGTCAAAGCCGCTGAAGTGCTCAAAGACCGTGGCGCCAAAAAAGTCTACGCTTATTGCACCCACCCTATTTTCTCTGGCCCCGCCATCGACCGCATTGCCAAAGGCGAAGCCCTCGATGAAGTCGTGGTCACCAACACCATTCCTTTGTCGCAAGCGGCTTCAGCCTGCGCCAAAATTCGCCAACTCACCGTGGCGCCGCTGATCGCTGAGACGATTGCGCGCATTGCCACCGGTGAATCGGTGATGAGTTTGTTCTCAGATTAAAAATCCGAGAACACATCAGCAGGTCTGCTGGCCAAAGGGCTCGCAGACCTTTTTCAATCAGGGTCACACTGGTCGCGGTGGATCCTTTGTAGGAGTCAGTTATGAAATTCGTCGCTTTTGAGCGCTCATTGCAAGGTACGGGTGCGAGCCGCCGTCTGCGCAATTCAGGCCGCACACCGGCCATCGTGTACGGTGGTGAAGCCCCACCCTTGTTGATCGAACTCGATCACAACGCCCTGTGGCATGCACTGAAAAAAGAAGCTTTCCACGCCACCATCCTTGAGATGGAAGTGGCCGGCAAGTCCAGCAAAGTCTTGCTGCGTGACTACCAGATGCACCCCTTCAAACAATTGGTGTTGCACATTGACTTTCAGCGCGTGGAAGCCAACACCACTTTGCACATGAAAGTGCCCGTGCACTTCAGCGGTGAAGAAGAGTCGCCCGCTTTCAAAGTAGACAAGTGCTTGATCAACCACATTGCCAACGAGATCGAAGTGGCTTGCTTGCCCGCCGATCTGCCAGAGTTCATCAATGTGGACTTGTCTGGTCTGCAAAAAGGCGTGTCCTTGCACGTGAACGACGTCGTCTTGCCCAAAGGCGTGAAAGTGGTCACCCACGGTAAAACCAACCCCGTGTTGGTCGCTGTGGTGGCTCCGGTGGCTGAAGTTGAAGCCGCGCCCGTGGTGGTGGCAGCTGCGCCGGCCAAAGGCAAGAAGAAGTAATTCTTCACCCCCTTGCCAACGGCCCGCTGAACGTCAAAGTGAGCGGGCCGTTTTCATGGGTAGCGCAGATAATTCGCCAGCATGATCAAACTGTTTGTCGGCCTGGGCAATCCAGGCGCTGAATACGATGCCACGCGGCACAATGCCGGTTTTTGGTGGCTGGACGAGGTGGCGCGCGCACTCAAAGTCAACTTGGTACCCGAAAAAAGCTATTGGGGTTTGGCTGCACGCACCCTGATCAACGGTCAAGTTGTGTGGCTGTTGGCGCCACAAACCTTCATGAACCTGTCCGGCAAATCGGTGGGCGCTTTGGCCAAGTTTTTCAAAATCCAAGCCGAAGAAATTTTGGTGGCGCATGACGAGTTGGACATCGAACCTGGCCAGGTCAAACTGAAAAAAGGCGGCAGCCATGCGGGTCACAACGGTTTGCGTGACATCCATGCGCAAATTGGCCCCGATTATTGGCGCTTGCGCATCGGCGTGGGCCACCCCGGCGAAAAATCAGAAGTCATCCACTGGGTTTTGAAAAAGCCCTCGCCCGATCACCGTCAGGCGATGGAAGAGAGCATCTTGCGGTCTGTCAAAGCCTTGCCTTTGCTGTTGGCCGGTGAGATGGACAAAGCCATGGCACTGATTCACACCAGCAAGCCGCCACGCCCCAAACCACCTCGCCCAACGCCACCTCAGACTCCTGTTCAGGCATCCGAAACCTGAGTTTGCGGCGCCATTGGGGCCTGCGATGGGGTTTGCGCCTGAAGCCGACGGTACTTGGCCCACAGAGACTCTTGCGCCTCCACATGCTGTGGGTTGACCGGAATGCACGCCACTGGGCAGACCTGCACGCATTGGGGTTCGTCAAAGTGGCCCACGCATTCGGTGCATTTGGACGGATCGATCTCGTAAATCTCAGACCCCAAATAAATGGCCTGGTTCGGGCACTCGGGCTCACACACATCGCAATTGATGCATTCATCGGTGATCATCAAAGCCATGGCACTCTCCACTAAAGAGGACATTATCCAACGCGCCCCGCCCAACGTGGCCCAGAGTCTAGAATAGGCTTGTGAACATCTTGCTCAATCCTCAACTGAACGCCGATCTGCATTGCCACTCTGTCGTGTCAGACGGTACCCTCGCCCCCGAAGTGCTGGCGTCCCGTGCCAAAGCCAACGGTGTGGAGTTGTGGGCGCTGACAGACCATGATGAAATGGGCGGCCAAGACCGGGCGCTGGCCGCAGCCAAAGCGCTGGCCTTGCCTTACCTGACAGGCACTGAGATTTCCGTCACCTTTGCCCACAAGACCGTGCACATCGTCGGTCTGGGCTTTGACCACCACAACACAGCCCTGGTCCAAGGCCTGCGCCAAACCCGTGGGGGACGCGAGGAGCGCGCCCGCGAAATGGCCGATGGTTTGGCCAAAGTCGGCATTCATGGCGCATTTGAAGGTGCGCTGCGCTTTGCCGGGAACCCTGAATTGATCTCTCGCACCCACTTTGCCCGCTTCTTGGTGGAGACCGGCGTTTGCCATGACACCTCTGAAGTTTTTCGCCGCTTTTTAACTGAAAACAAACCCGGGTTCGTGCCGCACCGCTGGGCTCAACTGCGCGACGCCGTGCAGTGGATCACCGGCGCCCAAGGTGTAGCGGTGATTGCCCATCCGGCGCGCTATGGCTTCTCGCCGAATGAGGAATACGCCTTGTTCACCGAATTCAAAAACCACGGCGGTCAGGCGGTTGAAGTCGTGACCGGAAGCCATTCGGTCGCCGAAGCCCAAATCTACACCTCCACTGCATTGGAGTTTGGTTTGGCCGCGTCCCGAGGCAGTGATTTTCACAGTCCTGACGAAAGCCATACCGACTTGGGCACACTGCCGTTTTTGCCAAGCAAACTCACCCCCGTGTGGGAATTGTTGACCGACCGTATCCAGTGAAGTACGAACCGCGCAAGGTCTTGACCGGCATCGGTTTTGGCCTGTTGGCTGTGGCTTGCTTTTCGGCCCTGGACACCACCACCAAACACATCGGCACCAGCATTTCTTTGCTGATGGCGCTCTGGTTTCGTTATGGTTTCCAAGCGGTAGCCACCACCTTGGTGGTGTTGCCTACAAGAGGCTTGGGGGTGCTGCGCACCGCCCACCCGCGCTTCCAATTGCTGCGTGGTTTTCTGCTTTTTTGCAGCAGTTTGCTGGCTTTTTTCAGCCTCAAGTACATGCCTGTCGGCGAGTTCACCGCCATCGTTTTGATGGCCCCCTTGGTTATTACCCTGTGGGCCTCCAAAACCCTGGGTGAAAAAGTCACGGCGCTGCGTTGGTCCTTGGTCTTGGGTGGTTTTTTGGGCACCCTGGTGATCATTCGCCCGGGCAGCCAGCACTTTGACTGGACCGTGATTTTGCCTTTGGCCCTGGTGGTGACCAATTCCAGCTTTCAAGTGCTGACCAGCAAAATGGCGCGCACCGAAGACCCGATCACCATGCATTTGTACACCGGCTGGATCGGCACCTTTTTGGCCACCCTGATGCTGCCCTTTGTTTGGGAATTGCCGCATGATTGGATCGTTTGGACCCAATTGGGCCTGATGGGCTTTCTGGCCACGATCGGCCATTTCTTTTTGATCTTGGCCTATATGCGCGCGCCCGCTGCCACGCTCACGCCTTACTTGTACACACAAATTGGCTTTGCCATGCTGGGCGGCTGGTGGGTCTTTAGCCATGTGCCGGACCAATGGACCTTGATCGGCATGGGCCTGGTGGCGCTGTGTGGCGCTTTGGGCGCTTGGCTGACGGTGCGCGAAGGGCGTGTGGTGGTTCAACCCGCGGAATCCTGAAAAAGCGCCAACACCCTCGCAGCAACTGTTCACCATGGCTCAATTTTTCTCAGTTCACCCCGATAACCCGCACACGCGCTTGCTCAAGCAAGCGGTGGCGCTGCTGCAACAAGGCGGCATCCTGGCCGTACCCACCGACTCCAGCTACGCGCTGGTCTGTCATTTGGACGACAAAGCCGCCGCCGATCAACTGCGGCGGGTGCGCGGCATGGACGACAAACACCACTTGACGCTGCTGTGCCGGGACCTGAGCGAATTGGCCAACTACGCCAAGGTCGACAACCGGCAATTTCGCCTGATCAAACAAGCCACGCCGGGGGCCTTCACTTTCATTTTGGAAGCCACCAAAGAAGTGCCGCGCCGCGTCAGCCACCCGCAGCGCAAAACCGTGGGCCTGCGGGTGCCCGAGCACAAGGTGCTGCAAGCGCTGTTGTCGCTGCATGCCGCCCCCTTACTGGCCACCACTTTGATCTTGCCAGGCGAGCAACACCCGCTGAACGATCCGCAAGAAATTCGCACGCAACTGGAGCACCAGATTGCCGGCGTGATCGATGCCGGGGCTTGCGCCTTGGAGCCCACCACCGTGGTGGACCTGTGTGGTCACGGGGTCGAAGTCATTCGCCAAGGCCAAGGCGACATGGCACGCCTGGGACTTTGACTGTGAACTTTCAACCCCCTGCATCTGAGACAATGGTTCCGTGGACATTTCCAACCTGATACAAACCGCTCTCATTTATGCCTTGCCGGTGATCTTTGCCATCACCTTGCACGAAGCCGCGCACGGTTACGCCGCACAACACTTGGGCGACAACACTGCGGCCATGATGGGCCGGGTCACCCTCAACCCGTTTGCACACATCGACCCCATAGGCACCGTGCTCATGCCTTTGCTGCTGTACTTCAGCACGGGGGGGGCGTTTTTGTTTGGCTATGCCAAGCCCGTGCCGGTGCGCTTTGACCGATTGCGCCACCCCAAAACCGACATGATTTGGGTGGCCTTGGCCGGCCCCGCCGCCAACTTGCTGCAAGCCTTGCTGTGGGGTGCGGCCACCTATGCGTTGCTTGGCAACGGCGTGAGCGAACGCTTTTTTTTAGAAATGTGCAAAGCGGGCCTGATGACCAACGTGGTGATGTTCGCCTTCAATTTATTTCCGCTGCCGCCCCTCGATGGGGGCCGTATTCTGGTGGGCCTATTGCCCTGGCGCCAAGCCGTTTGGCTCGCCCGTGTCGAGCCCTGGGGCTTTTTCATCGTCATGGGCTTGGTCATCACTGGGGTGGTGAACGCCTTGTGGATGCAACCGCTGATGCAGCTGACCCTTGGCCTGGTCGGCTTGGTCTTGTCACCCTTGGCGATCTTGCTGCCTTGATTCTTTTTGGTCCAATGTGAATATCATGAACTCTGAACGCACCCGCGTCCTGACAGGCATCACCACGACCGGCACGCCTCACCTGGGCAACTATGTCGGCGCCATTCGGCCCACCGTGCAAGCCAGTCGCAATCTTGAGACCGAAGGTTTTTACTTTCTGGCCGACTACCACGCCTTAATCAAATGTGGCCAACCCGATCGGATTCAGCGCTCCACGCTGGAGATCGCAGCCAGTTGGATCGCCGCCGGCTTGGACCCTGAGGCGGTCACTTTTTACCGCCAATCGGATATCCCGCACATTCCGGAACTGACCTGGCTGTTGACCTGCGTGACAGGCAAAGGCCTGCTCAACCGGGCGCATGCCTACAAAGCGGCGACAGACAAAAATCATGTGGCCGGTCACGACACCGACGCTGAAGTGACAGCCGGTTTGTTCATGTACCCGGTCTTGATGGGCGCTGACATTTTGATGTTCAAAGCGCACAAAGTCCCCGTAGGGCGTGACCAGATTCAGCACATCGAGATGGCGCGGGACATGGCGTCCAGCTTTAACCACTTGTACGGCGAACACTTTGTCCTGCCCGAAGCGGTGGTGGAAGCATCGGTAGCCCTGTTGCCCGGCCTGGACGGCCGCAAGATGAGCAAAAGCTATGACAACACCATTGCGCTGTTTGCGCCCAGCGCGCAAATGCGCAAACAGATCAACGCCATCGTGACCGACTCACGCGTACCGGGCGAGCCCAAGCGCACGGAAGGCTCGGCGCTGTTTCAGATTTACCAAGCTTTTGCCAGCGCCGAAGAATCGGCGCAACTGGCCCAAGCCTTTGCTGACGGCATCGCTTGGGGCGATGCCAAGCAGCACGTGTTTGAACGCATTGACCGCGAAATCGCCCCCATGCGCGCCCACTATGAGGACCTGACCCACAACCCTGAAAAGGTCGAACGCTTGCTGCAATGGGGCGCAGAAAAAGCGCGACTGCGATCGGCACCTTTCATGGCCGAACTGCGCAGCGCCGTGGGTCTGCGCGCGCTGTCAACGCAAGCCCAGGTTAAAACCGAAAAAATCGCTAAAACTGCATCACCCAGCTTCAAACAATACCGCGAAAAAGACGGTCAGTTTTACTTCAAATTGGTCCATCCGCAAGGCCAGGTCTTGCTGCAGAGCAAAGGCTTTCTGTCTCCCAAAGATGCAGGTTTGGCGATGGCCCAGTTGATGGCCGATGGTGCCAGCGCCTTGGACGCCCTGCAAGCACAACTGGACCCACTCAGCGCACCAGCGCGTGACGAGGTACTAGAGAATTTGCGTTTTATGCACTTAAATAGCGCTAAATAGAAAATAAATACGATTTTTTTGAAAAATCTGCTAAGTGGATCTCGCTGGTCACTCAAAGTTGCTGGTATCCTTGCACTTTAAGATTAATTCACACTCAAAACCATGACCGTCTACGTCATTGATGACCACCCTCTGATGCGCGACGCGATCACCATGTTGGTCCACCGCGTTCGCCCCGGCCTGAAAGTTGTTTCAGTTCCCAAATTGAATGTGCTCGACTCCACTGTGGAACGACAGGGTGCGCCAGAGTTGTTTTGTCTGGACTTGAAACTGCCAGACACTTTGGGCTTGTCAGGTTTGCATGCCATCAAAGCCAAATATCCAGATGTGCCCTTGGTCATCGTGACCGGCTCTGAAGCCACCGATTATGAAGCCACTTGCCTGGAAGCCGGTGCCGATCTGTTTTTGGAAAAAGCCAGCAATCCCAATATCATCATTGAAGGCTTGCGCAGCCTGCTGCCGGCCGACCAAGCGGCCGATGAGGCCGATACGGCGTCCACGGCACCGACCAAACTGTCCAAGCGCCAAAAGCAATTGATCTTGATGTTGGACCAAGGCCTGAGCAACCGCGACATTGCCGAAAAACTCAGCATCAGCGAACACACCGTCAAGGTGCACTTTTGGCGTTTGTTTCGCCGACTGGGGGTCAACAGCCGAACCCAGGCGCTGCACTTTGCGCGCACCAACGGTTGGTTGGGCATCTGATCATCAAGGGGCTTTCAAGCCCCTTTTTTTCGCCCTACTTTTTCTTGTTGACGATGTCTGGGGTCACGGCATCCAGTACGTTCACCGCTGTCTTGGCGCCGTAAACAACGGCCGAACCTGCGGCATCTGCAATCGCTAAAACCGTGCAAGCCTGCAAATGCATAAACAAGATCAGGGTGATGAATAGTTTCATATCGGATGTATCAATGTCGATGGATGAATTCTATTCTATCCATCAGAATGCAACTCCGTTCAACGCGTACGAACAGGTCACCTGACAGGGGTGTATGGAAAAAAGCATGGTCGTGCTATTCTTCGCACCATGGCTGAAGCCCAATGGGAATTGAATGGTGCTGCATGAACGACTCGTATTTGAATTTTGCCAACTCGCCCATGGGCGCGAAACTGGCCATGGCCTTGGGCCTGCCCCAACCCAGGGTGCTGGAGCGCTACCACGCAGGCCAAGCGGTTATCGAAGGCACGGTGTTGCTGGGCGGCACGGGCGCATCGGCTTTGCTGCCAGTGCTGGCCCAGCTGTTCAAGTCCATGGATGCGCAAACTTTGGCGCACCGGCAATTGCCGCAGTGGACGGCCTTGGCCAACCAAGCCGGCTTGATGAGCGGGCGTTGGGGCGTCGAAGACCAGCCGGGAGAAAAAATCAAGGCTCTGGTGTTTGATGCCACCGGCTTGAACGACAGCGAGCAGTCCAGCGCTTTGTACCAATTTTTCCATGACACCGCCCGCTCGGTCTTGCCCTGTGGACGGGTCATCGTGCTCGGTCGTCCACCCGAGGCCTGCCTGCAGCCCCGCCAGGCCACCATGCAACGGGCCTTGGAAGGCCTCACGCGCTCACTGGCCAAAGAGCTGAAAAAAGCCATTACCGTGCAACTGGTTTACGTGGCCGATGGGGCAGAAACCGCGCTCGAGTCGACTTTGCGTTTCTTGCTCTCGCCGCGCAGCGCCTATGTTTCGGGTCAAGTCATCCGCATAGGGCACTCGGTCGACACAGGCTCAGCCCCCGCCGATTGGGCACAGCCCCTGGCCGGCAAAAAGGTCTTGGTCACGGGCGCGTCGCGCGGCATTGGCGCGTCGATTGCGCAAGTCATGGCGCGCGAAGGCGCGTACGTGATTAGCCTGGACGTGCCCCAAGCGCAAGACGATCTGAACGCCATCGCCCAGCAGGTAGCAGGCAAAGCCATCGCTTTGGACATCGGCGCACCCCAAGCACCTCAAGTGCTGGCCGACGCTGCCTTGGCCGATGGCGGCTGGGATGTGATCGTGCACAACGCCGGTATCACCCGCGACAAAACGATAGCCAACATGAAGCCCGATTTTTGGGAAATGGTGGTCAATGTCAATCTGTCCACGCAAGAACGCATCAACGAGGCCTTGGTTGAACGCGGTGCGCTCCAGTCGGGCGCGCGCATCATCTGTGTCTCCTCCATTTCGGGCATTGCTGGCAATGTGGGGCAGACCAACTACGCCCTGTCCAAAGCGGGTGTGATCGGCATGGTGCACAGCATGGCGCCCCACCTGGCCAAATTGGGGATCACCCTCAATGCGGTGGCCCCCGGCTTCATTGAAACCGCCATGACAGCCGCCGTGCCCTTTGCCCTGCGCGAAGCGGGCAGGCGCATGAACGCCATGAGCCAAGGCGGCTTGCCGCAAGACGTGGCCGAGGCCATTGGCTGGTTCGCCTCGCCGGCCTCGGGTGGCGTCACCGGCAATGTGGTGCGGGTGTGCGGACAAAGCATCATGGGGGCATGAGAGGTGAACGTCTCTGTACCCACCATCGAAATGGGCGCTGTACCCAGCACCTGGGCCGGTTTGGCGGCGGTGCTCAAAGCCAACCGCAAACGGCCAGGTCGCATCGAGTCGCTGGCGCAAGTTTGCTTTCGCCGATCCGCCATAAGGCTGGACGCGGCAGAGATTGCGGCCTATGCCAAAGTGTGTGGTTATCAGAGCACGCATGGCGTGCCGCTGTTGTATCCGCAAATGCTCACCTTCCCGCTGGCCATGGCGTACTTTGCATCCAACTACTGCCCCTGGCCAGCGCTGGGCACGGTGCACTTGGCCAATCGCGTGCAACAACATGCGCCCTTGCAAATGGACGATATGTTGCGCGTAGAGATGCAACCGGGCCTGCTGCAGGCGCATGAAAAAGGCCAGGTGTTCACGCTCGAATTTCAGATTTGGAAAGACCAAACCCTGGTTTGGGAAGCCACACAAACCTTGCTGCGCCTGGGTGTTGCCAACCCGAGTGGCTCGCCCTGTGTCAGCGCCCTGCATGACGCGCAGCCGCTGTCCGTGCAAACCAGTTTCAAGGCCGACTCACATATCGGTCGCCGCTACGGACGCGTCTCGGGCGATCTGAACCCCATCCATCTGAGCGCTCTGTCAGCCAAGTTGTTTGGCTTTCGCCGCGCCATTGCGCACGGCATGTGGACCCAGGCCCGCGCCTTGGCGGCCTTGCTGCCGCGCCAGCCTCTGGCCCAAGCCGATGTGCAGGTGGAATTCAAAACACCTTTGTTTTTACCCGCACTCGCCACCGTCTGGAGCACCCGCGCCGCACAAGGCCCCCTGCCCTACAACGCGTTGTTTGAAGTGCGCAACGCCAAGGGCGATAAACCCCATCTGCGCGCCAGCTTGAGTTACAGCCTGGACTGAAAAGCGGCCTGACTTTCGAACTTTCGGATCTTTTTTTCTGCATACCCCATGACACTTTCCAAACTTGCGACGACGCGTCGGGTCGCCATCCTTGGCGGCAACCGCATCCCTTTTGCCCGCTCCAACAGTGTGTACGCCAAAGCGTCTAACCACGACATGTTGACGGCCACGCTACAAGGTTTGGTGGATCGCTTCGATCTGCATGGCCTGCGCTTGGGTGAGGTGGTGGGCGGCGCGGTGATGAAGCATTCGCGCGACTTCAATCTGGTGCGCGAATCGGTACTGTCGACCAGCTTGGCCCCCGAAACCCCGGCCTTTGATATTCAACAAGCCTGCGGCACCGGCCTGGAAGCGGCCATG
>Ga0114963_10001782_pt1 | contig 14723 bp, 15 predicted proteins | sample C_131016_EF_Meta_FD_87019 | JGI IMG/M metagenome (GOLD analysis project Ga0114963, IMG submission 87019) | Freshwater microbial communities from Lake Croche, Canada to study carbon cycling - C_131016_EF_MetaG | ecosystem: Environmental > Aquatic > Freshwater > Lake | place: Lake Croche, Canada...
CTCGCGGGAATCAAGGTAGGGCTCAGCCTTCTTACCCAAGGATCTTCAAAAACTCGGCGAGCGAGTGATGACAAAGTCAATGAAACCCTTCTCTACCGAGGTGTAAATCAATTTGACCCTGAGTCTTTGACCTACCTTCAATTTCGGTATGTCTCCACTTAATCGGCCCTCTGTAGGGGGGTCGATGATCCTCACCCAAGTGCCCTTTTGTGCGACCCCCGTCACCAAAGCATCAAAGTACTGACCGATTCGCGAAGTCAAAAGCATGGCAGCCTCGGATTTTCTCATGTGCCTTTCTGCCTTTTGCGATGCATCCTCTTGAGAGGTGCAATGAGCTGCCAAGTCTTCAAGTTCGCGGTTGGAGTAGGCTGGATCTTGCTTGCCTAAAATGGCCTTGACCTGCCTGATGGTGACCAAGTCGGGGTAACGTCTGTTGGGAGCGGTCGAGTGGGTGTAATTTTTGATAGCTAAACCAAAGTGACCAATGGGCTTTTGGTTTTGACGTTCCACAACATACTCTCCTCGCCCCATCAATTTGATGATGACCAAGGACAGGTCAGGAAAGCGAAGGGGGTCGAGTTGGTGCTGCTTGGCCAAAAACTTCTCCAAAGCAACTGAGTCAGGCAGCTCGGGCAAGGTCTCTTGGTACTGATGAGCGACTTCAACAATGCGCGCCCATCTCTCAGGTGAACGCACCACACGCCGCAAGGACGCACCACCGTGCTGCATCAAGAATTTAGAAATGCACTCATTGGCAGCAATCATGAATTCCTCTATCAATTGCCGAGCGCGATTGTGAGGCTGCAAAGTCAACTTGGTGATGTGTTCGCCTACAAATTCTGCGCGCGGTTGAAACGTCTCAAAATTAAGCGCGCCGGCTTTGAGCCTGTTCTTTTTGAGCAATTGAGCGAGATGGTCTTGGGCTTTGAGTTGAGCGTCCATACCGTGAACGGATCGGGCCGCTTGGGGTAACTCACTGCGGTTTTCTAACCAATCGGAGACAGCGTCATAAGCCAATTTGCTTTGATTTTGAACGACGGCTTGGTACACATCGAAGTTTTGAATTTCACCCAAGTGATTGAAAAGCATCTCCACCACTATGGACGCTCTTTTGACACCCTGGTTGAGCGAGGTGAGGTTGGTGCTGAGCTTGTCTGGCAACATCGGGAAAATCTTGGCCGATGTGTAAATCGACGTGGTGTTGGCCAATGCGTGCTCATCAATGGCCGAGCCCTTCTTGACCAAGCTGTCCACATCGGAGATGGCCACCAAAATGGACATATCACCATTTGAGTGCCCCTGACTGAGTGTCAGTTGGTCCAAGTCCCTTGAATCATCGTTGTCGATGCTGCACCAAGGCCAACTCGAAAGATCTTTGATGAGCGGGGTCGCTTGGACGGGCGCTTCATCGATCAGCTCCAATTGTTGGAGCGCGGCCTCTGAAAAGTAGGGCCTCAAGCCCCAATCAAGGAGAACTTGATCGGCAAGAGAGGCCAAATTGATGCGCTGGTGAGAAGGGTGTTTGGACATCCCTTCATCCTAAGCCACGAAGTCGTCATTTGAAGGCGTTCAATTTTATTTATTTTGAAGGCGCTTAAATCTCGATGTAGCCCCCAAGCTCTATCGAGTGCTCTAGAGGAATTTGGAAGTACTCTGTGGCCCCCAACATCACCCGATGCAAGAACACAAACAAGTTCAAGAACCAAGGTGAGCTTTTCTTGGGTACCACTTTTTCGCGTCCTATGAAGAAGGACGTGGACATCAATTCATTTTTAACACCCTTTTCGTCCAAAAGTTTCATGATGTCAATCACGTTGGGCTCTTCCATGAATCCGTAATGGACTTGAATTTCAAAGAAATTGTGCTGGTGCGCTTTGATGTGGATTCTCTGATCGTGTTGAATGGTTGGGATGTTTTCAAAAATGACATTCAGCAGCAACACCTTTTCATGCAAAACTTTGTTGTGTTTCAAGTTGTGCATCAAAGCCATGGGCACAATGTTTTGATGTGGCACCATGAAGACCGCAGTGCCGGGGACGCGAATGGGATCTCCTTCTCGAATCACGGATAAAAAATCGGTCAAATTGATGGAGTTCCCCCAGCGTGCTTTGAGCAAACGCTCTCGTCCGCTGATCCACGAAATCATCACCAACAAAACCAAACTCGCTACCACGATCGGCAACCAACCGCCTTCGAAAAACTTGAACAAATTGGCGACCAAAAACATCAAATCCAATAAAAACAAAAGGGCAAAAACCGGGGCAAAAAAGGACTTGTTCCACTTCTTGACCGAGATCATGAAGTACGAGGCCAGCAAGGTGTCAATGGCCATGGCACCCGTGACTGAAATACCATAGGCAGAGGCCAAGCTCTCAGAGTTTTTAAACGTCAAGACCAACAAGACCACGCCTAAAAAAAGCATGATGTTGATTTTTGAAACATACACTTGCCCAATTTCTTGGGCTGAGGTGTGTCGAATGCGCAAGCGTGGAATGTAGCCCAATTGGACAGCTTGGTTGGCAATAGAAAAAGCACCTGAAATCACCGCTTGAGAAGCAATGATGGTGGCCATGAAGGCCAAACCCAACAAGGGCAACAAGCCCCAAGAGGGGCACAAGCGATAAAAAGGATTGTCCAAAGCAGAAGGGTCTCTGATCAGCAAAGCGCCCTGCCCAAAGTAATTGAGCAGCAGACAAGGGAAAACAATGATCAACCAAGCCTTTTGTATCGGAGAGCGGCCAAAATGCCCCATGTCTGCATACAAGGCCTCTCCACCGGTGACCGCCAAGACCACCGAGCCCAAGATGGCCACAGAGACCGCTTGGTGATCGAACAAAAAGAAGATGCCGTTCAAGGGATTGAGCGCAGACCATACCTCTGGACTGTGGATCACCTCAGCAAAGCCCATGGCACCCAAGACGATGAACCACACCAGCATGATCGGACCAAAAACAACACCGACTTTGCCCGTTCCAAATCGCTCAACAGCAAACAAGCCTGCAATCAAAACCAAGGTGATGTAAATCACATAGTGGTTGAGCTCAGGCGAGATCACATTCAGTCCTTCCACCGCACTCAGCACCGAGATGGCCGGCGTGATCATGCTGTCACCAAAGAACAGTGCAGCACCGGCAGTTCCGGCGATCGTCACCATCCATCGCTTTGAGGGACTTGATTGTAATTTTTGTAAGACCAAAGCGGTCAAGGCAAAGACGCCACCCTCCCCGTTGTTGTCTGCTCGCATGATGATCATCACATATTTGATGGTCACCACCAACAACAAGGACCAAGTGATCAAAGACAAGATGCCCAAGACAGCGGGTTGCAATGCGGCACCTGAACTACCCCCAGAGGCCTCTACAGAAACTTTCAACGCATACAGGGGTGAAGTTCCAATATCTCCAAAAACCACGCCCAAGGCGCCAATCAAAAGAGCGGCCATGCTGCTCTTGTGAGCTTGGCCAGATTCATTTTCAGTCGATGACATACAGTCCTTCAAGTAGCGGTAGAGTGCAGGCATCTTAGTCCAGATTCCTAGCAACTACCTTGCATATCAAAACAAACCCTACTAGGGTTTACCCTAATTATAAGTTTTTAGCCTTGGGAGGTCAAATTGGCATTTGAAGAAGATATCGAAGGAGCCCAAAGGGGTTTCTTGGACATGATGGAGACAAACAGTTCTGAGCTTTCAAAATCATGCAACCAAGCTTTCAGTTTTTCAAAAGGCAACTGCTCAAACCAAGGCGGATCGACCTTTGAAAATTGGCGAACAAAGGGCATGAGCGCCGCATCGGCCAAACACCGCGTTGGGCCCCAAAGACATGCAGATTTTTCGAGTCGCTTGTTCAAGTCCTCCAAGAACAATTGGCCTTGTTGCCTGTAAGACATGGGGTCTGACAATTGATAGCGATGGGGGTATTTGTAGCGATCAAGATTGAATTTGAAGTGTTCGTCGTTTTTTTTGATCAAATCCAGCATCTCGCTTAGATGGATCTGCTTGTCCAACAACCATCCCTCAGGGTCACTGCGACCTAATGCCCATCTCATGATGTCAAGGCTTTGCTCGATGACCCGTTGTTCCCCATGGTCTTGAATCCAAAGCACGGGCACGGTGCCCTTTGGAGAAATTTCAAGCAAATGAGCTGGTTTGTGCTTGAGCTCAATCTCTCGGTGCTCAAATGCAGTGTTTGAAACTTCAAGCGCCATCCTCGCCCTCATGGCGTAAGGACAACGTCGAAAAGAATACAAAACAAGTTGCACTTCAGCTCTCTCCTAGGCGGGCAAGTCCAACACCTCCAAGATCGTCTCCATGGGCCGACAAAGCCTTGTACCCTTGTTGGTCACGACAACAGGTCGGTTCATCAAAATGGGATGCTCCACCATGAAGTCCAAGAGTTCTTCATCGCTCCATTTTTCGTTGGACAAGTCCAACTCCACATAGGGGGCATCCTTGGTTCTCAACAAGTCTCGAACACCCATCTTCATGTCTTTCAACATGCGTTGAAGATCGGCCTTGCTCGCTGGTGTGTCCAAGTACAAAATGGTCTCGAACGCCAAGCCATGCTCGGTCAAAAATTCAAGCGTTTTTCGCGAGGTTGAGCACCTAGGGTTGTGGTAAATTTTGATCATGCTTTGCTGAGGAGTGAAGCCGTGCTGTGCGGCACAGCGTCCTATTTTAAGTCGCATTCCCCTCTTTGCTTCGTGGGCCTCACCCAAGGGGTTTGTGCACCGTGCAATTAGGGATACCCTAGGGGATCAGTGTCTCTCTAAACCCTGAAAGGCTTGGATTCAATGAAATAATAAGGCGTCTTTTCCCACCATCCCATCAAAGGCCTGATTTTGAGTCCATCCGCCCCTCAAACACCCACTGCTGCCAGCCGGCTTTTACAAGACGCGGTCAAGCTTGGTGTTCAATATGTGTTCACCAACCTGGGCAGCGATCACCCCGCTTTCATTGAGGCCTTCGCTGCCTTGAGCGCCAATGGACAAAGCATGCCGCAAATCATCGTCTGCCCGCATGAAATGACGGCGCTCAGTGCAGCCCATGGATTTTCAATGATCACTCGCCAAGCTCAAATGGTCTTGGTGCATGTGGATGTGGGAACGCAAAATTTGGGCTGCAGTGTGCACAATGCAGCTCGCTCTCGCATACCGGTGATCATCGTTGCTGGACTCTCGCCCACCACCATCACACAAGAACAAACGGGCCATCGAACTGAGTTCATTCACTACACCCAAGACTCAACCAGGCAGCATGAGATCGTCTCACAATACATGAAATGGTTTTATGAGTTGCGTAGCGCATCCATGGCCCATGAAGTTTTGGCCAGAGCCGCTCAAATTGCCGCCTCAAGCCCCCAGGGTCCAGTCTACCTGACCGGCGCCAGAGAGCTCTGGGAGGAAAAGAGTTCAAAGCACAGCCTTGATGTGTCCCATTGGTCAGCTCCAGAGGCCTTGGGATTCTCACAGGCACACGCCAACGATTTGGTCAAGGCTCTCTTAAAAAGTCAGCGCCCCTTGCTCATCACCTCCTACTTGGGTCGACAGACTGAAAGTGTTCTTGCTTTGACACACCTTGTGGAACGCATCGGCATCGCAGTGTGTGAAGTCAACCCGCAGTTCATGAATTTTCCAGGTGACCATCCTTGCCACATCGGCTACAAACGCAACAGCTTGGTCGATGAGGCCGATTTGATTCTTCTGCTCGATGTGGATGTGCCCTGGATCATGTCCAAAGTCACCCCAAAAGAACACTGCGCTTTGTTCATGATAGACATCGATGTTCAAAAACACGATTTGGGCTTTTGGCACTTCCCCACTTCAAAGAGTTGGCAAGCCGATACCTTGCTGTGCCTCAACAGCATGAACCAACAATTGGAAAACCACAGCATCGACACGAGTCTCTTTGCATCAAGGACCGCATGGATTGAGCAAGCGAAAAAATCACTCAAACTCCCAGACATGCCACCTTTGCCAGACGATCGCATTCACTTACAACATCTGTGCCAAGCGGTCAAAGACTTGGTCAACGAAAAAACCATTCTTCTTTTTGAGTCGCCCACTGCCACAGAAAGGCTCCTCTCAACTCTTGAGATGAACCAACCGGGAAGCTATTTTGCCAACGGTGGCAGTGGCCTGGGATGGGGCATCAATGCAGCGATTGGCGCAAAATTGGCAAAGCCTCACAGTGAGGTCATCTCCTTTGTAGGCGACGGCAGTTTCATTTTTGGCGTGCCCAGCAGCGCTTACTGGGTGGGTAAAACCTACGGTACCCCGCAACTCACCATCGTGGTCAACAACAAAGGTTGGAACGCGCCCAAGACATCAACCCTTTTGGTCCACCCCAAAGGGCAGGCACAAACCCACGACACCTATTGGATCACCATGGGCCATGAGAGTCGCTTTGCTGACATCGCACAAGCGGCCGGTGGAGCAAAGGCTTACCGAGTCACCCGATTGTCTGAGCTTGGACCAAGCTTGCAAGAGGCCATGGCATCGGTCAGGATGGGGCAAAGTGCGGTCGTCGACGTGCTCCTTCCAGCCATTTCTGAACAAACCCTTGGGCTCAGCCCCTCCAATTTGAAGCCTTGAAGAGCACACCGTGAAAGCCATCGAATTCAAAGAAACTGGTCATTTGAGCCATCTGCGGTTCACCGATCTGGACAAGCCCAAAGCCCAAGACGGTGAGGTTTTGATCAAGGTCTTGGCCGCCGGTTTGAACAAGAGTGACACCACCAACGTTTTGGGTCTTTTCCCCTACACCACGGTCCCAAGAGTACCCGGCAGAGACTTTGCAGGCATCATCGAAGATGGCCCCAAGGATCTGATTGGCCTAGAGGTCTTTGGTACGGGCAAAGAAATCGGATTTACCCAAAACGGCGCCCATGCTCAGTACCTGTGCGTGCCAAAGGAGGGCTTCTCCATCAAACCCAAGAACATGAGCTTTGAGCAAGCCGCCGCTTGCGGCGTGCCTTTCATCACAGCTTACTTTGCCATAGAAAACACGCGTGTCACAGCCAACACCAAGTTGGTGGTCATTGGTGCCTCAGGTTCTGTTGGTTTTGCAGCCCTTCAATTGGCCAAGCAAAAAGGAGCTCAAGTGCTGTGCCTTCTCAGAGACGAACAAAAGGCGCAACATCTCCAACAAAAAGGCTACACCACCGCTTTGATCCATGAAACATCTGACCTCAAAAACTTGGTGCTTGGGCACTTTGCCCAGGGTGCTGATGTGATCTTTGACACAACGGGCCAGTGGATCGCCCAAAGCGTCGATGCTTTGGGCCAACAGGGAAGACTTGCATGCATCGTGGTACCAGGAGACGGCCATGTCAATGTATCGATCAGAGATCTGTACCGTGTGGGTGGCGAGATCATTGGGGTCAACTCTTTGCTATATTCAACAAAAGCGTGCGCGCAAGTTTTCAATCAACTCTGCCCAAGTTTTTCCAATGGAAGTTTGATCGCGCCAGAGCAACTTGATACGTGCGCCTTGTCAGAGGCGACAGAGCTCTACCAGCAGCTCAGACAAGGCAGGAAAGGCAAATTCATTTTGTTGCCACATGACAACCCATAAGCAACACATGCGAAAAACATGGAGGCATCGATGAAGTGGATTCGCTTTCAACACGCCAAGCTGATCGCCTATGGCCTCTTAGAAGGCCATCAAGTCAGACAGGTGGAGGGCTCTCCCTTTGAGGAGCCCCGATTGACGTCCACCTACCATGACCTCAAGGACATTGAGTTGCTCACGCCCATTGCACCGGCCATGCTTTATTTTGCTGGCCCCAATTTCCAGGGCCATGTCCAAGCCATGGCCAAGCGCAGAGGTCAAGAACCTGTCTACCCCAAGCGCCCGGATCCACATTTTCGTTCCGTTCACGCGCTGATCCCGAGCAACGCCAACATCGTGGTTCCTCATGACAGTTGCGGTCGCTTACAACCCGAGGGACAATTGGCTGTGGTGATCGGTCAAAAAGCCAGAAACGTTCCTCTGGAGCGTGCGCTTGACCATGTGTTGGGCTACAGTTTGTGCAATGACATCACAGAGCGTGAATGGCAAAAGGTCGATCGCACCATGTTCAGAAGCAAAAACACCGACACCTTCAAACCCTTTGGCCCTTGCATTGCAACAGGCTTAGATCCCACAGACCTTAGAATTGAAGTCAGACACAATGGCCAAGTGATCGCTGACTTTTCAAGTGCGGAACAAACCTGGAGTGTGGCCACGTGGATTCACACTTTGAGTCAAAACACCACGCTGCACCCCGGCGACTGCATCATGATGGGAACGCAAGGTGCAGCTGGCGACATGGTTGCAGGTGATCTCATTGAGGTCGAATGCCAAGACATCGGCTTGCTCAGCAACCGCTTGGTCGCCGAGAGGGTTTGAACACCAACGCCAAAGAAGGTCCTATTCGTGCGACTCCGAAGTGTCTTCGGCATGAACATCGTCGCCAAACAGATCACCTTTTAGAAAAAAATCTTCAATCGTTCGAGGTTCAAATTGAATTTCCCACCAATTGTAGTCAAGGTCTTGTTGATAAAAACCATAAGCCCCATGACGCTCTCGCACGCTTTGAATTTTTCGAATGCCATACACTTCTTTTAAAGCCTGGGCTTTCTCATAGGCTTGGTCCACCTCCTCTTTGGTGCTGACGTTGAGCCCCCAATGGGTCAGCACATGCTGTTGTGGCACCCGTTCACCAATGCACACACACACCACATACATGTCCGAATGGAGCCTCACCATCATGGCGGGTTTTGCGTGCCGCACCACTTCCAGGCCCAAATACTCCTCATAGTATTTGCGAGTGTTGTTCAAATTGCGAGAGAGCATGGTGCCGTGCGTGAGCTTGAAGGGCTGAACGATCGATGTCTGACTCATGAGCAAGAATCCTCAAATGTAATGATGCTTTAGGGAGGATTTGAATGATACCAAAAGAGATGCATGCCATTGGCATCAACAGCTTTGCACCCATAGAACTATCCCTAGAGAAGACTTGCCACGCCTGACCCCTTCTTCTGTGATAATCAGCGAATCGGTGCTTGGGTCCTTGGGTCCTTAGCTCAAGCCCCTCAAACACATCTTCAGGGACAAAAAAATGCTTTCAAAACGTTCATGGGTTTTCTTGTTGTCCATGGTGATGAGCGCATGGGTGCTTGGCGCAGAGCCTGCAAAAACGGACATCATGTGGCTTGGTCAGTCCGCTTTCAAAATCTCCACACCTGGGGGCAAGGTCATCTTGACTGACCCTTGGTTGATCGCCAACCCCAAAACACCACCCGAATTCAAGAAGCTTGAAAATCTAGGGAAAATCGATGTTTTGCTGGTCTCTCACGCCCATTTAGATCACTTTGCAGACGCTCCAGCCATTGCCAAAATGAACAACATCCCACTTTGGGGACCAGGGGACTTGAACTCAGTCACGGTGGCCTTGGGGATCTTGCCTGCCGCATTGGCGCCAAGATTCAACAAATCAGGCACCGTCACACCCGCACCAGGCATTCAAGTCACTGCAGTTCACGCAGAACACTCCTCCATCTTGGTGTGGAGGAATCCTGATACCCAAAAAGATGAGACCCATTTTGGGGGCGAACCCATCGGTTTCATCATCGAATTGGAAAATGGCTTCAAAATTTACCACATGGGTGACACCGGTCTTTTCAGTGACATGAAATTCATTGCAGAGTACTACAAGCCAGATGTGGTCATGATGCCCATTGGGGGCAATTTCACCATGGGCCCCAAGGACGCAGCCTATGCAGCCAAAGAGCTCTTGAAGGTCAGAAACGTCATTCCCATGCACTATGGCGCCAACCCTTTGGCCAAAGGAACGGTCCAAGAATTTCAAAAACACCTCGAAGGCTCAAACATCAACGTCATGGAAATGACCCCCGGGGTTTCACGCCAGTTCTAAGCGTCCACCACTTTTTTAATACAGACATCCTGACTTTGATGGCCAAGCCTTTCATTCAAGCATTTATCTTTGACAGCGACGGCACCTTGGTCAACAGCGAGGAGCCGGGCATTGAGGTGATTCAACGCTTGGCAAGCCAAGCTGGTGTTGAGCTGAGCCGAGAGGATGCCATGAGACGCTTCACGGGCTTGAGGATGAAAGACGTCGTTGACTGGATTGCAGACCAGCTTCCCAGGCCCATTGAGCCAGGGTTTCATGAGTCCTTCACCATGAGCATCCGCCAAGAACAGACTCGCCGCTTCAATGAAGACCTCAAGAGTATCCGCGGCGCAAAGGAGTTGCTCGATTACATTCAATTGCCCGTGAGTGTGGCAACCAACGGGCCCAGAGAGAAAGTCGAATTGACCTTGAAGTTAACCGGTCTGCGAGACTATTTCTCCGAGCATGTCTACAGCGCCTATGAAGTGGGTCATTTCAAACCCTCTCCTGATTTATTTTTACATGTCTCACATCAGCTTGGGGTTCCAGCGCAAAACTGTGCGGTTGTAGAAGACAGCCTGACGGGCATCCTGGCAGGCCTCGAGGCCAAGATGGAGGTCTTCGCGCTTGCTGCGCCAGACAGCATTCCTCAACATTTGCATGAAAAAGTCACTTTCATCGAAGACTTGTTGGACTTGAAACAGCTCCTCTTAGAACAACACCCTTTGATCAACATGAACAAGGACTCACCATGAAGGCTGCGCTTGAACGCCTACTGAAAATCTTTTTTTTATGTCTCCTTTGGCAACACGGCTTCGCACAAGAGTGGCCAACACGCCCAATCAAGTTGATTGTTCCCTTTCCGGCCGGAGGGCCCACGGATTTGGTCGCCAGAGAGGCAGCCAACATCATTCGAGAGGACTTTAAACAAGCAGTTGTTGTTGACAACAAACCAGGCGGCAATGGTGTCATTGGGCACGGTGTATTGGCCAAGTCGCCACCCGATGGCTACACCTTGGGCCTGGTCTTGATCACGGTTGCGGTGGCGCCGCACTTGGGAGCGGTACCCTTTGACACCTTCAAAGACTTCTCGCCCATCACCAACCTCATTGCCATGACCCCCATCGTGGTGGCGAACAACCAAGCGCCCTTCAACACCTTGAGCGAGTTGATCGCTTACGCAAAGGCCCATCCCAATCAATTGTCTTTTGGCACACCGGGGGTGGCCACCATGCCCCATTTGGCAGCGGAGCTCTTACAGTTGCAATCGGGCATCAAAATGACACACATCCCCTACAAAGGAGCCACTCAGCAAATGCAAGACTTGATGGCCGGTGTGACCCTCTTGGACTTCCAAAGCTCTTTGGTGCTTGCTTTGCCGCAATTGAAAGCGGAAAAAATCAAAGCACTGGCTGTCTTTTCAGAAAAAAGAACCGCTCAGTTACCACTGATCCCCTCAGCCAAAGAATCTGGTTTTGGTGATTTGACCATCGCTCCTTGGTTTGGGATTGGTGCTCCTGCGGGCGTTTCAAGCGATATTGTTCAAAAATTGCACAACTCGCTTGTCAAAGGTTTTAACAGCCATGATGTGCAAGAGCGATTTACAAACATTGGAGCTAGCGTACAAACCAATAAAAGTCCCCAAGAGTTCAATCAGTACATCAAATCTGAATTCGATCGGTGGGGAAAAGTCATCAAAACCGCTGACATCAAAAGCGAATAAACTCCTGATCGAACCGCACTGTAAGGGGTTCACTTGATGGCTGAGTTCACTTGAATCACGAGCTTACCGATCGCTTTTCTCATGGCCAGTTGCTCAATGGCCTGCACAGCATCTTTAAGCACATACACCTCATTGACCTTGGGGTTCAGATGACCCATGCGAACTTGCTCGATGATGAAATCCATTTGTTGAAGATGTGCAAGCGGTTCTCTGCGAATCCACTCCCCCCAAAATACACCCATGAGGCTTCTTTCAGACAACAGCGCCAAATTCAAGGCTATTTTGGGGATCTCACCAGAAGCAAATCCAACCACTAAAAAACGCCCACGCCACGCAAGTGCCCTTAAAGCCGCCTCACTGAACTTGCCGCCTACAGCATCGTAGACCACATCCACTCCCTTTGAGCTCGTTGCTTCCTTGATTCGAGATTTAAGATCTTCAGTTTCGTAATTGATCAACACATCGGCACCCATCGACTCACAAACCTGCAACTTGTCTTGAGCAGATGCAGCGGCAATGACGGTAGCACCCATCAATTTACCCAACTCAATGGCTGCCAAGCCCACACCACCAGAGGCACCTAAAACCAAAAGACGCTCCCCAGCTTGCAGACGCGCGATGTTTTTAAGGGCATGAAGGGACGTACCATAGGTCAATGTGATGGCTGCGCCTTGGATCATGCTCATGTGTGCTGGAATAGCAATGACCTTGTCCTCATGCGACAAAGCAAACTCCGCAAAGGCCCCCACACCAGGTGTTGCCACCACTCGGTCTGAAACCTTAAAGCGTGTCACCCCTTGCCCAACTTCACGCACAACGCCGCACAGTTCATGACCGGGTACAAAAGGCAAAGGGGGTTTATGTTGATACAAGCCTTGCACGATCAAGGCATCGGGGAAATTGACCGATGCGGCGCCGACCTCAATCAGCACATGACCGTCTTTGATTTGAGGTTTGTCAAACTCCGCCAACTTGAGCTCACCAATTGGTGCGAATTTTTCACAAACTATGGCTTTCATTGCTTTGACCCTCCATCGATGAATGGATTTCTTTGCATCAAAATATCTTGCATTCTGCGCTCTATGAGGGGGTTGATTTTACGGTGCGGCAAAATATAAAAATCATTTCGATCAATGGCATCAAAAGCGCATAGAGCGATTTCACTTGCACTTAACTTGGCGTGCGTGATGGCTTGGTTCATTTGAGCGTCATACCTCATGGATGACTCACTGGAAATTTCGCTTGGGTTTTGGTAGCGAGGAAGTCGATTTTTTTGAGCATTTTGAATATTGGTTTGCACCCAAGCAGGACACAGCACCGACACGCCCAACTGAGAGCGACTCTCCTTCAGCTCCAAATACAAGGTCTCACTCATGCTCACAACCGCATGTTTGCTCGCACTGTAGGCGCTCAACCCAGGCGTATTGACAAGCCCAGCTACTGAAGCGGTGTTCAAAATATGACCCCCCTCTTTTTGATTTAGCATCTTTGGCAAAAAATGACGTATGGCGTTGCTGATCGCAAACACATTGACGCCAAATATCCACTGCCAATCTTGCTGCGTATGTTCCCAAACCGATTTATTCAAACAAACGCCCGCGTTGTTGATCAATACACTCACACAACCAAAGCGCTCAAAGACGCTCAAGGCCAAGCGTTCCATCTCATCGTCTTGGCTGACATCGACTTGGACCGTGAGCACATCACTTGCAGGCACCTTCAGCACATCAACCGCTTGCTCTAAACCCAAGGCGTCGACATCAACCATCACCACCTTCATGCCATGCAGAAAGGCCAAGCGAGTGAGCTCAAAACCAATGCCTGAGGCAGCGCCCGTGATCACCGCGACCCCGCCTTTAAAACGAAATGTTCCCATCCCAAAGCTCCCTTTGCATCATCACACCCCTGTGCGCTCAATCAACGAGCCACTTGGTAGTTTCTATAGGTTTGCACCGATGAAAACGTCTTATAGTCAAGATGCTTTCGACCTCCAAGTGCAAAAGGACTCAAGTCATGCCAAACCCGATCTTATCCCTTCTCACAAGCTTCCTTTTGCTGATCTCTTCGCTTGCAAGCTTGCACGCACAAGATTTATCAAGCAAAACCATCACCATGGTCATGCCCTACGCAGCCGGCGGGCCAGGAGACATCATCACCCGGCTTTTTGCTTCAACCATGCAAAAAAGCTTAGGGCAACAAATTATCGTCGATAACACCTCAGGTGCGTCTGGGAGCATTGGCACACTCAAAGTCGCACGCGCAAAGCCTGATGGCAACACATTGCTCATGATCCACGTGAGCCATGCCACCAACCCTTTTATGATCAAAAACCTTCCCTACCACCCAGTCGAGGACTTTGAGCCCATTGGTTTAGCAACAGAGGGGCCCATGGTTTTGGTCAGCAGAAAAGACTTGCCCGTCAAAGATGTCAAAGACTTTGTTAGATATGTCAAAACCCATCAACACGAGCTTTCAATGGGACACGCTGGGGTGGGGTCTGCATCCCATTTGTGCGCTTTGCTGTTTTCCAATGCATTGAATTTGAACCTCATTCAAGTCCCCTACAAAGGCACGGCACCGGCATTGAATGACTTGATGGGGGGACAGTTGGATTTGCTGTGTGATCAAACCTCCACCACGCTGCCTGCCATGGGGGTAGGCCGAATCAAAGCTCAGGCTGTCGCTGGCAAAAATAGGCTCAGCTCCATGCCCGACATTGCATCCCTCAATGAAGCCTCGGTCTCAGGTTTTGACATCAGCATATTTTTTGGTCTTTATGCGCCCAAAGGCACTCCCAGCGCAGTCATTGATAGACTCTCCTTGGCCCTACAAACTGCATTAAAGGAGCCCGAATTGCGCTCTAAACTTGAAAGCATGGGCGTCTCGGCAGTCTCACCCGACAAGGGGCGCCCTGAGAGCCTGCGTTCACACCTCAAACATGAGATGGAGACCCTGGGTCCTTTGCTGATAAAAGCAGGCATTCAACTCAACTAGCCCTTACCTGATATTGCTCATGACCCATTGAGACAAGTATTGCGCAATTTCGAGATTGTTTTTCTCAAGCATCATCATGTGTCCATTGCCTTTGATGCCAATGTCTGGCA
>Ga0114963_10001784_pt1 | contig 14721 bp, 6 predicted proteins | sample C_131016_EF_Meta_FD_87019 | JGI IMG/M metagenome (GOLD analysis project Ga0114963, IMG submission 87019) | Freshwater microbial communities from Lake Croche, Canada to study carbon cycling - C_131016_EF_MetaG | ecosystem: Environmental > Aquatic > Freshwater > Lake | place: Lake Croche, Canada...
GTATCGGACTTGATCGCAAAGGACAAGTCTGGCTATGTGACAAACGATGAATTCAATCGTCGTTCAAAGATAGCCGAGCAAGTATTATGGGATTTCAGATCGCAAAAGTTTGAGGATGGTGGTGCGGTGCCGGATGACTTGTTTCAATTTACGGCTACGGCGCAACTTCCGATCACAAACGGGCGAGTCACATTGCCCGCGGATTATGGTCGCCGCTTGCGGTTATGGTGGAACAAGGTGGAAAATGGTGATTGTGGCGACGGCCCTACTGTTACGCTGGAGAAAGTTGATTATTTGGAGAAAGTTGAAGAAGCCGATACGCTGATTAATTCTGTACGCGGGCCGAGTCTTGCAAAAGGCAATTTGTACTGGACGCTCACTGGTGGCCAGGTGCAATTGTATCCAAAAACACTCTCGCCGACCGTTTTGCTCGAGTATTTGCGATATCCGGCTTATGCAGTTCGAGGCGTTACGATTGACCTGACAAACGATCAGGAAAACTACGATCCTGCGACAACTACGAATTACGAATGGCGCGATCACGACCAGACCAATCTCATTGACCTCATCATGTTGCAGTATGGGGTATCCAATGCAGACAACGAGGTATTGCAATTTGCGGCTCAAAAATCCGCATTCAATCGTCAAATCATCACAAATTCATAAAAACATCGTGAAACACAATTTAAAATTATTCCTGCTCGCAGCCATTATGCTGCTTTTTGTCACGGACATGTTCTGCCAGGTCGTCATTGACACGCTGAACAACACTGTGACGCTTCCGACGATCCAGTTCCCAAAGGACGGTGATCTTACTTGGTACTACTCCAAGGAAGGGATGGCCGCCATCATTGGTATCCTGACAGTCCTTGCGCATTACTTGGCAAATTTATTTCCTGCGTTCCGAAAACTAAAACTTGATGCCCCATTGAAGGCCATTGGTATTGGTATCGGCGTGACGGTAATATTTGCCACTATCAAGGGAATGCCGCTGGTAGGCACGCTATTGACATTCATATTCAGTTCGGTGTCGTTTTGGAGCCAAAGCATTTACAGCATTGTTGGTAAGCCAGTTCTTGGCAGTTCCAATGATGTAGCCGCTGCGGTTGCAAAAAGCGCTGTTGAAGATCCAAATGTGCCTTATCCTGAACAAGGGGCTACCGAACTGGATCCAAGCTTGGACGAAAAAAAAAATTGAAATTGCTTCCGAAATTAATCTTCAAAGTAAAGAATCTTTTCCGGAAGAAAAACGCTACATCAAAACGCCAGTGATATGACCAAGGCAAATGCCATAGACTTGATTCTCCTTTACGTTCTGGGTGGCAAACTATCCCAAGATGCGAACGTAAAGCGGGTGGACATCGAAGCATATTTCGATGTTGCCATGGCAACAGCCGTAAAATCCGGTGTTTTTGACGGCATCGCGGCGGAACGGAACTATTCCGGATCTGCTGCGGTGCTACCAAATTATGGTGTAACATCATCCATATACAGCCCGTTTGTTGGAGTACCTACAAAGGATGCCGACAGCGGGCTGTATAAATTACAACTGCCAAAGGTGTTAGCGCTGGACAACGACTGGGCAATCCAATCCGTGTTTCCGGAAAAAGGAAAAAGCCCGTACATCCGTATGCGCTCGCGCTTTTCGATGCTGGGCGTGGAATATTTGATGGGCGGCTATCCGTATTTCTACGTGGAATATCAATCATCTGGCCCGGCTCTGTATATCCTGAATATTTCCGAACCGGTATGCGCTGTGCGCTGCTTGATCGCCCAGGCGCCAAGCACACTGGATAACGACACTGAACTTCCTTATGAAGATTCAATCGTTGCCAAAGCGATTGACATGGCGAAACAGCACTTCCAGGGCCAGCGTTCTATTCCGGCAGACGACTTGGCCAATACCAAGGATATTAACGAGCAACCAAATTCATAATAACCTATGGAGCGCTTTACGACTATTGATGCAATTACCGCAAATATTTGCGTACAATTGGGCGACGACAACATGCGCTCCTACCCCCGCGTTATCCGTGCCGTAAAGCAGGCGGTGGATGACGTTTTCAACAATTTATTGTCGATTGTTAAAACGGAAGTATTTGAAGTTCCGCAAAACTTGGTCATCACCCTGCCCAAATCGGCGGGGATTGTCACGAAAGTTGGCGCCATTGATCAGAACGGCAAAATAATCCTGCTTTACCACGACAGCAATATTCGCAGGGAAGTCTACAACGAGATCAAGGACTGCGAACCAGAATCCATTGCGCAAAATCCCGAGCCAATTGCCTTTTACAATGTCTGGTATCTTGGAAACTATTACGGTGAATTATATTGCACGACCAATGATCCAATGCGGGCCGGAACCTACCGTTATGATTTAGAAAGCGGTACAGTGGAACTTGGCAGCAATGGTTTCGTGAAAATCGGCGACGATATCATCATCGAATACAAAGACTCGAGCGATGATCGATACAAAAGGATTCCGCAAGAAGCCGCGGCTTGCATAAATGCGCGATCTTTGTATCACTACAACTTAGCGACCAATCCTCGCATGGCTCAGTCCATGTTTCAGATGTTCAACATAGAGTACAAAAGGCTCAAAAGCCTGTATGTGCGCAAAACTTTAGAAGATTTCATTCGCCCGTTCTTGCGTGGACAACAATCGGGCGTAAAATAACGCCATCATGCAACAAATTGACGGACGACTCTTTTCTGGTGGGTTGGACCAAGATTCTGATCCCACTATTGTTTCTCTTGACGACTACATTGATGCCCAGGATATTTACAATGGGTATGGCGAGAATGTAGGAACAATCACATTTGGTAAGGGAACATCGGCTATTGCCTACACGATGCCATCAGGAACCAATATTTGCGTGGGAACTTGCGAGGACAAGCAAAACGCATCAGCCATATTTTTTTTCTACAATTCAAATGGCAATCATCAGATTTTAAGATACAACAGCATTAACAAAACTTTGTATCTACTTGCAAAGGGCTCTGTGCTGAATTTTTCTGTTGCCAGGAAGATCACCCATTCATACGTTGTGGATGGCACTTTGCTTTACTGGACCGACACAACAACTGCGGCAAGTGGCATTTTGGGCAATCCTCCATTTTGCTTGGATATATCCAGGGCTAATTCAGTTAAGCCGTTTACCTACGAAATATATGCCGGTGTGGCGGGCGAGGGGCAATTTGCCAATGGCAATACCTATACATTTCAGCGCCAACAATTAGATGGTACACCGTACGGGCCAACATATATTATCACATCAGACGGTACATACCATAACGATCCAAAAGCGGGGCTTAATTGGCTCGCAGGTCAAATAACTTCTGCCTTTGGAATATATGTAGGCGTTACCGAATGCGATGGCTGTAAACTCGGATTAACCGTTTTTTCAGTATCAATTCGGTTGAATTTGGTGGCTTATGCGGGCGATATTCTTTTGGTAGGGATCAACAACTATCCGATTAATTTAGAAATCCAGCATATTGATATGCTGAAGCAGCCAGCGCATTGCGCTCCCAAGGCAACCTACATTGCGGATCCATCCTATAAGGGCAACAATGTCATTAATCTATGCCCTCAATTCATTGTTCGATACATCTACTACAACAATGAGCGATCAGCATGGTCGCCAGTATCGAATGTTGCGCTGAATATAGGCATAGATGGCGTCACGCTTGATGGTCTGAATGCGATCAAAGTGGATTTCACGGATGACCGATTGAGTGATCCATCATGGCTGACCATGATTAAGGCGGTTGAAGTGGGCTTCCGAAATACCAACATTGAAAATTTTCAATTGATTGATCGATTCCCGATTTGCGATTTGGGCATCCAATCGCAATATATCATTTTCCGGAACGACAAATTATATTCAACCATTGCATCCGATGAAAACACGGCTGCGGATGTACAGGCATTGAAGCCATACGACCACATACCGGTTATGACCGGCACCATAGAGGCGAGTGCTGACGAAGCAGGCGGTGCTATCACATTTATGGGCGCCACATTGGAAGGTTATGATTGCCCGGATTGTGTGAACGTGGATTTCACGCCTGAAGGATTTTCTGACGAATGCCTGATTGATATTACCGGCATTGTACAGATTATCAATGATGCAAGTTATCCATCGGCAAAACCGGACTACGAATTTTATCCGCTGGACGGGATTGTTGTTTATCTGGCCGGTACGCCATACTTCGGCATTTCAAACAATCCGGCGGCGGGCGGCGGCGACGGTCGGTTTACGATCAAGTCCGTGCCCCGGGGCAAATACCTTTTGCGGGTCGCGTCGTTTAAATGCTCTTTCAATGCGGATTTGTCGCCTCGCTATGACATGTCGAATGGGTATGAATGGCAGCGCACATCATCGCCAATGACGCAATGCGTTGTTGCGCCTCCATCTCCCGTCACGGTATATGGGGTTGCCGATGTACCAATTGTTTACGTTCCGCTTGTGCAGGAATTTGAGGTTGACCTCACCACATTTGTTGGCACAACCTACGACTTGGTGACTGAGAATCCGCCAGGCGTTATAAAAATACGCAATCAGCACTGGTCGAAAAGGCCCGGAAGTGCAGGCGGAACAAATGCGTCTGTCACTTTGCTGGAAGGTTATTTGCTGGATAACAATGCAGGAAATACAAATAAAGAAACGAGAATTGGAGCACTCAATGTGGAGCGCCAATTAGTTGGCCTTGGCGATGTATTGAAATACTTAGGTGTGTTGACAGATCATAATGGTTATTTCAGTTTTATTATTGATTATTATGATCCAGCAATTCCGCCGTGGTTATTGAAATTCTTTTCTAATAATTCATCAACAGCAACGGTTGACGGTTATAAGGGAGATTATCTTGGCATGTACAACGATACTTTGACTGCCGTAACATTTACCGGAGGTGGTCTTGTTGGATCCGATGTGGCTACTTTGATTGTTATGAATCGGAGTACACATTTGTCTGATCGTAGATCACTTGTTCGCGTAAAGGCTACTGATATAACAAATGCGCCTTTGGGTGGTGTAATTATGGTTTATTCCAGAACTACTCGGTTTGCGATCACTGGATCAACCGGAAGCGGCACCATACTTGCATACTTGCCTTGGGCATATCCCGAAACACCAGTTAGAACTGGTGATAAAGTTTATGCGCTCTACCTGAACGACATTTGTTATCAATACTACCCTGCGGTAAATCCTAAGCCGATCAGCATTGACATTTCTACTCCAGGCGACACGATATGCCCGACTTTCATTTTCACCTTTATTGGTGGCGTTGCATTCAATTTTCGCTTCTTGAAAGGTGGCGGCGTGTACGATTTTGGCATCGTGTATGAGGACAGGGGCAATCGTACATGCGGCGTTACCCAAGCGGCCAAAGTGGCAATTCCGTTTCATCCTGCGCCAAATGGCATCGTTCCATGGCGCGTTCGATGGGCGATCAAATCTAAACCGCCTGAATGGGCTACGCATTACCGATTTGTGCGCACGAAAAATGCCATCGAAAAATATTATGTGCAATGGTCCATTGTGTCGGTAATCTGGGCGAAGATTCCGAGCCAGATTGAGAATCCGATCATCACGTCATTTGCCAATGGTGATGCTACGCACATCTTCCTGGAATTATACGTTCCTCCTGTGCCCAACACTTCGACGGCATATTACTTCCCGTTCTATCAAGAAAATGGGCAATATTCCTACACGCCGGAACCTGGCGACCGGGTGCGGCTGATCCTGAACGACCAGGGCGTTGCGCTGACTACGGCGACTGAATATTACGAGGCACCCGTTGTGGGCAAGTATGTGGATGGCAACAAGATTTATGCGGTGATCCCCAATATCTTTGGTACTCTCGAGATCAAGGCAAATTTCCTTGCTGAATATTATCAGCCAGAACTGGGAAGCGATGAAATTTATTACGAGGGTGGCGAAGATTGCTACGAAATTTTGAATCCAGGGCAAATAAACCGCTATCATGCCGGGCCTATTCAGAACCAAACGGCTACCGATCCTGCTGAGGGATACATTGTGAATGGCGACACGTTTTTCCGATACGACGCTTTTACCGGTACTGCATCAATTGCAACCGAGCATCCGGTGCCCAGGACCAACATGGACGGTACGATCAAATGCCAGGACATCGGCAGACCGTTCGTTTTGGCGCCCGACAATGCGCAGATTTTCTTTTACAATCGCATCCGGTTTTCCGGCAAATATCTTCAATCAAGCCTGATCAATGGGCTTTCCTCTTTCCGAGGCACTGACTACCAGGATATTAACCGAAAATGGGGCTGCATCACTTGGCTCGGATTTGCCAACAACGTGTTGCTCGCCGTATGCCGGTATAAAATTCAGCCTGTTTATATCAACCGGAACCGGCTGTTGACACTGAATGGCGACAATTCTGTTGGTCGAAGTAGCAAAGTATTGGAGATTGCAGATGAAAGCATCATGCCATATGGCACGTCCAATCCTGAATCCGTGATTGCGGAAAACGGGTATGTATATGGGTGGGATAAATTTCAGGGCGTTGTTTGGCGCTATGCGACAAATGGCGTCGAACCGATCACTTACAAGATGGTGAAATATTTCCGGCAAAAAGGAGTAGAGCGCCAGGCTGTTATAGGCGACTTTGTGGTGGCCGGATATGATCGAAAGCATGCAATGTATCTGCTCACGTTTATTGGAGTTGGCGAATCGGTGCCGAGTGATACAATTGGATTTGACGAGATAAAAAACCGCTGGGTATCACGCTATCGCTTTCAGCCCGATTACTATGCTCGAATTGGGAACGACTTGATGGCCGGGAAAGGGAACGGGGTGTATCTTTTCTTCCAATCAGGAACCTATTCAAATTGGTTCGGTACCCAGTATCAACCAAGCGTGACATTCCCTTTCAACCGGGACTATCGGGCAAATAAGATGTGGCACACCATGCGGGTGCTGTCGGATCAGAAATGGTCTGCGCCGGTAATCAAGGTGCCATTTAACTACGACTATGCAATCGGGCAGATATCAAGACTGAAGGCCAATCATTTTAAGCCTTACGAGGGCCATTATTGGGCGGAATTCCTGCGCGACATGAACGACACGAGCGCCCGGTTCTTGAATATTACCAACCCGACATTGCGCCAGACCACTGCTTTGCTGGAAGGTCGGAAGTTGCGGGGCCAGGTAATGATCATCCAGTTGACTGCGGTGGATGGGAGCCTTTTGACTATTTTGCGGTCGGTGGATGCTTATTTCAGTTATTCAGGCAAAACCAATCCATAAAATTCATAATTTTGCAAAAAAAACGATGGATCCAATTACATTAGGATTGATGGGCGGACTCCAAGCGATCCCCGACATATACAACCTGGTGACAGGTATCCGGCAGCAACGAGCGGGCAAAAAAACGCTGGCCGGATTGCAGCGCCCTGAATACAACATTCCTGGCGAGATAAACAGCGCTCTGACGCTGACGAAAAGCAATTATGCCGATCCTCGTTTTGCTGGGCAGGGAGCGCTGGAAAATCGGATTGGCGCCAATCAGGCGAATGCTATTCAGATGGCATACGACTCCGGCAACCCTATGGACGCCATTTCAACGATCCAGGGAAACAGCAATAATGCAGCGATGCAAGTAGGGGCCGAACAGGCCCGGCAGCAACGCGCAGATATGGGTGAACTGGTCAATATGATGGATGTGCTGGCGAAATACAAGGACCAGCAATGGCAACTTAATAAGTTCGCGCCATATGCCCAAAAATACAATGAGGGTCGGGAGCAAGTGGGCGCCGGTCAAACCAATATTGCAAATGGCCTTTCCGGGCTTGCTTCTATTGGCTCCAATATCCTTGGCGGCACAATTGGCGGCATGGGTAATGTTGCAGGCGGTGGAATTGTGGGCGCCAACGCGATCAATAATGCGGGATACGGCGCATACAAAGGAGCGGGCCTTTCACAGGCGGGTATCAACGCAGGCAATTTGGCCGGGGCTGCGGCTTCAAAAGCGCTGCAATCCCAGTATTATCAAATGCTCACCAATATGTACAACGCATATGGCCCGGGCAACGTTAATCAGTATTTTAATCGGCCACAATGATAGAAGTAGGTTCAAACGCGGGATACGTCCATAATCAGCGCCAGGGAACGGGGCTTGCTACGGTGTTGCCTACGGGCACCAATTCCGAGGAATTCAGCCTTTTTGCGAACCGGCAACAACTGGCGAAGCAGGAAGCGCTCAAAGCAAGGAAAGCAGAAGCCGACGCTGCCAGGGATGCACTGACCAAGTTCAATCCCGAGCGCTGGTTCAAGCATGAGGAGATCATTCAGCCTATGATGAATGACTGGGTGGAAAAAGGCGCCCAAATGATGGCAAAAGGCCAAAATCCATGGCGTGACGTGACGCCTGAAGCGCAGGCATGGCGGAAGCAGCAAATGGAGATTCAGGGCATCGCCAATACATCCAAGCAAATGAAGGAACTTGCGACCAAAGTGCAGGCAGACATCAATGGATCGGATGCAGATGCGTACGACTTGGCGTCCGTTAAGGCGCAAAAGGATTATTTTGACATGGATCCTCGCGTTGTGGCTAAACAGGGCGTATTGCCGCCTCCGCTTATCAAGGCCCGGCCTACTGCCGACATTCAGGATTTCTATGGCAAATTGATGGGCGAAGTGAATGGCCGTCGCGGTGAGGTTCCGCTCAACGACAATGATCGATGGGATATTGTGGACGAAACGATGCGCAATCCTGCGAATCAGCAAAAGTTAATGCCATCATTAATGAGCGCACTTGCAATCATGCCGCCAAATGAGCGGGCCGATCTGCATTCCAGGGCGCAAGCACTTGGTAAAAGCGATATTGAGGTGTTGCAATATGACCAGGTAAAATTGCATGAGAAGCCTGGGAAGCCATTTAAATTGGCCGAGTGGATTGATGATGGGGTTAAGGAATTGAAGGTGCCGTACAACGAATATCAAGGCACCAAGGCCGCTTCAAAGAAAGTGGATGAAAAGGAATTTGAGAAAAATTCAATGGAGCGGGCGACCGTGATGCTCACGAATCCGACAGCGCTCCAGGAATATTCCAAGTTGCTGCCATGGCCGACCGGGATGAATGAAACGGATTACAAAGCGATTGCGATTCCTGATTTGGCCAAGCGGATGCGCGGAATGGTTGCTACGCAAAATGAGTACAAGATATTGCCAAGCGCTGCCGGAGATGAGGATAAAAAGGCATCTGGAATGCAATGGCTGGCAAATATCAAGGATCCAAACCCTGATAAAAACGTGGAAGCGGCAGGCTATCTGCTTACTGCAAAAGATATATTCCCTGGCATGCAAGTCGTTTCAGCGGAAGTTAAGCCTACTCAACTGGGCACCAAAATTGAGAAGCAGCCAGACGGAACCTACAAGGACGTTGGCACCCCTATAAATGAATTAGTTATTAAGGCTGAGGGCAAAGAGAATTTGCAGAAGATCAAGGAGAAGGTGATGGTGGATGGCGTTCCTGAAGATCAGATTAATATTGAGCAGGTGGGAACGGAAGATATTTTGCGGATTCCAATTACCGACCGAACTGAAAATGCTTTATTGAAAATGCACGACCGCGCCTACGATGAAATGAAAGCGGCTTATCGCGGTCCGTTGGAGCAGCGAAAACCAATTTCTTTGAAGGGGATATTGGGCGGATCTCAAAAAGGCAAACAAAAGAAAACGCAAGTTCAATCAAACGATAAATTCTAATGGGCGATCCAATTAAAGACTTACACCAGCAAATGCTGGAAAACGACCTGTTGCAAGGCGAAAATGTAAACTACGAGAACTTCAGGAATTCCGTATTTGCCCAAGGTGGTGCTGAGCGCCTTTATAGCGTATTGAAAAAGCATGGCGCTGCCGACATGTCTTTAAATGAGTTTGTCACAAACATTAACGATCTAAAAAAAAAAGAACCTGGTGGAAGCGAGCAACAAGTTGGGCAATCGCCCTCTTTATCTACCCAAAAAGAAAATGCAGATGCCCCTACTGCAACGGGGAATTCTACATCTGATTTTTTTGAAAATTCTATTGGTGCGCAAGATTTCCAGCAAAACGCAAAAGACCTTGGCGTTCCGGATGGGCAAATGACTGCCCAGCAGCCCACTACTGAAGTGCCAGGGCTGACTGAAGCCGATCTTATGAAACAAGGTATGGGCGGCATATCGGCTGAATCTACAAGCCAAAACATTATCCCTAAGCCAATTGAGGCACCCACAGAATTTACCGGGGCGGAAGATCCGCTTCAGGTGGGTAAAGAATTTATGCGCAAAAAGCATCAAAACTTTGCTCAAAAAGAAATAAACGCAAGCAAGTCTGCATTGCGACAAGGCACGTTTGATCTGGATGTGCTGGGCAAAACCTCAACTATTGCCCAAAATCAAGCATATAATGCTTCAGTTAAATTAGAGCAAAAGTTTGGGCCTGATTGGTCTGAATTTCTGGTTAAAGCGGGCCAAACCATCGAAAATCCTCCTGCGAATTTGAGCGAGATGGATGTTGACGGTTTGAAGTACCGCTTCAATCAAATAGTTGAAGATCCATCATATAAGCATTATGTGGGCGGTCTCCAACTTGCGCAAAAAGCAAAACAGCAATTTGATGGATATGCGAAAAGCAATCCGGAATATGCGCAGCGGCTTGCGGAAATGGAAACGAATAAAAAAGCCATTGACAACACGATTGCCGGATCGGCATGGAACTGGTCTACTCGGAAAATTGCCCAGGTTGTGGGCGGTATTGCTTCTATTCCGCGTACTTTGATTGGCGCCATTCCTGGCCCAAAAGTGCAGCCAGGCAGTATGATTGCGAATGCTTTAGGTGACTGGGCCGATCAGTTGCTGGAATTCGAGAACGTAAACTTCCCGATGCCCGATAAATACGAACGGCCTATTTGGGAAAAATCGGCGCCATATAAAGATTTGGACGTTGTTGTTGACCAAAAAGGCAATCCAATCAAGGCGTATAAGGATGGTAGTTTAATTAAAATGACCACGGATCAGATCAAAGATTTCGTGGATTCCGGGGCGGCAAAAAACGCGAAAAACCGGTTTACTGGCGTGTACAATGCGGGGTTTAAATTGGCCGACGTGGTGGCCGATCTTTATGTCATGCGCTGGTTGGGCGGCGGCACAAAATTGGGCGCTGCGGCTTCAGCATTTTCTTTGCAGCATCGCCAAAACTATGAAGAAGCACAACGCGATCTAAACCTGGATGATACCCAGGCATCTCAATTTGCTTTGACAAAAACAGCGCTGAACAGCGTTCTTGAAGCCTACATGGGTGACATTGAAAGCGTAGGGCCCAAGTTTGCTGCGGCAAAAGCGGTGGGTCTGAAAGAAGCAAAAGCATTAGCAGGCAAAATGTCGGGCTATGATTTGGCAAAGGTTGCATTTAAGCCCGTTTTGCATGAAGTAAAAGGCGAGTTGAAAGAGGAATACTCGCAGATGTTTGGCGATATTGCCAGCAATGCAGTTTTCAATGGCGTGTATGGCTCGCATCTTGACACTGATATCAGCCCTGAAGATGCTGCTGAAACATTTTTGCTCACCACGCTTACCACTGCTCTTGTCGGTGGCGGCGATGCTATGCGCCGGGGCGTGAATGATTTCACGCAATCTGCCATGCTGGCTGCCGTTCAAATTCCGGAAGCCATGCAAAAGGCGTTTTCGGTATTGCAGGAAAACGGAGCATTGAACGAAGAAGATGTGGCAAAAGGCATGACCAGGGTTAATCAAATGTCCGACATATATAACCGGCTGCCATCAGATATGTCTGAAGAAAACAAGGCGAAGGTGGCGCTGCTTGAATGGAAAAAAATGGCGAATCAAGTGGCTTACGGCGATTCTCCATCTACGGCGCAGCAAAAAATCCTTAAAGACGAAAACAAGGCTGCCGACGAGGAGATCCAGGCTATCATGGCGCCCGCTGAAGTGGTGCAGCAAGAAACGCCTGTTGTTGAAGCAGCGCCAGAAGCAGCGCCGCAAAAAGAACTGAAAGCCGAGGAAATATTTGTAAGTCCCACGACCAAGCAGGATTTTGTGGGCGAGCGCCGCGTTGTTCCGCTTGCCGAGCGCGAAGGCACACCAAATATCAACGAGGTGGCGCCCGATTCACGCACCATGTTTGCGGATGTGGCACAAGCCTACACGCCAGAAACAACTGATTTGTCTGCTCAAATAGAGCAGCAAAAGAAAGTTGTAGATACAACTATCGGCGATGAGCGGATGGCCGCCGAAAACGAATTGAACCGGCTTCAGCGGGAGCAATCGGCGAGCATTGAAACGCAACAGAAGCATCAGGAATCCTTGGTGGACGACACGGTAAATGTTGCGTTGTCGTCTGTCACCAAAACGATGCGCGATGAAATGACGCCATCGGATCATGCCGCATTCCGAGATTATGTGGCGGAAAACCTGGCTGATCCAAATTTCAAAGAAGCCAATGCTGACGAGTCATTCCATCGGGTAGCAAACAATCTTATCAACGAATTTATTTCCGATAATCGACGCGGTGGTTCTGCGACGAAAAATATTAAACGCTCGTTTAATCCGCAAACAACGCAGGATCATATTGCGGATGCTTTTGCTGCGGGTACTCGGATTAGTTCGGCGGCTTTGAGCGCCGACATCCCTGCCGAAATGCAGGATCCGTCCGTGCGCATGCACTATTCAGCGAAGAATGGGGCATCTATTGAGGATTTGGCCGAGCAGATTTGGACGCAAATGAATTCAGGCAATAAGGACCAAGTGGCCGGTACGGACGTTATGAGTACGAGCGCTGCAATTGATATGAAGAACGAAATACTGGACTTCATACGCAGCAATCCAAAGGGGCCGATTCAGCACATGAAAAATAGCATGGCTGCTCAAAACCAGGATGCGGCTGAACGCTGGGCCGGGCCGGAGCATACGCCGGAGCAAGTTGCGCAGGAAGTGGAAAAGCAGCAGGAAAGCCTGGATCAACTTTCATCTGCCGACATTTCATCTATTGAGAAAGCACTCGCTCCTTATGGAGAAGGCGAAAACTTTGATGCCGATGCTTTCATCCGGGATTACGATGCCTGGGATCCATTTAGCAACCAAATTCCTCATTTTCAACAAATGACGCCACAGGCGCATGATAAAATCAATGAAATACGACAACAAATTGGCGAGCAAACTGGCAGCAATAAGCCTGAAGTCCAAGGGCAAGGAGAAAACCAAGCCGCAGACGGAGCAGGAGCGGGATCTGCTACTCAAATTGAGGGAAGCGAAACGGCTGCTTCAGCGTCGGATGTCGCGAGTTTAGGCGGCACAGTAGATAACCCTGCATTAAAGGACGTAGAAAGTACGGCTAAAGCATTAGACGACAAATATGTTGAGTTGCTTAACTCTGGTAAAGAATCGTTTTTTTGGGCTATTGATAGGCTTATTCCAGAAAATGATAATGGTTCTGGAGGTAGAAATGCAAGTGAGCAAATATCTGATGCCTATCACAAAGCAAAAGCAGATGGTAGCAATCCCGAACTTGTAAAAGCAGTAGAATCCCTACTATCCAAAGAACAATCAGTTGCTGCTCCAGCGTCGGATGTCGCGAGTTTAGAGCAACAAGTTCAAAATGCCACCGGCACGGCAGAACTTACCGATCTATCCAACAAGATAGACGAGGAAATGCAGGAAGCGCCATTGCCAGATGAATTGACGCCTGAATACTTGGCTGAAATGGTGCGGTCTGGAATAATTGACAATTTGACTTACACAAAATCGCTCAACTATCTTCAAGGAGATCGCGATGTTGAAACGCAGGCGGCTTATGACAAAGCGATGTCATTGCGCGAGAAACTGCGCGATGAACCCAAAGACAAGGTATTACCCGAGTCATTGCCCAAAACAAACGACAAACTGAACCGTCCTACCGTGACGGTGCTGCCGGATGGATCGTTTGTAGTAAGCGATGCCGGGCACTATGCAGATGCCTTGCGCGAAGCAGGCGCAATCTACGATCCAATCAGCCAAACCTGGACCATGGCTGCCGATAAGAAAATCGAACTGGACGCCGCATTATCCGAGCGCCGGGCCGATGGATTGGACCATGCCCAAGACGTCCGGAATGAAAAAGTAGATGGCGAGGTGGGCGGCTTACTCACCCGGGCCGCTGCCACATTACGCCGATACCGCAATCGGGCCCGATTTAAAAAGGCTGCCACATTCCAGGAACAATTGGATGCTGCCAAGGCGCTGCACGGCATGAGCAAGAACGAGATGGATAAAGCTACCAGGCGGGTATTTGAGCGCATCAGGCGGGCATTTCCAAACGTGACTGTCGTAACCAATACGGAAGAAATTGATGCCGTTAAAGACGAAATGGTGGCGTCTGGCGAGATTCCAAACACTGAAGCGATGGGCCAGGTGATGGGATTTGAGCGCAATGGCAAGGTGTATATTGATCCTCGCGTGGCCCGGCCAGATACGCCGGTGCATGAATTTGGCCATATCTGGAATTCTTGGATGCGCAAAAATCAGCCCACGCTGTACGCGAAAGGGATTGACCTGGTGAAGCAATCCAATTATTTCACCGACGTTTTGGAGAACCCGGCATATGCGCATTTGAGCGAGGAAGAAAAAGCGGAAGAAGCATTGGCCCAAGCAATCGGGGAAAAAGGCGCCTTTATCACCAACAGCACTGTATTGGTGAAATTTAA
>Ga0114963_10001788_pt1 | contig 14685 bp, 12 predicted proteins | sample C_131016_EF_Meta_FD_87019 | JGI IMG/M metagenome (GOLD analysis project Ga0114963, IMG submission 87019) | Freshwater microbial communities from Lake Croche, Canada to study carbon cycling - C_131016_EF_MetaG | ecosystem: Environmental > Aquatic > Freshwater > Lake | place: Lake Croche, Canada...
CAGCAGCGCTCGGAGGTTGCTGGCCGACGCCCGTTGGCCAGGGTGGGGGCGCAGCGCGTGGAGGTCATCGGCGAACACCTTGTCGGTGGCGAGCAACCCTTCGACCGAGATCGACAGTGCGATATCAGCGACACGTAGCAGGTGACGAATGTCCTCGATCGCCAAAACGAGCATCGCGGTCATTCCGTCAGTCCCGTTGATCAGGGCGAGCCCCTCTTTCTCACGAAGCTCGACGGGAGTGATTCCGGCAGCGGCGAGCGCGTCGGCGGACTCAACGGCCACACCCTCTCGGTTTCGGACGCGCCCTTCACCCATGAGCACCAGCGCGCAGTGGGCGAGAGGGGCGAGGTCACCAGAGCACCCGAGCGATCCGTACTCGTACACGATGGGGGTGAGCCCTGCGTTGAGAACGGCAGCATAGGTTTCGACAACGACGGGGCGAACTCCCGTTCGTCCAGTCATGAGCGTCGAAAGGCGCTGCGCCATCAGCCCGCGAATGACTTCCGTTTCGACCTCGGGGCCGGTACCGGCTGCGTGCGAGCGGATAAGTGACCGCTGCAATTGTGCTCGCTGGTCCTCCGGGATGAACGTGGTTGCGAGTGCACCGAAACCCGTCGAAATGCCGTAGTGCGGGTCAGGATCGTTCGCCAAAGCTTCAATGGCGGTGCGAGTTGTGGCAACCGCGGCGACCGCAGCTGCCTCGAGTTCGACGGTGTCGCCATGACGTGCAACACGAATGAGCTCGATGTCCGTGAGCGGACCGGTTCCGATGATGACGACCATGTCTCGATTACACACCCCGCCGGGGTACCTGTCATCGCTTCGAAGCGCTATTCTGTCTGGTATGCCAGACAAAGTGCAGGTTCCCGCCGCCAATAGCACTCTTCGTATCCTCAGCTTTCTCGCACGACAGCGTGGAAGCGTTCCCGCTACGACTATCGCCACGGCGCTCGAATTACCTCGATCGACGACCTACCACCTGCTCACCACGCTTCTCGAACACGGGTATGTCGTCAATGGCGATCGACGCTGGGCGCTCGGAGTCGCGACTCACGACCTCGGGACGGGTTATCTTCGCCAACAGCCGCTCGCTCTCGTTGGGCGAAACCTGATCACACGATTGGCCGATTCGGTCGGAGAGAACGCGCACCTCGCGGTGTTGCACGGTCGTGACGTTGTGTATGTTGTCGAAGGGCGCGCGCCCGACCGGCCCTCGTTGATTACCGATGTCGGTGTTCGACTTCCCGCTCACCTCACGGCGAGTGGTCGCTCGATGCTCTCGGCAATGTCACGCGAACAGGTACTCGCGCTGTACCCCAACGACGAATCGTTGACCAATCGAGGTGGCGCCTCACTGACGCGGCGCGAACTTCGCGAGGTTCTGCGAAAAGCCCGAGAGCGCGGTTTCGCGACCGAGCACGGTGAAATAACCGCTGGATTTGAATCGGTTGCCGCGCCCGTTCTTGATCGCGTCGGCTGGCCGATCGCATCCATCGCACTGACATTCCCGGAGGGAACCGTCGGCGTCGATCGACTAGCCCGCGAAGCACAGTCGACGGCCATCGAGATTTCGCGCCGACTTCGCGTCTAGCCCCGGTGATGCGAAGATAATGTCATGGATTCCCTCTCGCGACATGAAGATTACGGACAGGCGTCATTGCGCGAGACCGATATGGTCAGTGACCCACTCGCCCAACTCGCGGCGTGGCTGGTGGACGCAGAACAGGCCGAGATTTACGAGCCCAACGCGTTTGTCCTCGGAACAATAGATTCTTCCGGGAGGTCGACAGCTCGAACGGTACTCCTCAAAGGTCTCGATTCGGGATTGTTGTTCGCCACCAATTATTTGTCGCGAAAAGGAGACGCAATCGGCGGCGGTTCGAATGTCACCGCGGTCTTCGGTTGGTATTCGATGTATCGCCAGGTGATTATCGAAGGTCGTGCCGAGCGCGTATCGGTGACGGAGTCGGATGATTACTTCGATTCGCGCCCGCGCGGTTCCCAGCTCGCTGCCTGGGCGAGTGAACAATCCCGGCCCATCGAATCGCGTGATGCGCTCGATCAACAGTATGAGGACACTGATCAGCGTTTCGCTAACGAGGAGGTCGTGCCTCGGCCCGAGCATTGGGGTGGCTATCGAATTGTTCCCACCCGCATGGAATTTTGGAAGGGCCGTTCGAACCGGATGCACGACCGAATTGCATTTGAGCGAGACGGTGACGTCTGGAACGTCACTCGATTGCAGCCCTAGGGAATAACTCCGCTTCGACTCAACTGGAAACAGGTATGACACACAACATCGACGACATCACATTCGGGCTTGACACCTTCGGCGACATGACGCACACGGATGACGGAAGCCCCGAAACCGCCGGACAGGTCTTGCGGAACCTCGTCGAACAAGCCGTCCTTGCCGATTCTTTGGGAATACACGCGATCCACATCGGTGAACACCATCGCGACGACTTCGCCGTGAGTGCACCGGACACGGTTCTCGCGGGAATCGCGACGCGCACGTCCTCCATCATCCTGGGTACGGGTGTCACCGTTCTGTCGAGCGAGGACCCGGTCCGGGTTTACCAGCGCTTTGCCATCATCGATGCGATGTCGAATGGTCGTGCAGAAATAACCGCGGGCCGCGGCTCATTCACGGAATCATTCCCCTTATTCGGTTTCAACCTCAATGACTACCAAGCTTTGTTCGAAGAGAAACTCGAACTTCTCGTTCAGCTTCTGGAGGAAAAGCCCGTGACCTGGTCGGGGACGACTCGCGCATCGCTCGTCAATCAAGAGGTTTACCCCAAGACGGAAAAGGGTCGAATCGGGTTGCGGGTCGGGGTCGGCGGAAGCCCCGAGTCTGTCGTCCGCGCCGCTCGTCTAGGAATCCCGCTCGCACTGGCCATCATCGGCGGCGACCCGGCACGATTCGCACCGTTCTCGAAGTTGTATCGCGACCAATTGCAGGCTTTCGGCCGGGGCATCCTCCCGATCGCAATTCACTCTCCAGGGCATATTGCGGAAACCGATGAGCAAGCTGCCGAAGAATTATGGCCACACTATGCTGCCTCGTTCGGTCGAATTGGCCGCGAACGTGGCTGGGGACCCATCACGAAAGAACACTTCATGGGCGAGGTCGTCCACGGCTCGGTTTACGCGGGATCACCCGAGACGGTTGCGAAGAAGATCGCACACGCGCTGTCGTCGGTCGGCGCGCAGCAGTTTGACCTCAAGTATTCGAACGGTCCTATGCCGCATTCACAGCTCATGTCGTCGATCGAGTTGTACGGCACCAAAGTCATCCCCCTCGTTCGCGACATTCTCGCGGGCTGACTCCTTAGTCAGCGGTGGCGAAGGGTTCCGCCGAGTAAACCGGCGTCGAAAAAGTTTTCCGCAAGCTCAGCCCCATCGTGACCGTAAACCCAGGGGAGCCCGGGGACGGGATCGGGGTGGGTAATAGGAGCACCCGCAAGCACGGCCTCGGGTCGAGAAAGTCGGCGAATTCCGACACCAAGCACGTTGCCGGGGTGTCGGCGCGCAAAATCGCCGTACGTGGTCTCGTCGTGCTGACCGTCATCCCCAATCAGAATCCACTTGATGTTGGGGAACTCTGCGACTAATCGATCAAGGCTGTTGACCTTGTGGGCACGGCCGCTTCGGAAGATTCGATCGGGTGTTGCTCCCCAGTCGGTCAGCAGCAGCGGCCCGCGAGGGTACATGTGACGCGACAGGAAGCGCTCGAGGGTCGGCGCGACGTTCCACGGACCGGTCGACAGGTACATGACGGGCGCGCCAGAGTAATACGCACCCAACTTGTTGAGGAACACCGCCATTCCCGGTACAGGTCGACGAGCGTGCTCATCAAGGACAAACGTGTTCCAGGCCGCCAGCACCAAGCGGGGAAGAGCCGTAACCATCACCGTGTCATCGATATCGCACACAACACCAACCGTTGTCGTGTTGTTGACGACCGTCACGTCGCTCGATGCCCAGCCATGGCCCTTCCTGACCCGCATCAACACCGTGTGGAGTCCGACCGGCAGGGTAACGGGCAAACGTGCGTCGATCACGCCGCCGCGGTCACTCATCACCTTGAACTTGTGGCTACCAATTTTGACGCTGACCTTCGTGTGGGCAACCGGAACGCCCGTGAATGCTCGCCAGCCACGGACGTACTTGCGAACCTTGTGTGTGCGCGGGTCAGGGTTGATGTAGAGAACTCGTGCGAGAATGCGAATCGACGTGGCTGTCCCGTAACCGCGAAATGCGACGACCGTCGGAAGCTGTCCTGATGCGCGTGACAACCGAGCCCGAAACGCGGTGTACGCGTCTTCGATACGCGCCGCAATGTGCATTTTGACGGGGGGTGGCGATTCTGATGGCATCGTTGACAAGCCTATCGCCTCGGGCTTATTCGACAGTTTTTCAGGTAGTTGCTCTTTCGTAGGGCGCATTCTTAGACTAGCCCGATACCTTTACCGCTAAAGGTTTTATTCTTCGAAAATTTCACCTGGTCACTCACTAACAAGGAACAGTAAATTGCCAATCCAACACATCCCGGCAAGCGAAGAGTTGTTTAAATCTGGGCTCCTCATCAACACCCCCGTTCAGGCTCGTAGCAACGCGCGCGTCACGGCGCTTTTGGACGCAGCCGCCAAGGTTGTTCATGACAAGGGCTACGAAGAATTAACCACGGCAAATGTCGCAGAGGCCGCTGGCGCATCGATCGGAACGGTGTATCGCTATTTCGAAGATCGCGTCAAGGTTTTAGAGGCGCTGGCGATTCGTAACCTCGAACGCGCAGACCGTCGTTTTCGTGATGCGCTCGAACAGGTCACGGGATCGGCTCCTAAAGATGCCATCAACGTGATGTTCGAGATGTACCTCGACATGTTCCGCAGCGAGCGCGGTTTCCGATCGCTCCGTTTGGGTGACGTTCTTGATATCCGACCGCGCAATCGTGAACCACGCCTGACCACGGCGGCCCGCACGATGACCGAACAACTCAGCGTTCGCTTTGGTTTCTCCAACGACGCTGCGACTGTCCTCGAGTTTGAAAAATCACTCGTCGCGGTGGACGCCTATCTGGCCCGCGCCTTCTTCAACGACGACCGCGGTGAAAAATTGTTCGTCGACGCCGCTCGTGCGTCGGTGATGTCGCTGTCCAGCCTCGCAAACTAGTCGTCGGGGTGCCGGGTGTAGCGGTGCAATGATTTCTTCACCAACGCCATAACGGCGATGAAGAGGACAATGATTCCCGCAAAAATGAATCCCGCGAAGTGCAGGCTCTGGCTGAGTTGCTCGTAGGTCAGTGCGGCGGTTCGACCCACCGTCACATACGCGATTGCCCACAACGTGCAGGCTGGCGCAGTCCACGCAATAAATCGGCGATAGTCCATTCCCGTGATTCCGGCGGTCAACGGGACAATGCTGTGAAGAACGGGCAGAAATCTCGAGATGAAAATCGCCCACCCGCCTCGGTGCTCGAGAAAACGCTCAGCGGCCTTCCAGTTCTTGTGACCAATCCATTTACCGACCTTTGAATGTTGTATCGCGGGTCCGAAGGCGTGTCCGAGCGCGAAACCAATGCTCTCGCCAATCATCGCTCCGATGACGATGACAACAATCAGCGAAATGTATTCCTCGGTTGACGTCGCACCGGTTGCGGCGACGAAAACAACGGTGTCGCCCGGAATCACGAGCCCGACAAGGACACTCGTTTCGAGCAGGATCGCGAGCCCCGCGAGTCCTACGCGAAGAATCGGGTCGATCGATCCGACTCCGCTGAGAAACCAATCGAGAAATGCGTTCATGACTGCGAGCGTACCTCGCGAGGATTCACGGTCTGCCGTTGATTGACATATTGCTGGCGCCAGTAATCGACTCGGCCGGGTTCGACGCGTACGGCCGGCCCGTCTCGCCACTCTGTTGCGACACGGATTCCGTGCAGGGCAGACAACACCCACACCTCTGCCCCGTCGAGGTCTTCTGGGCGGATGCGAGCCGAGACGACGGGAGTGCCGATTAGCGCCGCATGGTCGCGGATCATGCGCTCGGTGACACTGGGAAGACGCGGGATGAGCGGGTCGACAACGTGGAGCGTATCGTCGTGCCACCACACAATCGATGACCATGCGCCCTCGGCGATGAACCCATCGTCGAGAATGACCGCCTCGCCGATGTCGAGTTCCCGCCGAAGCGCACCCAGCGCGGCGAGGTCGGGGCCTTTCACATTCGTGTGGGTTCGAGGGTCGCGAGGAGCGGTTGCCAGCGCGACGTCGGTGAGTGCTTCGGGGGCCCCACGAAGGTGGAATCGCAACAACGTGCCGTCTCCGTAATCGATCGCCTCGAGTCGTGGGAACCATCGACCCTCGGCAGGAATCATGGCGATGGCATCGGAGGCGAAGGCTCGAGCGTCCAAGGCGGGGTCGACCGTGGCAAGCGATGCCCGGAATCGTTCGATGTGCATCGCGACGTTCACGGCGCATCCGTCGACCACAAGCCACGAATCGGCAACGCGCACCGAACCCGCGTGAGGATCGCACCATTCCTCTTCGACGACGGAACCATCCGCCCATCGGAAAACGCGCGCGTCGACCATAGAGTAAAGGCTATGACAGAGGGCTACGTTCGGCACGTCATTGCCGCACGAGTTGACCCGGTCGTCATCTTTCGAGCACTTGTCGCTGACCGAGACGGTGGTTTCTGGCTCGATGACTCGCTGGGGGAAACAGTGTCGTACCTGGGTGTCGGTACCCGTATCGACACAATCGATTCCTTCTCTGGCTTCGACACGATCGATGAATTTCCCGTCTCGCGCGTTGGGTGGATCGGTTATGGAGCCCGAGCGGAGTCTCTCGGGGTCGAGGTGGGGATCGAGCCCCAGCCGCGCTCGACGATGTTGTCTGTCCGACTCGCTGTCGAGGTTGACCATCGCGACAACGAAGTGTCCGTGATCGGGCTGCAGCGCGACGCCGAGTTCGACGACCTCGTTTCCGCCATCGAGTCACTCGACGGACAGGTCGCCCCGACACCGCCGCGACCCCCCACCCGCACGGCGATGTGGCGCGACGATCCAGCGACCTATGCCGGTTACATCGATGAGTGCCTCTCGCACATTCGGCACGGTGACGCTTATCAGTTGTGCCTCACAACGGGAATCGACGTCTACGGCGATGTGGACGCCGTCGACACGTACTGTGCGCTTCGCGCGGTCGCACCCACGCGGAATGCGGCGTACCTGTACAGCCGCGGCATCAGTCTGCTCAGCGCGTCGCCCGAGACGTATTTCACGGTTCGCGGACGGCACGCGACGACGAGCCCAATCAAGGGCACTCGCCCGAGAAGCATGGACCCTGCTGAGGACTACCTCATGAAACGCGAACTGGAAACGTCAGAGAAAGAACGTGCCGAGAACTTGATGATTGTCGACTTGTGCCGTAACGACCTGTCCCAAGTGTGTGAGCCGGGAACAGTGACGGTGAGTTCGCTGCATCGTGTTGAGACCTATTCGACCGTTCACCAATTGGTCAGCACGGTTACCGGGGAGTTGGTGCCCGAATGCTCAGCGGCCGATGCCGCGCGGGCCCTTTTTCCCGCCGGATCGATGACCGGAGCTCCCAAACAAAGTGCCGTGCAGATCCTGGAGCGACTGGAATCCGCCGAACGCGGAATGTACTCCGGCGCATTTGGCTATGCGGGGGCGGGGAACCTGACTCTGGCGATGACAATTCGTTCGATTGTCATTGACAGCGCTGGCGCTCACATCGGTGTCGGTGGCGGAATTACATCGGGATCAATCGCCGACCAGGAAATCGCCGAGGTCGGAGTCAAAGCCGCCGCGATGCTCGGCGTGCTCGGAGCCTCGCCGAACCCCTTCCTCTACACGGAATAGAATTGGGGACGCGCGTGTGCGCGTTGTGAAAGGGTTCCGTGGACGAGAACGAATACGATTTCCGCCGGATGGAAGCGAAGTGGGCTCCCGTGTGGGAAGCCGAACGACCCTTCGATGTTCCCGACGGCGACGACCCTCGCCCGCACAAGTACATCCTTGACATGTTCCCCTATCCGTCCGGTGATTTACACATGGGTCACGCCGAGGTCTATGCACTGGGTGATGTCCTCGCGCGATATTGGCGACTTCGTGGCTTTCAGGTTCTGCACCCCATCGGGTGGGATTCGTTTGGGCTTCCCGCCGAAAACGCGGCCATCAAGCGCGGCGTGAATCCGCGGGAGTGGACCTACGAAAACATCGCTCAGCAGCGTGCCTCGATGAAGCGGTACGCGGCGTCGTTCGACTGGTCTCGGGTGTTGCACACGTCCGATCCCGAGTACTACAAGTGGAACCAGTGGCTGTTCCTCGAACTGTACAAAAAAGGCTTGGCGTACCGCAAGGACTCGTGGGTCAACTGGGACCCGGTGGACCAGACCGTTCTCGCCAATGAGCAGGTCTTGCCGGACGGCACGAGTGAACGCAGTGGCGCGACGGTCGTCAAGAAAAAGCTCACCCAGTGGTACTTCCGCATAACCGAATACGCCGATCGACTTCTCGGTGACTTGGACCGGCTCGAAGGTGCGTGGCCGGCGAAGGTTCTCACCATGCAGCGCAACTGGATCGGACGATCACGAGGCGCCGAAGTTGTGTTCGCGGTCGACGACAGCAGCCGCACGGTTCCCGTCTTCACGACTCGTCCCGACACCCTGTACGGAGCGACGTTCATGGTCGTCGCCCCTGACTCCGATCTCGCGAGCGAGCTCGTTGCCGAGGCGGACCCCGCTGTTCGAATGGCGTTCGTCGCGTATCTCGAAGAGGTTCAAAAGAAGACCGAAATTGAGCGACAGGATGCAACCCGCGACAAAACTGGCGTTTTCCTCGGTCGATATGCGATCAACCCGGTTAACGGCGAGCGTGTGCCGATTTGGTCAGCTGATTATGTACTCGCGGATTACGGTTCGGGAGCCATTATGGCCGTTCCCGCTCACGACCAGCGCGACCTTGACTTTGCACTCAAATACGATCTTCCGGTTCGCGTCGTTGTGGATGTCCCGTCGGATGAGCCGAATGACCCGACGGTGACTCGTGTCGCGACGACGGGCGACGGACCACACATCAATTCGGGTCCGCTCGACGGCCTACGCAAGGCTGACGCGATCGCGGCGATGGTCGAGGTTTTGGAAAAAGATGGGACGGGCAAGGGTGCGACCACTTACCGCCTGCGTGACTGGCTGATTTCTCGACAGCGCTTCTGGGGCACGCCGATTCCCATCATCCACGGTTCTGACGGCGAAGAAATCCCGGTTCCGGCCGACCAGTTACCGGTCGTTTTGCCACCGACCGAGGGCTTGGATTTGCGCCCGAAGGGTTCGTCACCACTCGGTGCCGCCGAGGACTGGGTCAATGTTCCCGATCCACGAGACGGCAGTCCGGCACGCCGTGACGCCGACACGATGGACACCTTCGTTGATTCGTCGTGGTATTTCCTGCGATTCCTCTCGCCCCGAGACGACACCAGGGCGTTTGACGTCGACGCGGTTAAGAAGTGGGCGCCCGTCGATCAGTATGTCGGGGGTGTCGAGCACGCAATCTTGCACTTGCTCTATGCGCGCTTTATCACCAAGGTCCTTTTCGACCTGGGGTATCTCGATTTCGACGAGCCCTTCACCGCCCTCTTGAATCAGGGCATGGTCATCCTCGACGGCGCCAAGATGTCCAAGTCGAAGGGCAACATCGTGTTCTTTGGCGAAGAGCTCGACAATTTCGGTGTGGACGCCGTGCGTGTCACGATGGCGTTCGCCGGACCGCCCGAGGACGACATCGATTGGGCTGACGTGTCCGTCACGGGTTCACACAGGTTCCTCGCCCGTGCGTGGCGCATGGCGCAGGACGTCACGAGCAACGTCGGTGTCGACGCATCGACCGGGGCAGCGGGGCTGCGGCGTTTCACTCACAAGTTCCTTGCCGATGTCGGGGGACTGGTCGAGAGCTACAAGTTCAACGTCGTCATCGCTCGTCTCATGGACCTCGTCAATCACGTCCGCAAGGAAATCGACTCGGGGGTCGGACCCGCTGACGCCGCGGTGCGCGAAGCAGCCGAGGTTGTGTCGATGGGGTTATCGATGTTCGCTCCGCACGCCGCAGAGGACATGTGGTCATTGCTTGGTCACGAACCATTCGTGGGGCTTCAGCAATTCCCTGTTGCCGATGCGAGCCTGCTGGTCGAAGACACAGTTGTCGCCGTCGTGCAGATTAACGGAAAAGTCAAGGAACGGCTCGACGTGTCACCCGACATTTCCGAGGCAGAGCTGTCTGAGCGCGCGCTGACTGCGGTCGCAGGGGCCCTCGGGGGCAAGACCATTCGCACGACTATTGTTCGACCACCCAAACTCGTCAACATCGTCGTATCGGACTAGGTTTTCCCCAATTGGCCCGCGGTTAGCCCGAGCACCACGCACAGCGAATAACGTGACGCCATGGTCGAATGGTTTGTCAAGGCGGTTCCCGAAAACCCCACGTCACGCCGCAAGCTTCTCATTTCTGCGGGTGCGGGCATTGCGGCTGTCGCCGTAATCGGCTCGTTGTGGTCCAATGCGACGAGTGGGTCGGGCGAGGTCGCTATTCAGCCCAGCGCGGAAGCGCAGATCAACCCTCAGTCATCCGCAACTCTGTTCGTTCAGGTCGTCGGCGCGGTCGTTGAACCGGGCGTGTACGAAGTCCCGATGGATTCGAGAGTGATGGATGCGGTCGCACTAGCGGGCGGTCTCTCGTCAAACGCTGACCCAGCGTCGCTCAATCTCGCGCGAATTGTTCAGGACGGGGAACAAATCATCGTTGGCGCGGTGGGCGATGCTCGCTCACGACGATCCACGAGCTCGTCGTCGGACAAGGTGAACATCAACACGGCCACGGCCGAGGATTTCGATTCGCTTCCGCGAATCGGGGCGACTCTCGCGGAACGAATCATCGCCTATCGGGATGAACACGGACCCTTCGCCGGAGTGGAATCGCTGTTAGAGGTTCCGGGAATCGGAGACCTTACGCTGGCGGGAATGCGCGACAAAATCACGCTGTGATCAACCGCATACCGGTTCTCGCCCTCCCCGCTGGAATCGCGTGGGTCCTCGCATGGTGGCTCACCGCTGCTGAGGGGTATCGACGGTCCGCCGACCAATTGTTCCCGTGGGTTGAGGCACTGCATGACGATTTCCGGATTCGCGCAGCACAGTGGCCGGGCGATGCCGGCGCCCTTGTCCCCGGTTTGGTGTTGGGGAACACCGAGGCCATCCCCGAATCACTGTCCGACGCGATGCAGGTCACCTCGTTGACACACCTGATGGCAGTCAGCGGGTCGAATTGCGCCATCGTCGTGGGGCTGGCGTTCGGAATTGCAGCCCTCTGCAGAGCCCCGCTCTGGGGGCGAGTCGCAGCGAGCGCGATTGCTCTGGCGGGCTTCGTCATCGTGGTCGGCCCCGATCCGAGTGTCATTAGATCGTCAATCATGGCGGCCATCGGGCTCGGTGCGCTTCTGTGGGGACGACCGGTCGCAGGGGCCACCGCGCTCTGCGCCGCGGTTCTTGTCGCGTTGGCGTTTGACCCGACGCTGTCTCACTCGGTCGGTTTCGCACTGTCGGTTTCGGCAACTTTGGGATTGTTGGTACTCGCACGACCACTGACAGCGCTCGCGAGCCGGTGGATGCCGACCACTTTTTCCGTTGCTGTCGCTATTCCATTGAGTGCCGCGATCGCCTGTCAACCGATCATTCTCGCGTTCTCGCCATACATCCCGGTTTACGGAATTGCGGCCAACATTCTCGCCGAGCCCGTGATTCCCATCGCAACCGTGTGCGGATTGTTGTCGATTGTGCTTGCCCCAATCCCGTTTCTGTCGGACGGACTGCTGGCAATCGCGACGGCAATGGCGAGTATCGTCGCGATTATCGCTCGAACCGGTGCGGCGCTTCCCGTCGCTCGGCTACCGTGGCCACCCGGCTCGTGGGGCGTAGGGCTCGCGGTACTCGTGTCTCTCGGAATCATCGCGGTGGTCTTTCAGCGCTGGCGGACGGTCGGGGCACTCGTCGCCGCGCTCGCGACAATCGTGGGACTAGCCTCAACGGTCGGCGCGGCTCGCGTTGCCTGGGCAGGCGCGCCACAGGACTGGTCATGGGCGCAGTGTGATGTTGGGCAAGGAGACGCCGTTGTGGTGCGTGACGCCGGGCGCATCGCGTTGATCGATGCAGGCCGAACGGAGCGTCCTCTTCGTGAGTGTCTTTCGACACTCGGCATCACGCACATCGACATTCTTTTGCTCACCCATTTCGACATTGATCACGTAGGAGGGTTTGGACCGTTGGTTGGACACGTTGGTACTGTGCTGCACGGACCACCCGACGGCGACGAGGACGTTGCCATCATTGAACAATTGCGAGCGGGCGGCGCACGAATCGTGTCCGCCGAGCGCGGGCTTTCCGGTCGGCTTGGGCGACTGGATTGGCGCGTGTTGTGGCCCAGTGATGGCAATTCGCGCGAGCCCGGAAACCCATCAAGCGTCACGGTTCTATTCGACCGAGGAACCGAGTGTGACGCGACTTGTGTGACAGGGCTTGATTTGGGGGATTTGCCCGGTGCGGAACAAACCGCGGTCCGGCTGGCGGGAGGACTGTCGTCGATTGACGTCGTGAAGGTGAGCCATCACGGCTCGAGAGACCAAGACCCCGAACTGTACGCCCGAGTCCGCGCCCCCGTTGCACTGATTGGGGTCGGCGCCAACAACGAATACGGGCATCCGACGGCAGAGACACTCGATGTGTTGGCCGGCATCGGGTCCACAATCGCTCGAAGCGACCTCAACGGAATCGTCCTGGTCTGGAGAACCTCGGACGGTGAACTGCGGGTGTGGCGCGAACGCGCGACCGAGCCCCGATTTACACTGAACGCGGAGGAATAATGTCGAAAACCGAGGTTGTGCCCTGGCACGGGATGCGCGAAGCGCCCATCGTGCTCGTGACTGGGTCCGAGGCGTATCTGGCTGACCGAGTATTCCGAGAGTTGCGCGACCGTGTTCGAATCGCAGAACCTCAACTCGAAGTCACCGATCTTGACGCGGCCAACTATGCCGTCGGAACGCTTCTCGACGTGGCGAGCCCCTCGTTGTTCGGCGAACCACGCATGATTCGAATTGCCAACGGCGAATCGGGTGGGGACGACTTTGTCGCCGATATTCGTTCGTATCTCGATGTGATCGCCGACGACGTCATTGTCATCGTTCGTCACGGAGGCGGCAACCGTGGCAAGAAGTTGCTCGACATGTTGCGCGCTCATCCGACAACGCTCGAGGTCGAATGCTCCGAGATCAAAAAAGAGGGCGACCGAGCCCAGTTCGCGACCGCGGAATTCAACCGCCTCGGGGTGAAGGCCGATCGTGCCGCTGTGGGCGCTCTGGTCGAAGCATTTGCGGGGGACCTTGCGGAACTCGCCGCGGCGTGCGACCAAATCGCGAGTGATGCACTCGGGAAATCCATCACCAAGGAATTCGTGGACACCTACTACGAGGGTCGTGAAGAGGTCACGTCTTTTGCCGTGGCCGATATGGCAATCGATGGTAATCGGGCCGAAGCACTTCGGTTGCTTCGTCACGCTATTCAGTCCGGCGTCGACCCCGTGCCGCTGATCGCGGCGTTCGCGGCCAAACTCCGACAACTCGCCAAGGTCGGCGGGTACACCGGGTCACCGAGTAACGCGGCGAAAGATCTCGGGATGCCCCCGTGGATGATTGACAAATCGCGCAGCGCGCTTCGGAAATGGACCGGCCCAACACTTGGACGGGCAATCGTGGCGGTTGCCGAGGCCGATTCGATGGTCAAGGGCGCCGGTCGCGATCCCGAATTCGCAGTTGAGCGGATGGTTGACCGGGTAGCGTCCCGGTCCTAGACAAACCACGACGGCCCCCGATTTCTCGGGAGCCGTCGAGGTTGATCGGAAGAACTATTCTTTCGGTGCTGCGGCCTTTTTGGCCGGAGCCTTTGCTGCGGCCTTGGGGGCTGCCTTGGCTGGTGCTTTCTTGACAGGAGCTTTCGCTGCCGTCTTCGAAGCAGGAGCCTTTGCTGCGGCCTTTGCCGGCGCCTTGGTCACCGCGCCATCGCCCGAAATCGCGGCGGCCTGGGCGGCTATCGCAGACTTGCGGTTCGCTGCCTGGTTCTTGTGAATGACACCCTTCGACACGGCCTTGTCGATCTTGCGCGTTGCTGCAGCGACGGCGTTGACGGCGGTCGACTTGTCGCCCGATGCGATCGCCTCGCGTGCGATGCGGATGACGGTCTTGAGTTCGCTCTTGACGGCCCTGTTGCGCTCTTGCGCTTTGAGGTTCGTCTTGATTCGCTTAATTTGCGACTTAATATTTGCCACGAATGGTTTCCTTAGGTGAGTGGTGTCGAACCGAGATGGGGTATTGCGAATCCCGGTGTCGTTCCGTGCATCGGAGAGAGGGCCTTTGCACGCAAGCCAAGATTCAACGTTACCAGAGGCGAACGGCGTATGGCGACCGCGAGGCGTGAAACAATAGAGAACAATGTCCCGTTCTATCAAGCCACCGATCCCGTCTCGCACGGACCCGTTGATAATCCGCAATTTCTGCATCATCGCGCACATCGACCACGGAAAATCAACGCTCGCCGACCGCATGCTCGGAATCACCG
>Ga0114963_10001789_pt1 | contig 14685 bp, 14 predicted proteins | sample C_131016_EF_Meta_FD_87019 | JGI IMG/M metagenome (GOLD analysis project Ga0114963, IMG submission 87019) | Freshwater microbial communities from Lake Croche, Canada to study carbon cycling - C_131016_EF_MetaG | ecosystem: Environmental > Aquatic > Freshwater > Lake | place: Lake Croche, Canada...
GTCGGTGGCCCCTACGGCAGCGGCTACGCGGGCAACTTCTGGCAGGCCACGTGGGGCCTGAACTGGAAGCCCAACAACAACTGGATCATCCGGCCCGAACTGCGGTACGACTGGTACTCGCCCGACAATCCGAACGGCAACCTGCCCTTCGGCAAGATCGCGAACGGGTCGGGCGACCAGTACGGCCAGTTCTACGGCGGCTGCGACGCGATCTGGCAGTTTTAACCTTCCCGGCTGCCGCGGGCACCGCCAAGGTGTGCCCGGGCTGGCAGCGGCGGACCTCCTGTCCGCCGAGCCTGAGAGCATCGAACGAATGAGCAGGGCCCACCGGAAAACGGTGGGCCCTGCCGCGTTTTGCGGGTACGGGCCGACCGCGGGGTCAGTCAGCGCAGGCCAGTGTCCTGCCTGCCTCGCGTTTTTTTGGCCCCTCCGTGACTTCCCGCGGCGCGACGTAAGTCCAACGGCGACGGAGAGCGTAGGGGGTTTTGGTAATCTGCGGAATCTGCACAAGACTCACAGTTTTACAGGTTGGCCTCGGTCAGCCTACCTTTTTGCCATGTTTCAGCCCGCGAAGGCTCGCGGGCCCGGTGAAGTCCACCCGATGAAATGGGTACGGGACGGCAGGGAGGCAAACGAAGATGAGTCTGACCAACGTGGCGGGAAGGTTTCAGTTTTCTGGTGCGGCGGCATTCGCTGCCGCAGGCCGCCTCGTGGCGGCGGTAGCCGTCTGCCTTGCGGTGGCCGCGTCGGCCCAGGCCAGCGACCGCTGGCTGCGGAGTTACGACGAGGCGATGGCAGCCGCCGAGCGGACCGGCCGGCCGGTGCTCACGATCTTCACGGGGAGCGACTGGTGCCCCCACTGCGTCACGCTCGAGAAAAAGGTCCTCGACTCCCAGCAGTTTCTCGCCTGGGCCGAGAATCGCGTCGTCCTGCTGATGATCGACCTTCCCCAGCAGGGCATTTCCCAAGACGAGCGAAACGCCAGGTCCCGCGTCTGCATCAAATACGGCGTTCGGACCTTTCCAAACACCGTTTTGATCGCCCCGGACGGGGCCAAGATCATGGCCCAGTCGGGCTACCACGGCCAGACGCCGGAAGCCTGGCTGGCGGGCCTGGAAAAGCACGTTCCCGCCCCGGTTCTGGCCGGGAATCCCGAAGACGGCGATGACGACGACCGGATCCTGTCGTCGATCGACGAGGCCTTGGAAACCGCCCGGGATACCCGCAAGCCCGTGCTGCTCCTTGTCTCCAGGCCCAGCGATTCCGCCGCCAAGACCAGGGTGGCGACCCTGATCAAGGATCCCGAGTTCGATTCGCTCACCCGGGAAAGCTTCGTTGTGGCCCAGGTTCCGCCCCAGGCAGAAGAGGCCTCGGGACAGCCCGCCGGCGCACCGACTGACCTGCTCGGTGGCGAGGACCTGCCCCCGGAGGCGGTCGAGGTGATCGTGACCGAGGACGGCGAGACCCCCATCCACGTTGAATCGGGCTCCCAGACGGCCACCCGAATCGTCACCGGCCTCCGCCGGTTCCTGGCCAACCGCCAGGCCGCCCGCCAGACCGACGCCCGCCGGTAAACGACGCCCGCCGGTAAAATGGACCGCAACGGGCGGTCGGCGTTCCGGCTTGCCCAGGCCAAAGACAGCGATGCCTGGGTTCCGTGTCCCCTTTCCTTCCATCAGGAGTCACTCACCATGTTGCATGTTCGGACCATCACCCGGGGCTTGCTGCTGGTGTCGTTCGCCGTAGCCTGTTGTCCCGTGACCCACGGCCAGTCGGTTGCGGGCGTCACTCCGGCTCAGGAAGCCGCCATCGAGGCGGGCATCAAGGAGCTCTCCACGCAGTGGTCGACCGCGTATCTCAAGAATGATCCCTCGATCCTGGAACGGATCTGGGCCCCCGACTTCGTCTACGTCGAGCCGTCCGGCCATCGCTTCACGAAGGCGGAGGGAATCGCCGCGCTCAAGGCAAGCGGTGAGAAGCACACCGTCTCCGAAGCCAGTTCGATCGACGTGCGACTGTATGGCGGCGGCACGGTGGCCGTCGACATCGGCGACTACAAGGAAGCCGGCAGCGACAAGGACGGCAAGCCCTTCGAGCGACGGTCGCGGTTCACCAATGTCTGGGTGCTCAAGGATGGAGCCTGGCGGTGTGTCAGCGGCCACGCATCGATGATCCCTGCGACGCCGTGAGTCGGCGCCGGCCCCGGCTTACGATCGCCGGGCGCTCGCTACGGCCATGCGACTGTCGCGCCGCCGTCCAAGCCCAACGCCGTGAGGCGTGGGGTGAACCACCGCACGATGCAGCGTCCAGCGTGGTTCGCCCGCGGCCTCACGGCCGGTCGGCTTTCACGTACCGTGCACTCGAGCGCGAGGCTCACGTGCGACCGCGTCTCAGGCCGCTTCTGGCTGATCGTCGCGAGTTTGAAACCGGGCTACCTCGGCGTTGAGTTCCGCGATCGACCGCCGCAGTTCGGCGAGCGACGTCGTGAACACGGCGAGCGACGCGGCCGACTCGCCGGCGTCGGTCCGCAGCGACTCCATGGCGTCGCGGATTTGCCGGGCCCCCTGCGACTGCGACTCCATGCCCTGGTGCACGGTCTCGAGCGACCGGGTGACCGACTGCACCGGCTCGATGATCTTTCCGAGCTTTTCGCTCACCTGGGCGACCTCGCCGATCCGGCCGCTCACTTCGTTGCGGAACCGGTCCATCTCCATGGTGCCGCTCGCCACGGCCGCCTGCATGTCGCGAACCATCCGCTCGATGTCTTTCGTGGAGAGGGCCGTCTGGTCGGCGAGCCGCCGGATCTCCTGGGCGACGATCCGGAAGCCGCGGCCCGACTCACCCGCCTTCTCCGCCTCGATCGTGGCGTTGACCGAGAGGAGGTTGGTCTGTTCCGCCACCTTCGCGATCGTGGTGACCACCGACGTGATCCCGCTGGCCCGCTGGCTGATCGTGGCGAGCTTCCGCGTGAAGGCGTTCATCGCTTCGTCGAGGTGCTCCATCGAGGCCGTCATGCTCTCCAGGCCGCCGCGTCCCTGCTCGGCCACCTGGGCAGCCTCGCGGGCGATGCCGGTGACGCTGCTGGTGGCGTCGAGGAGCTGCTCGCCGGTCGCGGAGATCTCCGTGACGGCGGCGGCGATCTCGTTGGCCGATCCGTTCACGCTGCTCACGGCCCGCTCCTGCCTGGCGAGCGCCGCTGCCGCGTCCGCCTCGACGGTCGACAGCCGCTCGCCGGCCGACTTGATCCGGCCAATCAGGCCGGCGAGTGACTGCGTCATCCGCTCGAAGGAGCCGAGCAGCCGGCCCATCTCGTGGGTGCCCTGTCCCTTGATCCGCTGGGTCAGGTCACCAGACGCGATCGATTCCGCCACCGAGAGCGCCCGGCGGACGGGCTCGGCGATCGACCGGGCCAGCCAGATCGCGGCCAGCACGCCCGGCAGGCCCACCATGAAGGCCGAGGCTGCCGCGCCGGCCGCCTGCCACCAGAGCACATGGCGGCTGGAGTCGGTGGCCAGGCTCACGAGCACGGCCCCCAACGAGCGACCGTCGGAGCGCGACACCGGAGCCGCCACGCGGTACGTGTCGGAGGTGAACCGACCGACGGGCGCACTGACCGCCATGCTCTGCCGGATGAGTTCGGCGTCGGCCTGGGAGAGGGCGATGGGAGCGTCTGTCGCCGAGCCGCTCGCGTCGATGCGGCGGGTGACGAGCGGCATGAGCTGCCGGTCGAGGACCTGCACCTCCTTCACGTCCCCGCCGACGACTTCGCCGACGAGGCGGCGGACGCCCAGATTCTTGTCGAGCCGCTCCCGGAAGGTGGACTCGATGCCGACTTCGACGATCCGCGGCTTGTCGAGTCCGCCCACGCCGGCGTACTTGAAGACCTTGCCGTCCTGATCGCGCCGCAGCGATTTCTGCACGAGGGTGGCGATCTCCCCCGTGAGCAGCCGGTGGAAGGCATGGGCCTCGGGCTGGCGGGCCGCGTCGGGCAGGAAGACGAACGGCTTCTCGGGCCGCTCGGTGTCGATCGTGCAGACGCCGTCGGTGCCGGTGACGAGGAGATGGTCCACGACGGTTTCGTCGGTGACGCTGCGGAGCCGGTCGACGATCGCCTCGGTCGACGTGCCCGCCTGCTCGGCGGCGGCCACGTAGGCGGCGAGCAGCCGCGCCTCGGCAAGCATGTGCCGGCCAATCTCCTCCTCGACGGCCGGCGGCACGTCTTCGGCGAAAGCGGCGACCCGCGCCAGCATGGTGGCGATCCCGTCTCCACCAGCCCGGGCCTGGTCGAGAATGGCGCGGCGGGCTGCGAACGTCTGCAGGACGGTGCTGACGGCGACGGCAGCCAGTACCAACAGCGCTGCGACCAGCGCGATCCGAGAACGAAGCGACATGCAGAATCTCCGTGGGTCTCGGGCTCGAAACCCACGAGCAAAACTAGTGCGCGGGCGATGCCCACGCCACCAGGCGTCGCGAAGGTCAGCGAGACGGCGTCAGGACCGTCACCATCGTCGCGACCGGAGCGGGGCCGGGCAGGGGATAGGTGGCGGAGGAACTGGCGGCGGCAGGGGGCCGGCGGGCGGCGGCCGCGACGCCGCAGCCCGCAATCGGCAGCAGGAAGAAGAGGGGAGCGGAGAGCCAGGGCAGCCAGACGAGAGGCTGCCACGGCCGTGGCCCGGGGTGCGAGGGTGTCGATGACGTGACCATGCCAGGGAAATAGCGGGCGGGGCCCGCGTGGGGCAAGATCGACCGCGGAACGTGATCCACGATTGGCCGAGGCGGGGATCGAACCCGCACGGAGATCACTCTCCACGGGATTTTAAGTCCCGTGCGTCTGCCAGTTTCGCCACTCGGCCGGCCGGATGATGGTAGCCGCCTTCCGCCCGCGGCGGGCAGGCCCTGGGCTACAATCTGGGTCCCCGCCCGAATCCCCACCTTCCGGGCTATCGATTCCGGTCTGTCAAGGAAGAGACCCGTGCAGCACGACACGACCGAGATGCAGGTGTCGCCGCGAGGCATCGACGGTTTCCTCGGCACGCGGGCCTCGCTGGGGATGGACGTGGTGCTCGTCGGCCTGATCGCCCTCCTGCCCGTGCTCGCCTGGAGCGTGAGCCTCGTGCGTCGCGGAGCCTACGCGGCCCACAAGCGGCTCCAGCTGTTCATCGTCGTCGCCCTGCTGGCGGCGATCATCGTCTTCGAGATCGACGTCCGCCTGATCAGCGACTGGAAGCTGCGTGCCGCCGGCGGCGTCGTCTGGGGAGGAGAACCCAACCCCTGGTGGCCGGCGGGCGTGCTCGTGGCGCTGGGCATCCACCTGGTGTTCGCCGTCTCGACGTTCGTGCTCTGGGCCTGGGTGGTCTGGGAGGCGCTGGCCCGGTTTCCGTCGCCGCCGTCGCCGGGCAGCCACGGGCCCCGGCACCGCGTGATGGCCCGGCTGGCCGCCGGGGATCTGCTGCTCACCGCCGTCACCGGCAGCGTCTTCTACTGGCTCGCCTTCGTCGCCTGATCGACGGCGATTCGGCCCGCGGCTTGGGCGTCGCCGAACCAGCGACAGAGGGCCACGCCGCCGAAGTAGAGCAGGCAGAGGGGCGCCGCCAGGAAGAGCATGCTGTAGGGGTCGGCCGGCGTGAGAACCGCAGAGGCGACGACAATCACCAGCACGGCCATCCGCCACTGCGAGGTGTAGGCCGCGACGTCGAACACGCCGATCCGCTCCAGGAAGAGCATCACCAGCGGCAGCTGGAAGCCGAGGCCGAAGCCGATCGGCATGATCAGCACGAAGCTCAGCCACTCGCTGATCCGCGGGTCGGGGTCGAGGCCCAGCCAGGCGTTGAACTGCAGCAGATAGTCGAGCACGAAGTCGAACACGAAGAAGAAGGCGATGAACACGCCGGCGAGGAACAGGACCACACTGATCGGCAGGAACGTCCAGACCCACTTCCGTTCGTGCCGGTAGAGGCCCGCCGCGACGAACGTCCAGAGTTGGTAGAAGATCCACGGGCTGGCGAGCACCACGCCCACGAGCGTCGCGGCCTTCACGTAGATCCCAAAGGCCTCCTGCGCGGAGAGCGTGGTGATGCTCACTCGTGGGTCGCGAGAAAGTGGCTGCCAGAGGAGTATGGGCACGAGGTCGTCGGTGTCGAACGCGTTTGTGCCGGTTGCCGCCGTGGCGGCGGTGCCACCGATCACGGCCGCGAGCCGGTCGGGATGCACTTCGCGGAGTTCGTAGGTCATGCCGTGCTGTTCGACGGCATCGCGGATCTCCGCTTGCGAATAGGGGAGCGGCGGTCCGTCCGGCGTCCGGGTCTTCCAGTCGGCCGCCGTCTCGATCGCCCGCTTGGAGTAGTAGTCGCCGAGGGCCCGCCGGAGCGGCTCCTCGATCAGGTGGACGACCGGCCGCGCGACGAAGAAACCGATCAGCACGGCCACGGCCAATCCCGCCGCGGCGCGGATCAGGCAGCTCCGGAGTTCCTCCAGGTGCTCGCCGAACGTCATCGTCGAGCTGTTGAAGAGGTCGTCTTCGGAGGAGCGGGGCATGACTGGCGGGGTGCTCTGGGTGTCGGGCCGGACCCCCCGACTCTAGTTGCGATACCCAAGAAACCCCAGTCCACCCAGGAAAACGGCTCGCGGTTGCTCAGGGGTAGCTCGGGGCTGCCCATGCCCCGTGAGCCGGCGTTGCTCGGGCACCGATCCGCCGCAGGCGGATTGGTCGGCGAAGCCATGGATGGCGGAGCGCAGTCAGCATCGAGAGAGCGTAGGCCCGGAGGGCCGCAGCGAACGTCCGGCGATGGGGCGTGGGCAGCCCCGGGCGGCGCTCCGGGATCAGCCCGCGGCCTTACGGCCGGTCGGCTTGGACGGCAACGGACACACCCAGCGTCAGGCGCCGTACTTGCCGAACCGCTGGGCGTGGGCCATGGCCAGGAGCATCAGGTGCTTCGCCGGGAAGATTCCGAAGCCGCCGCGGAGGCAGTCGCGCTCCGAGAACGATGTCAGCCCGTCGGGCCGGCAGGTGTCGGCCGCGAGCAGGGTCGGCACCGGATGCCACGAGTGGCCCTTGAGCTTGCTGGGCGTGGAGTGGTCGCCGGTCACGATCAGCACGTCGGGCTCGAGGGCCTCGATCTTCGGGATCGCCCGGTCGAGTTCCTCGATCCGCTTCACCTTCTGCTCGAACGCGCCGTCCTCGCCGGTGGAGTCGGTGTACTTGAAGTGCAGAAAGAAGAAGTCGTAATCGTTCCAGCACTTTGCCAACTCGGCGATCTGCTCGTCGAGCGACTGGGCCTTACCCACGAGCGTCATGCCGACGAGCCGCGCGAGGCCCTTGTACATCGGGTAGACGGCGATGGCCGCTGCCTTGAGGCCGTAGAGCTGCTCGTAGGTGGGAAGCGCCGGCTTGGCGGCGAAGCCGCGAAGCACGAGCCCATTGGCCTTCGGCTCGTCCTTGAGGATCGCGCGGGCCTGCTTCACAAACTCCTTGGCGACGTCGGCCGTCTTCGCCGCCGCGGGATCGGCCGCCTGCGGATCGAGCGGGGCAACGCCCACGGCCTGCGGGTCGGTGTCGGCCACACGACCGTCGAGCCCCTTGCCGCGGAACACGACCACGAAGCGGTGTTCCTTGACCGGCTTCACGAACGTCTCCACGCCCGGGATCTTCACCGCCTGCAGTTTTTCCACGACCGCAAAACTCTCCTCGGAGGGGATGCGGCCGGCGCGACGGTCGGCGATCTTCCCGGCGGCATCGAGCGTGCAGAAGTTGCCGCGGGCGGCGACGTCGTCGGGGCCGAGTTCGAAGCCAATGCCGGTGGCCTCGAGCGCCCCGCGGCCGATCTTGAACTCGAGGGGGTCGTAGCCGAACAGGCCGAGGTGACCGGGACCGGAGCCGGGTGTGATGCCGGGTAGCACCGGCACGCTCGAGCCGCTGGTCCCGCGGGCGGCGAGCCGGTCGAGGTTGGGAGTCAAGGCCGTTTCGAGTTCGGTTTTTCCGCCCGCCTCGAGCGGCAGGCCGCCGAGGCCGTCGGCCACGAGCATCACGATCTTGGAGGCGTTCTTCTCGGCGAGTTCGCGGACGAGGTCGTGCTCTTTCACGGCGGTGTTCCTGACTCGGGGGTGGGCTGGGGACGGGCAAAAGGGCTGGAACGCTCGCGGGCCGTTCGCCCGATCCGCTAGAGTTCCGCCGCCAGAATCTACACGCTTGTCACCCCGCCCCAAACATGTCCGCCGCCGAGCCGCCCATGAGCGTCATCCGCCCCAAGCTCCCCGCGGATCCGATCGGCTATGACCCCGCGGCCGCGTTCGCGGCCGGCGCGGTCTCGCGGCAGGCCGTCGAGGGCCTCGCGGGCAGGCTCGATGCCGCCCGGTCTGAGGTGCTCGAGTCTGCCTTCGTCGACCTCCCCGACCGGCTCTTGGCGGACTACGGCACGAAGCGGCCGGAGAGCGAGCTGTATGTGATGCTGCGGACGGCGCGACGGATCCGCGACGCGGTCGACCGCGTGGTGGTGCTCGGTGGCGGCGGGGCCGTCATGGGCGTGCGGGTGGTGTTCGAAGCCTGCTGCCATCCGTTCCACAACGAACTCTCCCGCGGCGAACGCGGTGGGCGGCCGCGGCTCTCGTTCGAGGGTTTCCTGTTCGACAACGACTTCGCACAGGGGCTGCTCGACCTGGTGGCGCCGCATGGCAGGCCGCGAGGCGACGACCTGCTCGACCGGTGGGCAATGCTCGTGGTGGACGCGGGAGGCGACGCACCCGAGGCGGCGGTGACGACAAGGCTTTTTCTGGCGGCGCTCCTCGAAGCCGTCGGTGGCGATGTGCCCCGGCTCGCCGAACTGGTGGTGCCGATCACCGGCTGCACAAGCCGGCTTGCCGCCTTCGTGCAGGGGCTCGGCTGTGCCGACGCCTTTGCGATCCCCGCCAGCGTTGGTGGCCTGTTTGGCACGTTCACCGCGGTCGGCCTGCTGCCCGCGTCGATCGTGGGGATCGACGTGGTGCGATTGCTCGAAGGGGCCGCGGCGATGAACCGGCGATTCCGCGAGTCGCCAGTTTCCGACAATCCCGTGCTTCAGTACGTCGCCGTCTCCCATCTCGCCGAGTTCGAAACGGGAATCATGGGTCGCGGGCTCTCAAGCCAGAGCCAGCAACTCGAGGCGGTGGAATGCTGGCACGACCTGCTCCGCTCCGGAACCCTCGGCAGGGGAGGGCAGGGGGCGGCTTGCGGCACGCTGATCACGAATCTCGTGGTGGGCGAGTGCCGCCGCGACCGGCTCACAGTGCCACCGCTGGGGCCGTTCGCGGTCAAGCAGGACGAGCCCGACGAGCTCGTCGGGAAGACCTGGCCCGAGCTGCTCGCCGCTGCCGTTGCCGGCACCCACGAGGACGATGCACGGGCCGGGCGGCCGACGGCCGATATCCTCCTGCCGCGGATTGACGAGCACGTGATCGGGCAGTTGCTTCAGATGCTGATGCTTGCCACGGCGGTCGAAGGCCGGCTCGTTGGTTTGTGAACACGAGGACGCGCGAACCCATACACTTGCTGGCCCAAGGAGACCCCGCCATGCCCGTCACGCTCACCTGGACCGGCCACGCCACCTGGCTCATCGACACCGGCGCCGGCGTCCTGCTCGTCGATCCGTTCTTCGACGAGTGCCCCACGGCCTCGATGAAGGCCGGCGATGTCGCCTGCGACGCGATCCTCGTCACCCACGGACACTTCGACCACGTCGCCGACCTTGCCGCGATTGCGAAGCGGACCGGCGCGAAGGTGTTCTGCAACTGGGAGATCGGCCAGTGGCTCGGTGGCCAGGGCGTGGCGAACGTTCAGCCGATGAACCTCGGCGGCACCGCGCCGGTGCCCGGCGGCACTGCGAAGATGGAACTCGCCTGGCACTCGTCGAGCCTGCCCGACGGCACCTATGCCGGCAACCCATGCGGCTGGCTGCTCGACGTCGGCGGCAAGCGGATCTATGTCGCCGGCGACACGGCGCTCTTCTCCGACATGGAGCGGATGGGCCGGCCGCAGGGTGGCCGTGGCCTCGACGTGGCGATCCTCCCGATCGGCGACCTGTTCACGATGGGACCAGACGACGCCCGCGAGGCGGTCCGGCTCCTCAAGCCGAAGCTCGCGCTGCCGTGCCACTACGGCACCTGGCCGCCGATCGAGCAAGACGCCGCGGCCTGGGCCCGCGACGTGGCCGCCGACGGCGTGGCCACTGCGAAGGTGCTCGCACCGGGCGGATCGGTCACCGTGTGAGCGGTGTGAGGGTGCGCCGGATCATCCTGCCGGCGGGACGCGGACTTCGATCGCGTCACCGCTGCGGCGGACCTCGAACACCGCGACCTTCAACTTCTCGTTGTCGCACCAGGCCCCGTCGCAGGCGCGAAACCGCCAGGCGTGCCACGGGCAGGTGACGACGCCATCCACGAAAGGCCCGGAGCCGAGCGACGCTCCCATGTGTGGGCAGAGGTCGTCCATGGCGTGATACGCCTCGCCGTCGAAGAACACGGCGACGAGCCGGCCGCCGACCTCGAAGGTGCGGCCCTCGCCGGCGGGAATGTCACCGTGCCGGCTGACGGGCGTGAACGGGAGAGAGGATGCGTCGTCGGGCGTCGCTGGATCGGTCATCGAGATGGATCTCCGCCGCTATGATAGCCGCATGACGGATGACCCATCAGTTTCGCCACCGCCCCGCGTGCGGCTGCTCGTGCTCGACATCGACGGCACGCTCACCGACTCCGGCCACGAGGTGCCGGCGGTGGCCCGCGCCGCGGTGGCACGGGTCGTCGCCGCCGGCGTGCGCGTGATGATCGCCACCGGGCGGCGGTATCGCGACGCCCTGCCGATCGCGCGGGCGCTCGGTGTTGATGTGCCGCTCGTCTCGGCCTCGGGGGCGCTCGTCAAGCGGCCCTCCGACCATGCCACGCTCTCCCGCGCCGCGTTCGCACCCGGCGTGCTCGAGGGCGTCGTGAGGTTGATCGTGGAGCGGGGCTACGAGCCGATTCTCTATACCGACAGCTACGCACGAGGGTTCGACTTCCACTGCCGCAGCCTGGCCGACATTGCCGACGATCCCGGTGCCTATGGCGGTGGACTGCGGGAGTATCTCGGCCGCAACCGCGGCCTCGCCGACGTGGTGCACGACCTCCACGAGTCGCCGCCGGAGGGCGTGTTTGCCGGGTTCGTGATGGGGCCGCACGCTGCGATGAGCTCGCTCGAGGCCAACCTCGACGCCGCCTTTCCCGGCAGCCTCTCGCTCCACACCATCAAGAGCCCTCGATACCGCGATTGGATGTGCGAGATTGCGCCCGTCGGGGTCACGAAGTGGTCGGGCGTGTGCGAGGTGGCGGCCGCGTGGGGCATTCGTCCATCTGAGATCTGCGCCGTGGGCGACGACGTCAACGACCTGCCGATGATCCGGGAGGCGGGCCTGGGGATCGCGATGGGCAACGCCCGGCCGGAGGTCCAAGCCGAAGCCGACGTCGTCGTGGGCACCAACGACGCTGGCGGCCTGGCCGAGGTCGCCGATCTCGTGCTCGCCGGGCTTGCCTAGGCTGTGCTGCTTCGCGCGGCCGCAGGGGGGCTCAGGCGGTCGCGGTTGTGGCTGGGGCGGTGGGCCCCTATCGTTCGCGGCCCATGGATCTCAAACTCCACCGTCCGCAGACGACCTGCGCGACCACCGGACGCCCGTTCGCGCCGGGGGAGATGTTCTATTCGGCGCTCGTCCGCAGGCGCGGAGCGGTCGAGCGACTCGACATGGCCGCCGAGGTCTGGCAGGGGCCGCCGGAGGAGTCGATCGCCTGGTGGCGTTCGCGGTATCCCCAGGCCGGTGCCGCGGGGCCGACGCTGGCGCCGCCCGACGTGCTGCTCGACGCGCTCGAGAGCCTCGAGGCAGGGGGCGACGACCCGCTGCGATACATGCTCGCGCTGCAACTCGTCCGCCGGCGGGTGCTGCGGATCGTCGACGACCCGGCTGCTGAGTCCGACGAGGGCACGCTCACGTTCACCTGCCGCAAGCGGGATCGCGAGTACCGGGTGCGTCTGGTCGATGCCGCGGAGGCCGCGGCCGACGGCGTCGAGGCCCGGCTTGCCGCGCTGCTCTGGTCTGGAGACGCCGCATGACGTCCCCGCATGCCAACCCCAACCACCGGCGGCCTGCCACGTCGCTTCGGCTCGCCACGCTGGCGATCATCGTCGCCTCGGTCGCGGCGAGCGGCGCCTCCTGCCCGCAGGTGCTTCGCGGCTACCAGATCGGCACGATGCCCCTGCCGCGGACGCTCCCCGCCCATCCGACGCTCGAACAGATCATCGCGGCGGTTCACGACAACACGCAGCGGGTGCGGAGCTGCATGGCCACGCAGGCGGTGCTGGCGGTTCCCGGCGTGCCCCGGCTCTCCGCGCGGATCGCCTGTGAGCCCCCGCGGCGATTTCGCCTCCAGGCTCAGACTGCGATCACCGGCCCCGAACTCGACATCGGCAGCAACGACGATCTCTTCTGGCTCTGGCTGCGACAGCACAAGCCGCCGGTCGTGGCCTTCTGCCGCCACGACCAATACGCCCAGTCGGCGGCCCGTCGGCTCCTGCCGATCCGCGCCGACTGGATGCCGGAGATCCTCGGCCTCGTGATGTTTCGCACGGAGGACAGGCACCAGGGTCCGTTTCCGCTGCCCGACGGCCGGATTGAGATTCGCAGCACGATCAATGCTCCCGAGGGCGAACTCCTGAAGTCGACGATCCTCGACGGCACCACTGGGCTCGTGGCGGAGCAGCACCTCTTCACCGCGGCCGGGGAACGCCTCGCGAGCGTGCGAACGAGCCGGCATCGCGTCGATGCGCCGTCGGGCGCGGCGCTGCCGCACCTCGTCGAAGTTTCGTGGCCGGCCTCCGGCGTCGACTTCACGATCGAACTGACTTCGATCACCACGAACACCGCCAGCGGCGACCCGGGCCAGCTCTGGCAGATGCCCGCCTATCCGGGCTTCGAGCCGGTGGACCTCGCCGATCCGTCGGTGGTGATCGGTCCGCCGCCGCAGGCCGCCTCACGCTGATCCCGTGTTGTGAAAGCCGACCGGCCGTAAGGCCGCGGGCTGCCGGTGGTGCGCCGCTCGGGGCTGCCCATGCCCGTCGCCGGACGTTCGCTGCGGGCATCCTGCCCTGCGCTCACTCGATGCTGCCCTCGCTTCGCCGGGCACCGATCCGCCGCAGGCGGATTGGTCGTGGCTTCGCTCGGCCAGCAACGCCGGCTCCCGGGCACGGGCAGCCCCTCGCTCCTCCGGTAGCACAGGTTTTCAACCTGTGCCGCAGCCGACGCCCCCCGGCGTGGCGCTGTGAGACATGGCCGCACACGGTTCATGGAGAACCTGCCTCAGCCCGCTCGAGGCTGGTGCTCGAGCCGCTTCATCTTCTCGCGGGCCCGCGAGAGGGCTGGGCCGATCGAGTTGAGCGGCATGCCGGTGAGGTGGCTGATCTCGCCGTAGCTGCGGTGCTCGAGGTGGTGGAGCCGGACGAGCCGGGCCTCGTCGGTATCGAGTCTGCGGAGCAGCGTCTCCACCTGTTCGCGATCCGCGGCCTGCGCGGTCTCGTCGGTGGCCATCACGTCGGCCCGCCGAAGCCGCGGGTGCGGCACCCGCGGCGCGGCATCACGCGCCATGTCGCTGAGTCGTCGAGCGACGACCCGTCGCGCGATCACGGCCAGGTAGGTGGCGAGGCTCGAGCGTCCGGCAAACGATCGCAGGGCGGCGGCGTCGTCTCGCAGGCATTCGACAAGGACGTCGGCGACGAGGTCATCGCGGTCGGCTGCCGCGAGCGTCAGCCCACGCTGCCGGGCGGATCTCCAGGCGATGAAGGCGAACAGTCCCGCAAAGCGGCCGACAAACTCGTCCCACGCGCCCGACGTGCCGGCGAGGCAGGCGTCGAGGAGGCCGCGATCCTCCCCCGGGAGGGCCGAACGGGGCTCTGGCGGGCTCGTCACGGAGGCACCTGCGGTGGCGGCCAAGGGGGCGGGTCAGGGTCGCCCCGACACCCCGTCGCCGGGTTCATGTTTTCCGCCCGGAAGGCCGATGGTGTTGTCATCATAGGGACGGCCGCTGGAAGCCACCAACGCCACCCGGATCCTCGCATCCTGGCCCCGGGGAATCGCGGGCCGGCCAGTTCGTTGACAGGTATGTGAGATCCCCCTAGGATGCCGCGCAGATGGCCGTATCGGTGCCGGATTTCGCCGGCAGCGGCTAGGAACAGCCGAGCGCCACACACGCGCCACCGTCACAGGAGTTGATCATGACCCACGTCGTCGCCGAGCCATGTTTCGCCTGCAAGTACACCGACTGCGTGGTGGTCTGCCCCGTCGAGTGTTTCTACGAAGGGGACAAGATGGTCTACATCCACCCCGACGAGTGCATCGACTGCGAGGCGTGCGTGCCAGAGTGTCCGGTGGAAGCGATTTTCCACGAGGACAATCTCCCGGCCGAATGGAAAGACTTCACGGCACTCAACGCCGAGATGTCGCCGCAGTTGCCGGTGATCACCGAGAAGAAGGATCCGCTCTGCTGAGACGGATCCGGTGACACTCGTGTTGCATACGGATTAGCGGAGGTCGACCAGCCAGTAGGCGTTGTCGACGAAGCTCTTCCAACTGGCGTACTTCGGGTTGCCAAGTTTGATGGAGAGCAACGGGCTACGCTTGGGCTTCACCGGCTGACGGATGA
>Ga0114963_10001791_pt1 | contig 14680 bp, 13 predicted proteins | sample C_131016_EF_Meta_FD_87019 | JGI IMG/M metagenome (GOLD analysis project Ga0114963, IMG submission 87019) | Freshwater microbial communities from Lake Croche, Canada to study carbon cycling - C_131016_EF_MetaG | ecosystem: Environmental > Aquatic > Freshwater > Lake | place: Lake Croche, Canada...
AAAAATGTTTATTTTTTATATTATGCAAATAATGAAAAATTTACGAGACTTGTGGAGTATAAAAAATTTACAAAACATAAATCCAAAACTACTTTAATAGGAATGGAAATTCCTTCTTTAAACGGAAAACACTACCCACTTCCATTTAAATCTGAAATAAAGAAATCACATAAATATATAAAAGCACTCCCAGAAAATTTTTTTAGTATTGGTAGAGCAGGAACTTATAGATATGAAGTAGACATTGATGATTGCCTTGAGCAGGCTTTGGAAATAAAGAAAATTGTGCAAAAAAATAATTTTTTTGACTCATTTCCATTAAACAAGTGGTGGAAAGTATAAATGATTTTAAAAACATTAAAATCTTTAGAGGATTTAAGAAAGGATAATAAAAAAAAAATTATTGGTCTTTGCCATGGAGTTTTTGATATTATACACAACGGTCATGTAGATCATTTTAATGCCTCTAGAAAAAAATGTGATATTCTAATTGTATCTATTACTGGGGATAAATTTGTAAAAAAAGGTCCTTATCAGCCTTATAACTCTTCAATTAAAAGAGCAAAAGTTTTGGAGGCGTTAAAATTCGTTGACCATGTATATATTAACGAAGATTTTACACCAATTAAATTAATACATTTTTTAAAACCGAATTTGTATTTTAAAGGTTTTGATTATCTAAAGTTAGACTTAACAGGAAATTTGCAAAAAGAAATCAAAGCTGTAAAAAAAAATTATGGCAAAACTATTATTACAAAAACTAAAATTATGAGTTCTACAAAAATTTTAAACAATGCATTATTTGATTGGAACGAAGAGCAAAAAAAGTATTTAAAAAAAATAAGTTCTCTAAGACCATTTGACTACATTTTAGATAAATTAGATAAAATAGAAAAATTAAATATAAATATAATAGGAGAACCTATAATAGATAAGTATGTTCATTCTAGAATAATAGGGTTGACCTCAAAAGATCCAGCATTATCTGGGCTAGAGACTAGTAACTCTAGAATCCCAGGAGGGGTCATTTCTGTAGCAACTATAGCCTCTGAATTTGTTAGTAAAGTTGCTTTATTTACTTATGGAAACAGTAATATTTTAAAAAATTTTTTAAATAAAAATATTAGATTATTTAATCTAGATTCATCTCAGGATATACAATTAAAGACGAGATATATTAATGATCATCGTTTTCAAAAAATTTTTCAATTAACAAATTTTGAAAAAAATTTATTTTCGAAAAGAAAGAAAAATAAAATTATTAAAATTTTAAAAAAAAATTTATCGGATAATCTTATTATCTGTGATTTTGGAAATGGCTTATTTAAAGATGATATAATTAAATTTATAGATTTTTCTAAAGTAAAAAAATTTATTAATGTTCAGTCAAATTCATTAAATTACGGTTATAATTTATTTACAAAGTATAAAATGAACAATTCCATTAAATATATTTCTTTAGACAAGAAAGAGTGGGAACTTGGTTTTAAAAAAAATGAATTAACTGATTTAGATATGAAAAAATATTTAAATAATCAAACAGCTGCTAGCGTTACTCTAGGAAAAAATGGAAGTTTGTATTATTCAATGAATAAAAAATTTTATTCCCCAGTATTTATTGATAAGGTTATTGACACAACAGGATGTGGTGATGCGTATTTTATAATTACTAGCTTATTAAAAATTGTTGAAACAGATTCATCATTAATTCCTTTTTTAGGAAACGTGTATGCTGGCATGCATTCATTAAATTTGGGTAACTCAAATATAACAAAAAAAATAGAATATATTAAAAATATTAAAAGCTTATTAAATTTTTAAAAATTTTTATTTTTTATGTATTTATTAAAATAATAAATAAGATTCTTCTTGCTATCGTCCAAGTCTAGCAATTTAATATTTTTTTTGTATATCTTGGATCTGCCATCAATTATTCCTGATATTTCACTATATTTCGGATAAAAAGAGGGTCCAGATTTAAATGCAATTGAGTTAATATTATTAATAGCACAGATATTTTGAGGTCCATTACTGCTAAATAAGTTTAAACGTGAAATTTTATACAAAGCAGATCTAAGCATAATATTATGATTAGCCTCTGGAAATATTTCATATTTTTTGAGGCTGTCATTTTGATATATTTTTTCGTTATCCCTTATTATTATTGGAAGATAATTTTTTTTTTGTAAATATCTTACGAAATATAAAGTATTTTTTAAATTATTATTCCGACCCTTGTTATATGAAGACTCCCTTAATGTTATTGTAATAATTGTTTTTTTTGGATTAATTTTTTTTTTAATTAATTCTTCATATAGTTGAAATATTTTAAATTTAGCAATATTTACTTTTTTGTAATTTAACTCTAAATTTCTCCATCTTATCTTTGATGCATAATCTTGTTTGCTTAAATTTATTTTATAATTCTCGGGAAAAAAAAATTTATAATTTTTTTTAAATTTGTAAAAATCATTTCTATTATTTAAAAAAAAGAAGTTATTAATATGCTTTTTGAGCATAAAAATCATTCCAAAAACAATATTATATAATCTTATATTAGCAAAATCTTCTTTATGATTTTTTTCCCTATTAAATTGTTCAGTTTTAAACCCATTATGAGTTCCTGAAATAATAAGTATATCTAGCTCTTTTATTTTTAATTTTTCTTTAATAAAAAATGCGTTTTGAAAAAATTCAATAAAAGCATAGCTAGCAGAAGCTTTTTCTAAATCATATATAGCAAGAATATTATCTTTTTTATAATTTGTAAAAAAGTTTAAAAAATTTAACATTTAAATTTTGAAATGAGATTTGAAAACTTAGATATTAAATTATTTTCTTTGTTGAGAATAAATAATTTTTTTTCAATTTTGTAAGTTTCTATAATAATATTTGTTAAACATCGGATGTTATTTGTCACTTTTCTAGGAGTTATAGAGTGAATTGAATTAATAGTGTTTAAAAAAAAAACTGCATGGTTTTTCTGATATTTAAAAACTTTATATTCACTTAAAGAAGTTACATTTTTAACCTCTGCCTTTCCTTCAAAATAAATTTTTTTTTTATGATTTTCATGAATAACCAAGTCTCCCCCTAGATTTATGTCGTCATCTTTTTTTAAATAAAATAGTCCGCCAATTAGCTCGACTGGATTGTCCACATGAGGTCCCCTCACAGCTTTTTCTGCGGTGCAAGGTGTATTTATTCCTGGCTGACAATCTATTACAAAGTTATAATCTTTTGAATTTTTAAGATCTCTAATACCTAAAAATTTATTATTATCTAGTTTATTAAATAGCTTTACTGTATTTGGATAAATTTTAATTATATCTTTATAGAATATATCGATAATCTTATCAAAAAATTCTATTGATGTATGATATTTAACAAAGTCAAACCATATACTGTTTTTAAAAATATTTGATTCAAAAAATTCTTTTGCGCAAATTTGTATTCTTATATTATTTTCTTTGAACTCTTCCTTTTTTTTAAAATAATCTATAAATAAATTGTAGTCTTTATCGAATAGCTCGTAGGTCTTTTCATTATACGCATTAATTATTTCAAAATGAGGGAAGGGGTAAAACTGGTAATCTGATTTTTTGAAATTTTGTAAAATATCAAGCTTGTTCATCTTTTAGTAGATATTATTAAATCAATGATTGATAGAAGAATAATTTGGTGCATATTTTCAACATAATTATATATTTTTGAATTTATCCAAAAGTTAACACAACCCAATTTTGAAACTTTATTATTTTTAGCAAAGCCTGTTAAAGTAATAATTTTTTTTATTCCTGCTTTTTTCGCTACTATACATGCATTTATTATATTTTTTGAATTTCCACTTGATGATATTGCGATAACAACATCATTTTTTTTTGCATAATAATTGATTGATTTACTAATCCAGTTTTCATATCCAAAATCATTCGCAAAACATGTTATTAAATTAACTTCATTAAAAGTAACACTTCTTATTCTTGCATTTTTTGTAATATCAACACTAAAATGATTAGCAATCGATGAACTACCGCCATTTCCAAATATAATAACTTTATTATCTTTTTTTTGACAGTCTAATAAAATATCTTTTACTAACAAAATTTTATTTAGAGTCTGCTTATCAAGTTCTAAAAATTTTTGGAATTTCTTAAAATAATTTATAATAAATTTAGATTCTCTAGATAATTTTTTAAACATAAATAGTTATTATTATTTTAATACAGCTAAAATTTCAGATCTGAAACCTAATTTTTCAGTTCCAGTATAATATACTTTATAACTTGATTTTAAAAGAATGATTAAGTTGATAAATCTTTTGAAAAAATCTATTTGTTTTAATATAGAGTAAGGTCTTTCAATCTCAAAAGTAATTTGTTTTGGAAGACACGTATTTTTTATGCAATCTTCAATCACTTTGTCTGCAACACCTTCGATATCAAGTTTCAAAATATCAATTATTTTAATATTATATATTTTTAATAATTTTTTAAGATTTATAGATTTTAATAAAATATATTTACTTGTGTTGTATAGATTATCTATTGATACATTAACGTTTGTATTGTCTTCCTCAAAAGGAACGAAAGCCTCAATTTTTTTATTATGAATATATAAAGCCTTATTTTCAAAATATATTTTTTTTGATTTGATCTTTTTTATTGTTTTTTTTCCTATTGGTGTAGGATCTATTGCAATAAGTTTTTTTATATTAAATTTTTTAATCATTGTAGCTTCAAACGAAGCATCAGTTCCTATTCCTGCTGAAATAACCGTTAATGATTTTTTATTAATTTTTTTTAAAAAATAGTTTGAGATATTGCAAAAATTTTTACTCGGAATTTTATCTAGAAATAATCGTTCAATAGAAACATGAAAAATTCTCGATGGAAAAATAAAAAATAGGGTTATACGAAATTTTTTTTCAATTTTTTTGACTAATTTATAAATATTATAAATTAAAATATTAATATAATTAAACAATGTTAAATTTTATTTTATTATTAATTAGAAAATTTTTTGTAACGATATATAACTATTTAAATGAAAATTCCGTTAAGTCAAAACTTACTAAATTAAAAAGATATTAATGAGGATATAAAATTTTCTAATTAATAATAAAAATTTGTAAAACTTAAAACATTTAAGATTGTATCTTATAGCATAAATAAATTACAAATAAAATTCAATAAATTATCTTTAAAATGAATTATCTATATAGAATTTTTCGAGTATTGAATTTTAAAGAAAAGAAGTATCTTTTTTATAGTTTTCTAACAATTTTAATAACATCCACTTTAGAAACAATAGGATTAGGACTGTTATACCCAATTTTAAACTCAATATTAGATCCTGAGTCTTTAAATAAATTAAGTTTTTTAATTTTTATTAAAAAATATTTTAATTTTAATTTTGAATCAATTTATATTTTGCTTATTTTTTTATCATTATTTTTAATTTTAAAAAATATAATTATTATCTTTTTTAATTGGTATAATTTAACTTTTAGTGGATATCTAAAATCAAGATTTATTTCAGATCTTTTAAGAATTTATTTAAATAAAAATTATAGTTTTTTTATAGAAAATTCAAACGCTCGAATAATGCGAGATATTCAAAATGCTGAAAAATTTCAATCTTTAATCTTAAACCTAATTAATATTTTCTCAGATATTTTATTAATAATTTTTTTATTTTGTTTAATTTTTTATATAAAGGCAATTATTATAATTCCAATTCTTTTTTTAATTTTTTTATCTGTAATTTTGAGTTTTATTTTTAAGAAATATTTAATTGTTAAAGGAAAAACCAAATATAATTTAGCACTAGAAGTAAATAAATGGCTATTGGAATCTTTAAATGCAATTAAAGAAATTAAAATCTTAAATAAGGAGTCTTTTTTCTATAAAAATTTTAAAAAACTTTTTTATAAAGTTAATTATATAGAAAGAACTAGTTCGGTAATGCAAATTATGCCGAAATATTTAATTGAAATTTTTATTATTTTTAGTTTTTTATTAATTTTTATTTATACTAAATTGCAGCTAACCACTCCCCAGGAATTTATTGTTACTTTAGGTTTTGTTTTACTAGTTATTTTAAGAATAACACCTCCAATCGTAAGAATAATGCCAGCTCTTCAAGTTGTTTCATTTTTTAAAAATGAAGTAAGCGATTTTTTAAGTGACTATGAAGACCTAAGTAATAATTACCAAAATATTAATAAGTATTCAAAGAGCAATTTAAATTATTCACAAAACGTTAATAATAAAAATCTTATTTTTTTTGAGAATGTTACTTTTAAATATCATAACAACGATTCATTAATTTTTAATAAATTAAATTTTGCAGCGGATACAAATAAAATTATCGGTATTACCGGACCAAGCGGTATTGGAAAGTCAACATTTTTAGATCTTTTTTTAGGGTTGCTATTTCCATATGAGGGAAATGTATATTCCAACGGAAAAAATATTCATGAAGACATTATCACGTGGAGGGATCGCATAGGATATGTTTGTCAAAATCCTTATATATTGAATGATAACATTATTAACAATGTAGCGTTTGGTACAAAAGAAAGTGAGATTAATATGAAGGCAGTAGAAGATGCTTTAACAAAGTCATTATTAATTAATAACAATGATAAAAATTTGCTTACAAAATATGCCACAGATGATCTTGGCGAAAATTCAAGAAAATTATCTGGAGGACAAAAACAAAGATTAGCAATAGCAAGAGTTTTTTATAGAAATCCACAAATCGTTATTTTAGATGAAGCAACAAATGCTTTGGATGAAAAGAATGAAAATGAATTATACAAAATTCTAAAGGATAATAGAAAAGATAAATTAATAATTATAGTTTCTCATAAAATCAGTAATTTTAAATTATGTGATGATTTATATGTTATAGATAATTTTAATCTTAAAAAAATATAAATATTTTTATTTAAAATATGACTCAAATATTTAATTTTAAAAAATTATTAAAATTAATAATTCCACCAATATTTATAAATCTTTTTTTTTATAAGTCGTTTGTTTTCAAGAATAAATTTAAAACCTATGCAGATGCTTTAAATTCCTGCAATGAAAGTAAAAATGTTTATTTTGATAAAAATTCAATTCATGCATTAAAGAATTATAAAGATATTTTAACAATAGATAGATTTTTGATAGCACCGATTTTAGTTTCTATTTTAGATAAGAAAAATAAAATTAATGTATTGGATATTGGTGGCGGTAATGATCCAATTTATACTCATATTAAAAGTTCAACGGGCATTAATGTTAATTGTTACGTTTTGGAAACTATGAAATTTATTAATTTTTTTAAGAGTAAAATTCCAAAACAATTTAAAAATTTAAAGTATATCAATAATATTGATCAAATTAATGTAAAATATTTAGATATTATTTCCTTTAATTCCTCCATACAATATTTTGATAATTATAAACAATTATTAATGAAGTTAATTAATTTTAATCCTAAATATATAATTATAACACGTACTTTTTTTCATAATCAAATAAAAGATTATTATGTAATAGAAACGGGGATTAAAGGATCAAATCATCCATATATTTTTTTTTCTTTCCCATCTTTAATTAAATTTTTTTTAAGGAAAAATTTTAGATTAATTTTTGACAATAAATACAATATTGGTAGATATAAACACGACTCTATTAATTCAAATAATTTTTATCATAAAGATATGATTTTTAAAAATATGAACTAATCGGACTGTAAAAAAATTTTTTAATAATTTTAAAATCGATATATTTTTTATGTATAATTGAGTTAATCTTTTTGCTAACCTCGTTGATAAATATAAATTAATTTTATCTAGGATTAAATTAAAATGTTTGTGCCTGTAAATGAACCTTTGTTATCTGGAAATGAGAAGAAATATTTATTAAATTGTTTAAAAAAAAATCAAATTTCTTCGACCGGTTCATATGTAGAACTATTTGAAAAAAAATTTGCATTAAAAGTAAAAAGAAAATATGCAATCGCAGTAAGCAATGGAACTGCTGCTTTACAAATAACTTTTGATGCCCTGGGTATAAAAAAAAATAAAGAAGTGATTTTGCCTTCTTTTACAATAATATCTTGTTTGTTGCCTATATTGAGAATTGGAGCTAAGCCGATCTTTGTTGATTGCGATCCGAAAACTTGGAATTTTGATGTTACTAAGTTACGCAAACTGATAACAAAAAAAACAACAGCTATTGTTGCACCTCATATTTATGGGATGCCTATTGACATGGAACCTCTCATCAAGATTGCAAAAGAATTTAAATTAAAAGTAATTGAAGATTCTGCGGAAGTTTTGGGATTAAATTATAAAGAAAAGCCCTGTGGTAGTTTTGGAGATGTATCCACTTTTAGATTTTATGCCAACAAGCATATTACAACCGGAGAAGGAGGAATGATTGTTACTAATAGTAAAAAAATTGCAGATTCTTGCAGAAGTTTAAGAAATATCTGCTTTAGTACTAGACGAAGATTTTTGCATTACAAATTAGGATGGAATCATAGACTAACAAATATTCAAGCAGCTATAGGCCTCGCCCAATTAGAAAAATTAGATTTAGCAGTTAAAAAAAAAAGAATGGTAGGTGATTTGTATCAAAAAGAATTAAAAAAATTTAATTTTTTGCATCTACCATTAGATAAAAATGATTATGCAAAAAATATTTATTGGGTATATGGGATTGTTTTAAAAAAAAATATAAATTTATCTGCAATTAAATTAATGAGTTTGTTAAAAAAAAAAGGAATTGAAACAAGAAATTTTTTCTGGCCACTACATTTGCAGCCCTTACTAAAGAAAGAAGGTTGCTATAGGAAAGTCAAGCTTCCAATTTCAGAATATATCTCGCAACGTGGAATTTATTTACCTTCAGGTTTGTCATTAACAGTTAAAAAGCAGATGTATGTTATAAAAAATTTAATAAAAATATTAAAAAAATATCAATATAGCCAAAAGATTTAGATGTTTAGTAATATATTCTTTAAATAATCGTAGTATTAAAATTGTTTAATAATATAAAAAATATTTTTAATTTTGAGTCAACAAATGTTTATTATTTTAGAAAATTTAATAAAAATTATAAAGAATCGGATGGTAAAAATTTTTTTATAAATAAATTTGGAAATAAAAATAAAAATAAAATTTTTTATGTAATTAAAAGAAGTCCTGGCGCTGGCATTTTTTCTAATCTTTTTTACGTATTACAACATTTATTTTTAATTAGAAATAAAAGATTTATTCCAATTGTGGACATGAATAATTTTATTACACTCTATAATGAAAAAAAATTATGTAATAAAACTCATAATGCATGGGTGTATTATTTTGAGCAACTTAGCAATTATAGTTTGCAAGATGTTTATAAAAGTAAAAAAGTAATTATTACTAGCAATAAATCATTTTTATTTACAAACAATATTAATTCTTTAAGAAAAATATGGAAAACAAAAATAAAATTTAATAAATTAATTAATAAAAAAATAAATTTAATAAATAATAATATTTACAAAGATTCTCTGGGCGTTCATTTTACTACTCACACACAGAAGTTCGCAATAAAGCATCCTGTTCCACCCACAATATATCAAATGAAAAATCTTATATTAAGATTTAGAAAGAAATTTAACATCAAAAAAGTTTTTTTAAGTACGTTTATAAAGAAAGTTGAATTGGAACTTACTTCTAAATTTAAGAATAATATTTTTTTTAATAATTTTTACAGATCGGACTCTATAAATGTTTTTAATGATAGAAAAAGAAAAAACCATAGATTTTTATGCGGTATTGAAACACTAGTAGACGTTTTTTGTTTAACTTCATGTAAGATTATTTTAGCATCGGAGTCAAATGTCATTGATTTTATTAAATTGATTAATCCCAAAAAGAAAATTTACCTAATTAACAATGGAAGAAATTCTAAAAGTTATTTTATATCAAGATTTTCATGGTATTATAAATTTATAATCATTAATTTTTTCTCTTTTTTTAATAAAAATTCACTAAAAAATTATTAATTTAATGAAAATAGGAATTTTACTTGAAACCCCGTCTTCTAATGGAGGATCTTTCTCTAATTCTATTAATATTATTTTAGATTTGTTAAAAAATATAAATAATGTTCATAGTATTATTGTTTACACTCATCTTACAGAAAATTATAAAATATTAAATAAACTCAATATTCCATGCAAATTATTTAAATATAATTTGTGGGATAAAATTTTAAGAACATTATCTAAATTTAGAATTATTAGATTTTTTTTTTTATATTTTAAATTAAAACTATCTGTTGAAATATTTTTTATAAAAGAAAAAACAGATTTAATTTATTTTCCTACTCTTTCTAATACATTGTATTTTTTAAAAAAGGTTAGATTTATTGCTACTATTTTGGATTTAGTACATTTAAATTATTCTTCATTTCCTGAAATTTCCTATAAAGAATATGAATTAAGAGAAGACTTGCATTTTTGTGTTGCTAGAAATTCTTTTTTAATTATTACAAGCTGTCAAACTCTAAAAGATCAAATTTCTGAAAGATATAAAATTTCAAGTGACAAAATAATAATTATTCCATATTTGCCTTGTAAATTATTTAGAAAAAGCAATCTCAATAATAATTTTTATAAAAAAAAGTATGAAAAATTTAACAAATATATATTTTATCCCGCGCAAATATGGTCTCATAAAAATCATATAACTATTTTAAAAGCTAATAAAATCCTCAAAAAAAATAAAATAAATGTTCAATTTATCTTCTCTGGAAAAGATAGGGGATATAAAATAAATTTAGAAAAATATATTATTAAAAATAGATTATATAACGTCTTTTTTGCTGGATTTGTATCGCCAGAGGAAATGGATTTTTTATACAGAAATTCTAGCGCGGTTATTTTTACTAGTCTAGTCGGCCCAGACGCGATACCGCCACTTGAAGCTTGGAAATATAAAAAACCATTAATTTATAATAATAAGAATTTGGATTATGTTTCAAAAAATAATGCTATTGTAATCGATATTCAAAATCCAAAATTAGTTGCCAAAATGGTTACTAAAGTTTTGAACAACAATTATAATAATAAATTAATTATTAACGGCACTAAAACACTTAAATTAATAAACAAACAAGTAAAAAGTGGTTATAAATCTTTAGAAAATAAAATAAATAAAAATTTTTTACATATTATTAACCGTGAAGATTCCGAAAACTAAAAAAATTATACGTTGCAGATTGTGTGGTAATAGAAAATTAGATTTTCTCTTTGATTATGGAAATTTATTTGTTAGTAATTTTGTAAAAAAAACCGAAATATATAAAGGCATTAAATCTCCATTACGATTAGTTAATTGTCAAAAATGTCATTTACTTCAGCTAAGCCATAGCGCACCACAAGAAATAATGTATAAAAAATATTATTGGTACAGATCTGGCATTACAGACACCATGAAGTTAGCATTAAAAGATATTTATAATTCGGTATTAAAACTCAAAATTTTAAAAAAAAATGATGTTATTCTTGACATAGGTGCGAATGATGGAACCTTATTAAATTATTTCAAAAAAAATTACAGAACTGTAGCTTGCGAGCCAGCAAAGAATTTACAAAATTATTTAAAAAAAAATTGTGACTATGTCATGAATGATTTTTGGTCAGCCTCGAAATTAAAAAATATACTAATAAAAAATAATTTACCTAGGCCTAAATTAATTACAGCTATTGGTATGTTTTATGATCTTGAGAATCCATCAAAATTTATTTCTGATGCTTATAAGGCATTAGATGATAACGGTGTTTTTGTTGCACAACTAATGTGTTTAAAGTCAATGATTGATAAGAATGATTTAGGAAATATATGCCATGAACATCTTGAGTTTTATACTTATAAATCGTTAAAATATTTATTTGAAAAAAATGGATTTTACATTTTTAAGATTGAAGAAAATAATGTTAACGGAGGAAGTTTTAGAATTTTTTGTTTAAAAGGTAAAAAAAAATCTATTACTTTTCAAGAAAATACAGCACTGAAATATATTAAAAAATTTATTTGCAAAGTTGAAAGAAATAAAAAATTGTTTTTAGATTTTTTACATCGAGAATTAAACAACAACAAAACATTTCACGTTTATGGAGCATCAACTAAAGGTAATACAGTTTTGCAGTATTTTAAATTAGATAGCTCAAAGATTAGTCATGCTTCTGATAGAAGCCCAGAAAAATGGGGAAAATATACTATCGGAAGTGGAATTAAAATAATTTCGGAAAAAGATTCAAGAAAGATGAATCCAAATTATTATGTTGTATTTCCATATGGTTTCTTAGACGAGTTTAAGAAAAGAGAAAAAAATTGGTTAAAAAAAGGTGGAAAATTTGTAGTTCTTTATCCAAAATTTAATATAGTTTCTTAAAGATTTGCATTATTTTATATGAAAAAAGCATTAGTATTAGGTTGTACCGGACAAGATGGTTCATATTGCGTGGATTTTTTATTAAAAAAAAAATATCAGGTGCATGGCTTAATAAGAAAATCTGCCACAAATAATAAAATTAATATTCAACATTTAATTGATAGTCCTGTTTTTAATAAAAATTTCTTCTTACATAAGGGGGATTTGTTAGATTTTATTTCATTGGAAACAGCTATCAATCTGTCCATGCCTGACGAAATATATAATTTTGCAGATCAAGATAATGTAGTATGGAGCCATGATATACCAATTTATTCTAACAATGTAACTGCTGGTTCAGTAATTCAGATTCTAGAAATTTTAAGAAAAAGTAAAAAAAAAATAAAATTTTTTCAACCTGTTTCTTCCAATATATTTGGATTAAATAATGCAGCTAATTTAAATGAAAATACAATTTTAAACCCAGCTAGTTTATATGCTTTAGCAAAATGTTCGGCATTTTTATCAGTAAAAATGTATTCAAAAATCCATAAAATTTTTGGCTGCGGAGCAATTTACTTTAATCATGAATCGCCAAGAAGAGGAGAGGATTATGTTACACAAAAAATTGTCAAATCTGCATGTGATATTTATTCGGGGAAAAAAAAATTCTTAGAGTTAGGTGATATTTCAATTAAAATTGATTGGGGTTATGCTCCTGATTATGTTGAAGCTGCATGGAAAATTATGCAGTTACCTTCACCAGATTTTTATATAATAGGTACTGGCAAAGCTCATACTGTTGAATATTTTGCTAGAAAAACATTTGCTTACTTGGGTTTAAATTTAAATAAACATTTAATAATTAACAAAAAATTAATAAGACCGAATAAAACAAAAAATTTAATAGCAAATACAACAAAAGCTTTTAAAGATTTTGGTTTTAAAAATAAAACTAGTTTAGATGAAATAATAAAAAAAATGGTAGATGCTGAGTTAAGTAAAAATTAATAATTTTATGATAGAAAATATTAAATACAAAAAAAAACTTTTGGCAATGATTGTTAGAAAAAGTTTTAAAAAAAAGAAAGGGGTTACTTTTTTTACACCTGATAATTTAAATTTGCAATGTGGTTATATGAATCATAAAAAAAATTATTTAATTAAACCACATCAACATTTACTTAGAAAAAATAAAATTTTTTATACATCAGAAGTTTTGTATATTATTAAAGGTAAGTTACGTGTTGATTTTTATCAAAATAAAAAAAATTACCTTTTTAGTAGAATCATTAATAAAAATGAAATTCTTATATTAATTTCAGGAAGTCATGGTTTTAAAACTTTATCAAATTTAGAAATGCTGGAAATAAAACAAGGGCCTTTTAATGAAAAATCTGATAAAATAAAGTTTAATTCTGTAGCAGAAAAAAATATCAATTTTAGGAAGCTATATTCTAAATTTTAAAATCACGATTTTTTTATGAAAGTATTTATTCAAAGTAATAAATATCAATTATTAGCTGCAAAAGTTGCACAATTTTCTTTTCTAAAGAATGGAGCTAAAGATGTGGAAATCGTTGAATTTGAAAATAATAATCTTTTAAAAAGTTTTATTGGACGTGATTATTTGAGAAATCGAAAAATAAATAAATATGTTAACGATTTGCAGTCTTTTACTTTTTTAAGATTTTTAGTGCCAGAGTTAATGAATTTTAAAGGTTATTGTTTAGTAGTGGATCCAGATGTTTTTGCTTTAAAAAGTCTTAAAGTTTTAGAAACAGAAATAGATGACAAACATGACATATTCTGTACATTTTATAACGATGCACCAAGGTCTGAAGTTATGGTTGTTAATTGTAATAGAGTTAATTGGAATTTTTCAGATATATTAGAAAAAGTTTTTAGTAAAAATTTGGATTATAAAGATTTGATGAGTTTGCAGTTTCCAAGGAGGCTTAAAATAAAAAGAATTGATATTAAATATAACGAGCATGACCGCTATGATGACACAACGGTTTTTTTGCACACAACTAATAGAATTACACAACCATGGAAATATAACCTTCCAATTGATTTTCAGAGATATATGTCAAAAAAAGATATATTAAAAAATTTATTCAAAAAATTAATTGGTTTAAATTATAATCAAGAAATTTTATCAAATAGATATCTTAAGCATAAGGATCCTAAAGTTATATCTTTAATCAAAAATTTTTTTTTAGAAGCTTTAAATAAGAATTTTATTACAG
>Ga0114963_10001793_pt1 | contig 14668 bp, 11 predicted proteins | sample C_131016_EF_Meta_FD_87019 | JGI IMG/M metagenome (GOLD analysis project Ga0114963, IMG submission 87019) | Freshwater microbial communities from Lake Croche, Canada to study carbon cycling - C_131016_EF_MetaG | ecosystem: Environmental > Aquatic > Freshwater > Lake | place: Lake Croche, Canada...
GCCGATGCCATGGGCGGGCGCGTCATTCGGGCTGAAGACCTGGTGATTGATCTTGAGCGCCGCAAGGTGACCCGTGGTGGGGTGCGGATCACTCTCACCCCGACGGAGTTCGAAATTCTGCGCATCCTTGCCGAGAAGCCGGGGCGCGTGTTTGGTCGTCGCGATCTTCTAGAGCGTGTCCGTGATTACGACGCCGCAATCGCTGGCGACGAGAAGACGATTAACGTGCACGTGAGTCACCTGCGCGACAAGGTGGAGCCGAATCCAGACAAGCCACGCTTTGTGTTGACCGTTCGAGGCGTGGGGTACAGCTTCTCTGACCGCAGCGACCGTGGTGAACGGAGCGGCGCCTGAGCCCGCTCACTGACTCCCTCTACGGCGTACCGCCTCGGGGGCTACGCGCACGACTCACAATCGCCTTCCTTGGCATTGTCGCGATATCGCTCGCCCTCTCTGGCTACCTTGTTGTTGATCGCGTCTCCCAAGAGTTTGAGACGCAAGAGCGCGCTGCGCAGGCGGCCCGAACCTCGGCGGTATCGAGCGCCGTTCGCAGCCTTGCGCAAAGTGTTGCGGGCAGCAGGGGCATTCTTGACACTAAGGGGCGACTCAACTCCAAGGTTCGTGAGCGATTCTTACTGCAAGACCCCGAGCTGCAACAGCTCGCCCTAGGAATTGGCCGTGCAGACGTGCGCGTACGTTTTGGCAACTGGGAGCCCGACAAGGAACACTTCTCCCCTGCGGCGGATTCGGAATTTCTAATCAGCTCGGCCGGCGCTGTGCCCGAAGCTGGCGAAGAGCGCGACTCCATCTTGCTCGAGCCAAACGTCGTCATCATCGGCGGCGCACCCTCTTCAACTAGCATCGAGGTCACCTTGATCTCGCCTCTCACAACCCGCGCGTGGCGTGTTGCTGGAATCACGGGCACGATCACCTTTGTCGGCATCCTCGCCATGATTGTCGCGATCATTATCTCCACGGTTGCTGCAGCTCGATTCGCAAAGCCAGTACAGCTCCTCTCTGAAACTGCAACAGCAATCAGTGATGGTGATCTCTCTGCTCGTGTGCCAACTGGCATCGAGGTGGCGGCGAACGATGAGATGGTCGCTCTCCTTGATCAATTCAACTTGATGGCCGATCGCCTGCAGGGATCAATGCAGGCGCTACGCCGCGAGCGAGATCGTGGCCAAGAACATCTAGCAGATGTTTCGCATGAACTTCGCACGCCACTCGCCGCCCTGCGCGCATTCGTTGACCTGCTGCAGGATCCAGCAACTGATGATGCGACGCGCAAGCGGCTCTTTGGTGAGGCGGGTCGACAGCTTGAGCGAATGGACTCGCTCACCGCAAACATTCTGGAACTCTCGCGATTTGATGCGGGTATTGCGCGACCCGTCTTCGCCGTTGCCGACATGCGGGCAAGCGTGCGCGCAGCGGTGGAGCAGGCCGCTGCTGGTGCACGCCGTGCCGGTGTTGCCGTTGACGAGCGAATGCCGACGCGAAAGGTACTCGTTCGACACGACACGGCGCTGGTCGGCCAGGCCGTGGCTAACCTCGTCGCAAACGCGCTGAAGTTCACCATGCGCGGTGGCAGTGTCCTTGTCTCTGTGCAACTCCTCTCTACTGGCGCCGCGACGGTGACGGTGCGCGATACAGGGGTTGGCATCTCATCTGAAGAGTTGCCGCGCATCTTTGATCGCTTCTTTCGCGGCACAGAGGGGTTGGCTGCGGCCAGCCGGGCGGCTCGAGCCACAGGCTCTGGTCTCGGCCTCGCGATCGTGAAGTCGATCGTGGATATGCACGCGGGGCGAATCGTGGTCGAGAGCCTTCCTGGCGAAGGGACGAGCTTCGCCCTCACCTTCCCCGCTGATCCTGAGGCGCTTGGCGACGAGATCCCTGAGGTCACCCCAGCCGCAACCGGGCCAGCCACGCTCGTCAGCTTTGGTCGACGTGCTGCAGCGCTCCTCGGCGAGGTTGCGAAAACTTCACTCCGTCTTCGCAGTGTTCTACGCGCGGATCCCCCATCCTCTACGTTGAGTGAGTCGCCCGCCTCATTGAGCGTGGCACCTGAGAGCAACGAAGTTCCAAAGGAGACGCCACATGATTGAGAAGGCCAAACGCACGACCGCCGCACCAAAGAAGAAGACAAAAGCCCCGGTGAAGCGACGCTCGCCCCTTCGATTTGAACCAGAGCCAGCTACGGGCCCAACGGCTTGGATCACCCGTGAGAGTGGCCCTCTGCAGGCGGCGCGCGCATCGCTCCTTGGAGGAACTGGATCCTTGAGCCGTGGTGCGATCGCCGGGATGCTGGCCCTCTCACTGCTTTTCGGCGCAGGGGGCGGCGCGGCCGCAACAATCCTCCTCCTTGACGGTCTCTCTGGTTCCGATATCACAACGCAGATTCGACAGACGCTCGTCTCTGAGCAGTCGGCAATCGTTGGCGTTGCAGAGCGCGTCTCTCCAGCAATCGTCACCCTTGAGGTCAAGACCGCTGCGGGCGAATCTATCGGCTCCGGTGTTATTTATTCTGCCGATGGATGGATCGTGACGAATAAGCACGTGGTTGCTGATGAGACGGCGATCGTTGTTCATCTCAAAGATGGTCGTGACTTTACTGGAACCGTATACGGCATTGACACCCTCACCGACCTTGCGGTCGTGAAGATTGCCGCTGCTGGGCTGCCGACGGCAACACTGGGGCGTTCGGGTGGCATCAAAGTTGGCCAGACCGCCATCGCAATCGGCTCACCGCTCGGGGTCTATACCAACTCCGTCACGGCTGGAATTGTTTCGGCACTCGGCCGTGACATTACAACGGAGAGTGGATCTATTCATGGGCTCATTCAAACGGACGCAGCGATTAATCCGGGAAACTCTGGTGGCGCGCTGGTTGACTCCAGCGGCGCGGTGATTGGCATCAACACCGCGATCTCTACAGAGGGCTCTGGCATTGGCTTTGCAATCCCTATTGATATCGCTCGACCGATCCTTGAGCAGGCCCTTGCAGGCACTCCGCTCTCCCGACCGTGGATCGGAGTGCGCTACACGGCGCTCGACTTGCGCATTGCCACCGAGAACAAGCTCCCCATCAGTGCAGGTGCATGGATCGTCGCTGATGGAACAACATCGCCAATTATCTCTGGTAGCCCAGCTGACGCCGCGGGCCTAAAAAGCGGCGACATCATCACCGCCGTCAATGAGACAGCGATCGACGAGGCGCATCCGCTGCAGGATCTGTTAGTTCAGTACGCGCCTGGCACATTGATTACGCTGACAGTGCTGCGCGATGGCACAGCGATTAGCATCACCGCCGAGTTAGGGATCCGCCCGAACGAGTAGGTCGACGCTGCGAAAACCTTACGGCCTGCGGACAACCTCGACACCGGCCCAATCAATCGGCGCGGCAACGGCGGCCTCTGGCTTGCGCACGCGAACGCGAACCTCGTAGACCGTTGCACCGCTGCGCGATACAACCTCTGCTGCGCCATCAGCAATGCGCTCGGCGAGTGCCTCAATAAGATCTGCATGGCCCCCAGCGCCAACACGCTCAACGGCGATGCGCACGAGCTCGCTGTAGTCCACTGAGGCGGCTAATGCATCGCCGCGTCCCGCCGGAGCGAGATCTGCGTCAACCTCAACGTCCACGTAGAACGGCTGTGGCTTCTGGTGCTCTTCTGGATAGACTCCATGCGCGGCATCGAATCGCATGTTGTGCACGGTGATGTGATCGCGCTGGCCCGGGCGTGGTGGCCGATCCGCCCGGTTCGGATTCGGTCCAATCACTTCGTCAGCGTGATCTCCCCGCGCGCGAAGCGTCGCGTCGATTACGCGGACGGCATCACGATTCTCCTGAACATCATGCACGCGCACGATGTCGACACCGGCAAGTGCGCCGAGCGCGCTCGTGGCCACGGTGGCGGAGAGGCGGTCGGCTGGGGCCCCGTCGATGACCCGCCCGAGCGTGGACTTGCGGCTGGTGCCGAGCAGCACTGGGTGGCCTAAATCACGCAGGGCGCCGAGGAGGCGCAGGCTGGCGAGGTTCTGGGCGGGACTCTTCCCAAAGCCGAATCCAGGGTCAAGGATCAGCCGTTCGGCTGCTATGCCAAGAGCGCGGCCGCGCGACGCAACCGCCGCCATCTCCCCTAAGAACTCCTCGTCAAAGTTGGCCGCCCTCTCGCCTGTCGCCACCTCCTTACGGTTATGCATGAGGACGATCGGAACGCCGCGCTCCGCCGCAAGTCGAAGCATCTCGTCGCCCGCACGCGTCCCCCAAATGTCATTGAGCATGTGTGCGCCTGCGTCGAGCGCAGCGGCGGCGACCTCAACCTTCTGCGTGTCAGCACTAAGCGCCAACGATGGGAGCACTCGGCGAAGTCGCTCAATCGCAGGGATCAGCCGAGCGATCTCTTCAGCGACAGAGATTTCGGTATGACCGGGGCGTGTTGACTCCGCACCAAGATCTAGGATGTCGGCACCGTCGCGAAGCGCAGCACGCGCGAGCTGCTCAACCCTATCGACCAGATCCACCAGGGGTTCGCCCGTTGAGATCAGCCCGTCGCCCGAGAAGCTATCGGGTGTAAGGTTTGCCACCGCCATGATGTAGGTACGGCTTCCCCACTCGACACGCAGTGGCCCAATCGTCGTCGCGGGGATTGGTGTGTACGAGTGACTGATCGCTTCTCGGTTGTTCTGGATCTCGCTCATGAGGCTGATCCTGCCACGTCATCGCGGCTTCCGTCATCGGGGAGCACGCCACGACGCATCAGTTCGCCACGGATCGCACCCACGAGGTAGAGCGACCCTGCCACCACGATTGGCCCGCTCTGCTCTGCCGCGGCAATCATCGCAGCGGTGGGGCTGTTCGCGATCTGGACCTTCACGCCAAGGCCGGCAGCGCGTGCCACGGCGGCAAGCCCTTCGGGTGCAAGAGAGCGCGCATCGCCAACGCTGGTGCAGATGACCTGCGCAGCCCGAAGCACTGGCGAGGTAGCCAGAGCTGCGCACAACTCTGCGACTGATTTATCGGCCATCACTGCGAGGATCAGCACTGGGGGTGTGTTGCGCGCACCGCTCGCGTTGAGCAGGTGTGGCGCAAGGTCGGCGAGTGCCGATGCCAGCGCCGCGGCGCCGTCTTCGTTATGTGCGCCATCAAGAAGTATGTCGCGATCATCTCCGCCCCCAAGCGCGTTTGGAATCAGCTCCATGCGGCCTGGCCATCGCGCCGCTGCAAAGCCGGCAAGCATCTCCTCGTCACTTACCGAGGCAATGCCCGCTTCGCGCAGCGCATCTAGGGTTGCAGCGGCAACGGCGGCATTCGAGCCTTGGTGCCGGCCAAGAAGCCCGACGCGCACCGCACCTCGCCCCTCTAGTTCAACCTCGATGCCATCACGCCCCAGTGAGCGTATTGCGCCAGCGCGTGCAATCGTAAAGGGCGCGCCAACACGCTGAGCTCGATGGCGAATCACATCAAGCGCGCCACCGCGGTCGCTCGCTCCAATAACCGCACGGTCCCCACGCACGATAATCGCGGCCTTCTCTTTGGCGATCGCTTCAATGGTGTCACCGAGATACTGCTGATGATCTAAGCCAACATTGGTCACCACGGCAACGCCGCCATCCCAAGCATGGGTCGCGTCAAGCCGACCGCCAAGGCCAACCTCAACAATCGCTGTGGTGATCTCTGCTTGGCGGAGCGCTTCAAAGATCGCGCCGACGAGGATCTCAAACTCAGTCGCTGGCCCCACGCGCGCCTCAATTTGATCGGCGGCATCAAGGGCGCGTGCGACCGCCTGGGCGAACGGGAGTGCTGCGAGCGGTTGGCCATCAATCTGTACCCGCTCGCGATAGCTGACCAGGTGCGGTTTCGGCGTGGTGGCGTGTCGAATGCCCGCAGCACGGAGGGCCGCTGATACGAGGGTGACGACGCTCCCCTTTCCGTTGGTACCTGCGACGAGCGCGCCCCGCACACCCACTTCAGGCGAGCCGAGTGCACGGAGGAGGGCGTTTGATCGCCCGAGCCCCATGCGAATGCCGAAGCGACCGCGCGACTCGAGCGCCACCAGTGCGGCACGCCACGCGTCAGGGCCACGCCCCTCACTGAGCGCGCGCACGACCTCTGCGCGAGCGTGCGTAACGCGGTCACGCATCTCGAGGATCAGCTGCGGGTCGCTCGGTTGATCGGGCATCGTTGGAGCGTAGCGGTCTCGGCGCGTCGCGTGCGAGAATCGCCCTATGGGACTCTTCCGTCGATCGGGTTCGAAGCCACCGCGTCGCGGCCTCCCTGGCCGCGCGGAGGGATACACCCCGCCGTATCGAGTGGAATCCGTCTCGCAGCGACCTCGCACCGAATCGCGCAATTTAGGTGGGCGTGCTGCAACGACCCTCTCCACGATCCTCACGCTTTTCGCAGTTATCTGTGCCATCGGTCTCGCCGCAATTGCCCTCCCGTTCATCACATCGGTTGGCGGCAACTCGTCACCAACACCGCCACCTGCCTCACTGGAACCTGGGAGACCAGCCTTGAGCGAGCCGAGTGAACCGGTAACCGCCGCAGCTACGATCACCGTGAGCGGTACGCTGCCCCAAGATCTCCTCGAAAAAAGTAACGCAATCATTCGCATCATCATCACCCGTGATGATGGCTCTGTGATCACTGGCGCTGAGATCAGCATGCCGAAGACGCCAGGGTTTGACATCACGCAGGTGCCACTCTCAGCAGGAAACAATGTCATTGAAGCGGTCGTAGTGGTTGATGGCGTTGAAGGGACACGCTCCGCTTCTATCACTGTCGTTCGCGATACCAGTGCTCCCGCACTCACGATCACCGCGCCAGACCCAGGTGCGATCTTAAGCGGTGACTCTGTCACGGTGACCGGTAAGACAGACAAAGATATTGATGTGCAGGTGCGGAATGAGACCACTGGAACGATTGAAGGGAGTCGCTCGACAGCAAAGGGGGCCTTCTCAATCACGGTTGCGGTTCGCAATGGCACAAACATTCTCACCATCACGGCAATTGACGGCGCGGGAAATCAAACGTCCCAGAGTGTCGAAATCTCCACGAGTGCGTCACTGGGTCGCATCACCATTATTCTCAATCCAGGAACCATTATTCTGAGCAAGAAGCCGATTGCGTTCCGTATCACCTCAACGGCAACCGATTCAACAGGGGAGCCCGCTGCGAACGTGCAGGTTTGCATGTACGTAACAGCTGATGGAGCGCCGCCAAGTTCACCGGCATGCGCGACCTCTGACGTTTATGGTCGAGCCGCTTGGGATTACGCGTTTCCAGACAATTTCAATACGGAGGGTCGCGGCCTAGTGACCGTGACCTATCAGCTGAGTGTCGGCGACCCAATCTCAGGAACGCAAAGCTTCCGCGTCTACTTGGTAAAGCCGTGAGTGCAGCGCCTGCCCTGACGTGGCGCTGCCCGAATTGCAGCGCCATTCAAGAAGAGTCTGGGCAGTGTTGGGTGTGTAAAACGCCAACGGCATCTTGTGGAAGTTGTCGACACATGCGACGTTCGGTCATCGGCAAGGTTTCGTATTGCGGCGTTGATAAGAAGCGTCGCCTAGTTGCCGAGAGTGACGTGAAGGAGTGCTGGACTGCGCCAGTTCCACTGCAGGCCGCAGCACAACTTGAACGCAGTGTTGATGGAACACTTACAGAGCGCCCTCGACTCACCTGGGCGAGCGGCGGCCTCTGGGAGGGTCTAGAGGCCTAGCTCCGCTACGGACAGCCGGTAATCGGCGTGCCTGTTGGAGCGCTTGATTCGATCGTGATCTCGGACCCAGGTGCAACGGCGACACCCGCCAGTGGCGAGTAGCTGTCGATTCGAGCTGTTGGGTCAAGCAGCGCTGACGCTGCGTCCAGCGAGAGGCCGAGGGCGGAGAGGATCGTTGTGGCGTCGGCAACGCTGGAACAGTGCAGGTCCGGCACCTGCGGCCACTCCCCAGCACTTGGACTCGCCGATGGGCTTGTCGAGAGCTCAGGGCCGAGCGAAAGCACGATATCAATAGCGGTGCCGCTCGATACCTGCACCCCTGGGCGCGGGTTCTGCTGCACCACCTCACCAACTGGAACGGTCTCCGAGTACTCCGTGAACGTTGCACCCCACACGAGCCGAGCGGCGGCTAGCGCGCTGATTGCATCCGCCTCGCTCTTGCCACGAACATCGGGGACCACGACGAAACCGCTACCGGCTACAACGCGAACCTCAATCACCGTATTCAGCGGCACGAGGGTCTCGCTTCCAGGTGACTGTGAAAGGATCGTGTCGACCGGCTGATCGGCGGAGTTCACGCGCTCAACTACCTGTACGCGCAGGCCGAGGCCCTCCGCAATCGGAATCGCCTCAGCCAGGGTCAGCGTCGTGAGGCTTGGCACCTTCACGTTGTTATCTGGACCGCTCCCCGCGGAGAGCACCCGCAGCGCCAAGATCAGGCCGCCAACCAGCAGAAGTGCCGTGAGCGCAACGCCGCCGATCGCCAACAGCAGGGTGCGCAGCGACATCGAGTCACCCTCGTCAGAGGGTGGAGCAGCGCCGATTTCGCTCGGATCAGGAAGCATCTCTGGCTCACCCGGGCCGACCTCCGCAGCGACGCGAGCCACACGTGTTCCGGCGAGAGCGCGCGGAGCGCCCGCCGCCGGCCCGACCGGTCGTGAAGGAACTGCGGTGCGATTCGCCTGTATGACGTAGGTCTCAAGTGCGTCAGCCGCTGTCGTTGCGTTCACATAGCGTTCGTTCGGCTTCGGCGCCAGGAGTCGCATGGTGATGAGGTCGAGCTCTTGCGAGATATCAGGCCGCAACTCTCGAGGTGATGGAGCGGGCGACTGACCGCGTCGCTCCTTGAGCTCTGCGCCACTCAGGCTGTCGAACGGGCGATGGCCCGTCAGCAACTCAAAGAGAACAACGCCGAGGCCGAAGAGATCTGACGACGCAGTTTGCGATCCCCCAGCCAGCACTTCGGGTGCGAGGTAACCAATGGAACCTTCTGGGCGCTGCCCACTGCGTGCCGCAGCCTCACTCCCATCAACTTCGTGCATTGCCTGTGCAATGCCGAAATCCGCGATTTGCGCGCGGCCTTCGCGGTTGATGAGGATATTGCGTGATGAAACGTCGCGATGGATAATGCCGCGCACATGCGCAGCGGCGAGGCCACGAGCAACCTGGGCAGCGACCGCCGCAGCACGACGCGGAACAAGTGGCCCAACGCGCCGCAACATGGAGGCGAGATCTTCACCGTCGACGAATTCCATAACGATCGCGGGCGACTCACCATCTGGGGCAACGTCAAACACCGCGGCGACATTTGGATGCGCGACGATGGCGGCGGCGCGGCCCTCGGCGCGGAAACGATCGGCGGCTGCGCGAGATGTAGCGAGTGGCGCTCGCAGCACCTTTACGGCAACGTCACGACCGAGCGCCTCATCAGTTGCACGGAAGACGAGTGCGGCGGCCCCTTCACCGATCAACTCCTGCAGTCGATACCGGCCGGCAACGATGTCACCAGGCTTCAGCGTCCGTTCGTTCTGCTCCGACGGAGTCATCGAGTTCGCTCACCCTCGGCGGCGATCGCCTCTCGAACAACGGGACCGTACACGGGGTGATCGAGCGCGACGTGGAGGTTTGCGCGAAGCCAACCCTCGGGTGAACCAACGTCATAGCGCGTCCCCGAAAAGTGCCGTGCGACAACCGGCTGCTCTTGGGCCAGGGTGTGAATAGCGTCGGTGAGCTGGATTTCGCCATTTAGACCGTGTGGCGTCTGCTCGAGACGCTCAAAGATTTTTGGGCCGAGGATGTAGCGGCCGACGACAGCGAGGTCAGATGGGGCGTGCGCGGCATCTGGCTTCTCGATCACGCCGCGGAGCGGAATGGTTCTCCCCTGGTCGCTCGTTGGCAGTGTGGTGTCTACGTCAACAATGCCGTAGCGATGTGTCTCCGATGGCAATACGCGCATCACCCCAAGCACCGAGGCCTGTGTCGCGACATAGGCCTCGATTAGTTCGGCGAGCGCCGGGGTAGGGCCGAAGATCAGGTCATCAGGGAGCATCACCGCAAACGGCTCATGCCCTACGGCGTCTTGCGCCATGAGCACGGCGTGGCCGAGGCCGAGCTGCTCCTTCTGACGGATCGTCACAAGATGCACCATGTCCGCAACGGCTCGCACCGCGCGAAGGTGTTCGATGTCGCCGCGCTGCTCGAGAATCGCTTCAAGGTCGGCGGAGATGTCGAAGTGATCTTCGATTGCCCGCTTATGTTCGCTCGTGACAAGAATGACGCGCTCAATTCCTGAGGCGACCGCCTCTTCAATGGCGTACTGAATCGCGGGTCGGTCGACGATCGGGAGCAGCTCCTTCGGGACAGCCTTCGTCGCAGGAAGGAATCGGGTGCCCCATCCGGCAACTGGGAGAACTGCGGTGCGGATCTTCATTGGGGCCTCCGTGCGGTGCTGGTGATCAGGATACCAGTCACCCCCCGCGGCGAACCCACCGGAGCAGCGCTCGAACTGGTCGACCAAGGAGCGGGAGGCGAACCTCACTCGGCGCTTCGACGCTCGCCAAGAACCCACAGAGGAGGAGGAGCGCCCCGATCAGCTTTCCAACCTGGTAGCCCTCTGTTGAGCCGGCTCGGTTCAGTGTGTCAGTGAGGCTCGGTACGAACGCCCCCAAGGCGATCAGCGCCGTCGCCGGTACTCGGCGATTCAGCGTTCCCGCGCGCCAGGCACGCCAGGCGTCAGGAACGCTGCGGAGGAAATTCACCGTGAGCGCCACCGGTGCGATCGCCAGATTAAAGAGCAGCTCATCGCCACGCTGATCTGGATCGCTCGAGTACGGCAGCACGCGTCGCTTCGGCATGAAGACGTAGACCGAGAAGAGTGCGCCGGTGAGCAGGGCTAGTCCGCCGCTCACATTCAAGATTGGCGTTAACAGGCGCAGGGCTGGTGGGAGCAAGAGCGCAACAGGGGCACCAGTCGCCGGGTCCGTTGCCCATCCGGGTGCCGGAAGCGTCGCTACAACAACAAGTGGAACTGCAATAACGCTCAGTGCTGCAGTGATCACCACCGCAAGTCGGGCCCACCGCTCATCGCTCATATATGAGAGCCAGCCGATTGCGATTGCAGCGCACCAGGCAGTCAACGAGTAGGCCAGCGCAGTTGGCCCTGCCGATGGATCTTCCAGCCGCCGTGCAACGAGAATGGTAAAGAGGCCTGAGAGGGCGAGGCAGAGCGCATACCAGTATCCGAAGCGCGTCTTCGCGAGAATAAGAATTGTTCCAGCACCAAGCCACCCTGCCGTCCAGACTGCGCCAAAGAGATACCAGACGCGATAGATCGGCTCACTCCAGCCGATCACCGCGGCGAGCGCCTCCGCACCTGCGGCAACGGAGAAGGCGAGCGCACCAACCCCCCACGCCAGTTGATATGCGCCACGACGCGCTCGATACTGATCAAAGAGGAGCGCCGAAAAAAGGAGAGCGAAGAGCGCGGTGAGCGCTGGGAGAAGTGTGGTCACGCTGGTTCCGGCCTACGCCGGCAGGAACTCGTGAGCATCGTGATGCAGCCCATCACAGAGTCCAAGCTCAGCGCCGGCACCGCGTGGCAGCAGAATCGGGCGCATGATCTCGCGCACACCGCTGCGACTACAGCGGAGCCATCCGCGTACCGCCATCCAGCGCGGCGGACAGGCAGGGTCGGTACAGAACTGAAAGGGTCCAGGATTAATAGGTGAAGGCTCGCCGAATGAGGGGGCAACTTCCGTTGCAGTGGTGTCGAGCACGCTCATGCGGAACGGGGTGCCATCAATTTGCGAAGAGCAACCGTCGCAGCGCGCGGCACTGTTCTCGGCGATGATTGTGGGGATGCGGATGCCATTCACTTCCATAGTGCCTCTGATCGTACCCGAGCCCGCCGCGCCTTGGCGCCGCGCCCTTCCCATCACCCTCGTAGTCGCACTCCTTGCCGCTGCGTGCGGGCCAGCGGGCGACCCGACCGACCCTGCCGCAGCGGTCACGGGCGACGGGAAGTTGCAGGAGCTCTTGATTCGACACGACTCTCGAGACCCCGCCTATCGCCGTGAGGGTGGCGCGGTTGAGGTCGGTGCCACTGTCGTGCTCCAGGTGCGCACTGGGAGCGACGACGCCGTCACCGTCGCACTTGCCGTAGCGGCGCCGTTCGGCGGATCCTCAACGAAGAGCCCTGCTACGCGCGTCGCGCGCGGCATCCCATGCGCCGAGGTTGGCGAATCTGACCGCGGGGCGAGCAGCGAGCTCACCGCACTCCTCGCCCCTGATCCTGCTCGTGACCCCGCTAATGGCCTCACGAACGCCCTCTGCGACGTATGGAGCGCCAGCATTGAAGTTGGCTCCGAGCCGGCAGCCATCGGGTATCACTTTGAGATTGCCGACGGCTCCACCGCAGTAAAACTCGCCGACGACAACATCAACGACCAGGGTCTCGGCAGCACCTCACCAGCCAACGTGGGGGGTGACTGGGCGATCATCGTTTCACCGAAAGGGTTCACCGCTAGTCCACTCCTGAGTGGTTCAGTTGTGTACCAGATCTTCCCCGATCGATTTGCCAATGCAAATCCCCTCAACGATGGTGGCGCGCAGCGACGCTACAAGGGCGTCGCGTCCATCATCCCGTGGAACACGATTCCAGCAACACCACCAAAGGGTGAAGATTTCTACGGCGGTGACCTTGACGGCATTCGTCTCCGCCTCCCCCATCTCGTTTCAATTGGCGTGAACACGATCTATCTCAACCCAATCTTTGATGCGAACTCCAATCACCGCTACGACGGCAACGACTACCTGCAGGTTGACCCACGCCTCGGTGGCAACGCTGCACTACAGCGCCTCTTGACCGCAGCGCAGAAGCTCAACATCGCGGTGATCCTTGATGGTGTCTTCAACCATGTCAGTTCCGACTCGCCAATCTTCGATCGCTACGGACGATGGCCAACGATCGGTGCCTGTGAGTCGGTTGACTCGCCGTATCGCGACTGGTTTATCTGGACGAAGGCGGCCGGTGCAAAGGGGCCGTGTGCGGGCGCGTCTGGTCCGAACACGGCGGGCTACGTGGGATGGGCGAATTACGACACCCTTCCGGTACTCAATAAGAACAACGACGCGGTGCGCGCCCTGATCCTTGGCGACGCCTCAGGGGCACCGGCTGCGACCCTTCTCGCGTCACCCGCGGGCGACGCTGGTGTGGCGCGCTGGTGGTTGCAGCAGGGCGTCGCAGGTTGGCGCCTCGACGTCATGCCCGACGGCAGTTTCCCTGAGGGCTTCTGGCAAGAGTTCCGCATTGCGTTGAAGGCGGCGTCGCCAAACGCACCGATCATTGGCGAACTCTGGAACCGACGCGACGCACTGCGCCTGTTGCGTGGCGATGCCGCCGACGCCACGATGAACTACCGCTTCCGTGATGCCGTGCTCGCCTATCTCGGTGGTAAGGCGGAAGCTGCAGCGACCGACAGCACCAATCGCAGCGCGGTGCTCTTCATTCGTAAGTTGATGGGCATCGCCGAGGATTACCCAACCGCTATCACTCTGGCAAATCTCACACTCCTCGACTCTCATGACACCTCACGATCGCTTTGGGAGCTCACCCCTGGTAACGGTCGCGATGGAAAAGAGACGACTGAGAACCTCTCGGTCGGAAAGGCTCGTCAACTACTCGCTGCAACCATGCAGTATCTACTCCCAGGCTCACCAACTGTTTATTACGGGGACGAGATTGGCGTGAGTGGCGCGACAGACCCAGACGACCGTCGCACCTTCCCAACCTTGCCAACCGACCCGCGCGCCGCCCGTCTCGACGGGAGTGGCGCCGGCGGGCGACGCCCAACACCCCTGCCAGCGGCGCGGGCGGCCGATCTCACCATGCTTGCCTGGTATCAGAAGCTGGCTGCAATCCGCACCGCTCATCCTCACGTGCGCGGCGCCTGCGTTGACTGGCTTACGGTTGGGGATAGTGGTGCGATGAGCCGAACGCTCCTCTTCTCGCGTCGCGCCAGCGGCATACCGGGTGAACGAGCTGACCTGAGTGAGGCGGGGAGCTGGGCGGTGGGTGATCTCCTGGTCGCCGTCAATGCGGGGGGTGGGAGTGAGCGTCTCGCCTTCAGCCTCGGGGCGGGAATCCACCTTCGTGAAGTGGCTCGCTCGACCGGTGTCGCGGGGAGCGGCGATCCGGTCGCAGGGGTCGAGGTGCCTGCTCGCACCGCGATCATCTGGGAGGTCGTACCCTAAGCCTATGAGGAGCAAGATTCAATGAGCGCGCAAGCCAAGCTTCGCAGTCGTCTGCGTGGCGTCGTTTCGCTCGGCACCTTCGTCGCCATTGTCGTGGCGGTGGGTGTCTCAGTTCTCTACCTCGCCTGGGTCGCCACGATTCGCAATGCCGATCAGATTGGTGAGCTCTCGGTGGGCACCTTCGTTGTCGGCCTTGCCTGTGCCTTCGCCGCACTCATGCTCACTGTCAGCATGATTCGTGCGATCCGCAGCGCCCGCGACGGTCGGGCGATGCTCGCCGCCCTCCTCGCCGGCGGGTTCGCGATTGCCGCTGGGATCGCCCTCGGCGCCTCAAACGTTCTCGGCAGCCTCGCCTCGTAGGGGCGGCGCCCCAAGAGCGGTGCTACGCTGCGATCCGCGCGCCCCTGTCGTCTAGA
>Ga0114963_10001796_pt1 | contig 14659 bp, 14 predicted proteins | sample C_131016_EF_Meta_FD_87019 | JGI IMG/M metagenome (GOLD analysis project Ga0114963, IMG submission 87019) | Freshwater microbial communities from Lake Croche, Canada to study carbon cycling - C_131016_EF_MetaG | ecosystem: Environmental > Aquatic > Freshwater > Lake | place: Lake Croche, Canada...
ATTTAACAGCAAGTTCGCCATAAGTTTTCGTTTCACCTGCTGGAATTGCCTGCGTAGCTACCCACACCTTTTGTTGATGCTCAGTTCCTACTGGCTTGATCGGCAAGTTAAATTGGTAATGAGGGCTCTTAAAATAGGCCTTTAATTGCCTCTCAGCCTCTTTTGCCAAGTCATTTTTAGGGCTCACTAAGCGTGCCGTAGATGGTAGGTAGTCAATTTTTGACAACATCAAGCTTCCGTCGACCAATTCAGTGGTAATTCCTAGACGCCCAAATGGTGCTGCAATCACACAATATTGAGCGCTATCAGAAAGGGGTTGCCGAGGAGAGGGTGCCATAGGAGGCAATTCTTACACAATTAAACAAATATTCTGACAGGGCTTTCTTCACAATCTATAGCTTGTGAATTGCCACTTTGCTATATTGATTCATCCTTACTTTTTGCAGGCAGACCTGATGGACACCTTTTTTGACGATTGGCCTTTATATAGCCAAGTTGCTCTAGTCCTATTTTTACTCGCGCTTTCTGGCTTTTTCTCCATGGCCGAAACCAGCATGCTTTCCTCAAATCGTCATCGTCTTCGTGCCATGGCGACGAGCGGTAATGCTGGCGCTGCATTAGCAGAGCGACTCCTCAAGAGAATTGATTCGCTTTTATCGGTACTCTTGATTTCCAACAATCTGATTAACACCATCCTTCCCATCCTAGTGACGGGAATTGCCTTGCACCTCTTTGGAGATAGCGGTCTTGTGCTTTCCCTAGCAACCTTAGTTGTTGCCTTACTCATCATTATTTTTAGTGAGATCACCCCAAAAGTAATTGGTGCGGCGTTCCCAGAAAAAATTGCTTCTCGGGTTGGCTGGTTCATTTTGCCGCTGACCTTTTTCCTCAAGCCATTACTTTGGTTTATTAACAATTTTGTATCAGGTCTGATGAAGGTATCTGGTCTGCAGTCCTCCTCGGATAGCCGAACGATGAGTACAGAAGAATTACGTAGCTTGGTTCTAGAATCTAACCGCTTTGTATCCAACCATCATCGCAATATCCTCTTGAACTTATTCAACCTTGAAAATATTACGGTGGATGATGTAATGACCCCTAGGTCAAAGATCGAGCTTTTAGACCTCTCTAGGCCAATTGATGAAGTGGTTCAACAACTGGAGACCTGCTATCACAATAAACTGCCGGTATCCGATGGTGACTCTGAGCGGATTGTCGGTATCTTATCTGTCAAAAAGGCTCTTTCGCTCTTAGGCGACACCGATCTCAAACATGAAGACTTCAGGTCTTTGCTCAATGAGCCCTACTTCATCCCAAGCGGTACACCCGTCTTACAGCAGATGCAATTCTTTCAAGATAACCAGCAGCGCTTAAGTCTTGTTGTGAATGAATACGGTGAGGTTCTTGGCCTGGTGACATTTGAAGATATTGTGGAAGAGCTCATTGGCGAGTTCACCACCTCCTTCTCAAATCTATCAACCGACCCTCATTGGTTGGCTGATGGCACCTATCTGGCCAGCGGCAGCGCGTCCTTGCGGGACCTCAATCGCCTCCTTAACCTTAACCTTCCTTTAGATGGGCCTCGTACCTTAAATGGCCTGATTCTGGAGAGGCTTGAGGCCATTCCCGATCATGATGTCAGCTTACGGATTGCCAATATCGTGATGGAGATTGTGCAGTTTGATGATCAAGGTGTGAAGACTGTCAAACTTTACCGCCCCACCATAGCTCAAGAGCAAGCTTGAGTAAAAGTCATGATGACTCACTCATTATTCGTACCTGGCATGAAATCGCAATTAATGCACTTCAATCTAGAGCGAGTGATATTCATATTGAAGCTGGGCTCCAAGGAACTTTAGTTCGAATTCGGGTAGATGGCTTACTGCAAGTACAGTCGCAATTTCAGATTGAGTTACATGAGCGCTTAATCACCCGCATCAAAATATTGGCGCGACTTGATATTGCTGAGAAGCGACTGCCTCAAGACGGTCGACTATTAATTGGACATGATTTTGCTAAGCCCGATATTGACTGTCGAGTCTCCATTCTTCCCACGCTTTATGGTGAAAAAGCAGTAGTCAGAATTTTGCCAAACTGCATTAACGAACTTGCTATTGATCACATTGGCCTATTGCCAGAACAATTATCAATCGTTCGCAGCGCTCTGGGTCAGGCAAACGGTCTTATTTTAGTCACTGGTCCAACGGGAAGCGGTAAAACTCGAACCCTATACAGCTGTCTGCGTGAACTCAACCAAAGCCACAGAAATCTGTGCTCCATCGAAGACCCTATTGAAATTCGTCTGCCTGGTGTCAATCAAGTGGCTTATCACCCCCGGGCTGGGCTGGACTTCTCAACCATTATTCGCGCCCTGCTAAGACAAGATCCTGATGTCATTATGATTGGAGAAATTCGTGATAGTGCTACAGCACAGCTTGCCATCCAGGCTGCGCAAACTGGCCACCTTGTTCTAAGTACTCTGCATACGCGCAACGCTAGAGGCGCTCTAACTAGACTCCAGAGTTTAGGTATTGACCAAGAGTCCTTGCAATCTTGTTTACGTAGCGTTAGCTCTCAACGTTTAATCCGTAAGCGCTGTCAAGAATGTTCCAGCAAAAGCAGTATCGAAATAAGCCAATGCCTCACCTGCAAAGGAAGCAAGCATTATGGGCGAATTGGGGTTCATGAAGTATTGAGCGCCACCCACTTATTTGACTCGTCCATCAAGCATCCCACCATGCATGAATCTGGGCTGCAGTATGTAAGAGCTGGCTTGATTCGACAAGCAGACTTGGATGCTGAGGTAGGAACATGGCAGTAAGTAAATCAGATCAATTGGCATTCGCTCAGCAGCTCTTATCCCTTTTAGTCGCTGGTCTTCCTCTATTAAATGCCATCGAACTAATCCATGCTACCACTCCAAAACATTGGCATAACTGCTTAGGTAGTTTATGTGCTGAACTGAGGAGGGGTGATAGCCTGTCGCAAAGCATGCTGTCTCAGAAAAATCAGTTTGATATGGAATTCGTGAACCTCATTCGAGTGAGTGAACGCACTGGCAATATTGAGCTGGCCTTACAAACTATTTGCCGGCAACTTGAAGCGCAAATTGAGTTACGCCGTAAGATTCAGCAAGCTATGAGTTATCCCCTCATTACGCTTGCAAGCTCTTTTGTTCTGATTTTGGTGATGATGATTTGGGTAGTTCCGGTCTTCAAAGACGTGTTCTCCCACTTTCAAGCTGAGTTACCAGCACCCACAAAAGTGTTGATTCAAATATCCACCCTGATTGAGCGTTTCTTTATAGAAATCACCTTTCTCCTGATTTGTAGTGGCGCACTATTCCTGCTAGCTTGGCTCAAGTTACCCCGCTTGCAAAAAAAGTGTGATGCGCTGAGTTTTCGGATTCCTATGCTGGGTAAATTATTTCGCCTAGCAGCACTCACTTACTGGTGTAGAACACTTGGACATCTACTAGAGTCTGGTTTAGCGCTTCCTGATGCATTACGCGTTACTGCTCAGTCCTCAAACCATTGGCTAAGCCATGATTTAAGTGCAGAAGTCTTTAAGCACCTCACCAGAGGCTGGCCACTAGGCGATGCCTTAAAACTTGCCGATCCTAAACATCAACTTTTTGATATTGAAACTTTACAGTTACTTCACATTGCTTCTGAAAGTGGTTCACTACCACAAATGCTTGGTCAGCGGGCCAATGCACTAGGCTCACAACTCAGCAATCGCCTCAATACTTTGAGTCAAAGCTTAGAGCCCATACTCATTATCTTTGTTGGGCTTGTGATTGGCAGTCTTGTCATAATCTTATATCTTCCGATCTTTAATTTAGGACAGATTGTTTAATGAACCCTCAAGTAGCAAGTGACCTAATTCGGGTTTTTCTGATCTTGATAATGGTTTATTTGGCCTACATTGATTTCCGCACTTTGCGATTACCAAACGTCATCACACTTCCCCTGATTACCGCCGGTATTTTCTTTAACGGCCTCTCCAATCTGCAATTTATTAGTCTCCAACAATCCATAATTGGCGCATTGCTTGGCTATCTCTCTTTATGGTCATTAAATCACTTGTACCATTACCTAAAAAACCAAGATGGAATTGGCATGGGCGATGCCAAACTCTTAGCGGGGCTTGGCGCCTGGCTTGGCTTGAGCGCCCTGCCAGGCATTTTATTGATCGCCTCTATCACTGGCACACTTGGCGGCCTGCTTTGGCTAAAACTCCACAAACACAATGTCCGGTCAGCGTTTCCTTTTGGCCCATTTCTTATCTTTGCTGGCATTATTGAGTTGTTATGGCCACAGCTTCTCCAAAACATCCTACTGAGCAGTCCGACTTAATTGCCTTGAAGGGGCGTATCCCCCTTATTGGCTTAACCGGTGGAATTGGCTCCGGAAAAACTGCAGTTGGTAAATCGCTAGCTAAGTTAGGCGCAGGTATTGTGGATACAGACTTTATTGCCCATCAAATCACCGCTCCCCATGGAAAAGCCATCGCTCTGATTCGGGATCAATTTGGCCCAGAATTTATCGGGGTAGATGGCGCACTTGATAGGAGCAAGATGCGCACTCTGGTTTTCGAAAACCCGGAAGCTCGAAAAATGCTGGAGGCGATCACACACCCACTTATTCGGCAAGAAACAATTCTGCAAGCCCTAAAATTGGCTAAGGACGGAGTTCTATACCTAGTTTTTGTTGTGCCTCTCCTGATTGAGTCTGGCAACTGGCAGGGTGTCATTGATCATTTAGTGGTGATGGATTGCCCAGAAGAAACCCAAATTGAGAGAGTGGTGCAGCGCAGCAATTTAGCCCGCCACGAGGTTGAAAGAATTCTTGCTGCTCAAGCCAGTAGGCAAGAACGTCTGAGTCATGCTGATACGGTAATTAAAAACCAAGGAAGTCTTGAGGACTTAGAAGTACAAGTACTCAGCTTGCATCAAAAAATCTTGCAGATTCAGAAAGATCAGCTCAGTTCGTCATAGAATATGGGCTTGTGATTGTCTACGAATATCCCTTCAATGAATTAGTGCGAAGCATGCTTCGACTGGAGTATTTGTTCGCCCGCTTCAATCACTTCACTCGCTCAGATGATCCAGAGTTGCACCATAATGCAATCTCCATGTTGTTCGACCTTGGTGACATCGGTGCCCGTGGCGATATTAAATCTTTATTACTTAAAGAATTTGAAAGACAAAAATATGCTCTGAATGGTCTGAAATCCTCGCAGAGGGTGGATCAGGAAGCGCTATCTCAAACACTTTCAGAAATTGATGCTGCTGCCAGTGGTGTGAACCGCTCTACTGGTAGACCCAATTCACTCATTACTGAAAGTGAATGGTTAAATGCTATTCGTACTCGCTTGAATATTCCTGGTGGAACAAGTCCAATTGATTTGCCGAGTTACCACGCCTGGAAAAATAGTCCGTCAACTGAGCGCCGCAAACTTCTAGAAAATTATGTTCATCCGCTCTTGCCATGGCAAGAAGCATGTCAATTATTTTTACGCCTGTTACGCCAATCGGGTGAAGCAAAAGATGTGCTTGCTCACAACGGTTCGTTTCAGCAAGCGCCTTCTGGCAAGGTATATCAATTGATGCGCATTATGGTTGAAGATGACGGCCTCTTCTCTGAAATTAGCGCCAATAAATACCTGCTCTCAGTCCGCTTCTTAAAGACAGATCGGGATAGAAAAGCGCAGCCTATTCATACTGATGTGCCATTCAAGCTGACACTCTGTCAGCTTTAAGCCAAAACCTGCCTAAGGCACTCCAGCATTGGCCAAGCCGCAGGTAGTAGAGGTTCTACAGTGGGGTTTTCTGCCTGTATAGATTGCCAAGATAGCGCTTGACCTTCACACCCTCTGGGAGTGCCCGTCCACTTACGAATGATGCTGACATATAAGCGTACATAAGCATGAGGATAGTCGTGCTCTAGGACAGTTAATTCTTCACTCGATTCAATATCAATACCAAGCTCTTCCTGCAACTCACGCTGCAAGGCCTGAAAAACAGTTTCACCTTTTTCAACCTTACCACCAGGTACTTCCCAGTAACCAGCGTATGGCTTACCCTCTGGTCTTTGACCTAGCAAATAGCGATTTTCAGCATCAAGCAATATTCCAGCAGCAACAACAGTGATGGGACGATTTATTTCACTCATGAAAATAAATCGCGTTAAGCGTGCGAGCCCGCCCAGTGTTTCGCAAATTGCCAAGCAACACGGCCAGAACGAGAGCCGCGCTCGAGGGCCCAAACTAAGGCTTCTGCACGTGCAGCTTCAATTTGAGAAGCAGTCAAGCCGAAGTGACTAAGCCAATGTGCAACGATGGCTAAATATTCATCTTGCTTAGGTGGATAAAATGATAACCACAACCCAAAGCGCTCTGATAAAGAAATTTTCTCCTCCACCACTTCGCCAGGATGAATTTCACCATCATCGCTATGAACATAACCCTCGTTATCTTTCATATATTCAGGTAACAAATGGCGCCGATTTGAAGTGGCATAAATCAAAATATTGTCTACTTGTGCAGAAACTGAGCCGTCTAGGGCAGATTTCATGGCTTTATAGCCAGATTCTCCATCTTCAAAAGAAAGGTCATCGCAGAAAACAATAAAGCGCTCAGGGCGCTCAGCCAAAATATCCGTAATATCAGCCAAGTCTGCTAAATGCTCTTTCTCCACCTCAACCAGGCGCAAACCTTGACTTGCGAACTCATGCAAACAGGCCTTGATAAGAGAAGACTTCCCAGTACCTCTTGCACCGGTCAACAGGATATTGTTGGCTGGCTTTTTTTGGATAAAGTTTTGGGTGTTGTCTCGAATCGCATCACGCTGACGATCAATATTCTTTAAGTCCTCGAAGCTAATATCTGAGACATGCCTCACCGGCTGCAAGAAACCAATGCTGCCAAAGATACTATCGCGGCGGCGCCATCTAAATGCAGTTGAAGATTGCCACAGTTCCTCACTGAGAGGTTTAGGCAGGAAAGTTTCAAGATGACTTAATAGTCGGTCTAATTTTTCATTCATCTGGTTGTAGATCTCTATGAGCGATAGTCTGCATTAATCGAAACGTAGTCATGAGATAAATCGCATGTCCACATTGTTTGTGTAGCGGTACCGCGCCCCAAATCAATCTTGATTGTAATTTCTGAAGCCTGCATCACTCGCTGGCCATCCGCCTCTTGGTAACTCGGATTACGGCCACCGTCCTTAGCAACCCAAACATCTCCCAACCACATCTGCACCTGATTAACATCCAAGTCTGTGATCCCTGCGTACCCAATAGCCGCTAATATTCGACCTAAGTTTGGATCGCTTGCAAAGAAAGCTGTTTTCACCAGCGGTGAATGTGCAACAGCCTTAGCGACTAGGCGGCATTCTTCTTGGGTCTTGCCCCCAAGCACCTCAATAGTCATAAATTTCGTGGCGCCTTCGCCGTCTCGTACGATCATTTGTGCCAACTTGCTGGCAAGTGCAATCAGGGCATCTCGCACCACCGCATAACTTGGATCATCCACCGATTTGATCTGCACAGTAGATTGGCCAGTTGCTATGATGATGAAGGAATCATTAGTCGAAGTATCACCATCGATGGTGATGGCGTTAAATGAGAGATCAGCAACTTCCCGAGTGAGCTTACCTAAGAGGCTGGGAGCAAAACCTGCATCGGTTGCAATGAAGCCCAACATGGTTGCCATATTCGGATGAATCATTCCTGCACCTTTGCAGATACCTGTAATCACTACTGGGCCTGCTAGGGTTGATACCGTGATCGAAGTTGCTTTAGGCTGAGTGTCGGTAGTCATGATAGCCTGAGCGGCATCAAACCAGTTGTCCTCACCCAAATTAGCTACTGCCTTTGGTAGAGCACTGATAATTTTTTCAATTGGCAAGGGCTCCAAAATCACGCCCGTTGAAAAAGGTAATATTTGTCCTGGATTAAGGTGAAGATCTTTTGCCAAGGCTGCGCAGGTTTCAAGTGCATGCTTCATGCCTGACTCACCAGTGCCAGCGTTGGCATTGCCAGTATTCACAACCAAAGCACGAATCTCTCCGTTGCGACCCTCTTGGGCCAGATGCTCGCGACATACCTGAACAGGGGCTGCACAAAAGCGATTTAAGGTGAATACGCCGGCGAGCTGGGAACCAGGAGCTAAAGTCATCACAAGCAAATCCTTACGATTGACTTTCTTAATACCGGCTTCGGCAATACCCATCTCAAAACCTTTTATCGGCTTGAGATCAGCTTTTTGGGGGAGGGGTAGATTCACTGTCATAGTTCGACAATTGTAGATGAGGGCATCAAGGGGTGCTAGTTAGCCCCCTTGATGCAGCATTTAACTCTTAACTTAAGACTTAACTAAGGGCGCCGCAGCAATTCTTATATTTTTTGCCACTACCGCATGTGCAAGGATCATTACGACCAATCTTTGGCCCCGTTCTGATTGGCGCAGGAATCACCTCAATCGAGGCGCCGCGATCTCCTGTTGAACCAGCTACTTCTTTGTCGGGATCGGCGTGCTGATACTGAACATCGGCCAATTTTGCCAAATCGTCATGCATGGATTCAGTAGCTTGATCCAACTCACTAGCGCTGCGAATCTGCACAGTCATGATGCTTTTCACAACATCATTTTTAATAACGCCCAACAACTCACCATATAACTCAAAAGCCTCGCGTCGATACTCTTGTTTTGGATCTTTTTGGGCATAGCCTCGTAAATGGATGCCTTGACGTAAGTGATCTAAGGCAGCCAAATGCTCGCGCCAATGGCTATCGAGGCTATACAGCAGAACAGAGCGCTCAAATCCAGCAAAAGATTCGCGGCCAGATAATTCTACTTTGGCGTCATATGACTCATTTGCGGCTTGTAGCACGCGCTCCACAATCTCAGAGGCATCAACCGTATCTACACCCTCAACCCACTTAGATAAATCAATGGTCAGGCCCCACTCGCTCGCTAGGACATTCTCGAGCCCAAGCAAGTCCCACTGCTCTTCCATAGATTCAAAGGGAACATAAATTGCACTCACTGAACGCAGGACATCTTCGCGCAAATTGGCAATTAAATCACCAATGTCTTTGCTTTCAAGCACTTCATTTCTGAGGCGATAAGTTTCTTTACGCTGATCATTTGCAACGTCGTCATACTCCAACAACTGTTTACGAATATCAAAGTTACGGCCCTCAACCTTGCGCTGGGCAGACTCAATTGAACGCGTCACCATACCAGCCTCAATTGGCTCGCCGTCTGGCATCTTCAAGCGCTCCATCACAGCCCGCAAACGATCACCCGCAAAAATACGCAGCAATGAATCATCCAAGGAGAGATAAAAGCGGGATGAGCCAGGATCACCTTGACGGCCTGAGCGACCTCTTAGCTGGTTATCAATACGGCGACTCTCATGACGCTCTGTACCAATGATGTGCAAACCGCCAGCAGCGAGTACTTGATCATGAATATCCTGCCACTCATCTTGCAGTGCTTTGATCTTGCTCGCTTTGTCTGCATCAGAAAGTGCAGCATCGGCCTCAATTAATGAAGACTGCTTACCAACATTGCCGCCGAGCACAATATCTGTTCCACGACCTGCCATATTAGTGGCAATCGTGATCATCTTTGGGCGACCTGCTTGAGCAATGATTTCTGCTTCACGCGCATGCTGTTTTGCATTCAAGACTTGATGCGGCAATTTGCGCTTATCCAATAAACCCGCAATCAACTCAGAATTCTCAATTGATGTCGTACCCACCAGAACAGGTTGGCTACGCTCGTAACAATCCTCAATATCTTTAATAACAGCGTCATAACGCTCACGGGAGGATTTAAAGATTTGGTCTTGACGATCTTTACGCTGACTAATTCTATTGGGCGGCATCACTACCGTTTCAAGGTTATAGATTTCCTTGAACTCATATGCTTCGGTATCTGCGGTTCCAGTCATACCAGCTAACTTCCCATACATACGGAAGTAATTCTGGAAAGTGATCGTTGCTAGGGTCTGATTCTCATTCTGAATCGGCACGCCCTCTTTAGCTTCTACTGCTTGATGTAAGCCATCAGACCAACGACGACCCTGCATCAATCGACCTGTGAATTCATCAACAATAATGACTTCGTTGTTTTGCACAACATAGTGCTGATCACGGTTATAAAGACAGTGGGCACGCAATGCTGCATAAACGTGATGCATCAAAGTAATGTTTTGCGGAGCATACAAAGAGGCGCCATCATTTAAAGCGCCTAGCTGTACCAAGATTTGCTCGGCCTTGTCGTGACCTTCCTCAGTTAAATAGACCTGCTGAGACTTTTCATCTACCCAATAATCGCCTGGCTTCTCAACGCCTGTACCATCCGCTTTTTCTTCACCGATTTGACGCTCTAGGTAGGAAGGTAGTGCATTGATTTTGATATAGAGGTCCGTGTGATCTTCTGCCTGACCAGAAATAATGAGTGGTGTACGTGCCTCGTCAATCAGAATCGAATCCACTTCATCGACTATGGCATAGGCTAAACCACGCTGCACTCGTTGATCCAAATCTTGGACCATGTTATCGCGCAAGTAATCGAAACCAAACTCATTATTAGTGCCGTAGGTAATATCTGCGGCATACGCTTCTTGTTTTGTCGTGTGATCCATCTGAGATAGATTCACGCCAACTTTCATACCCAAGAAGTTATATAAGGTCGACATCCACTCGGCGTCGCGCTGTGCCAAGTAATCATTTACTGTGACGACATGAACGCCTTTGCCACCCAATGCATTTAGATAAACTGGAAGGGTTGCCGTTAAGGTCTTGCCCTCACCAGTACCCATCTCAGCAATCTTGCCCTGATGCAAGGCCAAGCCACCCATAATCTGCGCATCAAAGTGACGCATTTTCATCACGCGAACGCTAGCCTCACGCACCACTGCAAATGCTTCTGGAGCAAGATCGTCTACAGACTCGCCAGCAGCTAACCGAGATTTAAATTCGGCAGTCTTGGCAGCAAGCGCGGCATCATCCAAAGACTGCAGGTTTGCTTCAAAAGCAGCAACCTTGGCAACGACTTTGCGATACTGTTTTAAGAGGCGGTCGTTACGACTGCCGACCAGGGTTTTTAGAAGACCGATTACCATGGGATATTGAATGAAATGAAGTCCTTGAGTTTATCACCCGCAACCCCATTTTTTATGAACTTTGCCCACAAACCGTCCCGCAATCAAACAGCCCATGACTGGCTTGATTTCCTTCGGGAATCCAATGGTCTTGGAGGTATCTTGGCGAAGACAGAAGATATAGCCAGACTAAAGGCCAGACTGTACCTTGCCTTAGAGACCTTAAATCTTGGGCATTTGAGCCCCAAAATTGAGGTTGGATGGCGTGCCGGAGCGCAAGATGAACTTTACTTACTGGTGAGTAGCGCCAGTATTGGAACCCGCCTACAGCAGGTTTTACCCAGTCTAATCAATGAGTTAGGAAAAAATGGTTTGCATTGCAAAGCGATTAAAGTTAGGGTGAAGCCTGCGGCCCCAGCCTGGGAAGTCAAACCACGAGAAAGCACTAAAAACACAGCCCCCAAAGGGCTCAATGAGGTAGCCAAAAAATCTTTGCAAGAACTCCTAGAGAAACTTACGCCGGACTCTGAACTGCGTAAGGCGGTTGAGCGGCTACTCCAAAGCAAATCCAAATAAGTCGCTAAATAGGGTGAGCACGCTCTAGAAAAAGAGAGGTTGGCTTTCTTGAGAATAGGCTTCCGGAGCCTTAGTCTCGGCAAAAGATTGAATTTCATAGGAAGTTGGATCTTCCAAGAGCTTACGCAAGAGTGCGTTATTTAGGGCATGGCCTGATTTTTCAGCTACATAAGCGCCCACAATCGGGTGCCCAACTAAATATAAATCCCCGATGGCATCCAAAATTTTATGGCGTACAAACTCATCTTCATAACGCAGTTCTTCATTATTCAAAATGCGGTGCTCATCTAAAACAATCGCATTATCTAAGCTACCGCCGCGAGCCAAGCCCATTTCACGCAGGGCTTCTACCTCATGAGCAAAACCGAATGTACGAGCACGACCAATTTCACTGCGATAGGCATGCTCTGCAAAATCCACCACAAATCGTTGGCCGGTTTTATCAACTGCTGGATGTTTAAAGTCGATTGTGAAATCTAACTTAAATCCAAAAAATGGTTCGAGACGTGCGAGCTTATCACCCTCACGCACTTCAACTAATTTTTTAATCACTACAAACTGACGTGGGGCATCTTGCTCAACAATGCCAGCAGACTCAATCAAAAATAAGAATGAGGCAGCACTACCATCCATGATGGGCACTTCTTCACCATCCAACTCAATCAACAAATTATCTAAGCCAAGACCAGCACAGGCTGAGAGTAAATGCTCAACTGTAGAAACGCGTACGCCATCCTTTTGAATAACTGAGGCAAGCCTTGTATCGCAAACAGCTAAAGCTGTTGCAGGCACCACTGACTGCTCTGATGTATCCACACGTACAAACTGAACCCCTGAATTTACTGGTGCAGGCTTAATAGAAATTGTCACTTTGCAACCAGAATGCAAACCAATGCCTACAGTCTTGACTGGGCTAGCAATGGTTCTTTGTTTCATCATGTTGATATCTCTAAATTCAGGGGATGTTAATTAATCAGAATTACAGCTTTTTCAAAATAGAGGCGGCATCGCTTACTTCAAACTTGCCTGGTGCTTCACGATCCAAGGTTTTCACTACGCCATCCTCAACAATCATGGCATAACGATCTGAGCGCACACCTAAGCCACGGGCAATTAAATCCAGCTCAATACCCATCTTCTTTGTAAATTCAGCGCTACCATCAGCCATCATGCGAATTTTTTTACCTACTTTTTGATCGCGTCCCCAGGCACCCATGACAAATGCGTCATTTACAGAGACACACCAAATCTCATCAACACCTTTTGCCTTAATCGCATCATAGTGTTCAACATATCCTGGTACATGCTTTGCAGAGCAAGTTGGCGTAAATGCGCCAGGTAATGCAAAAATCACAATTTTTTTGCCAGCAACCAGCTTTTCAACTTCAAAAGCATTTGGCCCCAAGGAGCAGCCTTCACTCTCTTCGTCAAAAAATTCATAAAGAGTGGCGTTCGGTAATTTTTGTCCTGCAGCAATCATGACATCTCCAATAAGTAATTGTTAGTAAGCATGCCAACGCAAGCACGGGATTCGTCGTCCGGAGGGGCGCCGCGCTGGCATTTCGCAATTACCTATTGTATTGAGCAGTCAGTTAGTCCGCTTGTTTACGTAAAAAAGCTGGAATCTCATAGTAATCAGCCCCTTTATCAAGCATGGTCTTTGCCTGAGGAGAGCTATCTGCACCCAGAGTTGGAGCAGGAGCAGCCTCACGGGAACTGCGGAATACCCTTGGCAAATCATATTGGCTGTAATCAACACTACTAGTTGCTGTTGGTTGAGGCGCCATAGCTGGTGAGCTTCCAGAGCCAGTGAGAGCCATGCCTGCCCTAGTAGCCAAAGCAGAATCTATCCCTGCCTTACTCATAGCAGCAGAAGGGCTAGCAGGGGCAAAGGTATTGAGGTCTGCCATCGTTGGCATTGCATCATGAGTACCAGTAGCCTGTCTCCAAACTACTTCGGGCTGATTCGCCTTTCGTGCCTGAGGATTATTCAAGCCTGTTGCAACAACGGTGACACGTAATGCATCACCTAAGCTCTCGTCGTACACGGTACCGAAAATTACAGTCGCATCATCTGCAGCGTAGCCACGGATTGCAGCCATAACTTCACGAGTTTCAGATAACTTTAATGTGCGGCTAGCAGTAATGTTGACCAATACACCACGGGCACCAGATAAATCAACGCCTTCGAGTAATGGGGATGCAACCGCAGCTTCTGCAGCTAAACGGGCACGATCCATACCAGAGACAGTTGCTGTTCCCATCATGGCCTTACCCTGCTCACCCATTACTGTTTTCACATCTTCAAAGTCAACGTTAATTAAACCTTGCACATTGATGATCTCAGCGATACCAGAAACTGCGTTATGCAAAACGTCATCTGCGCAAGCGAATGCTTTATCAAACTCAGCATCTTCACCCATCACTTCAAAGAGTTTTTCATTGAGAACCACAATCAATGAATCTACATAAGACTCGAGCTCAGCTGCGCCATCCTCTGCAACCTTCAATCGCTTCACACCTTCAAAATCAAATGGCTTGCTGATAACACCTACCGTCAAAATACCCATCTCTTTTGCCACTTGAGCAACGATTGGGGCTGCGCCTGTGCCAGTACCGCCGCCCATACCCGCAGTGATAAATACCATATGTGCACCTTGCAATGTATCTGCAATTCGTGCACGGGCTTCTTCTGCAGAAGCTGCGCCGATTTCTGGTTTGGCACCCGCACCTAATCCGCTAGAGCCCAGTTGCAAATTCACAGATGCCTCAGAACGCTGTAATGCGCCAGCATCGGTGTTCATGCAAATAAACTCTACGCCGTTAACTCCACGACGGATCATGTGCTGGACAGCATTACCACCAGCTCCACCGACTCCAACCACTTTAATAATGGTCTTGCCAGCAATTTCTTGATCTAACATTTCAAATTCCATATACCCTCCTAGGTAAATAACTTAC
>Ga0114963_10001799_pt1 | contig 14640 bp, 13 predicted proteins | sample C_131016_EF_Meta_FD_87019 | JGI IMG/M metagenome (GOLD analysis project Ga0114963, IMG submission 87019) | Freshwater microbial communities from Lake Croche, Canada to study carbon cycling - C_131016_EF_MetaG | ecosystem: Environmental > Aquatic > Freshwater > Lake | place: Lake Croche, Canada...
AGTCTGGCGCGACGCACCCCCGGTTTCTCCGGCGCTGATCTCGCCAATCTGGTGAACGAAGCGGCACTGCTGGCGGCGCGACGTGAAAAAGCGAAGATTGAAATGATCGATCTGAACGACTCGATTGATCGGGTCGTGATGGGGCCGGAACGTCGTAGCCGTGTCATTGGTGAGCATGAGAAAGAAATCATCGCTTACCATGAACTGGGCCATGCTCTTGTCCATGAATTGCTGCCATTGGCGGATCCGGTCCATAAAGTGACTATTCTGCCGCGTGGTCGCGCTCTGGGTCTCATGTGGAGTATGCCGACCGAGGACAAATACCTGACAACCAAGCAGGAATTCCTCGATAATATCGCGTCCTTGCTGGGCGGACGCGTCGCCGAGCAACTGATCTTCAATGAAGTGACGACCGGCGCATCTAATGACCTTGATCGTGCGACCGACATGGCGCGTTCTATGGTCACGGAATACGGTATGACCGAACGTCTCGGTACGCTGAAGATCGGCAACCGGCAGGAAAATCCGTTCCTGGGTCGTGGTTCGATGCAGGAAGAGCGAAACTACTCCGAAGATATCGCCAGTGCGATCGATCAGGAAGTTCGCGCCATTATGGATGCCTGCTATGAAACGGCGCGGCTCGTTCTCGCCGGTAACCGTGAAGTGATGGATCGAATGGCAAAAGTCATTCTGGAAAAGGAAAATCTGGAGCGTGAAGAGTTCCTGCGATTACTCGTCGGAGTCAAGTGGCCGGAAGGTCGCCGACAACGAGATTATTCGCCTGAGGAGCGAGCGATCCTTTTCCCGGTCGATCCGACATCGGATTCGCCTGAAACTCCGGATCGACCGGAAAGCCCGAACGCGCCAAGTGGCGGTGATACGCAGGCTCCCCGCCCGCCTATGCCAAGGCCACGGTTAGAGCCCGGCATGGCCTGATCTCTGGATTCAGGCAACAGGGGACAGGGTCACCGGTCTCCTTCGGCATCTGTTGAAAGAATGAATAAACGCCGCCAATGAGTAGCATTGACGGCGTTTATTCATTTGTGCGGTATGATACGAACGCCTTTTAAAGAGGCTAGGGAGACAGTTTTCGGTGAGTGACGAACGTATAGCGACGAATTACAAATTGACCCGCCTCGTGCGGACGCAATCGAGCGAGATTTATCTTATCTGGGACGAAGACCGACGTCTGGGTCAGTTAGATCTTCATTTTGCTCATGACACCATTCATGGAACGCTGATCCTTGAGGCGGACCTATCGGTTGAGCAGGAGGAAGGCTTGATTGCACAGATCGATGATGATGTCGTCCATGCTTATTTGCCTTCTTTTGATCGTGAGGATTTCCTGATTACCGTCTTCCGGGGTGAAGAAATCAGCAACTACACGGACTCTTCCGGGGCAATGGATGATATGGAAGATGAGGAGGAGTAAGATTCTCCTTAGCCGGTGAAAAAAACGAATGCGCTGACCGGTTGTCAAAAATGACTCGGTCAGCGGTTGCGACGGTATTTTTCGAAACGCCTCATTCACAGAAGAGTTCGGCGACAGTGTGAGGGAATTACAGACCCGATGGTTGCAGAAAGCCAGCAGTGATGCAGGTTTTATCTTTGCTGAAGAGCATTAGACGGTATGTTTTGTAGATAGCGAAGTTCGCTCCCGTTCGCTGTCCGGTGAAGTACTTTTTGTTGACCTGCTCTATGGGCTTACTAAGAGTCCATCGTATCATTTTATACAGGAATGGCTGCCGCTGTCGCGCTAGTTCACAGGCTCGTTCCTTCATGGGTTGAACAACAGCAGTAACAAATCCCTGAGTCAGGTCAAGATTCGGTGCGGTCTGCGCCGTAATATCAATATCTGTGACAAGGGTTAGAGGCTGACAACTTATGCTGTCGTGGAATTTTGCCAGATAGTGACCACCGCCCATCGGCCCACGGTCTGGCATCGGGTTTTTAAAGAAATCACAGATGAGCAAGTACCCATCGGGTTGGAGCAGCTCACATGTATGCTTGAGGGCGATATCCAGTTTCATGTACTGGAAACTTTCGCTGAACAGTACCATGTCATATCGCTTCTCTGTTTGAAATTCCTCAAACCGAGACTCAAAAATCGGCGTGTCTGACCCAAGGCGACGACGCGCCCGCTCATTCAGGAAAGGGCTGGGAGAAACGCAATCCACCTCATAACCCGCCGCTTTTAGCCGACTGGCAAGCGCCCCTACGCCGGAGCCTACATCCAGAATTGTCTTGACGCCCGGCGGGATATGAGAAAGGAGGAAGTTGGAATGCGCTTCCTGCGCCTGCTTCAGGTTCGCCAGTTCTAGTGGGACATCACTGTCCCAATAGCCATAGTGAAGGTCATCCGTCTTTGCCAAATACTCAGCGAGGACGATGGCGCATTCAAGACCGAGTTCCTGGACGGAAAGTTTTTGGTTCTTTTCCAACAGTTACGTGCCGCGTCCGACAGAAGCCGGGATATACGCTTCATCCGGTTCGACCAGATCGGACACTGGCCCGGTGACATTGACGCCCGTCGTATGGAGTTCCGTGATGGCGCGACCGATTTCCTCAGCCGGTCCGGTCAGAGCGATTTCCGCCCAACCGGATTCTTCGGACATATTGGCGCGTCGGATATTGACGACAACCCGAAATTTCTTACCGAGGGTAAAGAGGATCGGGTTATTGAACATTCCGCGATGAAAGCTCAACTGATACACTTCCGTACCGTTAGCGCCGCCAGCAATCGCCGGGACAATCGAGACTTCGTCGCCGTCCTTGAGGGGCGTTTCCGCATTTTGCAGAAAGCGCACATCTTCACCACCCAGGTAGATGTTGACGAATTTTCGCGGGTTCCCGTTTTCGTCAATCAATGGCTTGCCCAACCCGGGATGCGCCGCATCGAGAGCCTTGAGCATTGCGCCGATGGTATCGGCATCCACAGTCACAGTATCCGCCTCGCCCGTAAACTTGCGAAGAGGAGTCGGTATTAACACCTTCACGGTGGCCATCAGTCTATGAATCCTCACGAGTAAAATCGTCGTTGTAGCCCTCTGGTTATACCCCAATTTACTGCGGAGCGCCGGAAATACTCGCCTTACCGACGCCCATTTCGACGGATTTTGGCTCCTGCTATATGTTTTTCAGCCATAAATCGACGGGTTTCACTTACTCCGCTTATCAGAGTTCCATCCCGGTTTCATGACTCGGAGAGTTTTCGTTACGTGGTTTGGACACATGGAAGATTAAAGGCGGCGGCAAGCAGCTCGTAAGAACGAACGCGTTCGGCGTGACCATAAGTGAAAGTGGTTATCATGACCTCATCCGCTTGCGTTTTCGCCACCAGCGCATCTATTAATGGTTTGACAGTGGTCGGGGAACCGATCAGATGCCGTTCACGCAGGGATTCCGCTACCGCCCGCTCCATCGGCGAGAATTCATAGGCGAGGGCTTGCTCCGGCGGAAGCAACAGCGATGATTGCCCGGTTCGCAGTCGCGTAAAAGCGACCACCAGGCTGGATGCCAGACGCTCCGCTTCGGCGTCCGTCTCCGCGCAAATCACGGACAGGGTCAGGATAGCGTGGGGTTGCGACAACTCCGCTTCCGGGCAAAATTCTTCACGATAGATGCGAAGCGGCTCTTCCGGCGGAAAATCGCTGAAGTGTGCGGCGAAGGCGTATCCCAATCCGAGTTGCGCTGCCAGAACGGCGCTGAAATCGCTGGAGCCCAGCAGGAAAATCGGCGGCAGGGGCGCTTTTCCCGGCACGGCGGCGATATGCCCCGGCATTCCCGGCGGAAAGGGATCAATTTTAGGGTCATACGGATTTTTCCATCCGCCATACTGTCGCAATTCCGCGAGTTGAGTCGGAAACTGGTCGCCGGATGCGCCTCGCGTTCCCCGCAACGCCCGCGCCGTTCCCGGATCGGTTCCCGGCGCTCGCCCGAGTCCAAGGTCGATTCGCCCCGGATACAGCGATTCGAGCATCTTGAATGTCTCGGCGACCTTGATCGGCGCATGATTGGGTAGCATGATACCGCCGGAGCCGAGATGGATGCGCTGCGTCCGCTCTGCCGCCAGCGCAATCAGGAGTTCCGGCGTGGTGCTGGCGACCGAGGGCATATTATGATGTTCGGCGAACCAGTACCGGGCGTAGCCCAGCGCATCCGCACGTTGCGCCAGTTCCAGACTATTTCTCAAAGCCCGACCATTGACCAGACTTTCTTCGCCTTCCGGTGCGGCGGGCAGAGGAACCAGGTCCAGAATGGACAGGGGGTATGAACTTTTCATTATCTTTTCTCTCATCACCTATACCTTCTCCGTTGGCATGGGTTCCCGCCGGACGGCGTTTGACAGTGGGTTTGGTTCGAGAGCGTTGATTCGCCACAACTATTCTCTCTTAAACTCTTCCCTGTCAAAGGGTAAAAGAGATAAAGCAAAAAGACTAAAAGAGTCATGGGGGAGCGCAACAACGAAAGCCGTCGTCGAAGTCCCTGTCGGACGGAGTGTTCCTGAGTCGGCAACAGCAACGGAAGAAGACAGGATTATAGTAGAGCCAAGAACCGCCACGCAAAACGCGCGTATCTTGTTTATCGTCGTACCAATCCGCGCACCACTGCCACACGTTCCCCGCCATATCCATAATTCCATAAGGGCTTGCGCCTGAAGGAAAACTTCCTACTGCCGCTGTACCGCTCGCATCCTCATTCATTTCCTTACAGCGCTGGAGTTTACTGGTGTCAAACGCATCGCCCCATGGGTATTGTCGTCCGCTCACGCCCCGCGCCGCCTTTTCCCACTGCGCCTCGGTAGGCAACGCTACGACTGCCCAATCACAGTAAGCTTTGGTATCCTCCCACGATACATTGACTATCGGATGGTCTTTTTTAGACCAGTTTGGATTGAAATACGGCGCCGAAGGCATTTCTCTTCTGGTATCCTGACAGAACTTTTCGTACATCCCCACGGTCACCAGATTCTTGTAAATGTAGTATGCCGATAAGATCACTGTACGGCGAGGGTTGTCGTCCTGATCATCGTTGCCCATCAGAAACTCACCTGCTGGTATCAGGATCATTTCCGCATCGTCTTTAGGGTTGATTTTCGTTGCGGGCGACTGCGCCTCATGTTCTGTCATTTCATTGCCCCCTTATATTGCTACCGTAATTGGTTCGAGAGCGTTACCTTCGGGCATAAAAGCGCCCTCCGCTATTTTGAGCCATTCTCAGCGGAGGGCGTTTTCTCTCACACCAGATTTTCGGGGTTCAAACCCTGCAGGTCAGCGGGGATAAAGCGACCGTCCTTGCGGATCAATTCGCCATCGAACCAGATTTCGCCGCCGCCGTAGTCTTCCCGCTGAATCAGTACCATATCCCAGTGCACCTGAGATTTATTGCCGTTACCGGGCGTTTCGTAGGCGTTACCGGGGGTAAAGTGCAGACTTCCGGCGATTTTCTCATCGAAAAGAACGTCGCGCATCGGGCGCAGGATATACGGGTTGAAAGCGATAGAGAACTCACCGATACGCCGTGCGCCCGGATCGCTGTCCAGCACCGCGTTCAGACTTGCCGTATCGCTGCCGGTCGCCTCGACGATAACGCCATCCTTTAGAACGAGACGGATATCATCGTAGGGCTTGCCCTGATAGATCGTCCCGGCATTGAAGTGAATGACGCCGTTCGCGCTATCGATGGTCGGGCAGGTGAAGCATTCGCCATCGGGGATATTGCGTGCGCCGCCACAGATTTGCGCTCCGATTCCCTTGATCGAGAAGGAAATATCGGTGTCTCGCGCCGTCAGACGGACTTTATCGGCGTTCTTCATGCGTTCCGCCAGCGGAATCTGCGCCGCCGCCATTTTCGCATAATCCAGGGTGCAGACATCGAAATAAAAATCGGTGAACTGCTCCGTGCTCATACCCGCCGCCTGCGCGAAGGAAGGCGTCGGATAGCGAAGGACGACCCAGCGGGTCTTATTGACGCGATAGTCCTGCACCGGGCGCATCTTGCCCTGAATCAGATTCATCTTCTCCGAAGGGACGTCCGATAATTCGAAGGCGTTGTCTGCGCCGCGCACCCCGATGTAGGCGTCCATATCCTGCATTCGCGCCAGTTCATGACGGGTGCGGATTTCCATCATTTCTTCGGTCGCATTCCGGGCAAGGGCACGCTGGACGCTTTGCCGGACGGTATTCACAAACGGAATCGCGCCAACGGACGCCGCCTTCTCAATCAGCGCCGCCACCACTTCATCCGGCGTATCGAAGGCTTCGATGAGGACTTTCTCCCCTTCCTTCAACTGGGTCGAATGCGAGATAAGAACATCGGCGAGTTTGCCGATACGTGGGTCTGCCATTAATTTTTCTTTCTAAATTTGTCAAATAGGGACGATAGGAACGGGTTACGCGAACGACTTCTCCGCAATATTATCTTTTACCACTTATGCACCAGAGCGAGTCGCGGCGTTTGCGTCGCGTTGCGACTGCCGGAGTGGGCGGTCAGGTAATGGTAGAACAGCACATCGCCTCGCTTGCCCAGCAACTCGACGGGTTCGCCCAGATCTATTTTGCCCAGATCATTGTTCAATGTCGCCATCAGTTCGTATTTTTGCGGGTCGCTCTGCGCCAGCGCTTCGATTTTCCGGAAGGAACCCGGCCATACGACTGTCCCGGCGCCGTGCCGGGGTACATCATTCAGGTAAGTGATAGAGGCGACTCGCATCGGGCGCGGGAAGACTTTGAATCCGTCCCGGGGCAGGGCATGGTCGATATGTGGCCCATGGTGGCTCCATGCTCCCTCCTGCGGAAAGATATTGAGGGTTAATGTCCCGGTGACGGGATTTATCGCTTCTCCCGCCAGTTCCGATGCCGCCTGCATGGCTTCGGGCGTAAAGCAAGCGATAATATCCGGGTCGCTGTGCCCGCTTGCCAGCGGGACATTACCCCAGGTAGTCGGATCATCGGGGTTCGCGTTCAACCTGCGCCAGAGCGCCGCCGCGCCCCGTTGCGAAATATCATCGGCGATCAATCCAGAGACAAGGACGTAGCCTTCTTCCACAAATTGATGATGTTGTTCCGGTGTGAGAATACTCATACCTTTCGGTTCGCCGCAGAGAATGTCGTCTCCTGCCAAAAGCAAAAAAACGGTCGGCGCGATGGCTTGAAGTTCTATTCGATTTCCCGCTTTTCCGAACGTTGTCGCCGGGGAGGAACGCCCGATAGAATAGGAGGGCGATTTCTCCCCGGATTTCGGGGTATGAGAGTGGTGACGAGTTGATTCAGGGGACGATGAACGGAAAACAGGACGATTCCCAGCGTCATGTTGTGGTAGTGGGTGGCGGTCTTGCCGGGACAGCGGCGGCGACGATTCTGGCGGAACAGGGCGTACACGTCACGGTTCTGGAACGCGAAAACTTTCTGGGCGGGCGGGCGGGCGCATGGACAGATACTCTGCAAGATGGCTCCGCTTTCGAGATGGAACGCGGCTTTCATGCCTTTTTCCGCAACTACAAGAATCTGCGTTCACTGTTGCGCCGCATCGATCCCAAACTACGATTTTTGACGCGCCTGCACGACTACCCCCTGCTCGGACCGAATGGTCAGTCGGAATCCTTCGCCCGGTTGCCTAAAATTCCACCGTTCAATATTATCGAACTGGTGCGCCGCTCTCCTTCGATTCATTTCCGCGATTTGATGAAAGCGGATATGGATCGCACTAACGCGATGCTGGCATTCGACCCGGAACGGACGTATCAGGAAAGGGATGAAGAAACGGCGAAAGAATTCCTCGACGGTCTGAATTTCCCGCCTAAAGCGCGTCAGATGCTGTTCGATGTCTTCGCCCATTCGTTTTTCAATCCGGAGGAGCGGTATTCGGCGGCGGAACTGCTCGCCATGTTCCACTTTTACTTCACCCGAAACCCGGAAGGATTGGTCTTCGATGTCATGAACCAGCCGTTCAGCGTCGCCTTCTGGAAGCCGATGGAAAGCTATCTTCGGGATCGCGGCGTGGACATTTATCTCAATAGTGTCGCGGAGGTTATTGAAGCGCAGGGAAATCGATACGCCGTACGCTTCCGCCACGGAGACGAGTCAAATGTCCTCGAAGCGGACGCTGTCGTTCTGGCGGTAACGGCGCCGGGATTGAAGGCGCTGGTCGCCGCGTCGCCGTCTCTTTCCCCTCTGAAGCGATCCGTCGATTCTCTGGAGACGACCCTGCCTTTTGCGGTATGGCGCCTGTGGCTGGATCGTTTTTGTCATCCGCATCGTCCGCCGTTCGCCGGCACGACCGGGGTGGGTCTTCTGGAAAATATCTCGCTTTATGAGAAAATCGAGAGCGAAAGCAAACGCTGGTCGGCGGCGAATCACGGTAGCATCGTCGAACTCCATGCCTATGGGATTCCCGAATCACTGACGGAAGAGGAAATCAAACGCGATTTGCTTGCCGGGATGCATGCCGTCTACCCGGAAACCTGCGGCGCAACCATTCGAGAGGAGCGGTTCCTGCGACGACAGGACTGCCCCGCCTTCGCGCCCGGTTCACACGCCCATCGCCCCGGCGTTATCACTCCCCTGCCGACCGTCGTTCTGGCGGGGGATTTCGTCAAGTTACCTTTTCCCAGCGCCTTGATGGAAAGAGCGACATCCTCCGGCTTCATTGCCGCCAACGCCCTGCTCGCCCGCTGGAAACTGCCCGAAACCCGGGTCGAACATGGCCCCACGCATGGCATCTTTGCCAGTCGCAAGCGGTAACGCCTCTGCCCTATTTCGCTTCCGATGCGGTAAAGTAGAATTGGAGAAACCGACCTTACTCTTATGCGAATCTTGCCAGTGTCCGCCGCCTTGAGCGCTCTTTTGCTTGTCCTTGTTCCCGTTGTCATCGCGCCTGCACAACCACCTGCGCCGTCTCCGGAAGACCTGCCGCTTGCCGGGTTACTCGACTCACGCGAAAAGCGCTTTAAAAATGTGCGGCAGATTACGTTCGGCGGCGATAATGCGGAAGCGTACTGGAGTTTCGATAGCAAACGCCTGATTTTCCAGCACAGCGGCAGCGAAGGCGTTAAAGCCGACCAGATGTTTGTCATCAATGCCGATGGAACCGGGCGGAAATTGGTCAGCGATGGGCGCGGACGTTGTACGTGCGGCTACTTCCTGAAGAATAACCGCGAGATTATCTACGCCAGCACCACCGCCTACGGCGCAGAAATCCCTCCTCCGCCCGACCGTACGCACGGTTATGTCTGGGCGGTCTATCCGTATTACGCCATCTTCCGCGCCAATGCCGATGGAACCAATACCCGACCGCTTTTCCCCAAAAACGCCGGGCCGGGCATCCTCACGGGCTATAACGCCGAATCTACCGTCTCCCCAGATGGTAAGCGCATCATTTTCACCTCCGATAAAGACGGCGACCTCGAACTCTATTCCATGAACACGGATGGCGGCGATGTGAAACGACTGACCCACCGCACTGGGTATGATGGCGGCGCCTACTTCTCCCCGGACAGTAAGCGCATTGTCTGGCGAGCGGGACTGCCCAAAGATGAGACGGAAGCGACGGAGTATAAACGTCTGTTGAAGATGGGACTGGTGCGCCCCTCGCGCATGGAAATCTGGGTGGCGGACGCCGATGGTTCCAACGCCCGACAGGTAACTAACAACGGCGCGGCGAACTTCGCCCCCTTCTTCACGCCGGATGGCAAGCGCATCATCTTCGCCAGCAACCATGAGGACAAACGAGGGCGCAAATTCGAAACTTACCTGATCAATGTGGATGGCTCCGGGTTAGAGAGGGTGACCTACGGCAACCAGTTCGACTCGTTCCCGATGTTCTCCCCGGACGGCAAGCGCATCGCCTGGGCTTCCAACCGTAACGGCAAAAACCACGAAACCAATATCTTTGTCGCCGACTGGGTTCCCTGACCCCGCCACGAACCCGAATATTCGCACCCTGACCGCAGGGATACAGCACAGAAACAGGAGAGATAAATCGATGGATTCGATCAAAAGAATGAGCGGCGCCTTCGGGATACTGCTGATGATTGTCGCAGTTCTACTGCTGATCCCGACCTATCTGGTATCCACTACCGATCTCCAGAAGAATATAACCTACGACGGTTGGGGGCGCATGCAGTTTCCCACCCCCGCCCTGCTCACCGAAATCACCGGCGGCGCATGGAAGCATTGGGCGGGCGGTTTCTGGTTTGTAATAGATACGCTTATCTTCTGGATACTGGCGGGAACCGGGTTCAACTTATACAACAAAATATTAAAAGGCGTTCACCGCAACGACGACTATGAATTGTACCAATCCGACTACTGGCGTCATGGACGGTAAAACAGTCGCTTTTCCGTCTTTTCGCAATTAACTATTGACAACAAAATAAAAGCCGGGTATATTTCAGGCATAGGTTGATTGGTATAATCCGCTTTTGCGACGTTGCCCAATCCAGTATAAAGATGCGCCTTACCTGCGCAATGAGGGAAGACACAATGAAGAAGGAACGCATTGAGGCAGGAGCCGACGAAGGTCTGTCCAACGTAGAAAAGACATCCGAGGAGATACTCCACGAATCCCGTCGACGATTTTTGAAACAGGCAGTGACAGCGGGAGTTACCGCCGCCCTTTTGCCGGGCCTTTCCTTAGGAAAGGCGTTTGCAGCGGGAAGACCTATTCCCCCCGCGCCCGGCGCTCCCCTGCCGTGGCAGATAGGCGAGAATGTGTATTCCGGTATCCTTAACGTCGCTACAGGGAACTACCAACTCACTCAGCCGATTTGCGGGTGGGCGGGAATCGGCGGCGGGATAGCGCTGAGCCTGTACTTCAACAGCCAGAGCTCCCGTACGGACACGCCGCTTGGCTCCAAATGGAGCCATAGTTTCTCTCTCCGCATTATCGGGACCAGTCCCGCCATTGTGGTCGCCGGAGATGGAACGGAAACGAAGTTCACTCTGTCCGGTAACGCTTATACCGCCCCTGCCGGGATTTATGACCGTCTCGTCCGTAACGCCGACACTACCTGGACATTGACCAGAAAAGGCGGCTATCAGGTCTACCGCTTCAACGCCAGCGGCGTCCTGACTACCATTACCGACAATAACAACAATGTCACGACTTGCGCCTATAGCGGGGGGCAACTGGCATCCGTCACTGACCCGACCGGACGCGCCCTCACGTTTGGATATACCGGCGGCAAACTGACCTCAATCACCGATTTTGAAAGCCGCGTCTGGACTCTGACCTATACAGGCAGTCAACTTACGCAAGTCTCCGACCCGGTTCTTTCGGGCGTGACCTACCGGACAGCATTCGCCTACACGAGCGGCAACGTCACGGGCGTCACCAATCGCCTGAACAAGACGTGGGCGTTCACGTACGGGTCGGTCAATGATCTGATTACCATGACCGATCCGGACGGTAAAATCTGGAATTATTCTCTGACAATTCCGAGCGCCGGAGCCGGAGCGCGTACCGCTCTTCCCACCGACCCCTGGCCCAGCGATGTGGTCGCCGTCGGTGGCGTGACCGACCCGACGAATTTGGTCGTGCAATACGGATTCGACAGCGCCGCCCGCGTCAGCGCGATTCGTGGCGCGACCGACAACCGGGCGGTTTATTCCTACAACAGCGCAAACAACCGCCTTTCCCTGCAAACCGATAGCGGCGCAACCTGGAACTGGTCGTATGACACGCAGGGCAACCCACTTCAAGCCTCCGACCCGCTGGGTAAAATCACCCAGATGACCTATGACGCCGCCAGTCGTCCGCTGACCGTTAAGGACCCACTGAACAACACAACCACTTATCAATACGACACGGCGGGCAATCGGACGCAAGTAATAGACCCTCTCGGAAATGCCACTATCACCGCTTACAACACGCTTGGTCTTATCACTCAAATCACAGACGCTCGCGGCAAAAACACGCAATTCCTTTACGATGCCTACGGGAATCAAACGCGCATCACTGACCCCCTGGGTAATCAGATTAACTTTCAGTTCCAGAACGGAAACGCCGACCGCGTATCCCGCCGCACGGACGCAATGGGTCGCATCACCGATTACAATTACGATGCGTGGGGGCGACAGACGGGCATTCGCTACGTTACGACAGGGAATTCGTCCATCATCTCCACTTATGACGCTGAAGGTCGACTGACGCAAAGCGTAGATGGCACGGGAACGCGCACCTACTCCTACGATGCTTGGAGTCGTCGGATCAGCATGACCGACCCGATGGGCAATACACAAGCCACGTACGATAGTGCTGGACGATTGAAAACGCAAACGGATGTAGCGGGACGTACTCACACCTATGGTTATGATAATTACCAGCGCCTCGCCTCCGTCAATGACGGTTCACAGACCGTGCAATATACCTACACTTCAGACAGTAAAATAGCGACCTGCCTATTTCCCAACGGAACCCGCGCAGAGTATTCCTATGATTTCGTCGGACGCCCCACAAGCATTATGCATAAGCGCGTTTCAAACAACAGCGTTATTGTCGGATATACCGGTGTCTATGACAACGCAGGGCGCCTGACACAAATCATGGAAACTCCCAGCGGAGCCGTCACAACATACCAGTACGACAATTCGGGACGTCTGTTGCGTGAGGAGCGCACGAACGACCAAATTTATCTTGGGATATATACCTATGATCCCAATGGGAATCACCTCACAGCTTTGCGTTCAGAGAATGGAAACATCTCGCACAATGGAACATACTCCTATGATGACGCTTCCCGATTGATTCAAGTTGTGGATAGCGCAAACAATTCGACCAATCAGTATAACTGGAATAGTGATGGAACTCTCTCTTCTTATCCGGGCGCAGGTTACACTCGCCGACTTTCCTATAATGAAGAAAGGCAGTTGACGATGATTCGCCGCGATTACGGCGGTGGCAATGTCCAAATCGCCTACGAGTATGGATACGGCGCAGATGGTAACCGCAGGTGGAGCAAGGATTATGCAGCGAATATATGGACATGGTTTCCGTGCGGCATCGCTTGTGAAGCGGGCGAGTTGGTTGAGAAGCGGAGCGATCTGTCTGGCTCAGCTTGGTTGACGAATGCAACCTACTTACGTGCGAACAAAGCTGTGGTAAGCCGAAATGGTGAATTCCATCACTCAGATATACTTCAACGGTTCTCAACACTAACTAATCAAATCGGAACGCCTGTTGCGACAGCCCTATTTGATATGTTTGGCGTAAGGCGATACATGAGCGGGGTGGTAAACACCCCATTGATGAGCGGGCGTGATTTCGACGAGGGCATCGTACAACAAGGAGGCTGTACTAACCTGTACATTCCTCAAATCAATATCAAATTACAACAAAAGAAAGGAGGCGACGGAGGTGAAGATGGGTGTACACACCAGAAAATGCTCGATCAATGTTTAGCGCGGAATAACGCTGCATATAATTCGGCTAATCAAGTGTGTATAGCATTGGGATTTGGTTGTGCCGCTTGCGCTCTTCTTCCGGTACCAGCCGCAATAATTTGCGCGATTGCCTGTGCCGCTGGCATCGCTGCATGCCTACTAGCAGCAGGTCGAGCGCAATTGTGTGGAATAGAGCGCTGTTATAAGGCATACTGCCCGGCAGGCAATGATCCCAGTGCGCCCACCAATTGCTCCGGAGGAGCACGTTCACCAAAAGGCGGTGGCGGTCCTCCACGGCCCGGTGGCGGCGGTTCCCTGACAAGTTAATCCGCTCAGGATGCGCCACACTCAGGAAAAATCTCAGGGTGTGGCGCGCTATACTCAAAAGGAAAGACTATGAAAACAACGATGACAAAGTTTCCTTATGCCAGGGCGCTTCGTATTATGGACTTCACCGTTCGCGTCAGCGCATGTGTAATCGTATTGAGTGGAATCACTTCCTTCCTGGCCAGCACTCGAGCCTGGCGCATAGCCGACCCTAACAACCTCTGGTCGCATCTCGCCCTTGACTTCTCCATTCTGATGAAGGTAATTTTTTGTGCCGTCTGGGTTCTGTTTCTGGGGGAACTTATCAAGTTCAGGGTTGACAGGAATCAATCGCTCTTACGCTTCCTGTGGAAAAGCCATTGGAAGAAAAGGGTCAATACCTGAACTCCTCAATTGCCACCGAGGTTACGTATTGAGGTAGCCATTAGCGACAGATTCTCCCCAGCAAAGTGTAGAGGAGTAACAATGATTACAGAAAAAACCAACCGCCGCCTCTTTTTGTGGGTAGCGGGGGTTGGGTGCCTCTTTATTAGAGGTTTACTCATCAATATCCCCTATCACCTCAGAGTATTGAACAGCGCCTACGCTTCGCAGAAGGGTGATGTCATTCTTCATTGGGTGATGACGGATGGGGTTATTTTCCTGCTGGTAATCCTGTTCTGGATTTACTGCTTCAAACTTGCTCGATCCCGAATGTAGAGAGTATCCGCTTGCTCTCCAATACATCATTCCGCCCCGGTTGCAGAGGCGTGAACGCAACGATACGTTTATCCCTTTATACCGAGATTTATGGCTTTTTAGAGGTTTTGCCGCATAAAAGGGATGTGGGCGCTGAACGCGAGCGAAAGCAAGGCGACAATTTATGTCAACTGTATGGTTCGTTACGGTCATATTGATCTTAGTGGCAGTTAGTGGTGATTTACTACTGATGAGG
>Ga0114963_10001800_pt1 | contig 14628 bp, 19 predicted proteins | sample C_131016_EF_Meta_FD_87019 | JGI IMG/M metagenome (GOLD analysis project Ga0114963, IMG submission 87019) | Freshwater microbial communities from Lake Croche, Canada to study carbon cycling - C_131016_EF_MetaG | ecosystem: Environmental > Aquatic > Freshwater > Lake | place: Lake Croche, Canada...
GGTCGCAAGCTCTATGAGAAGGGATACGATGCATCCATGTGGGTTGACAACATGAGCAACCAGGACAAGAACACGATCTTTCGCAGGTATACGACTGAAGTCGGGTTTGACGAGTCTACGATTGTAGTGTATTCAGAGATGATCGTAGGAAACCCACTGAAGGCAAAGAAGATCATGCGATGGGTTCTCTACGGCGCTCATATGTATGATCAGTTTGAGCCGAACGAGATCGTCTACTATCTAGCACCTTTTTGTCAGAACAATTTTCCGAAGCAGATCCTACAGGGATGGTATGTTCCTCCAAACATAGCTCTTCCAACTGAGCCTAGGACAGAAGAGTCATGCTTTATCCTCAAGAAGGGTGCTAGGAATCCATGGCCACGAAATCGGTTCTACGCAAATCCTCCTTCAGGGTTTGATATGGCTATGTGTTGGGATCATAACCACGTGATTGAAACATTCAAGAAGACCAAGTACTTCCACTGCTACGATCCTGCGTGTTTTCTTATTGTGATTGCACTGATGTGTGGGTGTATTGTGATCCAGCATCCATATGTTGAGGGTCAGACTCGTGAACAGTGGGAACATGCAGCGTATTATGGTATCGTTGGCAAGATCAAGGGGCTTGCGTATGGAATTGAGGACCTTCCGTATGCAGAGGCTACGATCCACGAGGCACCTGATCACTGCAAAAAGTTCCTTGAGTTCTCAGAGTCAACTGTGGATCGTTTTGTGAATGACATGGAGACTGGAAACTATACCACGGATCCTTGCTACAGGTTCAATGACTCTCCGTATGCGTACCAGCATGTTACCAAAATGTAAGCGGGTTTCCGCACACATTTTTGTTTTGTTTTTGTTGGTTGGTGTATTTGTTTTGGTTCTTGCTTGGGTACTTAGTTGGAGTACGCAAGGCCGCCCATGCCGCTCATGACACGGAGAACGTTGTAGTTGACGGCGTAGACACGCACCTGGGCCGTGCGGCCAGAGCGCACCGTGTTGACGGACACCGTCAGCTGGAGCGTCGCCTTGTCGATGCGGGAGAAGTTGCACGTGCCAGACGGCTGGTGCTCCTCCGGCTTCAGGGCAAACGAGTACACGCAGATGCCCACCGCCGGCGTGCGAGTGTGGTGCTGGAACGGCTGCACACGGTTGAAGTAGCGTCCCTCACGCTCCGTGAAGCGGTCCTGACCGTTGAGCTGGAGCTTGGCGACCTCCGTCGGCGTCTTGCCCTCGCAGCGAACACCCGAGGCGAGGATGACCTTGGCGAGCAGGTAGTTCGTCGTGTCCTCGAACACGATGCCCTGGTCGTTGGTGCCCGGGCCGATGTTGGTGTCGAGCCACGAGGCGCCGCCCAGCGACGGGCCGGTCGAGATGCCAACACCCGGCAGGTACGGGCCCGAAGGTCCGTCGTTCGTCGTCGTCGGGACCGTGCCGAGCTGGGCAGTGGAGCCGCCCGACTGTCCAGTGCCCAGGCCGCCACGGGCGAGCACGTCCATCACGATGCCCTCAGTGGTGAAGTCATCAGAGTAGTTGAACGGCTGCATGCCGTTGACCTCGGCGATGAACACCTGGTTGGGCGTGCAGTCGACGTACGAGTCACGCTGGACGACCCACACGAGCTCCTTCACCGGGTGGTTGAAGTTGAGCTGGATCTTGTTCGACGAGGACGTGATCGACTCGGCGCCCGTGAACTGCAGCTGCTCGATGAGGTACTCGTGCGTCTGCTGGGCGAAGCGGCGACGCTCCTCCGTGTCCAGGTAGATGTAGTCGATGTAGAGCGACGCAGCCGTCAGCGACTGGATCGACGTCGGCGCCGCCGCAGAGCCAACCAGCTCGTAGTAGACGCAGTTGATCCACTGCTCGAACTCCACGTTGATGCGCACCTCGTGGTACTGGAGCGCAATCAGCGGGATCGCCAGGCCCGGGTTACGGCAGAACCAGAACTGGAGCGGGATGTAGAGCGTCTTCGCCGGCGTGCCCGCACGGGGGGCGCACGAGTTCGTCAGCTCCGAGCCAGCGCACGAGGCATCCAGCTGGTAGCCCTTGCGGTCCTTCATCAGCACGAGGTCGTGCGTGTTGCCGATCATGTCGTCGAGCGCCTGGATCGTGCCCACGTCCTGCGAGAGCTGGGTCCAGATCTGCATCCAGTCGCCGTACTGGCGGTCGATGCGCTGGCCGCCGATCTCGAGCTCAACCGTCTTGATCAGGCGGTGGCCGATGTAGTTGAGCCAGCGGAAGCGGTTCAGCTGGGTGGCGTTGGAGATCAGGTCCACCGCCGGGAGGACCACCTGGACGTACGTGCGGTACATTAGGTCGGCGTTACGGTTGATCACGGCCGTAACACGCTTGTTGAAGTCCGCCTGGCCGTTGAAGGTGACCTCAATCGACTCCATGGCGAAGTTCGTGTGGCGCTTGTACAGCACCTTCCAGAACGTGATCTGCGGGTTGCCCGAGATGTAGATGTCCTGCGCACCATAGCTCACGAGCTGAAGAAGACCGCCACCCATATCGTTTGTATGATAGTATGCAAGAAAAATAATTTACCCACTATGGCGACGCACTAAAAAACCCCCGCAAGTATGTTCTATACATCGGAGGAAGGTATGAGATCGTATTGATAGGGTAGAACTCCATCGGCTTCCCAGTGGCAGGGTCCAAATGTTCCGTCACTCGTTTACGAGCTATGTCAATGTTTGTACGATCGGGAGTGTTTAGTTCTTGATGTGCAAAGCTCTGCAGCTTCGTCTGAAGAAACGTCTCATCTCCAAAATACGTGAGATGCCATCCAGCCTTCAGCTTGGGAAAATGCAAGAACCGTGCATTGTCCGAAATGTACTGGAGAGAAAGTCCATGCTGTTTCATCCACCCATACTTGAACAGAGTTAGACCACACCAGTAATCCACATGCTTCTGAGGATAGTTCAGACTATAGCAAAATACGTCCTGCGAGAGAATGAAGAGATTGTGATCAAGTTCAGGAGGCTGACTCTTTATGTGTTCGAGTACTGCGGGGTCCATAATCGTATCGCAGTCACCGAGCAAGATACGATCATCATCCTGTAGTCCAATTCGTTTCAATCCACGTTCACATGCATTTCTCTGAAAGTTCTCATTCTTCCATGCATATGACTGATACCCCTTGGCATCAAGATTGCGTTTTAGTCCTTCAGGAATGGGTTCCTGAAATGGCAGATCATCCACAATTACGTGAACAATCTTGTGATGATACTTGGCAAACTCATCAAAATGATCACGCAGAAATAGGGCCTTTGGTTTCCCCGAATGCGTGTGAGTTGCTTCAACAATAACAAACAGATCAACTGTGTCGTTTAACACGGCAAGTCTGTACTTGAGCATATTGAGTTCGTTAAAAAACATCGTGCAGTCAATAATCCGCATTTTTCAATGTATGCGTTCCTGCTTTAAACCTTACGGCGAGTGCGACGAGCGCCCTTTGGTGTCCCTGTAGGCGTCAAACTGGATAGCTTCTTCTGTGCTTCAGTCTGCTTAGGTGTCTTAATTCCAAGAGGCAATGGGTTCTTCAGAGACCTGCGAGCCTGAAGCAGCGGCGCAAGAACAGCTGGATCATTTGCAAATGTATCCTGCTTGGGAACAACATAGTTCTCATTACCACCACGCTTACGACGGGTACGACGACCGCCGTTGGGCCGATTGGGATTCTTGCTGCGCTTGATCTCCTCCCACGCATTGTCCATATCTTCAAAGGATGATTCGCTTCTGCCTTCACTTTTGGCTAACTTCCTAGCAAGAAGAGCGATTTGAATCATCTCGTGCTCTGTAGCGTGATGGCGTTCCCGAAACTGAGTAACAGCGGGCTTGTTTCGGTTGGGATTCCTAGGCATTACTTAACGTAAAGATTTTTACGTCACCGTAAAGGTTCCTCTTTACGCCTTGGAGAGGAGGTGGGCCTTCTTGGCACGGGCACGGAGAGTCGCCTTCTTTCCAGAAGACTTGAGGCCGTGGGACTTGAGCACACGCTTGAGGGCCTTCGCAGACGGGCCCTTGCGGGTCTTGCGACGGCCACCAACGGCACCAGGGCTTCCAGCGGGGGCGGGCATGGCAGGGAGATCAACGTTTCCAGCGGGAGTGGGCATTTATTTAGTGTGTGAGAAACTTTCAGGATAAACGCAGGAAAGTAAAAATGGACCCACTTGGAATTATTGCGATTGTTGGAATTGCTGCGACAGCGCTGGTATTGGCGTATTATTGTAAGAAGAAGAGTGATTTTGGTACTCTTAAGATGACTAAGTCTTCATCAACCGATAAGCTAACTGAGATGGATTCTATTCAAGTATCATCTTAGGCGTGATGTGCATCGCCTCTAATTCTTGGACCCAAAGTTTCATGGCGTACGGGATCGTCTTCATCACGAAGTCGGTCTTGTTGCCACAGGCACCGCACGAGTAGATTCCCTCCACAGGATTGACTACTGCAAGCGTGCCACAAGTCTTACATAGACCCGTCTTGAACGGGTCGGAAACATCCATCAGACGCTCCTTGGTAAACACCGAGATGCCGTGTGACAGCATACAATCACGTTCCATCTCACCCACACGCAGACCACCATCCCTGCTGCGCCCCTCGCAAGGCTGACGGGTCAGTGACACAATCGGACCTCGGGCACGGCTGTGCTTCTTGTCAATGACCATGTGCTTCAGACGCTGGTAGAAGGTCGGACCCATAAAGATCTCGGCCTGCATCATCTCACCTGTCTGGCCATTATACAAGATCTCATTGCCGTAGGGGTGCATTCCCAACTCGACCATGTGCTTCTTCAGATCATCAACCTTGAGGTGAGAGTAGGGAGTTCCGTCACCCAGCGTGCCCTTGCGAACGCCGATCTTGCCGAAGATGTTCTCCATCAGCTGAGCAATCGTCATGCGGGACGGTACAGCGTGAGGATTCATAATGATGTCAGGACGCAGACCGCTTACAGTGAAGGGCATGTCCTCCTCATCCATCAGCATTCCAATGGTTCCCTTCTGACCGTGACGAGAAGAGACCTTGTCACCGATCTGCGGGATACGCTCAGATACCGTGCGGACCTTGATGAACGGGTAGCCATCTGAGTTCTTGTCCTGCCACACGCCGTCAATACGGCACTGCTCAGAGTTCTTGTGAGTGGTGGAAGCATCACGGAACGTGTATCCAGCAGCGTCATTGCGCAGATTGACCACCTTGCCGATGATCACATCATTCTCATTGATGACCGAGTTCAAGATCGGAATACCATTGTCAGAGATCGCCGCATAGCTCGTATTCTTGTACTTGCGAGTGTTGTGCTTCTGAGGCTTCATGAACTTCTCCTCACGACCAGAGGTCACATTGCGGTGCTCCTCGTCCTTGTACATGCCGTAGTAGAGACCACGGAAGAACCCACGCTTCACAGAGGATCGGTTCATGATGACCGAGTCCTCCTGATTGTATCCGCCATAGCAGGCAATCGCAATGATACCGTTGAATCCGAACGGCATCTCCTGCATCTTCATGATGTTCATAGCCCTAGTTTCCACGATCGGACGGGCAATGGAGCACAGAACATAGGCGTTCTTGTCCAGGCGCTTTGCGAAGTTCCCTGCGTAGATACACATTGCCTGCTTACCCATGGCAGACTGGTAGGTATTACGAGGAGACTGATTGTGATCCGACAGAGGAATCGTGGATGCCATCTGTCCAAGGATCAGACTTGGGTGAATCTCGTAGTGAGTGTGAGTGTGAGGCTCCACCTGATCACGAGTCAGTGAGATTCGCAAGGTCTCTGTCTCGGAAGAGTCAATGTAATCCACACAGGACTTGATCCACTCATTCCAGCTTGACCTGTCCTCTGGAGGAGAAGCACCAACTCGGAAGACAGGACGCACACATCGCCCACCGTCTGTCTCAATCGTGATCGTATTCATTAGAGTGTACCATGCAACCGAGATGTGTGGGTGCAGGCGACGAGTCTGCTTAGCCCTTCGCAGGGCTGTAACAAGCTCATGCGGGCTCTTCGTGTATCCAACAATCACTCCATTAATGGTGACTGAAGTGCCCTCGTACACCTTCAGTTTGGTGATCCATTCCAGCGACTGTTCCTCAAGGAAGTGAATCACTGTAGTAGAGGGAACGTGTTGAGAAATGGAGGTCAGCATGCTCATGTTCTTCACGATACCAACTGAATGTCCCTCTGGAGTCTCAACTGGACACATGAAACCCCAGCTCGTACCATGAAGCTTGCGAGGCGCCAACAGCTTACCTGACTTCTCAACAGGCGTCTGAATACGACGCAGGTGGCTGAGAGTCGATGTGTAGGACATACGAGCAAGCACCTGTGAAACACCGACCTTGGATGCGTTGGACATTGATGCAGAAGCACCCAGTCCCTGAACCGTAAAGTTACCCGTAGCAAGAGCCTGCTTGAGCTTGCCCTCAATTGCAGAGAGCTTGAGAATCTTGTACAGATTGTTCACGTTCAGGATCTCCATCGGACGAGGTGTATCACCCCTCTTCCAGGAGTCATTGTTGACTTCCTGAACAAACTCATTACGAGTATCATTGCAGACCTTCTGGAACAGCTGACGGAACAGGTGGGTCAGTAGCGCACCTGTAGTCACCACACGCTTGTTTGGGTATGCATCACGGTCATCCAGAGGGATCTGCTTGCAGTAGGTGAGCAGCAGACGGCGGATCATTGATCCCATGATCATCACCTTGCGGACATTGTGAACAGGCATGACCGTCTCGCCAGCAAACCGAACGTGGGGCAGAAACTCAGAGTTCAGGAGCTGACGGACATAGGCGCACTTGTCCTCCTGATTGGTTCCGTACTGGAGGTGGTTCGTGAGATACTGAACTGCGTCCTGCTGAGTAAAGATACCCAGCTCCGAAGCATCACGAAACGAGGCAGCCAGAAGCTCAACGTGAAGATCGGTCTCATTGCCCCAGATGATCTTGGTGATCTCACGGTCAGTCAATACGCCCAGAGCACGGAAGTAGACCACGACTGGAATGTCCTCACGGAAACGGGGAACGCAGGCAGTCAGCGGGTTTCCGTAGCCATTGAACTTGGAACTGAGACGGATCTCCAACTTCTTCGGTGGCATCGTGAACGACTCGTGAAGAGACTTGATCTCAACCGAATAGAGATGCTTGGAGGTGGACTTCTTGTTCTGGAAGATCATGATGCGATTGTCAGCGACCTTCTCTTGGCACAGGATTGTACGCTCAGAACCGTGAATGATAAAGTAACCCAGAGGATCGTGAGCGCACTCACCATACTCTGCGAGGCTCATCGGGTAATCCTTGAGCAGACAGAGACTGGATCCGAGCATCACAGGTAGCTTACCCAGAGAGATGCCCTCAAACACGTGCGACTCCTCGTCATAGGTGTCCAACATCGGCCCCTTGTAGGTGCGAGCTACAAATCGGATGTCCACATACATTTGGGCCGAGTATGTGAAGTTGCGAATACGAGCCTCCATTGGAAGCATGGGCTTGACTCGCCCCGTTGCCTCCTGAATGCGAGGCTTGATGTAGGAAATGTTCTCAAATGAGAGCTTGAACTCATACTTGTACTTCTTGATGGTCTCATCTTGTTCGTGCCAAACGGTAATCGGTGGTGCAGACTGGATAATCAGTGGAATCTTGTGGCGGATGAAGTCTTCATAGGAATCTACCTGATGATCTACCATACGACGAACACCGTTGCTGAAATATGCACGCACTGCTTCCCATTCGTTGATTGTGGTGGACGCAAAAGGAGCGACCGAAGACATGGTAACTATTGGTGGTGTCTTCCCTGTAAATAAAGTTATCCGTTTTGAATAAGTGATGTCAAAGGTCCAGATCCAGAAAGTAGACCACGTAGAGGAGGTTCCGAAGGTTGCTGGTCGCCACAAGTCAATGAGGACATTTCCCCGAGGCGTAATGAAGGGAACTCGTTCTCGCAGGGGTGGTGCAGATATTGTGGGTGTCAAGGATCCTGCCAAGCCGCCGCCCTCACGCAGGGGTACTCTTCGTATTCTGACTGAGAAGGGCGCCAAGCTTCGTCGCAAGACGATCAAGCAGAATGTCCAGTCAATGACCGATGGTAAGGTTCGTGATGTTCTGAAGAAGTCAAATATCAGCGTGAACCCTAAGACACCGCCTCACATTGCCCGTGAGATCCTTGAAGGCGGTATGGAAGCAGGAATGATTGTCGTCAAGTAAAGTAATGACGTCCATATGGGGACCTTTAGGCTGGATGACACTTCACTCTGTAGGATCGTGTTATTCAGACACTCCTACTCCAGCTGAATCTGCCCTTGTCAATACGTGGCTTGATATGTTTCAGAGTACAATCACGTGTCCATCATGTCGTGAGCATTTTGAAACTGCGCTCAGATCGTATCGGAGACTCTATCCGCAAATGCTATCCTCTCGGAAGGATCTCATGCTGTTCACATTTCGTGCCCACAACAGTGTGAACCGTCGCATTAACAAACCAATCTATCCAACTGTGGCTGCGTGTCTTGAGGCGGTACGAACCAACGTCAAGACAAGAAGTGCCAGGGAATATAGAGCTGCCTACTTGAATCACATTCGTAGGTTTTGGAGGACTATGCAGGATGTATCGGGCATTACTGCTCTGAAGAAGATTAATGAAATGACAAAAATTGAATCTCAATACTTTCAACTACATGAGAACAACTTTGAAGTAGATATTCCCGAAGACCTCGTTGTCTTGCCTGGAGCGGCGTTAGTTAACCGAAATGATGAGCCAATTCCTGCCGTTCGCCTTGATACTCGGAATGCTCCTCGGTTAGGTCTCAGTGGAGGACGATTTCAGATACGGAGGTAGGCTTGAAGCAAGGATTCCAAGGAAGCGAAATATACGGATCAGTCTCCCAATGATACGCCTTCATCCACGGGTGACGTGAATCAGGACCCTCTTCATACATCTCATCTGGATACACACCACGACCAGGCAAAATAAAGTTGAGCTGGTCTTCAATCGTAAAGGGCGGAGTCGGGTTGCTCCACTCAAAATCAGTAAACATAAACTCATTCAATGCAGACATCAATGGGGCTTCTGGATACGGGTAAAACCAACACCAATCCAAAACTTCCGAAGTTCTAAAGTAATGAAGTGTCCAGAAGTACGTCTTCCAGAACGCATAACAGGGTTTTTCTATATTGAGGACCCCGTCCATGAGGTGGAGCCCGATACGGGCTTCGAGCGCGAGGCCGTCGACGGCCGCAATGCGCCTATCAGTGTCCTTGGCACGCTTCGTAAGTACCTTGAGTTCATCAATCCCCTTCGGATTCTTCGCATAGGCTATCGCTCGGTTGTATCCATCTTCTCGAAGTGAGAACATCCCAATGGTCGGCATAAAGTCGTTCCCAAACGAGAACACACAGGTCTCAACCCACTTATCAGGTTGAAGAGGCAGGACTCGGCAAAGAGCTGCGATGTCAAACGTGCTGTAGCCACCGTCCTTGTTCTCACGAAGAAGCTTGATCGGTCCCAGATGACATTGAGCCACCGAAATCAACACCAAGTCAGCATCCATTCCATAGATGACAATATTCTTGCGATTGGGTAGAGTTTTCAACCACAGAAAGATCTTGTGCTCTCCCTCACCAGGCTCATCTGTTCCAGATACCGTAGCCTCAGGAAAGCAGAATCGCAGAGTGTCCTCCAGACTCTTCATAAAGGGAGTTCCAGGCGAGATCTGGTTCTTATCAAAGGCAGCAGGTTCAGATTTCTTCATGCGGCGATACCGTTGCTGAACAATCTTGCCATAGGGAACCAGACCATCCATCGCAATCAGAATCTTCTTTGCATGGACTGTATCCCGCAAGAAGTTCCGCAAAGCGATCACGACACTTCCAACAGGGTTCTCAGGTTTCAGGTAGGTGTGAATAAATGCATTAAAGTCAAGTCCAAGTACCTCGCATTCAAGAGGCGCATTTCCCGTATCTTGCTGAATATGTTTGTGAGTTCTCAGAAGAGAAGCGACATAATAGGGAATGCCCATTCCTTCTATGACGTTGTTTGGGTTAAAACGGATTTGAGTTTGGTAAACAAGTGATAAGGTGTCCAAAATGCCGAACTGCCCTACCTGTAAGAATATCATGATCAAGCACTTTCTACCCCGCAACAATGAGAACTGCACCGAATGTGCTGAAGAGTTCTGTTCTGGCTGCAACCATGGACTTTGTAAGACCTGTCCATACGCACAACGTAAACAAAAGAAGGAAGTTTGTATGAACTGCTATGAAACTGACATCAGATACCCCGAGTTTCAACGAGTGTATTTGATGGCAAAGGACTTTGCCTGTAAAGAGTGTTGTGAGAAGACGATGGAAAGGTTAGAAAGGATCGATTCTTTCCTGAACAGAAAGTAATGTGGTTGTGGGTAGTGTTGCTTGCGTTGATAATCTTTTTCATGTACGTTTGGATGACGCCTGTCAAGAAACAGGGTTGTTCCACGTGTCCAAACAGAAAAAATGCTGATACTTACTAATGCACGAAGACGACGCAGCGGTCAACAGCCTACTCAAGGGTGGAAAGACATGCCCTCCAGGGAAAATCCTACGTCAGGGATACATTGCGACTCGCAAGAAGAAGACTCTGATTGGTCGTCTCCTCAAGCGTGGAACAACGTACCGTGTTGCAGATACATGCATTAAGAACCGTGGAGCTCCTGGAAAGGGACCCGCAGTCATCGGTCCGCTCAAGAAGGGTGATTTGACGTCAAAGGGGTACGCTGCAGCGGATTCTGCAAGTCAGCGTCATGCTGCTCTTGCACAGGCCGTTGGTGCGTATGGTCGTCTTGCTACCTTGCGGAAGCTGAATGCAATTGCCGTCCTGAACAAGACAACATCCCCGACTCGTGCCAAGACGTTCAAGACTGATCGCAACTGGGTGAAGAAAACCTACTTCTAAGATAAATGACTAAATCAGCAAAATGGTTACTCTGGCTCGTTGGATTCGCCGTTGCGTTCTGGGTCCTTCAGCGTGTGGTCCCCGAGCACTTTGACATGCCGTCAAACCAGCGCAAGGCGACCAACTGCCCTGATAAGACCCGCACAACAAACGGAGAGTGTTTGATGGAGTTTTAACACAGGTGCTCGACAGGCGCCTGACGCAACAGAACCGTAGACTTGAACCTCTGAGCATCAAAGAACTCATGAACGGCCTCCTGGACAACCTCGTGGTCAAAATCCTTGCATGAGAACACATCCAAATACATGGTGTTGTTCTCATCCACAAAGTGCGCAGTGATGTTGCTCGTCTCGATCAGCTGAACGAGCGTATAGCCCTTCTTGTTGCCTGAACCGAAGAGCACAACCTGCGGCTCGCCATAGGGGACCATGTCAATCCGCTTCACCAGAGTGCGTGCAAAGTTCTCGATGACTCGCGGATCACGAATGAGCCGCGGCGCGCACCTAGCAGCATCAAGAACGAGGTGCTTACCCCAAGTCCTGAGAGGAGTATAAGACATATACTATTAACGCCTACTTTGTCTGTAAGTCTTACGGTGCTTGCGGCGGCGGCGGGTCTTTCCACCCGATAGCTTCTTCCTGTCCACCTGAACTGCAAAGGGTACTTCTGCTTGGTTCCTTAGTTCGTCGTTCTGTTGAGCCGCATTCTTTTTCGGGATTCCACTCATCATGGATGCAACGACTGACTCAGGCCCATAGGGCAATCCCACCAAACGCGCATTGCGAACATTACGAGAGTCTTCCTTGAGATCCTCAATTGGTTTTTTAAAGTCTGTTCCTGGGGCGAACATATGAGGATAAATGTAATGGCTCCTACCGTTGATTCCCACCTCCCAACCTTGTTTAAGAATACCCCATTTTCTAATCACTTTGAACATTTGCCCGTCCAATTGTGCTACACGCTCTGCCATACGTTCCATGTGTTCTCGCCCTCCCTCGGTGTTAGGATACCAAGGATTACCATTCCCATCTCGCCATTCATTAGGATATTTAATGGGCGGCATTCGGTAGGTCTTACCAATGACTAAGTTTTCAAAAGTTGTCATTTACTATCTCATCGATAAATAATGAAGAACACAGGTCTCAACTCGATTCCCTCGGTCAAGGGTCAGGTGTTTAACTTGACGATCAACCTTGTCTGCATTGCAATCTTCTACGTCTTCCTTGGTGGTCTCCTGTCGTGGTGCATGTGGCGGGTGTTCCCCGAGTTTGGCGAGGAGTGGGAGAAGCAGTCCAATCTGTATCAGTTGTTGGATGTGTCCGCCGAGATCTCCATCATCGTCATCATCGCCTTCTGGACAACGTACCTGGTTCATTCATTCGTTCCTGTATTGCCAGTCAGCCAGGCCCTGGAGGGGTACCTTGAGTCGTTCGGCGGACAGATGGTGTTCGTCTATGCCGTCTTCGTGTTCCTAGGTACATTGGATGATAAGTTAAAGCACGTATTCCATGATTTCTTTGGAACCCATTCCTAAAATTTTCCCTCGTTTAAAACAAAATGTACGTTAAGCTTGCTTTCGTTGCGGCTCTCTTTTACTTCCTCATCCCGGGTGTGCTCGTCCGCCTGCCGCCGGGTGGCTCGACGATGACGGTGAACATCACGCACGCCGTCGTCTTCGCCGTGGTCCTCCACTTTGCATGGAAGGCGCTCAAGGGCAAGATGGGCAAGTAAATAACAAAATAGCGTAAGTCTAATCGTCCAAAATGGATTTGATTAGCAGCAGGAACCTCACTCTTGGGGGCCTGCTGCTAAAATGTCTTCCAATCAACACCTCTACTTCTGCATCGATTCTACCTGCAACAAGATGGTCGACTACTACAACGCTCCATGCTGTTTGGAGCATAACCCTTTGGTTCAGGGTAATGAGGAGACACTCTCCCACGAAACCAGTGAATGTCCTGGATGCGGGAATGATATTTATTGCGGTGCCAATGGCTACTGCTCAAACTGCTGGGCTGAGCGGTTCGGCGACGACTCGACGATCGAGCACAGCTGTACGGGTGTATTTGATCACGAAATCGGTCAGTGGACGTGCGGTGATACACAAGCTCACAAGTGCTCTGGTGAGTGGGACTACGATCGTGGGGTCCGTGTCTGCGACTTTGCCGACGAGCCTGACTGCCCTCAGCACAAGTGTACGGGTGTGTTTGATCACGAGATTGGTCAATGGACGTGTGGTGATCATCCACCACTGCCTCCGTCGCCGATCGTAGATCTTGACGACCAGATCGCCGCAATCGAGGAGAAGCTCAGGTCATCAATGACGCTCGGTCAGACTGCCGACTGGGAGTTCCTCTGGCACAACGCCAAGTGCAAGCAGCGGAAGCTGAAGTGTACAGGTTGTCGCGACGACTGCCTGAACCAGCAGGCACACATGAATCCAGGCGACTGCCTATACGAGTCTCCAGACGAAGCGGACTAACCCTGTGAGACAATATGCCGAATGAGCCTGTGACCGCTCAGATCATAAATACGGTTCCACGCCTGATACGCTCGAAATGACGTATCCTCTCTGATGAACGAATTCATCGGATAACAATTTTTCAGTTCGAGGAAAGCGTCTGCCTCTGGGTGAGCTTGATTCTGACGAAGGAACGCTACAATCTGAGAAAGCTTATTGTTCCTCTGCTCAAGCGGCAGAGCCATCGTATTGTCGTAGAACTGCTCCATATAAAATGGAATCGTCTGCTATCAGTAAATAGATCTTATAATGAAGGACCCTTTCGCACCCGCTATGGCGCTCATCATGCTCCTCTGGCTTATTCTTGGCGTTCTCGCCCTATAAAACGGATTAGACGATAAATAAGGAATCTACAATAATGCTCTCCCGCCAACAACTCCAAGGTCTTCGCAATAAGACGATTGAGCCCTACATCGAATTCATCCTCGCAGAATGCCACAAGGAAGCACTCGCAGGCGGAACATGTTACCAATACAGTCTTCCAGGCTTTACTCGTGCCGACGCAGAGAACTTTGTCAAACATCTCAAGCCTAGGTTCCCCGATTGCGTCGTGACCTTCATAGATGGTGAAGCGGCACCTCACCAGATCCATTACACATCGCATGCGGTCCGTGTGGATTGGACCTAGTCGCACTCAAAGATAATGTACACAATTGTCTCCGCCATCATGAAGCGGTACACGACCATAGACGAACTTTTTTCAGAGTTCGAGGAGAAGCGCATGAACCTCGCCAAGCAGGGTTGGATTCCACATGGCGACATCATCTATTATGTCAATGGTCTCGCTCAAGCAATGGTGCAGGGTGAAGCGCCTGCGTCAGATCTAGAGAGGGTCTTTTTACATGGCTCAAAGACCCCTCTCCTTCTCAAGTTCTGTATCGGAGGTGAAGGGTTCATGGGTAAGTATGTGGATATTTGCCGTACATAATCGTCCAAAATAGATTTGATAAGTTCAACCAAGTGGATAGTAGCTATATAGTTGAGGAAGCACCTCATAAAATGTCCGGAACATTCACGATAAGTCAGAACGATCTACAGGCGCTGTACAATGAATACAATGCAGCAGGGGATTACCTTACATCAACACAGATTGGTCAGTATCTCAAAAAATCATACAAGACTGGAGTGTTCAAGATTACACGTATTGGACTGCTGAGGGAAGCAAAGTGGGCAA
>Ga0114963_10001802_pt1 | contig 14627 bp, 14 predicted proteins | sample C_131016_EF_Meta_FD_87019 | JGI IMG/M metagenome (GOLD analysis project Ga0114963, IMG submission 87019) | Freshwater microbial communities from Lake Croche, Canada to study carbon cycling - C_131016_EF_MetaG | ecosystem: Environmental > Aquatic > Freshwater > Lake | place: Lake Croche, Canada...
TATAGCACATGCTGCTCACATACCCTCGTATTTTAAAAATTATTAACAAAGCCTATCAAACAATGATCAAATTGAAAGTAATTAGGTATTGATAAAATAATATTATTAATCTTTTGGCTTGAGCCTGACACCAGGCCCATTGTCGGGAGAGCCGATGAATTCGACGCCGGCGTCTTCGAACATTTTTTTAATTATCAAAATCGTTTGTATTTTGGATGAAGGAATTCCTGCGGATTGTTCTAAACGTTGAATTGTATTGCGCGTAGACGAAGATTTATCTGCAACTTCCGAAGCAGACCAATTTAACAAGGCCCTAGCTGCACGGAGTTGCGCTCCAACAATCATTAAAAAGACCTCTTGACAGTGCATTTTGCACTATATAAATTGCAAAATGAAATATAAATGTTCCTATCCATTACACTGGAGTTCAAAATGTTTGACATATTCGAGGCTTGGCGTGAAGCGGTAAATTTGGGTTGTGTGGCTTTATCTGGGGATGAGGTCTGTGCAGGTTATTATCGGATCCAGGATTTGAGTGGTTTTGGGCAGGTATCATCCGAATCTTTATGGCTTCCAGTGGCCATTTGGTGGGATGAGGCAGACCAATGCTTTATCTGCTTGGTCGATGGTCATGAGGCTGATGTGGGGGCTGTTTGGGCACATTGCCGCAAATTCCCAGTTCCCTATGCGGCTTATGTTTTGGTGGCTGAGCAAGGCGGGATATGGCCTGATGGATTGATTGCATCGGGATCAAATGGTTGTGCTTCTTTTGATGTTTGCTCGGATATTGAGGAAAGGGAGGCCATGTCCTCATCGAATTTAAAGGCAGGCCTGAATGTTTCTTCATCAATTGATCAGCCTGAGGACATAAACCAGATTCAGCCCAATAGCCCGGTCCAACCTTTTTGCGGTCCTAATATCAGTCCAACTATTGAAAGCACTGCTGTCGTCAGCACTGTGCCTTATTTTGATCACGCTAATGGGCAATCCGACAACAACCATAAACCTGAACCTGTAATGACTTCTGCAGGCATGGGACATAATTTGGACGGTATGCCTAAGGACGTACTTTTATCCGACACCCTGTCTGAGCTTGAACGTGATTGCTTCGGGTGGCTTGATCAGATCGGTTTAATCGAGACCCAAAAACAAGCCGATCAGGCGGGTGGCTTTGCAGAACGCTTTTCACGGATTGAAAAAGAAGCCGAAGAAGCACGGACATTTGAAAAGCGTCCCGTGCTTGAACAAGGCCGCGCTATTGATGCCAAATGGAAACCGATTGTCACCGGCGCATCCAATGGCAAGAAGCGCATGAAGAAAGCCTTGGAACCTTTTTTGATTGCCGAGCGGGACCGCCTTGACGCCGAGGCCAGGATCAAGGGGGATGGGGCTGACACCACAAGCCCAAAAGCTGGCCTTCATGGCCGTAAGATCTCGCTTCGCTCCTCTTATGTCTTATCCATCACAAATGAGGATGCCTTGCGGGATTACTTTGCCCAGGACAAGCGCTTCTGGCGCGACAAAGATGTGAGGCTTATTTTAAAACGCTTGGCAGAAGCCGATCTTCATGCTGGCCGTGATGTGCCAGGCGCTGAACTCGTGCAAGAACTCACGGCCGCATAACAAACGTTAAAGATGTTCATTTATGGTCCATATGACCTAAATGGCTTCAAATCAGGCAAATACCTTTTTATCCCAAGTCATTTTTTTCTCTTTGACAAATGTTGATCCAACATCTTGGCCACAGAGGAAAATCCAGCAATCCAAAAAGATCCAACACCACAAGGTGCCACTCACTGACTTTTGATTTGAATTCTTAATATAGAACGGTTGATCTAAGGAGTTCCCAACATGTCATACTCACAAACGCGCCTTGAAGCGCCACGGTCAAACTTTGCCGAAAATCACCCTTATGAGGATGGAGCCTCAAAGCATGATAAGGGTCACAATTCACATACTTCCGAAGGGCCCTATGAGGCAGATGGTGGTTGTGGTGAACCTGACTTCCCAGATGCGCCATTCACTGGTTTGAGGAGATGCAGTCCCCAAGGCCATGAGGAAGATTTAATACAAAATGACAAAGCATTTTGCCATTTTGACAAAACGCTTGTCCAAGAAAAGTTTGGCGTAGAAGCTTTTAGGACAATCGATAATTTCACTGACAAAATGTCAGGTTTTTCGAATAATCATGACAAATTGACAGAAAAATCAGGAAAAGTTGGACAAGATGCCTCTTTAACCGGACACAATGTCAGTTTTGAAGGAGATTTATGTCATAATGACAGTTACTTAAGTTCTGGATCTCAATCAGCATCCTCTCACAAAGGGGCAGCAACTAATGAGGCCTTTTCCTTCCCAAGCACGGATGGGGCTACCAAATCATCATCTGATCAAGCCGTCCATAAAAGCCCAACTTTCCGCACACCGCTTACGCCTCAAAGCTGGCAGGATGCTGAAAAACTCGCCAAGCTCCTGTGTAAGACCAAATTGGTTCCCCCCGGCTTTGAAAGTCCGGATCTTTGCCTGATCGCCATATTACAAGGCATGGAAATGGGCCTACCGCCCCTCACAGCGCTGCAACGCATGGCACTTGTTGAAGGCAAGCTCACGCTTTGGGGCGATGGGGCTTTGGCACTTGTTTTAAAAAGCGGGCTTTGCACCTCCATCACCGAATGGATGGGATTGGGCGATCAAGAAGCATTGAATAAAGATAACTCAGTTGGCGATGGGATCAAAGACATGACCTTTGATCCCATCATGCAAAAGCGAGAGGATGAGTGGGTTGCCTTTTGCGAAGTCACCCGTGCCCATTGGCTTAAACCGATTAGGCGGTCATTTTCCGTTATAGATGCCAAACGGGCTGGCCTTTGGAAAAAAGAAGGGCCTTGGCTTGATTACCCCAAACGGATGTTACAAATGCGGGCTCGTGCCTTTGCGCTGCGTGATGCCTTTGCTGACGTCTTGGGTGGGCTTTATGTCCGGGAAGAGATTGAGCCCAAGGCAGCATATGCCAATCCATCAAGACATTCTGTCCCAGCATCACAATTTGATCAAAGACAAACAGCGCAACAAAAAAACCGTAGGCAGGACGCTCAACCTGAACCAATCCATCAAGGCAAAGAGCCAGGCCAGATAAAACAGACACAATATGGCCCTGGCCAAAAATTGGCCTCCGATGGTGAGGCAAAAGACCATTACACACACGTGCCATCTGCCGCTTCACAGTCTATCGACCCAAGCTCTCATCACATCTCAAAGCAATCCCTGATCTGGGGTACCCCCGTTACTTCCAAGCCAGAGCGCCGAAAGGCCCCCCCGCCTCCCGTTGAAGGCGCAATAGGTTTGGCACAACCAAAACAGCACAATGGACAAGAAAACAAAAATATCCGAGAAAATAACCCAAAACAGAACGGAAAATCAGAAAAAAATGAGCCAAATGAAGAAAACCAAGAACGTTTAGAACATGCAAAACGAATTCTAACCGAATTCAAAGCGGCTCTTCGTGAATGCCATACATTAGAAGATCTTGACGCCTGTCGCCTGAAATACCAGCCAGCGCTTGACACTTTAAAACCGGATGATCTTGCTCAAGCAGCACAGACCTATCTGGACCAAGAAGCTTGGATTGAGGGAGCGCAGAACAATCGAAAATCCCAAACTACCCTCAAAAAACCAAGACAGCATCCGCAAATCAGACGCTGGAAGGCCCAATACCGCCCCTATCAGGTGAAAAAGGGCTCAAAAAAGCTCCATAAAAATATTTGGGATCCAGCAATCAACCATGAAAGACCCTGATTAAAGAGGCAAAATCCAAATAAAGTGATTGATATCAGGCGTTAAGCGCAAAAGTTGAGGCCAGAGGCATGTTTAAAAAGGACGCCACGACATTGCCTTCAGTCGAGCTCATAAGCATCAAATCCACTCGTTGTGACCTTCAAACACCCAAACCGGCCTAAAAAAGATGAAACGCAAACAAATTCCATCAAAAATACGCCTGGCAATGTTTTTGAATGCAAATAGGCAGTGTCAATCCTGCCAATCAGTGATCCACCCAGGCCAAAAATGGGAAATAGACCACATCATCCCTCTTGGCATGGGTGGGCCAGACATAATTGAAAATATGCAAATCCTTTGCAAAATTTGCCATCGCTTCAAAACAAATCATCAAGATATGAACCAAATTGCAAAGGCTAAGCGATTAGAAATAATACACTTTGGCGCAAAAAAGGCTACGAAAAGACCAATTATAGGGAGTAAATCATCTAAATGGAAAAAAAATTAAATGGAGAAATTGTTATAAGATAAAAAAATAGACTAAAAAAAAAATCAAATTAACCGTTAACTCTTATGAACTTAAAAAAAGGGTTATCTGAAATGAGCGTAACTGTGATTGATTTTCAAAACGCTAAATTAGCCCTTGAAAGTAAGAAAAATATCGAAATCGGTCAATCCGTTCGTAAGAAAACACAAGAATTTGCATTTCAAATAAACAAATTATCTTCTGAATATAATATTGATCCAGTACATCAAGCTACACTTTTTATGGCAAAAGCAATAGATGTTATAGTAAATGCAGGTCCTGTACCTGCTGATCTTGATGAACAGCATGCGCGGGCAAAAAACTTATTACAAAGCGTAATACGTGCTCGTTCAGAGGGCTTTAAAGAAAACGTAAGAATTATATCTAGCACTGGAATGAAATTTAAAGAATTGAATGATGAATTAAGCATTTAAAATTAAAAAATTCACATATTAATTTTTTTTATATAAGTATTTTTACTTATATAAAAATTTTCTATTTTTACCGTCTTAAATAATGAACCAACAGGAGGTTCAGATGATAGGGCCTTTTCAAATTACAAGCTCAAACGGAACAGCGAGTCAAACCGCTGAAATAAATCGATCTGACCTTTTAATCTCAACTCCACAATCGTCTACTGAATTGCCAAGTATAGCAATTGGAGGGTTAGCAGATGCACAAGCATTACCGACTGAGCTACCGCCTAGTATACATAATTCAGCCAATGAAATTGGGCAAATAAGATCAGAATACAAAAAAATAGAAGATAAAGCGCAAAGATTGAGAGACCTTGATGAATTAAGGGCCCGTCTTTTAATAGGTAAAAAGAGTGCGAATGTTGGAGATATATCTTCCGCAGCAGCTATTGAAGCATTTAAAGTTGCTGATAGCATATTAAATATTGGACACTCAAATAATTTAAATAACCATCCAGAAAGTAATATTGTCTTAAAAACAAATGATCCAAATATAATACAAAACAATCTACAACAAAAAAAAGATAATTCATTAGCTGGAATTGATGAACAGCAAATGGTTTTGCTGCGTATTGATGAAGCCTTGAATGCTATTAACAACATTATTGAAAAGATTGATATTGATCAAACATCATCAAAAAATAAGTTATTTTTTTTGACTGGTTCTGTTTATACTCTCAATGCTGCGCGTTCAACTGTTGATAATACAAAACTAAGTTTAAATGTAGCTTCAAATGCCGTAGATATGATTTTAACAAATATTAAAACTGCAGTTTTTGCGCACGGTAAGGTGTCCAATGATATGGTTAGGCTTGTTATGTCTTAATGGTTAATTTTTTATAAATAATAATATATTTTTTTAAATTGTTATTTTGATTTTTAAAAGAAATAAAATATAATATAAAATATTGTTGATTTTTTAAAATAGAGGATATTTTAAATGTTTATTACTTTTTTGTTTATTTTTATTAAAACTTGTACTTTAAATACTACTAATCAATGTTGGTTTAATTGAAAAAATTCGATTATGGTAATCAAAAAGAGATCTCAAATTCATATATAATTGTGTATTGAAAAGGTTGAATGATTTAAAAAAACTGAAAGAGGTGTAGAGTGCAAAATGTTTTAATTACTGGCGCTGATGGCTTTATTGGCTCACATCTTACTGAATTATTAGTCGAAAAGGGATTTAATGTCAGAGCTCTCGCTCAGTATAATTCATTTAACAAATGGGGATGGCTTGATGAAATTGATAATCATCCAAATCTTGAAATTGTAACAGGAGATATTAGAGATTTAAATCAATGTCGGCAAATCACTAAGAAAATTGATACAATATTTCATCTAGCAGCTCTCATTTCAATTCCATATTCTTATATATCACCACAAAGTTATATTGAAACAAACATTAACGGTACAGCTAATATTTGCCAAGCAGCATTAGATAATTCTGTCAAACATATTTTATGTACCTCCACTAGCGAAGTATATGGAACAGCTCAATATGTGCCAATAAACGAACTTCATCCTTTGCAACCACAATCGCCTTACAGTGCATCAAAAATTGGAGCAGATTCAATTGCTATAAGTTATAATAATGCCTTTAAATTGCCTGTAACCATAGTTCGTCCTTTCAATACATATGGACCAAGACAATCTGCAAGAGCTGTTATACCAACAATAATTACACAAATTGCTGGTGGAATAAAAAAAATACATGTTGGTGATTTATCTCCCACACGTGATTTTAATTACGTAACAGATGTTTGCGAGGGTTTTTATGCAATAGCAACAAATCAAAAAACAATTGGTGAGACAATAAATATAGGTTCTAATTACGAAATATCTATAAGAGATACATTAGAAATTATAAAAAAAATAATGAAAATTGATGTCGATTTTATTGAAGAAAAACAAAGAATCCGTCCCAAAGATTCGGAGGTATATAGATTGTGGTGTGACAATAAAAAATTATATGAAATGACTTCGTTCAAGCCACAAACAAATATTTTTAACGGATTAAAAAAAACAATTGATTGGTTTGCTGATCAAAAAAATCTAAGAAATTACAAATTTAACATATACAATGTGTAAAAATTAGATGAAGAATAAACTAGTTGATTTCATAAGAGATTATTATCGCTCTAAAGAGATAATTCCTCTTCATGCGCCTATTTTTAGTGGAAACGAGAAAAGTTATGTACTTGAAACAATCGAGTCAACTTATGTATCCAGTGTTGGAACATTTGTTGATCGTTTTGAAAAAAATATTGCAAATTATACTTCCAGTCCACGTGCAATTGCGACAGTCAATGGAACTGCCGCCCTTCACATTTCTCTGTTGCTTGCGGGTGTTGAGAGAGATGATTTAGTTATAACTCAGGCTCTCACATTCGTCGCAACCTGCAATGCGATACGATACTGCCAAGCAGAGCCAATTTTTATCGATGTTGATAAAAAAACCTTGGGGCTTTCACCCACTGCATTAATAAGTTGGTTGGAAAAAAATGCAGAAAGATCAAATGATGGAATATGCCGCGAAAAATTTAGTAAAAGAATTATACGTGCATGCGTTCCAATGCATACCTTCGGCCACCCTTCACACATAGATAAATTACTCACTATATGTGAATCTTGGAACATCAATTTAATAGAGGATGCTACAGAATCTTTAGGAAGTTTATATAAAGGAAAACACACGGGAACATTCGGAATATGTGGAACATATAGTTTTAACGGAAACAAAATTATTACAACAGGTGGTGGTGGTATGATTGTCACAGACGTAAAACTTGGTGACCGTGCCAAACATATTACTACGACAGCTAAGCTTCCTCATGCTTATGCATTTGTGCATGATGAATTGGGGTATAACTACCGAATGCCTAATATAAATGCAGCACTCGGTTGCGCACAGTTAGAGCAGTTAGATGATTATATTCAAAAAAAGAGAAATTTAGCCTCCCTTTATGAGAGCTACTTTGTCAATAGCGATCTTCAATTCATAAAAGAACCTGAAAATTGTAGATCAAATTATTGGCTCAATGCAGTAATATGCTTAGATTCTATGCAACGAGATGAAATTCTAAGAGAAACAAATAAAAATGGTATCATGACACGTCCATTATGGACACTTATGCATGAATTGCCCATGTATAAAAATTGTCTTCGAGATGATCTAAAAAATTCAAGATGGTTGCAAGACCGCGTTATAAATCTTCCAAGTAGTGTGATTAATAATGTCTAATTACATAAAAAAAATTGCGGTATTTACAGGCACACGTGCCGAATATGGCCTTCTATACTGGTTACTAAAAGATTTTCAAGCTGACGACAATTTCCATTTGCAACTCATCGTAACGGGATCACATTTATCTCCAGAATTCGGTGAAACATGGAAACAAATTGAGGATGACGGATTTAAAATAAGTAAAAAAGTAGAAATGTTACTTTCTTCGAATTCAGCCCTGGGTGTCGTAAAATCCATGGGGCTCGGCATGATTGGTTTTGCTGATGTTTTGGAAACATTAAAACCAGATTTAGTAGTTGTTCTGGGTGATCGCTACGAAGCTTTGGCGATGGCACAAACAGCCTTTGTCATGAATATTCCTATTGCACACTTGCATGGTGGTGAACGTACTGATGGCGCTTATGATGATGCCATACGCCACGCAATCACAAAATTTGCGACACTACACTTTTCAGCCGCAGAACCATATAGGAAGCGCATTATACAAATGGGCGAAAACCCAGAAAGAGTTTTTAATGTCGGTGCACTAGGTCTTGAACATTTATCACGAATGGAATTCTTATCACGCGTTGACTGTGCAAAAGCTTTAAATTTTAATTTAGTAGATCCCTTTTTTCTATGCACCTATCATCCAGAAACATTATCCAATAAAAAAACGATTTCTTCATTTGAAGCAATAATGTCTGCGCTTGAAGATTATCCTGAGTATCAACTGGTTATTACGTATCCAAACGCTGATAATGAAAGCCATTCTATCATAAAATTCCTAAACGAATATCAGGTTAAGAATGCAAAAAGATTATGCGTTAAAAAATCCTTAGGCTCAAAACTTTATCTTAGTTTGATGAAACATGCGATTGCTGTGATCGGCAACTCCTCAAGCGGCATTATCGAAGCACCTGCATTCGAGATACCAACTATCAATATCGGATCGCGTCAGAATGGCAGATTAAGTGCGGCTTCCATTTTACATTGTGAGCCTGATGTAGAACAAATAAAAACCGCAATACAAAAATTGAAATCTTCTGACTTCATGCATAATGCACGTAAAGCTTCCCTTCCCTACGGGCGAGGAAATTCTTCAAAAGAAATTATAGAAGTACTCAAGTCATTAAAATCAATCCCAGTAAAGTCTTTTTATGACCTGGAGTTTAAATTATGACCAGAAATGAAGACTCTTATGTTTATATAATTGCTGAAGCCGGAGTAAATCATAATGGTAATTTTGATCTGGCACTAAAAATGATCGAAGTTGCTGCAGAGGCTGGCGCTGATGCAGTTAAGTTTCAAACTTTTTCTGCTATAAAACTTGCCAATTCGAGAGCACCTAAAGCAGATTATCAAAAACGAACTACAAAATCTGAGGAAAGCCAGCTGGAAATGCTCCAAAAGCTGGAGCTCAGCCATGAATGCCATTACGAACTCAAGGAGCATGCACAGAAGCATGGCATTACATTTCTTTCTTCAGCTTTTGATGAAGAGAGTCTGGATTTTTTAAACAATCTGAACTTACCTTTGTTTAAAATTCCCTCTGGTGAAATTACCAACGCACCTTTGCTCTGGAAATTTGCCAAAACGGGGAAGCCTTTAATCCTCTCTACAGGAATGGCGACAATAGGTGAAGTTGAAGTTGCACTTGCAATTTTCACACATGCGCTCAACAATAATAATCAACCAGGCTCTTTAAATGAAGTTTGGCTTTCATGGTGTAATATAGCGCATAGAAAAGCACTAAAAAACCATGTAACCCTTCTTCATTGCACATCTCAATACCCTACTCCCTATGACGAAGCTAATTTGCGTTCTATGGTAACCCTCAAATCTACTTTTAACCTAGACATCGGTTATTCTGACCATACAGAAGGTACTCTTGTTCCAGTTGCTGCAGTCGCTATGGGGGCGACGGTCATAGAAAAACACTTCACGCTCGACAAAAATTTAAATGGGCCTGACCACATGGCCTCGCTTGATCCCGAAGAATTAAAATCCATGATTAGTGATATTAGAATTTTGCAAAAAATTCTCGGAAGCGGTATCAAAGCACCACAAATTCACGAATGGCAAACCAGACTTGCCGCTAGACAACAATTGGTTGCTATTCAAACTATTCAGCATGGTCAGTTGTTTACGGCACAAAATCTAGGTACTTCAAGGGCTGAGGTTGGTACTTCGCCAATTCACTACTGGGATATGCTTGGTAAGAATGCGAAAAAATCATATATTACTGGGGATGCAATTTTAGAATGACTATGGCTATTGCCGACACAAAACAAATCATTATGCTCGGAGCAGGTGGACATGGAAAGGTCTTGCTTGAACTAGCTAAATGTTCAGGTCTAACAATTCACGGGGTATCTGATCCGCTTTTATCGCTTGAAGGAACAACAACATGGCGTGGAATTCCTGTCGTTGAAGAGCGTGAAGTTAATTATATATTTATTGCAGAAAAAACACTCCTTATAAATGGTATCGGGTTTTTAGGTGGAAATAATCAACGTCAGGCTGTGTTTAATAAATACAAGGCTATGGGGTTTGATTTTGTATCACTTGTTCACCCTCAAGCATGGCTTGCTCGTGACGTTACAATTGCTGAAGGAGTTCAGATTATGGCAGGTGTTATAGTACAGTCAGATTGTAAGATTGGAGCAAACACGATCATTAATACGAGATCATGCATAGATCATGATAGCGAGATTGGAGAACATGCGCACGTGGCACCAGGTTGTTCAATTTGTGGCCATGTGACTATAGGCGACGGATCATTTATTGGTGCAGGTAGTATAATTGTGAATGGAGTTCATGTTGCTATGAAAAGCTTCATCAGAGCGGGAAGTAGAATACCCGATTATTCATTGGAAAGTAAATCGTTAAAAAATTTATTATAATTTAAGGATCTAAATATGTCTGGTTATGAAGATCAAACTTGGAAAAATGTACTAATTAATGAAAATTCATCTATTCAAGATGCAATAATAAATCTTGATGAAACAGGTCTTCGTATAGTTTTGGTCGTAAACAATAATAATACTCTGTGTGGAACTGTGACTGATGGTGACATTCGACGCGCCCTGCTAAAAGGTGCCGATATAAAACAAAAAATATCGTCAGTGATGTTTCAAAGTCCACTTGTCGTAAACAATGAAATTGGACAAAGTGCAATCCTTCAATTAATGCATAGCAATAAAATTTACCAAATACCAGTTATTGACGATGAGAGAAAGGTAATTGGTCTTCACCTACTCGATTCAGTTACTATGCCAAAGACACGAGAAAACAACATCATTATAATGGCTGGTGGTTTTGGTAAACGTTTAAGGCCTTTTACAGAAGATTGTCCTAAACCTATGCTTCCAATTGCTGGTAAGCCAATACTAGAACATATTATAGAAAGAGCAAAAACTGAAGGATTTGTGAATTTTATAATTACACTTCATTATCTGGGGCATATCATAAAAAATCATTTTGGCGATGGAAGTCGTTGGGGAGTTAATATTCGCTATGTCAATGAAGAAATTCCTTTAGGTACAGGCGGAGCTTTATCTTTGATTGAGCCAATCCCGGCTCAACCATTCATTATTACCAATGGAGATGTTTTAACCGGTATTCGGTACAGCGAAATTTTGGATTTTCATTCAAGTCATGACGCTGCTGCAACAATGGCTGTTTTTAAATATGAATTGCAACATCCTTTCGGGGTTGTTCGGACATCGGGTCTAAAAATAACTGGATTTGATGAAAAGCCAATTCACCGTTCTTATGTGAATGCAGGCATCTATGTCTTGAACCCTGCCGCATTGGGTCATTTAATCCACTCTGAAAAGTGCGACATGCCAGAATTGTTTGAAAGAATAAGAATGGCGAACCTGGAGACGATCGCTTACCCCATGCACGAACCGTGGATGGATGTCGGAAAACCCGAAGATTTAAGTCATGCCCATAATTTTTTCAATGATCCCCGGTGATAAAATGATTGATGATCGCACTGTGATAGCCATTATTCCCGCAAGAGGTGGATCCAAAGGGTTGCCGAGGAAAAATATTTTGCAGATGTGCGGAAAACCGCTTATCGCCTGGTCGATTGAAAAAGCTTTGAAATCGAAATTGATAGATACAGTCGTCGTGAGCACAGATGACAAAGAAATTGCCGATATAGCTATCCAATACGGCGCTGAAGTTCCATTTATCCGCCCTGCCGAACTGGCAAGCGATACAGCAACAAGCTATGATGTTGTAGAACACGCGCTTACTTTCTATCAACAAAAATTCAACAAGGAATTCTATTACTCTGTATTACTAGAGCCAACATCGCCACTGCGTGAAGACAACGACATTGATTTGATGCTTACAAAATTAAATAATCTACACGACACATATGACAGCATCATAAGTATGGGCGAAAGCAGGGAGCACCCATCAATAATAAAAAGAATTAATGGGTACAGTTACACACCATATTGTACAGAACTATTACAAATGACGCGCAGGCAAGACAATGAGAAAGCCTATTTTCCTTACGGAGTTGCCTATATCACGAAAGCAGAAAGCCTTTTAAGCGAGAAAGCATTCTATACGCGACGCTCGACTTACCATCTCATTCAACGTTATCAAAATTATGAAATAGATGATTTATTAGACTTCCTATGTGTTGAAAAAGTAATGTCTTCACAATGGGGATTGCAATGAAGTTTTTGATTATTGGTCTTGGCTCTATGGGCAAACGCAGAATACGTAATCTGCAAACGATGGGTTATAAACAGATAGCTGGTTTCGATCTGCGCCAAGATCGGATAGACGAAGCACATTCTGAATACGATGTAAAAGTTTACAAAAATTTTAACGAAGCCATTGAACATTTTGAGCCGGATGTATTTATTATTTCAACTTCTCCCAAGTATCATATGGATTATGCAATATGGGGGGAACAAAAAAATATTCCATGCTTTATTGAAGCATCAGTAATTGATCGATTGAAAATTAAAAGCCTTAGCGAGAGTTCGAAAAAATCCAGAACCATAATCGCTCCTTCGTGTACGATGCGTTATTTTCCAGGCCCCAAAACAGTCAAAGACCTTCTTAGTCGTGGAGTTATTGGGAAGCCTCTAAGTTTTAACTACATAACGGGGCAGTATTTGCCGGACTGGCATCCGTGGGAAAAAATTACAGACTTTTATGTATCTGAGAGATCTACGGGAGGCGCCCGCGAAATTGTGCCTTTCGAGTTAACATGGCTTAATGACATATTCGGTAAGCCAACGCCTCTGACCTGCTATAAGGGTAAAGTAAGCGACATAGATGCCGATATTGACGACATCTATCACTGTGTATTGAATTATCCAGGATCAATGCTTGCAAATATTACCATTGAGGTTGTTTCTAGACCCAAAGCGACAAGAGAACTGAGAATTATGGGGTCCGAAGGTCTCTTGGTAATGACGAGCGACGAGCAATGTGTAAAATATTGCTCGGTGAACAGCCCAGAATGGACGCGAATAACACTAAAACCAGGTAGTGTAGAAAAAAATTACATCAATCCGGAAGAGCCATATATTGCCGAACTATCAGATTTCATTTTGGCTATAAAAGAGAACAATCAGAAATTGTATCCAAACACACTTGATGATGATTGTGATGTTCTTGAAATTCTGGAAAAGCTGGAAAGTCTGTCTGAGGTTATATCATGAGTTATCAAAAACGTCTGGAAAAAGTTATTCCTGGTGGCGCCCACACTTATTCGCGTGGAAAAGATCAATTTCCTGAAAATGCACCCCAAATTTTATCTAAAGGACTTGGTGCGTATGTATGGTGCCCTGAAGGAAAGCAATATCTTGATTATGGTATGGCTCTGCGCTCTGTAACTCTCGGTTATGCTAATCCTGAAGTAAATGAAGCAGCCATAAACGAAATTAATATGGGAAATAACTTAACGCGCGCCTCCATGACTGAATTAAAGGCTGCAGAATTACTTGTTGATCTAATTCCTTCCATAGACATGGTAAAATTCTGTAAAAATGGATCTAATGCGACAACTGCGGCAGTTAAAATTGCACGCGCTTATACAAATAGAAGATACATCTGCATTCCAAGACAACAACCTTTTTTTTCCTTTGACGACTGGTTTATTGGTACGACAGACATTGTGCGTGGAATACCTCAAGAAGGCGCAATTTCGACATTAATATTTGACTATGGAGATATTGATTCATTAAAAAATCTCTTTGATCAATATCCAAATGAAATTGCAGCAGTTATGCTGGAACCAGCAACAACGCTTATACCTTGCCCTAACGAATGCTCAATAGAATTATCATATGAAAGCCCTTGCTTTAACTGTTCCTGTTACTCACGAAATTTTCTCAAACAGGTAGAAACAATGTGCAAGAAAAATAGTTGCCTATTTATTTTAGATGAAATGATATCTGGCTTTCGTTGGCATCTTAAGGGGGCACAAACGTATTTTGGTGTGACACCAGATATTACAACTTTTGGAAAAGGAATGGCTAACGGCTTTTCAGTTGCAGCCGTTGGCGGTAGAAGAGAAGTTATGGAAGTTGGCTCAATTGCAAGTTCCGGACAAGAACGAACGTTTTTACTATCAACAACA
>Ga0114963_10001803_pt1 | contig 14611 bp, 9 predicted proteins | sample C_131016_EF_Meta_FD_87019 | JGI IMG/M metagenome (GOLD analysis project Ga0114963, IMG submission 87019) | Freshwater microbial communities from Lake Croche, Canada to study carbon cycling - C_131016_EF_MetaG | ecosystem: Environmental > Aquatic > Freshwater > Lake | place: Lake Croche, Canada...
ACCCCAACCTACTTGACACCTATTCCAGGGCATTGTAGACTATTCACATACACCAAGGAGCACCATTCTCATGTCGGTATCTTATCTTCAAGGACAGAAACAACGTTATAGAGTAACACTTGAGCTTGATGTATTAAGTGACTTTGATCCACACAATCTCGAATGGGAGAAGATTTTTGAGCTGGAACCGAGTGAGAAGGTGTCTGCATATGTTGAGGATCTCGATGTACCTATGCGCTGGTAGGAGTTATTAACACTAACCTGTGGAAAACTTTTTTTCCACAGGCACCTGAACCAACACTATAGAGTCTACCTGTGGAAAACTTTTTTTCCACAGGCAATTATATAAGTGTCACACTAAAAGGGCACTGCACTGTGGATGGTGTATTCTTAAGAAGTTCAAGACAACCAACGAACACGTCATGCGTAAGATCGAATCCCAAATGAATGCTGCCATCACTAACAGCAAGGATTGGAAGTCTGGTAATACCGAAGTCACCAACATCGATGGCGTGAGTTATGTCTACCTGCACGGTAACAAGATTGCAGAAGTGGGCAATTCTTTCATCCGGTTGTTTGATGGTGGTTGGCAGTCAAACACTACTAAGAGTCGTTTGAATGCACTACTTAGTGCCCATGGATTGCCCGGTGAAAGTGTATATCAGAAGGCATATACTTGGTTCACCAAACTGTATACTGGTAACGGTACATTTTCAGTTGTTCCGTTCTTCTCAGGTATGCGTCTGGCATAACACCAAGGGAATGAGATGCGCCCCCTAATAGACACTCACTGTTCACACACCAACCAACACTCTTCTTCTCCATTATGTCTAAGTCTGTTGCTCTCTCTCTTTTGGCTCAAGGTAACACTGGTGCAGAAATCTTGAGCATTCTCGATGCACTCGTTGCTGATAATGTGAGTGGTTTCGATTATATCGAGTCGCCACAGATTGAGGCAGCACTTGGTATTTCTACTCTGGGGGAAGTAGCAGCGTAAAGTATAGTCAACCGGTGCGTCTCTTGCGTGACAGTGAGGGACGCACTTTTCGTTGATTGTATAAAGAACTCACAGTGTATTAGTATTAAACAGTGAGTTCGTATTCGTATTACCGTGCAATCGTATTCGTGGTTAATACTTTATACTTAGTTAAATGTAAAGAATTAAACAGTGCTGTTTGACAGTAATTAGCAGTTATTATTATTTGTTGTTAATTGTTTATGGCGGGCGATGCGCCGGTTTTAAAAAAGGCAAACTACCCTAACCTACAGAGGTGACAATTCGACCTCTAAATATCACGCTCTTTAAAAAATTTCTCACAGAAAAAAATGCTCACACACTCTCATAGAAGAACACCATACTGGAACTTCTGGAAGGTTGTTCTTGCCGGTTGGTGTATACGATATCCACGAATAGTTTTTGTGCCTCTGGGTATTTTATTTGCTCTCATATATAATGCAGTTGTGAAATAATTTGCAACAAAAAAATTTTGCCCAGAAAAAAATGCCCAATACCCACAAAGAAAAAATATACCACATATACGCAAAGGATAGATGTCTATTTCATTCTATCAAAGAAGAAGAGTTCATCACCACCTGGAGCACTATTCAGAATATGGTAGGACTCATGAAGACTGACTATACTACCGAAGATCTATCCTACGAGGAACTGATTGTCAATAAAGAAGTTTCTATAAATTCTTCTCACTAATAGTTGACAATTACTATATAAACTGTTAAAATTGAATCGAAGTTACTTTAAACTTATGGCAAAAGGATTTACTGTTAAAACTGTGGCACCACAAAAATCCACCGAAGAGTGGGATTATGATGCAATCAAAGAACGGATGAAGGGAAAGTCAATAGTATTTTGTCTTCCCGGTAGAGGTTGCTCTTATATTTTTCTCAAAGCATTTGTTCAACTTTGCTTTGATTTAGTTCAAAATGGAATGAGTATTCAAATCTCTCAAGATTATTCTTCCATGGTGAATTTCGCCCGTTGTAAGTGTTTGGGTGCAAATGTACTGCGCGGCCCAAATCAAATTCCATGGGACGGAAAGCTTGAATATGATTATCAACTTTGGATTGACTCGGATATTGTCTTTGATTCTCAGAAGTTCTGGCAACTTTGTGATCTTGCTCTCTCAGAGGATGGTACGGAACGTGAGATTGTTGCTGGTTGGTATGCCACTGAAGATGGGCACACAACTTCCGTTGCTCACTGGTTGGAAGAAGATGACTTCCGTAAGAATGGTGGTGTGATGAATCACGAAACCGTAGAATCTATCTCCAAGCGTCGTAAGCCATTCACAGTTGATTATACTGGTTTTGGTTGGGTATTGATTAAGAAGGGAGTATTTGAAAATCTTGAATATCCTTGGTTTGCGCCGAAGATGCAAGTCTTTAATTCTGGTGCTGTACAAGATATGTGTGGCGAAGATGTTTCATTCTGTCTTGATGCAAAAGCAGCAGGTATGGTAACCTGGTGCGATCCGCGTATTCGAGTTGGACACGAAAAGACTCGTATTATCTGATGCAAAAATTTAACGTACTTTATAAGGGACGTAAAATTTATACAAATCTCACTGCAGAAGAATGTGGTGAGATTCTTCAAGACTTCTCCGAACAATTCTATTCCGGAGAAGATATCGATCCAAATGAAATTGAAATAGAGGAAATTTAACTATGGCAGCAAATCAAAAATCACTGAGTGGTTCAGAAGGTATTGCTTCTCATCCAAAGAATACTCGACAGGGTGATGGAAAGCATACAAAGTATACTGCAACTAGCAGAAACAAGGCACGAAAACCATCCCGAGGGCAGGGTAAATAATCTCTCAAGGCATTCAGAGTTTCTCTGAGTGCTTTTTTATGATAAGTACTTATGTGCTTTATAATTATAGTCGCGCTCCGCCGCTTCTCGCTTGAAGAAGACCCAATAGAAAGAACCAATCCAATGAAAGAATCTGAGGTCGAAAGAAACGTTCGCAAATGGATCAAAGAAGTATCAAAGGTAAGAAAGGAATTAGGTAATTTTTCTATCTGTCCATTTGCAGCAAAGGCAAGATATCTGATTGTAGAGTGCGCTGCGAGCGCCATCGTGCCTGTTGAAGGGTATCAGGTGATAATATATGTCATTGAGGACTCATTTGACATTCCAGAGGTTCAGAGATGGGTGCAAATTTACAATGAAAGGTACGATGAATGGAAATTTTTTGAGGATTGTGCCTCTTATGATACCTACATAAAAGATATAAAGACCAACAATGGACTTTATAATTTAATTCTAGCTCAACCAAAAGAAGAATTGCGTGAATTTCGAAAAAAATTGGCAAAAACTGACTATTATGATAACTGGGACGAAGAATATCTAAGAGAAATTCTTCAAGATGACTATGATTTGATTCAAAAGGGATAGTAACCCCTTTAAAAGTTCTGATTTTCAACCAATCAGGAGCAAAAAAATGGGAAAACCTTCAGATAGAGACAAAAAATATATGAGAGAGATGTGGGGAACCGAAAAATTAATCACTGACTATACAAAAACTCCATCAAAAATGCTTCGTGAAATCAATAATGACGATTTAACTCCCAAAAAACACGATTTTGTGGTACAAAATGAACTTCATGAAAAAATTCGCAATGATGATGACTATGATGATTGGGAATATGGTACTGAACCAATTCCATTAACCGAATTTTAGTGAATAAATAGAAAGAAAACTAATATTTAAATGCCATTAGAGAGAGTTAGTAAGTCATTTAAAGATATTAGTGCTTCCTTTCAGGTTAATCCATTAACCTATGACATTATTGTGCTTAAAAATGAAAATGCAATTGCTCGCTCTATTCGAAATTTGGTATTGACGGAGAAAGGTGAAAGATTTTTTAACAATTCATTAGGTTCTGGTGTAAATAGATTATTATTTGAATCAATTGATGTTATTACTGCTTCTGCAATAAAAGATGAAGTTTCGAACACTATTGAAAATTATGAGCCAAGAGTTAATTTAATTGGTGTTGATGTTTCTCCAGATTATGACAATTTAGAATTTAATATAACTATTAGATACTATATTGTTGGAATTGACACACAACCACAACAACTATCATTCGCATTACAACCAACACGATAATGCCATTAGTAAATTTTGCAAATCTAGATTTCGATCAGATAAAGACTTCAATTAAAGATTATTTGAGATTTAATTCGAATTTTACGGATTATGATTTTGAAGGATCTAATCTTTCTACAATCATTGATATATTAGCGTATAACACTTATATTACATCATACAATGCCAATATGGTATCGAATGAGGTATTCATTGATAGTGCAACTCTCAGAGAAAATGTAGTCTCTCTTGCGCGTAATATTGGGTACGTTCCAAAATCAAAAAAATCTGCCAAAGCAAATATTTCATTCTTTGTTGATGTTTCTGGATATGCAGAAGGCACAAAACCAGACACAATTACATTACATAAAGGAATAGTTTGCACATCATCATCATTTTCAAATGAAAGTTATACATTTTCAATTTTAGATGATATTACAGTTGTAGTAATTGATGATATTGCATCTTTTGATAATATTGACGTATATGAGGGAACATATCTAACAACAGATTTTACTGTAGATTCTTTCGATCCAAATCAAAGATTCATTTTACCAAATTCTCAAATTGATACGTCTACAATAAGTGTGAATGTAAAACCAAATAGTTTTGCAAACATACAAAGAAAGTTTGTCCAGGCAAATAGTTTATTTGATATTACACCAGAATCTCCAATTTTCTTTACTCAGGAGATTGAAGATGAAAGATATGAGTTAATTTTTGGTGATGGAAACTTTGGAATTAAATTGCAATCGCCAAACTATATTGAAGTATCTTACTTAGTATCAAAAGGAGAAAGTGCAAATGGAATATTTCAATTTTCATTTGCAGGAAAATTAATTGCAACAAGAACCGGATATTCGATTGATTCTGGAATATCTTTATTAGTAACTACTAACGCATCGGCGTCTGGTTCGAATATTGAAAGTGTTGACTCAATCAAAAAATATGCTCCAAAAATATATTCAGCTCAGAATAGAGCAGTTACTTCAAATGATTATGAAGCAATTATTCCTACAATTTATCCAGAAACTCAATCTATTTCGGTGTTTGGTGGTGAAGAATTAAATCCTCCAAAATTTGGAAAAGTTTTTATAAGTATTAAACCATCCAATGGTGCATATCTATCAAATTTAATTAAAGATAATATTAAAAAAGAAATAAAAAAATATTCAATTGCTGGAATTACTGCAGAAATTATTGATCTTAAATATCTTTATATTGAACCAACTGTTAACGCATATTATAATACAAATTTTGCATCTTCAGTAGACTCTTTAGGTACAATCGTTTCATCGAATATTCAAAAATATGCAAAATCTTCAGAATTAAATAAATTTGGCGCAAGATTTAAATATAGTAAATTTTTAAAAATTATTGACGATAGCAATAATGCTATTACATCAAATATTACGAATATTATAATTAGAAGAGATTTAAAAGCCTCTTTGAATACTTTTGCATCATATGAAATATGTTTTGGAAATAGATTCCACATTAAGAGTGAAAATGGATATAATATTAAGTCTTCTGGATTCTCCGCAAGTGGTATTATTGGAACTGTTTATATTTCAGATATTCCAGATTCAAATATGGAGACTGGAAAAATATTTTTATTTAAATTAGATTCTCCAAATCAGCCATTAATTGTGAGAAAATCAATTGGCACAATTAATTACACTAGAGGAGAAATATTGCTTTCTCCAATCAATATAACTAATACAGTTATTAATAAAGGAACACCGATTATTGAAATATCCACATCGCCATATTCAAATGATGTAATTGGGTTGCAAGATTTATATTTGCAACTGGACATCAATAAGACAAACATCAATATTAAGCCAGATAGAATTTCATCTGGATACGATATTTCAGGAACTAATTATGTAGTTTCTTCAAGTTATACAAATGGAACTTTAATAAGATAAAAAATGATATCAACAGATTCTAAAAGAGTAACGGTTAAAAACGTAGTAGAGAATCAACTTCCTTCTTTTGTAAGAGAGGATTTTCCTTTAATCGCAGAATTCATAAAACAATACTATATTTCTCAAGAATATCCTGGTGGTCCAGTTGATTTGATTCAGAATATTGATCAATATTTAAAATTAGAATCTGTTTTGGATAATAGTGATTATACAGAATTGAATGCTGATATATCTTTTGCAGATACAACTATTGATGTAAAATTTGATATCACTGCAAATGTATTTGGCACATATAAATTTCCAGAAAAATATGGATTAATTCAAATTGATGATGAAATTATCTTATATGAATCAAAAACAAATGGATCCTTTACTGGATGCATCCGTGGATTTAGTGGAGTAACATCTTATCACAATCCAAATAATCCAGATACATTGGTATTTTCAGAATCTCAAGTTGCTGATCATAAAAAAGATTCTAAGGTTAAGAATCTAAGTTCTTTATTTTTGGTAGAATTTCTAGAAAAAATAAAATATCAATTTACTCCAGGATTTGATAATAGAAGTTTGGATAGTAATTCAAATCAAAAACTTTTCATTTCAAGGGTAAAAGATTTTTATTCGACAAAAGGTACTGACAATTCCTTTAAAATTCTTTTCAATGCACTATATGGTGAAAATGTTGAAGTAATTAAACCAAAAGATCATCTTTTTAGACCCTCAGATGCGGAATATAGAATTACAAATGATATTGTAGTTGAGAGTATATCTGGCAATCCCGCAGAACTCGTCAACAATACTTTATATCAAGATGATTATGAAAATTATGGAATTTTAAAATCTTATGGATCTATTACTAATGTCGAAAAAACATTAGTTGGAGAAAAATATTATTACAAATTAAGTCTGGATTATGATTATGCAAAAGATATTAATTTGAGTGGAAGTATATATGGACAATTTTCTGTTCATCCAAAAACAAAAATAATAAATCAAGTTTCCTTTGGTTCTTCTGTTATTGATGTAGATTCAACTATAGGATTTCCAAATTCTGGTGAACTATATGTAACATATGAAAATGGATTGGTTGGTATAGTTACATACAGAAGTAAGTCAAATAACCAATTCTTTAATGTTTCAAATGTAACTTCGACTATCAATTCAAAAGAAGATGTTACTCTAAATGTCTATGCATATGGATATGTTGGTGTTGGAACTACTTCACAGGTTAAAGTTAGAATAGGATCTGTTTTATCTGATTTAAAAATTTATGATAAACCTTATTATTATACAAAAAATGATATCGCAACTGTAAAAACTCTTGGAATAACAACAGAAAGTCCACAAACAAGCAGTTGGATTTATAATATTGCAGTAAAATATAATGTAAAAAATTATCTATTGATAGATTCTTCAGATTTTACATATAAAATTACTACATATGACAATCATAATTTTAAAACTGGAGATTCTTTAATTATTTCTGGATCATCATTTGGTTCCAAAAACGCAATTGTAACTAAAATAAACGACAATTACAATTTATCAATTACTGGGCAAGGAGAACTTACTGACAATTACTATACAGTAGAAAGGAAATTATTAAAACCAAGTTTAAGTTCAAAATTATCAGATTATTCATATGTTAATTATTTCAATGCAAATGTAGAAAATACATATGTAAAATTTAATCATGATGTTTTGGTATCTTCTTCTTCAATACCAAACTATACTAATCAACCTTTAAATTTTTATAATAGAAAGTTAAATTTAGATGGATACTATGAAGGAACAATATTTAATTTTTATGATGTTGTAGATCATGGATATTATACTGGAGATGCTGTATATTATATTCCATATAAAACAACAGATTTGGATAGTGGTTTAGAGATAGTAAGTAAATTCTCCAACATGCAGGAAGGAATTTATTATATTAGGAGGATAAATGAAAATCAATTTAATATTGCTACAAGTCCAGCAAATCTTTATAATCAAGAATTTATTTCGGTATCTGGAATAGTAACTTCAAATAGTTTTGAATATGTAGAGTATGCCAATAATAAATTGCAGCACCAAAGATTATTGAGAGAGATTAAATCTCCAAATAATGAAAGTGGTGTATATGATACACAACCAGGATGTCTTGGTATATTGATTAACGGTGTAGAAATTGTCAACTATAAATCTGAAGATATAGTTAGATATGGGGCAATAAATTCTATTGATATTTCCTCTCCAGGAAGAAATTATGATATTATTAATCCGCCAATATTATCAATTCAAGATGAACTTGGAATTGGTGCAACAGGAAAATGCTCAATCAATGGAAATCTTGCCAGAATTGATATTTTAGATTCTGGATTTGATTATGTTTCAAGTCCAATTGTAACCATAACGGGTGGAAATGGGGTAGGTGCAAAGGCAGAAGTTAATACAACATTTATTGAGCATTCTGTTTCTTTTAATGCTACAATAGAATCAAATTTAATCAATCTTTCGAATAATACAATAGGATTTTCGACATACCATAAATTTAGAAACTCTGAAGAAATTTTATACAAATCTGATGGACAAGTTGCAATTTCTGGATTAAATACTAATTCAAGTTATTATGTATATCCAATTGATGCATATACAGTAACACTCCACAAAACAAAAGTAGATGCAATTTCTGGTATCAATACCATAGATATTTCTTCATATTCTTCAGGAACTCATAGATTACAATCTGCAAATAAAAAACAAATAATTTCCAATATAGTTGTAACTAATTCTGGATTTGGATATCAAAATAAAGAAAGAACAATATCTTCTGCTGGAATTAATACAGCATCAAATCAAATTAATATATCCAATCACCAATATGAATCTGGAGAAATAATTACATATTCGAATGATAATTTACCAATATCAGGATTAAGCACTTCCAGCTATTATATTGTAACAAAAGTTGACAATGATAATTTCAAATTATCTAATATTGGAATTAATTCTATATACAAGTATTTTTATTATGAAAACAATCAATATATTAATTTACAATCAACTGGTTTAGGATATCATACTTTCAATTATGAGCCAATTTCAGTAAATATTTTCGGAGAAATTGGAATTTCTACCACTTTTGGGCAAGATTTTTCAGCAAAAATTCAACCAATTTTTAGGGGATATATAAATTCTGTTCAAATTACAAATCCTGGATCTGGATATGGTTCTCCAGATATTTTAAATTATGATAGATATCCGTTAGTTACTCTTTTAAATGGAAGCGGAGCTAGATTACTCCCAATTGTCAATGATGGAAAAATAGTAGAAGTTTTGGTTATAGATTCCGGAAGCTTTTACAACTCCCCACCGGATTTAGTAGTTGAAGGTGTTGGCAAATATGCAAAATTGGTTCCAATTATAAATGAAGGAAAAATAATTTCAATTAGGATTGATAATCCAGGAATTGGATATAGTAATAAAACTGCAGTCAATATTATTTCTCCAGGACTAAATGCAGCTTTTAAAGTAAATATTCAAAAGTGGACAGTAAATCTTTTTCAAAAATATTTGAATATTATTTCAGATGATGATGGAATTCTTAAAAAATCGATTAATCAAGATTTTGGTATTGAATATTGTCACCTATATGCGCCCAGAAAATTGAGAGAATCAATCTATGGGAGAGATGCTGATAATAATATAAAATATGGAGTGTTTGATTTGCAGAAAAATAGTGGTGGAAATGAAATATCGTCAGATTATCATTCCCCCATAATTGGATGGGCTTACGATGGAAATCCAATTTACGGTCCATATGGATTTTCAACAAAATCTCAAGGTTCTGTACGGATAATGCAATCTGGTTATAAAATAATAACCAAAACAAATAGACCACCATTCCCACAAGGATTTTTTATTGATGATTATGAATTTGATAATTCTGGAGATCTTGATGAGCATAATGGAAGATTTTGCAAAACTCCCGAATTTCCTATGGGAACCTACGCATATTTTGCAACTGTAAATCCAATTTCCGTCGATAGTTCTGGATGTTTTGCAAAATATAGGCAACCAATATTTCCATATTTAATTGGAAATACATTCAAATCAAAACCAAATCCATTCAATTTTGATAAAAAATCAAATCAAATTTCATATAATTTAAATAAAAGCGAATGGTTTAGGAATACAACACCTTACAATTTAACTAAAAATAATTCACATTATGATTTTCTCCTTCAACCAAATAAGTTAAAAAATTTTACAGTTAATATTAATGAAATTTCCAAAGGTTCTATAGAATCAATTGGAATTATAACGGGAGGAAATAATTATCAAGTCAATGATTCTGTAGTATTTGATACTCTTGAAGGAACATCAAAAGCAATAGCAAAAGTTTCTAAAGTATTAGGAAAGGAAGTTACAAATATTAGTGTGGCATCGACTATAATTTCAAATATTCAATTTTTTCCTTTAAATTCATATGATACTTATATTGGATTTTCAACATATCCACATAAATTTTTAGATTTTGATTTGGTATCCATATCTGGATTAAATACATCTATTGCAGCGCTGCAGAACTCTTTTAATATTGGAATAAGCTCAAATATTTTCATATTAAACACTGGAATAGGAAGTACTGGAGTAACAGGAATAGTTACATATTTTAATATTTCTGGAGAAATATCATACCCACAAATCGTAGAAAATGACATTTTAACAATCGATAATGAACAAGTTAAAGTTTTAAATGTTGATCAAAAAAATTCAAGGATAAGAGTACTTAGAAAGTATAATGGAACATCGGATTCTTCTCACGATGCTTTAACAACAATAACAGAAAATACTAGAAAATTTACATTCAAAACAAAATCTCAAAATGATATTGCATTTAATTTAAATAAAGAAATATATTTTAATCCAATAGAATCTCTTGGACTTGGATCTGTAAGCGGAGTTGGAATAGGAACAACAATTTATTTTTCAAATCCAGGGGCAGGATTGACTCAAATTTTTATTCCCACCCAATCAATTTATATTCCAAATCACAAATTAAAAACTGGAGATATTCTAACTTATTCTACAAATAATAATGGAGGATCTTCAATTGGAGTTTCTACAAATGGAACAACAAGTTTTTCTTTTGAAAATCAATCCATTGTTTATGTTGCAAAAATTTCCAACGATTTAATTGGCATTTCAACATTTAAAGTTGGAATTGGAACAACAGGAACTTTTGTTGGAGTTGCCAGTACAACTTCCAACAAAAGTTTACTTTATTTTACTGGAATAGGAACTGGATTATATCACAGTTTCATAACAAACAAACAAAATGTTGTGTTGGGAGAGATTAATAAAAATGTAGTGACTGTTTCGACGGCAGAGACGCATGGATTATCGATTAATGATGTTGTGGAGTTATCCGTAAAACCATTTACTACAACGACAATAATTGTAAAGTATGATGATTACAATAAAAGAATAATATTTAATCCAAAATCATTTAGTGCATCAGATGTCAATATTTCTGATGATACAATTACTCTTATAAATCATGGATATAAAACTGGCGATAAAGTAATTCATACTTCAACTTCGCCATCGGGAGGAGTGACTAACGAAGAAATATATTACGTTGTTTATTACACAAAAGATAAAATAAAACTTTCTAATACATTTTATCAATCAAAAAATGAAGAAATTGTAGATATTTCATCTTCTTCTTCAGGAAATATTTCCGCAGTTAATCCACCAATTAATGCTTATAAAAATACTAAAGTTAAATTTGATTTATCAGATTCTTCTTTATCATTCACAAATTCTTCTACTCTTTATTCTGCATTTGATTTAAATCTATATGAAGATAATCAGTTTAAAAATGTTTTTGATAGTTCAAAATATAGAAATTTCTTTGAAGTTTCTAAAGTTGGAAATGTTGGAATTACTTCCAATGCATCTTTAACCTTAATTGTCAGTGATTATTTGAGTTCTAATTTATATTACAAATTTACTCCAAAAAATACAAATATTTCCCCGTCAACAAAAAAAGAAATTATCATTGATACCGAAGTATTAAATTTCAATCAAATAAATATTATCAATAGTAACTATTCTGGAAAACAAGTAATAACTGGAGTTGGAACAAATAATACTTTTACTTTTAATTTAAATCAATATCCTGAAAGTTCTTCGTATTCTTTTAATGAATCTCTTATTGAATATTTTACAAATTCCACATCTGTTTTTGGTGCAATATCAGATATTAAAGTAACTTATGGGGGGAAGGGATATTCTTCTATTGTTGGAATTTCTACAATCAGAACAAGTAATGGATTTGGTGCATTACTTGAGCCATCTAGTACGTCAATAGGATCAATAACATCATATACTATCGGGGATATTGGATTTGATTACCCAACAGATAATACTTTAAGACCTGTTTGCAATTTGCCAGAAATTTTATTCATAGAACCACTAACATCATTTGATGAAATTGGAATTACTTCTGCTGGAAAAAATTATTCAATCGCACCGAATCTTGTTGTCTTAGATGGGTATACAAATAAAGTTGTAAAAGATATTGTATTAAAATATAATATAGGTAACCCAAATGTACAAATACTTCAAAATACTTTTGGAATTTATAATGTAACTCCAAAAATTATACCAATATCAAATTCCAATGGTATTAATATTAAATCAATTTCTCACAATATCTCAACAAATGAGGTGACAGTTGGATTAAATACTGGATTTAGTGATTCCTTTCCATTCTCGGTGGGAGATAAAGTTCTAATTGAAAATGTTAGTGTTGGGGTTGGTTCTACTGGTAAAGGATATAATTCTTCAGAATATGGATATGCTTTATTTACTTTAACAAAAGTTCCTGCAGGAAATAGTGCTCTTGGAGGAAATGTTGGCGTAGTTACTTATAGTTTAAGTAACTATTTGAATTTGGGAGAAATTCCAGGAAATTTTGATAAAATTAATTCTTCTGGAAAAATTATTGCAGAAAAAGATTTTCCAGTTTTCAATATTAAATTAAAGAAAAATGATTTTTCTATTGGAGAATCTGTAAAAGTTGGAGATAATTATGGAATTGTTGAAAGTTGGAATAATAAAATTAATTTATTGAAAGTTTCCACCTCTAAAGATTTTAAAGTTGGAGATATTCTTGTTGGACAAACTTCAAGAACTCAAGGCGCAATTAAAAATAAAATTGATTTTAATTCAGAAATTGTATTGGGATCTTCATCAATTGTCAAAAAAGGTTGGAGTAAAGAATCTGGATTTTTAAATTATAATACCGAAAGAATATGTGATAACAATTATTACCAAAACTTTTCCTATTCACTCAAATCCAAAGTTTCTTTTAATACTTGGGATGATGCAGTAAGTTCTCTCAACCATCCGTCAGGATTTTTAAAATTTAGTGATTTGATTATTGAATCTATGGATGATAATTTTGGTGGAGTTTTTTCAGATAATAAAGGTAGTGATATTGATATTACTGTTGATGTCTATAATGAAATTAATTTAAATTGTTATACAGATTTTGATTTAGTGACTGAAAATTCTCTTAATATTGGAGATAAAAAAGTTTCAGATGAAATTTATTTCAACTCTAGAGTTTTAACTGATTATTATGAATCGTTTGGAAATAGAGTTCTCACAATAGATGATATAAGCAATCAATTTAATAGTAATCCTCGTCCAACTAAGTTTTCTATTGTTGATACTTTTGATTTGCAATCCAAGTATAAAAAATATTTTACATATGTGAGAGATAAGAGATATGTTGGAGAAAGACAATTTTGTATTGTTTCATTATTTTATGATGAGGGAATTGGTTATATTAATCAATATGGTAATGTCAATACTCAGCAGGATTTGGGAAGTTTTGATTTCAATATTGCTGGAGCTGAGGGGCAACTTCTATTCTATCCAACAAAATATGCAGTTAACAATTATGATATCAGTCATACTAGTATTGATATTTTAAATTCGGTAACTGGAATTGGTAGCACTTCTCTTGGAAATATTGTTGATATAAGAACAAGTAATGTTCTTGCTTCACCATCTACACCAACAACAATTGTTTCAATAGGAACTACCTTTAGAACTTCCAAAGTTCTTGTCGAAATAGATGGAGGAAATGATGGACAAATTCAAATCAATGAGGTAAGTTTGATTCATGATGGAACAAACGTCGAATTTTTGGAATATGCACAAATCACAAATCATTCGACAGATACATTTCAAAGTACTGGATTGGGAACATATAATGCATATATTTCTTCTGGATATTTAAATTTGAATTTTACACCAAATGTCGGAGTGGCTGCCACTATCAATACAGTTAGTGTATCTTTATCAAGTACAATATCTACTGGTGTAGGTACAGAGTATCTCAATTCTAATGAGCAGAATATATCATTTTTAGATTCTTCTTATGTTTCAATCGCATCCACTTCATCACCAATTCAAAATATAATAACAAAATATCCAAATACTGGTCCAAATGAACACTCTGCATCATATTTTATAGTAAGTGTTGAAGATACAACAAATAGTA
>Ga0114963_10001804_pt1 | contig 14608 bp, 15 predicted proteins | sample C_131016_EF_Meta_FD_87019 | JGI IMG/M metagenome (GOLD analysis project Ga0114963, IMG submission 87019) | Freshwater microbial communities from Lake Croche, Canada to study carbon cycling - C_131016_EF_MetaG | ecosystem: Environmental > Aquatic > Freshwater > Lake | place: Lake Croche, Canada...
GATCGTTTCCGTGCAAAAGCGACTAAAGCGCGTCAAGCGCAAAGTCGTATCAAGGCACTGGAACGCTTAGGAACCGTGGCAGCAGTCCGTGCAGATCAGGATTTTGAATTTAGCTTTCCGCTGCCTTCAGGTGCCCCCTCCCCCTTACTCGTTTTAGACCGCTGCTCAGTGGGATATGGGGATACCCCCATCCTTAAAAACATCACGCTCACATTAATGCCGGGAGCACGCATCGGATTACTGGGGCGAAATGGAGCAGGAAAGTCCACGCTGGTTAAGCTCATGAACGGTGAGTCTGCACCAATGACTGGAGAGCGCGTGGAAGGCCGTGGTTTGCAAATTGGCTATTTTGCTCAGCACCAGCTCGAATCCTTAGATGGCAAAGCCAGTCCCTTGCTTTTACTCAAGCGCATTGATGGAAAGGCGCGCGAGCAATCGCTGAGAGATTTTTTAGGGGGCTTTAAATTTAGTGGGGAACGCGTGGACACCCCCGCAGAAGGATTATCAGGCGGTGAGCGGGCTCGCTTAGCATTGGCCCTCATTTGCTGGACACGTCCTAATCTGCTGATCTTGGATGAGCCAACCAACCACCTCGATATGACCATGCGCGATGCGCTGACGTTTGCATTGCAGGAATATGAGGGCGCGGTGATTCTTGTCTCTCATGATCGACAATTAGTCCGCTCAGCAGTAGATGATTTGTTACTCGTAGAAGACGGCAGTGTCACCCCGTTTGAAGGCGATCTGGATGACTACGCTGCGCGTTTAGCAAAAACCGCCAAATCAGGAAGTAGCTCAGCGGTGTCCCAACAAGAACAAGACACCTCAAAGACTTCACACAAATCTTCAACTACCCCTGCGATTGTTCAAGAAGAAACCGCGAAGAAAACAGATAAAAAATCCAGTTCAAAGCACAGCAGTAATCAGCTCTTTTCCCGGCGCCGTCCTTTACTGGAACGCTTAGCGGCCCTTGAAAAACAACTGGCAGCGATTTCTAAAGAACTCGCTGAGTGCCATGACACGCTCGCAAAAGAACATGCCGCTCCCCAAGACAAATTGCGAGAAATCGTGAAACACAGCGAGACACTGGTTTCGCAACAGGAAAAACTAGAAGCAGAATGGCTTGAACATACGGATGCCCTGGAACAAATTGATTCAGAGCAAGAAGCCATCCAATCCTAGGCGATAGGATGGGGCCTTTGTTCACCTGTTTCTTAATCGACTTTCAACAGGTTGTTTTTGTACAGGCCTACACAGCTACTTGAATCACCCATTGCGCAATCGCCTGGGTGAGCTCAGGTACATCGCCAATGGCGGGAGTCAGTGTCACGTTCACCTCTGGATGCTGATCACGCAATGCATCCAGAAGAACGGGAAGATCTTTCTTCAGATGTCCGCCCTGTGCCATGAATAAAGGTACTACTGTGATGGACTGGACCCCTTCCTGAATCAGTCGTTCAGCTACATCAGGTAATGCAGGCTGCATTAATTCAAGAAAGGCCAATTCAACTTTCTTGGTTTGATCCGATGCCGCAACCGCCGCTTGAATGGCTCTAAAAGGCAATGCCCAAGCGGGATCACGCGCGCCGTGGGCGAACAAGATAATGGCGGAATGACTCATGCGCGTCCTGTACTTCCAAACCCACCTTCACCGCGTCCCGTCTGCTCAAAATTTTCAACCACATTGAGCGCCACTTGAATCACGGGCACCACAATCAATTGCGCAATACGCTCAAAAGGCTTGAGCACAAAGGGCTCTTGACCTCGGTTCCACAAAGAAACCATTAACGGGCCCTGATAATCCGAGTCGATCAAACCCGTGAGGTTTCCCAGAACAATGCCATTTTTATGACCTAGTCCTGAACGGGGTAATAGCATCGCAGCATAGCCAGGATCACCGATATAAATTGACAGCCCCGTGGGGATGAGATGCGTGGTGCCCGGTAACACGGTCATTTCTTGATCAATACAAGCGCGCAGATCCAGTCCCGCTGATCCACTCGTCGCATAAGCGGGTAATTGATCTTTCATGCGTGCATCGAGAATCTTGACTTGAAGTATCTGCATTGAATGCGTGCTCTATTGTGGTGAGTCAGAAATTAAGACTGGGTTGCGCTACCGCGTAGGTAAATGTCAACAACATGCAGAACAAGTTGTTCTGCCAATTCTTTTTTGGGAAGGGGCCCAAGTGTTACGCTCCCTTGATCATCCGAAACCCATAGGGTGTTTTGGTCAGAGCCAATTGCCGATTGCGCCAGATTGGCGGCAATCACAGGAATTCCCTTCCTGGCCCGCTTCTCTCGGGCAAAACGCTCAAGATCATGCGTTTCAGCAGCAAAGCCAATGCAAAAAGGAGGCTGCGCCAATGCCGCCACATCCGCGAGAATATCTTGAGTGGGTTTGAGTTTTAAGGTCAGGTAATCTGAAGTTTTTTTGATTTTTCGATCCACCGGGACTTCAGGGGTGTAATCGGCAACCGCTGCAACTGCGAAAAATAAATCGGAGCGTTGGGCATGCGCCATCACCGCCTGATGCATTTCAGCCGCAGTCAACACCGAAATGCGATCACAGCCTGCAGGTGTAGCCAGCGCAACCGGGCCCGAGACTAAAGTCACCCGCGCACCGAGCTTTGCACACGCAGCTGCAACGGCAAATCCCATCTTGCCTGAACTTCCATTCGTAATGCCACGAACCGGATCAATCGGCTCAAAGGTGGGACCCGCCGTGATCAACACATGTTTGCCCGAGAGCTGACCACTGCTGATCGGGACAGGGGTAACTGAATCATCTGATGTGGGCTGAACAGAATGCGCAGAGGGTGATTTATGTCGCTTCACCAGTTCAACCGATTGCAGCGCTTCTAATAACTCTTGCGGCTCTAATAATCGTCCAAACCCTGTTTCACCACATGCCTGATCACCTTGAGCAGGCCCCAAGATCATGACCCCATCATGTTTTAGCGTTTGGACATTGCGCTGAGTAGCGGGGTGATCCCACATTTCTCGATTCATCGCGGGAGCCACCAGCATGGGGCAATCTCTCGATACAGCGCAGGTGGCCAGTAAATCATCCGCCATCCCCATTGCTGCGCGCGCCATAAAATCTGCGGATGCAGGAGCAATCAAGATCGCATCGGCCCATCGTGTCAGGGCAATGTGCGGCATTCGGTTAGGGATGCGCTCATCCCATGCGTCGGTATACACCGCGTGGCCTGTAAGCGCTTGAAAAGTCTCTGGTCCCACAAAGCGGGTAGCTGCGGATGTCATCACCACACGCACTTCTATTCCTGCCTTGAGAGCGAGGCGTGTAAATTCCGCAGCTTTGTAAGCCGCTACGCCCCCAGTCACCCCTAACAAAAGATGTCGAATATTATTTTTTTGCATAGGGTATGAATTGTACTTGTATGCGAGCCCAAGTGCTGCTGTAGCCCCTTTTGGGGTAGTAGAAAATTTTCATCGTGTTTTACACGTCTCTTAGACTGAATCAGGTCAAGAATCTCTCTTTTGCGGCAGGGTATGCGCAACTTCGCTACTAAGAGAGTGCTTGATATGAAATTACTTGCCTGGCCAGTGGCTGATCGTCCCAGAGAAAAATTGTTTCGTCATGGCCCCGATGCCCTGAGTGATGCTGAGTTACTCGCTTTAACCTTGCGCTCAGGAGATTCAAGGCGGGATGCCCTAGAAATAGGTCAGGCATTACTGAGCCGCTTTCGCAGTCTTAGCGCGCTATTTGCGGCCCCGGCCCAAGAGGTGTGCGCAGAAAGTGGTTTGGGGCCAGCGCGATATGCCAGCTTACGTGCAGGATTTGAGTTAGCCAAAAGAACTTTACGGGAAGAGGTAGAAGTGCGGGATGTGCTGCGTTCGCCGCAAGCCGTGCGTGATTATTTGCGGCTTACCCTTCAACAACGCCCAGTGGAAGTATTTATGGCGGTATTTCTAGATAGCCAACATCGTGTGATTTGCGCCGAAGAACTGTTTAAAGGCACCCTGACACAAACCTCTGTTTACCCGCGCGAAGTGGTGAAGCGCGCTTTATACTTTAATTGTGCCGCGGTCATCTTGGCGCATAATCACCCCTCTGGGCTTGCTGAACCGAGCGAAGCTGACTTGGTGCTCACGCAGTCTCTAAGGGCATCCCTAGCCAGCGTGGACATCAAAGTCCTTGATCATTTTGTGGTTGGCCAAGGTGAATCGACCTCTTTTGCAGAAAGAGGATTGCTGTGAATAGGTCTTGCGCACTCCCTGGTCGGGAGACTCTACACACGGGAATCAGAATTGGGGTTGATTTAATGCCGATTTCATGTCATTCTTGTGGGCTAAACGCTTAACCAAGCACGTATTAATTCTTTACTGGAGCAAGCCCATGGCTCGCGTCTGCATGATTACCGGGAAAAAGCCCATGACGGGCAATAACGTTTCCCACGCTAACAACAAAACCAAACGCCGGTTCTTACCCAACCTGCAGTATCGTCGTTTTTGGCTTGAAAGCCAGAACCGTTGGATTCGCCTTCGCGTTTCTAACGCCGGTCTGCGTTTGATCGACAAGAAAGGTATCGAAGTTGTGCTCGCCGAATTAGGCGAACAGGCTCTGACCGCTTAATTAGGAGCCCATCACAATGCGCGACAAAATCAAATTAGAATCTTCAGCGGGTACCGGTCACTTCTACACGACCACCAAAAACAAGAAAACCATGCCTGAAAAGATGGAAATCAAAAAGTTCGACCCCGTGGCTCGCAAGCACGTTGCCTATAAAGAGACCAAGCTTAAGTAATCTCTGTTATAGCGCATTGAACAATGCGAACCCAATAAAAAGCCCGCTGAATTAAGCGGGCTTTTTTTTACTTCACTTATCGCTAGAGACGTGCAAACCGCATTCCTTACTTTCGGGATGCTCCCACCACCAACGCCCTGCACGCGCATCTTCGCCTTCTTGAACTGCACGGGTACAGGGTGCACAACCAATGCTCAAAAAGCCCTGATCGTGTAAAGCGTTATAGGGCACTTTGTGCGTCTTGATATACGCCCATACTTCCGCTTCTGACCAATCCGCCAGAGGACTCCATTTAGCCAGCTGATGATCCTCATCCCACGCTTCAATGGCGAGCTCAGATCGGGTGGGGGATTGTTCGCGACGCAGCCCCGTGATCCAAGCACGTCGCCCAGACAGAGCGCGCTTGAGCGGCAACACCTTACGAATGCGGCAACAGGCTTTACGCGCTTCCATGCTTTCATAGAATCCGTTAATTCCTTGAGAGGCCACCAACTGCTCCACCCCCTCTGCTTCAGGGAAGTAAACACGTATGGCGGTGCCATAATTCTCTTTGACACGCGCCAACACGCGCAAAGTTTGCTCGTTTAGTCGCCCGGTATCTAATGTGAAAATCTGGATGGGTAAATGGTGTTTTAAGATTAAGTCTGTCAGCACCATATCTTCAGTACCCAAGCTGGATGCTAAAACCAATGAAGCGTCTGTTCCATCTGTTCCATTGGCATGTTGAGCGATCGCACGATCCAGAATAGAACGGGTCTCTTCAATACGATGGTTCAGGATAGCGATATCAACAGAGGGAACGCGCTCTGCGGCTGGACGTGTCTGCATCAAAACTCCTTGTGTTTCAGCTCACACGACGACGAAACAATGGGCTGGGGCGTTCAACTGAAGCCTGATAGGCCTCACTAAATGAGTCAAACGCTGCGAGGGCCTCTTCAGCCACCTCTCCCTCTCTGAGCAGAAAGGCATCAAATCCAACCCGAGACAGGTAAAACAATTGGTCCCGCATGATATCGCCTACCGCTCTGAGTTCGCCGGTATAGCCATATCGCTCACGCAGTAATCGTGCGATCGAGTAACCACGACCATCAGTAAATACAGGGAAACGAATCGCGATGAGAGACAAGCGTGAAAGATCTTCACGTAAATCCGCCGGCTCATGATCTGGCTCTAACAATACGCCCAACCTTCCTGTATGAGACAACCAAGCCGCGTGATGGGCCTTCCAGTCTGCGAAAGGAACCATCACATCTTGGCCCGCTGTTTCAGCAGAAGGGGCTGAAGCCTCAATCCAACTGTTGTTAGTGAGCTTGCGCTGATGTATGAGGCTTTGCGCCATAGACCACCTCCTTAAAAGGTTCGATGCCGACTCGATGGACTACATCAATGAAACGCTCCACTTCACTTTCTCGTATGGCCAGATATTTGTGCACCATACGCTCGATCGCGTCAGGAATATCGTCTTGTTTGAGTGAAGGACCTATCACGCGGCCTAATGCAGCAGGACTGGCTTGCGCACCACCAATGGTGACCTGATAAAACTCTTCACCATGCTTATCCACCCCAAGAATTCCGATGTGGCCCACATGGTGATGGCCACACGCATTCATGCAGCCCGAAATATTGAGGTCTAAATCACCAATATCATATTGGTAATCGATCGCCTCAAAGCGTTCTTGAATGGCCTGTGCAACGGGAATTGATCTCGCATTGGCAAGCGAACAAAAGTCTCCGCCTGGGCAAGAAATAATGTTGGTGATCAACCCCACATTGGGTTGGGCCAATCCCAGTGCTTGAGCCTTTGCAAAAACCGTGGGCAAATCTTCAACCCGAACATCGGGCAGGATGATGTTTTGTTCATGACTGATACGGAGTTCACCAAACCCATATCGATCTGCCATTTCAGCCACAGCCTCAAGCCCCTCAGCAGAGAGATCACCCGGCGCCACCACCGTATTTTTGAGTGACAGGGTGACACAGGCGTAGCCCGGTTTTTTGTGTGCGAACACATTACGCTCATGCCATCGACCAAAGGCTTGATCGGACGCCGCGAGAGCTGCAACTTCTGCGATACCCTGTTCGTTTGCTGGCAAGTAGGCATGTTGAGGAATACGGCTTCGAATACGATCCAGTTCCTCAGCGATCAAGGTTGCTGGACCGTCTTTAAGATGGGACCACTCTTCTTCAACTTCAGCTGCAAATTTGGCGGGAGTCAGCTCTTTTACAAGAATCTTGATACGCGCTTTATATTTGTTATCCCGGCGAACAAAGCGGTTGTATACGCGCAAAACCGCATCAAGGTAGGTGAGCAAATGGTGCTCGGGTAAAAACTCCCGAATCACATGACCAATCAGTGGGGTTCGCCCTAATCCACCTCCCACTAGCACTCGGAATCCTAATGCGCCCTCGCTGTCATGGACCAAATCGAGCCCAATATCATGCACCCGAGTGGCGGCACGATCTGCAACCGAACCATTGACAGCAATTTTAAATTTACGCGGGAGATACGCGAACTCAGGATGAAAAGTGGACCATTGTCGAATCAGCTCACAATACGGGCGGGGATCCACCAGCTCATCGCCAGCAACGCCAGAAAAATGATCCGTGGTGGTGTTACGAATACAGTTACCACTGGTCTGAATGGCGTGCATTTGTACGCTCGCCAGGTCCGCCAGAATCTCTGGGACATCTTCCAGTTTGGGCCAATTAAATTGAATGTTTTGGCGCGTGGTGAAATGTGCATAGCCTCGGTCATAGCGACGGGCGATGTGGGATAACATTCTTAACTGACGAGAAGAAAGCACCCCATAAGGGATTGCGACACGCAACATGGGCGCATGGCGCTGAACATACAAACCATTTTGTAAGCGTAGAGGGCGGAAATCCTCTTCGGAAAGCTTCCCGGCTAAAAAACGGGAAGTCTGGTCGCGAAATTGCGCAACCCGTTCATCCACAATTTTTTGATCAATCTCGTCGTAGAAATACATAAAAGTGAGGGATCCCAGAACCTCTCATCAACTGAGAGAGGCCCCAATAAAAGGTGAAGCCTTCTATTTTATCCCAGCCGAACGGCCAGACTAAAAGAATATTTTAAGCGTAGCATCGCAAGTGGCGAGAAAAACGACGTAAGCCTGCAATGTCACTCTGGTCTGCTCGCTGACACCATTCCTGCAATTGCGCCAAGAGTTGTTCACGGGTGAGGTTGGTTTTGGTCCAGATGGAAACCAATTCTTCACGCATCTGATAGATCGTTTTCAGCGCCGTACTATGAGCCAATACTTGGCCCACCGCTGCGCGCTCGCCTTCATTCAATTGCTCTGGCTCACGATGCAGAAAACGCTGAATAGCAGCATAACTTGCCGTTCCGGAAGGGAGAGCCATGTGCTGCGATAACTCATGCAACTCTTGTTGCGTTAACTCGGCAAGATAACGTGCATATTTTGCGAGCACATCATATCGATGGGTAATCACCGCTTGCAGGGTGGCAAGATCGCACTCTGTTTTAGAGCGATCTAATTTCAGCATAGGCGCAACGTTCTTCACCTTTGCTTGGCCAAGCAACTCCAGAATTCGGATGTAGAACCAACCAATATCAAATTCAAACCAACGATTTGAAAGTCTGGCTGAAGTGGCATAAGCGTGGTGATTGTTGTGTAACTCTTCCCCTCCAATCAATATTCCCCAGGGGACAAGATTCGTACTGGCATCTTTGCTTTGAAACGTACGGTAACCAACAAAGTGGCCCAGTCCATTGATCACACCGGCAGCCCAGAAAGGAATCCAGATCATTTGAACTAACCACACCAGCACACCGGGAACCAACCCGAATAATGCAATATTGATCAACGCCATTAAGGTCACACCAATACGCTCATGAGGCGTGTAGAGATGGCGTTCAATCCAATCATCAGGCGTGCCATGACCGTAGCGCTCCATCGTTTCGGGAATGCGGCTCTCTTTGACGTAGAGAAATACCCCGCCCCACAGGACACGATTGATCCCTAATATCTGGGGACTATGAGGATCTTCTTCTGTTTCACATTTCGCATGGTGCTTACGATGAATGGCGGCCCACTCACGGGTAATCATACCCGTGGTCAACCATAACCAGAATCGAAAAAAATGACTGGGGATTGCACCAAGTTCGAGTGCCCGATGGGCCTGGCAACGATGCAGAAAGATGGTGACTGAAGCGATGGTGATGTGGGTCAGAACCAATGCGACCCCAATTAACTGCCCAACAGACAGATCAAACAAACCTGAAAATAACAAAAGAAACTCCTAGCAACACACAATCATGAATCGGTATTTCGTTAGGATACTGGGCCAGCGTTGCTGCAGCAAGCCAGCCTAAATAGGACATAACCCCATTTCATTGTTTATCCGGCGTGGGCCGAAACCGGATATTCAGGGCGTTTAGCTAAGGGAATATCGGCTTCACGCAAGGCCTCGATGCTTTCCAACAGGATTTGAGGACGTAAGGCCGGATCGACTAAAGCCAAATCCTGCATCCACCAAGACAACAAGATTTCAATGCCAATCTCAGAAACTTGATTCACCTGAACGGCAGGATGGTGGGGCTCAGCCATGACACCTGCGTGTTTCTGTGGAATGGGGCTTAAAACCTCGATGGTTTTTCTCAAATCAGCGTCATGCGCCAACCAGATACTGACATGAATACTGCCAATACGATCGTTCAGGGTGTGGTTGACGACCACGCCTGTTACAAAATTTTCGTTGGGGATCACATACTCTGTCCCATCTGGATTTTTTAAGACCGCATACCGGGCTTCCATATGGGTGACAACACCTTTGCGCCCATCAACGGTGACCAAGTCACCCAAACGCACAGAGCGGTCTAAAAGAATAATGAACCCGCTGACATAATTACTCGCAATCTTTTGTAAACCAAATCCCAACCCCACACCCAGCGCTCCGCCGATCACGGATAAGAATGTGGTGTCTACCCCGATCACGGGCAGCGTGATGAGAACCGCAATGGTGATGAGTAAACCTTGCGACAACTTTGCAAGCATGACGCGCAAACTAGAATCCAGAGAAGATAAGCGCATCACGCGACGCTCGATCAATCGCGAGCCCCACAACGAGATCACAGCAACAGCCGCAACAATCAAAATGCTTTCAGCAATGCGCAAAACACTGATGTGATGCATCATGTCTTCAAGCAATTCATTCATGCTCACCCTCTCCTTCTGATTGCAACTGTTTACGTTTCGCTTTCACGCCGGGTGCGCCTTCTGAAGGGTCTTGTCCGTCCTTCAATTTTCTACGCCAAGCCGCAGCGAAAAAACCATCGGTATGGTGACGATGAGGCATTAACCTTAAATACCGTCCCATCTCCAGAGGAATTCGGGCCTGCCGCAAGAGATCGCCACATTCCACGACCTCAAACTCGGGGTGCGCGGCAGTAAAGGCCTCTGCTCTTGCCTCGTTTTCCTCATACAACACACTACAGGTTGCATAAACCAACAAACCTCCTGGCTTTAAAAGAGGCGCAGCGGCATTCAAAATGGCGTCCTGCTTGGCGATCAGTTCGGCGATCCCGTCTTCAGTTTGACGTTGCTTCAAATCGGGATTGCGTCTGAGCGTGCCCAGTCCACTGCAAGGAGCATCTACTAAGACCCGATCAATTTTCCCAGCCAAGCGTTTAACGCGTTGGTCCCGCTCACTGTCAATCAAGACCGGATTGATATTAGATAACCCTGATCGCTTTAAGCGCGGTTTCAAATTGGTGAGTCTGCGTTCGGAGATATCAAAGGCATACAAGCGGCCTTCGTTTTGCATCATTGCTCCGAGTAATAATGTTTTTCCGCCTGCCCCCGCACAGAAATCAACAATCATTTCTCCGCGTTTAGGGCTGACCAAATAGCCCAGAAGCTGGCTTCCTTCATCCTGGATTTCTATCAGACCATCACGGAAAACTGGCAGGCTTTGTAATGCCGGTTTGCCTTTAATTCTGAGGCCTTGAGGCGCATACGGCATACGCTCAACGGCAATATCTGCGGCCTTCAAATCTTCAATGACTTCATCGAGTTTGGCTTTAAGGGTATTGACTCTTAAATCCAGCGGCGCCGCTTGTTGCAGGACCCGACCCAGCTCAAGGATTTCTTCATCGGCATAATGGGGCCTTAGGCGATCCACCACCCAATCGGGTAATTCAGCCTGAAACCCCAAGCCAACGGGTTTATCGTGTGCGGCTTGCCCTTTTAATGCATGAAGCCATTCTGCTTCTGAACCTCGGCACAACACTTCCAGCTCACGAATACTAAAACCCCGTAGCTGCAAAAGAATCGCCAACGCCATCCGTCGTGGCTCTGCACCTGGAACCATTTCCGCTAAGGCGCGATACCGTCTTAAACCGGCATAAACGGATTCAGAGACCATCGCTCTGTCACGCGGCCCTAGGGCCTTACGGTCTCTGAAGAATTGCTTCAGCATGGAATCTGCGGGGGCATCAAGCCTTCGCATTTGTGAGAGCGCCTGCACCAATACATCAAATTGCGCTTGGGTAATCGCCATGAACGTCCTAGAAAGAATCTTGGCCAGAGGCCGCAATACGAATTTGTTTTGCGTAAAGCGTTAACACCCGACCTCGCGCAAAGAAACGAATTTGAACAGGAAGTAGGTGATACTTCTCGCCCAACCATATGTCAAAGCTGTCTTCATTCAATCCGGTCAGGCGACTGACATGAAGCGCTTCGGTATCTCCCAAGGGTAACTTAAGATGGGTTTTTTCGGTAAGTTCATAGGCGTAGCGATCCAATTTTCTGCCATTGGTGATGGCTCGCGACGTCCCTTCGGTTTCAGGCGGAACAATACTGAATTGAAAGAAAAAACTTAAAAGGTCTTGCGTCCCCTCTGTTAAGGGGAACACGGTGCCCGCGGGTTGAAGCGTGAGGGTTTGATTGGCCCAATTAAATTGCGCCACCGCTTCATCGGTTTCGCTTGCACGTCCAATCACATGGTATTCGTCGGGAATCAGTCCCTGGGGGCTGATTCTCCCCTCACTGGTTTGGACTACGGGGTTGGATTTTAATAAACGCGCAATCCCAATCGTTCGTGCCTCTAGATCAATCCGATAGCGCCCTTCCGCTATTTTCCAGCGCAGCGTTCCTTTCGCAACCTGAATATCCATACTCCCCAATGAAACCTGATAGTCAATTTCCCCTTGAGGTGGCAGGGCGGCAAACCTTAACTCTGCGGGCGTTTTGGGGCGCTCTACAGGTACGGCAGGGGCTTCAGCTTTGCTCGTCTCCTCATTGACAGGAGGAGCGCTCGGGCTGGCACTTGAGGCAATGGGGGGCAAAGCGTTATCCGGAATTCCGGTATCTGCAGGAGGAACGATGACGGGGGCGGACTGAACCCTTGGGGCATCAGGAGTTGAAGATCGTGAGGATTGACGCTGAGCGACCGAGGGCTTGAGCGGTTCCTGAGCTTCGGGAAGCGGGACCATATCAACCTCAAGCACAGGAATCTGAGGAGGGGCAGACGGTACAGGAATGATCCCCAACAAAAAAAGATGCACCAGCACAGCAAGGGCCACACTGATTGCCAACACACGATCACGCCGTTTCAGGTTCAAACCTTTCATCGATCATCCAGGTGTTGTGCGATACAGTTTTGAGTTCGATTCAATGTTCAGTCGCTGGGTTCTGAAGAAAGTGCTCAGAATGCTGTGAATGGATCCAGGTGAATGGGCCATGAGAACTGATTTTTAAGTGGCCTTCAGCCCACGCCCTCACCACACGAGGATACAGTTGATGTTCTTGCTTGAGCACCCGAGCCGCCAGACTGCTTTCATCATCGTCGGGGAGGACGGGAACGGCCGCTTGAGCCAAAATCGGACCGTGATCTAACTCAGCGGTGACAACATGCACGCTGCACCCATGAATCTTGATCCCTGCATCTAAGGCGCGCTGATGGGTATGCAGTCCCGTCAACGCAGGAAGTAAGGAGGGATGAATATTCACCATCCTGCCCGAGTAGTGCTCTGTGAATGCAGATGAAAAAATACGCATAAACCCAGCCAGAATGACTAAGCCTTGATCTCGGGGATCAGTTGAATCAGGGGACGCCTGCAGGTAGTGATCAATGTGTTGCATCAAGGCTTGATCAAATTGGGCACGATCTTCAAAGGCCCGATGGTCAATGACTTCGGTGGGAATCCCCGCTTGACGCGCCAACTCTAGCCCCCCTGCATCGGCCTTATTACTGATTACCGCGGCAAAATGAATAGGAAGTTGGGCTGCGAGAAGCGCAGCCAGATTGCTACCGCGTCCAGAGATTAAAACAACGACGCGGGGCAACATCACAACACAACCGTTGGAGCCTCACCCGAGTTTGAAGCTCGAACATGGCCAATATTCCATACTGCAATGTGATGACTCTCGAGGATCGCTTGCGTCATCTCTGCATGATTTTGATCCACAATCACCACCATCCCAATACCGCAATTAAACACCCGATGCATTTCGGCTTCTTCTACCCCACCCTGCTCTTGTAACCAATTGAAGATGGGCGGGCGGGGCCAGCGTGCACGGTGGATTTCGGCGGTCAGTCCAGCGGGAAGAACCCTTGGAACATTCTCCGTCAATCCTCCACCTGTAATGTGCGCCATTCCTTTCACTTGGGTTCGCGCAATCACATCCAGCAAGGGCTTTACATAAATCTGGGTGGGCTCCATCAATACACCCCCCAAAGTACGTTTTAAGGGGTCCGCGGGAAAAGGCGCACTTAAATCTGCACCTGATTGCTTCACGATCCGTCTAATCAGAGAATAGCCATTGGAATGCGGTCCGCTTGAAGCCAAACCTAATATCTGGTCGCCAGGGGCAATCGTAGCCCCCGTAATAATCCGGTTTTTTTCTACGACCCCAACTGCAAACCCAGCTAAGTCATATTCGCCATCTGGGTACATATCGGGCATTTCAGCGGTTTCGCCGCCAATCAGGGCACAACCTGCCTCCTCACACCCTTGAGCAATGCCTTGCACCACAGTGGCAGCGGTATCGACATCCAATCGACCACAAGCAAAGTAATCTAGGAAGAACAAGGGTTCTGCCCCTTGAACCAAAATGTCATTGACGCTCATGGCCACCAGATCAATGCCTACCGTGGCATGCGCCCCGAGCTCAAAAGCCAATCTCAGCTTCGTTCCGACTCCATCGGTACCTGAAACCAATACAGGCTGTTGATATTGCTGACTAATTTCAACTAAACCACCAAAACCACCGATTCCCTCTAGGACTTCAGGGCGCATGGTGCGGCGGGCAAAGGGCTTAATTCGTTCAACGAGAGCATCACCCGCTTCGATATCGACGCCGGCGTCACGGTAAGAAAGTCCACGGGAAGAAGGGTTGGGGTTTGTCATGAGGTAAGGATCTCAGGAATTCGGCGAAAGGTTACTGTTAGAATCAGCCTTTCAGTTTAACACTCGCAGCATCGGAGCGTTTCATTGCAGCAGCTGGCCCTTCAGATCCAACCCCCTATCCCTCCGACGCTAGACAACTTCGTCTGCGGCCGCAATGCAGAGGCACTGGCTGCATTACGTACCCTTGCGTCCCATCCCCACGCGGAGGGATTGATCTATGTGTGGGGGCCAACAGGGTGCGGAAAAAGTCATCTACTGTTGGGTTTACTGACTGCATTGCGCTCAAACGCGCATGTAAACCTTCAATGGATTGATGCCCTGCACGAAGCCACTCAGGTAAAACCTGAAGCTTCTTCTGTCATCGTGGATAATGTGCACCGAGCCAGCCCTGTGCTTGCGGAATCTATATTTCACGCATGGAACCGCATTAAAGAACAAGGGGGACA
>Ga0114963_10001805_pt1 | contig 14598 bp, 17 predicted proteins | sample C_131016_EF_Meta_FD_87019 | JGI IMG/M metagenome (GOLD analysis project Ga0114963, IMG submission 87019) | Freshwater microbial communities from Lake Croche, Canada to study carbon cycling - C_131016_EF_MetaG | ecosystem: Environmental > Aquatic > Freshwater > Lake | place: Lake Croche, Canada...
ATATCAGCGTTCAAGAGACCCTTGATCAAGCGATCAGTGCCCTTGATCCGGCCCCCAAACCCTTATCCCAAGGCCTAGAAAAATCCCGCAGCTTTGCGGCCGGGCGCACCGATGCCGGAGTTCATGCTGCAGCCCAGGTGGTGCATTTCGATGCCCATGGGCCCATACCAGCGGAACGCTGGGCCGCAGCCCTCAACGGTCGGCTGCCGGCCAGCGTCCGGGTGCGGGCCTCGGTGGCGGCCCCAGAGGGTTGGCATGCCTGCTTTTCCGCCAGCTACCGCCGCTACCGCTACACCATTTACAACGGCCGCCGACCCAACCTCTTCCTCAGCCCCTACAGCTGGCATCGCTACAACTGTCGCCTCAAGGAAAAACCCATGGCCATGGCCCTCGAGGGTCTGGTGGGCCACCACGATTTTTCCGCCTTCCAGCGGGCCGGCAGCAGCCGCCCCCATGGCCGCACCACCGTGCAAGCCGTGGAGCTAGAGCGCGAGGGGGATCTGCTCCGGCTGGAAATCCAGGCCAGCGGTTTCCTATACGGCATGGTGCGGCTGCTGGTGGGCCAACTGGTGGCCATCGGCGAGGACAGGCTCAGCCCAGGGGCCTTTGAGCGCCGCTGGCGGCAGCAACGGCGAGAGGAGGTGAAGGAAGCCGCCCCCCCCCAAGGGCTCTGCCTGCTGCGGGTGGGCTACCCAGAAAGCCTCTTCCCACAGTGGGCGTGGTATGATTGTCAACCGCGGTATCGGCTGGAGATTTCCGATCCGCCGCCCGAGATCTAATCGGGTCAAGACCAACGGACGTTCGTTGAACTACCTTCGGTAATGGCCCTGCGATCTTGGGATCCAGCTCTGGATTCCAGCTCCAGCCCCTGTCCAAGTTCCCATCCCTGTGGTGGGAAACGCCCCGTGTGATTCCGGCCTGCCGGCGCGATGAACAAAACAGTCGTCCCATCTATTGCAACCCTCGAACGCCACTGGTATGTGGTGGACGCGGAAAATCAGTGTCTCGGTCGCCTGGCCAGTGAAGTGGCCCAGGTGCTGAGGGGCAAGAACAAGCCCACCTACACCCCCCACCTTGACGCCGGTGACTTCGTCATCGTGATCAACGCCGACAAGGTGAAGGTCACAGGCAACAAGGCCAACGAAAAGGTCTATCGCCGCCATTCCGGCCGCCCCGGGGGCATGAAGGTGGAAACCTTTGCAGCCCTCCAGGCCCGGATCCCCGAACGGATCATCGAAAAGGCGATCAAAGGGATGCTGCCCCACAACTCCCTTGGCCGTCAACTGTTCCGCAAGCTGCACGTGTACAAGGGTGGTGAACACCCCCATGGCGCCCAGCAGCCCCAGCCCTTCCAGCTCAACCCCGCCGCCACTGTCAAATGACCATCAGCAGCAGCAAGCGCGTTGTCTATTGGGGTACCGGCCGTCGTAAAACGGCAGTGGCCCGCGTGCGGGTAGTGCCCGGCAGCGGTGCGATCACAATCAATGGTCGCCCTGGTGATAACTATCTCAACTACAACCCCATCTATCTAAGTGCCGTCAAGGCGCCCTTGGAAACCTTGGGGTTGGGCAAGGAATACGACCTCCTGGTCAATGTGCGCGGCGGTGGCCTCACCGGCCAGGCCGATGCCATCAAGCAAGGGGCTGCTCGGGCCCTCTGCGACCTCTCCCCAGACAACCGCAAACCGCTCAAAAGCGAAGGTCACCTCAGCCGTGACCCCCGCGCCAAGGAGCGTCGTAAGTACGGCCTGAAGAAGGCCCGCAAAGCTCCCCAGTTCTCCAAGCGCTGATCCACCCCATGGCCAAGCCCGAAATCCATCCCACCTGGTATCCCGACGCCAAGGTGATCTGCAACGGAGAAGTGGTAATGACCACCGGCTCCACCCAGCCCGAGCTGCATGTCGACGTGTGGAGCGGCAACCACCCCTTCTACACCGGTACCCAGAAGATTCTCGACACCGAGGGTCGTGTCGATCGCTTTATGCGCAAGTACGGCATGGCCGGTGCCAGCACCGATGCGGCCACCGCCACCACCGCAAAGGGCTGATCACCTTTGATTGCATAGTTCCAGGCCGGATGCTCCCCTGGGGGCATCCGGCTTTGTGCTGTGGACCCATTACCTTGGCCTCCCCTCTAATCCGTGGATAGCTCCTTCGTTACCGAAAGGCTTGAGGCCACCTGCCGCACCTTTGAGGCCCTCGAACGTCAACTGGCGGACCCCACCGTGGCGGCCGATCCGGATCAACTGCTGACCCTGGCCAAGGAACGCTCCCGGCTCGAACCCCTGGTGCTGGATTACCGCCAGCTGCAAAGCCTCAACAGCCAAACAGTGCAGGCCCGTGACCTGCTCAGGGAACACCGCAATGACAAAGAGCTGGAGGAACTAGCCCAGGAGGAACTGGCCAGCCTTGAAAGCCAAAGGCTGGTGCTGGAAGAACGGCTGCGCCTGGCCCTGCTGCCCCGCGACCCCCGCGATGAACGCAGTGTGATGCTGGAAATCCGCGCCGGGGCCGGCGGCGACGAGGCCTCGCTCTGGGCCGGCGACCTGGCCCGGATGTATGAGCGCTATGCCCAAACCGTGGGCTGGCAGGTGCAGCCCGTGAGTGCCTCGGAGGCGGAATTGGGGGGCTTCAAGGAACTGATCCTGGCGATCCGCGGCGACAGTGTTTTCAGCCAGCTCAAATACGAGGCGGGGGTGCACCGGGTGCAACGGGTGCCCGCCACCGAATCCCAGGGGCGGGTTCATACCTCCACCGCCACGGTGGCGGTGATGCCAGAAGCCGACCCAGTGGATGTGCAGATTGATCCCAAAGACCTAGACATCAGCACGGCCCGCTCCGGCGGCGCCGGCGGCCAGAACGTGAACAAGGTGGAAACCGCCGTGGATTTGATGCACAAACCCACCGGCATCCGCGTGTTCTGCACCCAAGAGCGCTCCCAGATGCAAAACCGGGAACGGGCCATGGAAATCCTGAGGGCAAAGTTGCTGGCCAGGCAGCAGGCAGAGGCCGATGCCGCCGAAAGTTCCGCCCGCAGGGCCCAGGTGGGCAGTGGCGATCGCAGCGAAAAAATCCGCACTTACAACTACAAAGACAACCGCACCACCGACCATCGCCTGGGTCGCAACTTCCCCCTGGAAACCGTGCTCGAGGGCCAACTCAAGGAATTAATCGAGGCCTGCGTCCATGCAGACCAGCAACAGCAACTGGAAGAACTCGCCCAAACGAACTAGCTCAGGCCCCAATCACATATTTGCGCCATTCCGCATAGCGGCCGTTGCGAATCTGGCGGGTGGCCTCGAAATAAAGCGTGCTGGCTGGGCGCCGCGGCACCGAAGCCATCGGCATGTCCGCCTCCTTCGGGGTGCGGTTGCCCTTGCGCACATTGCAACGGATACAGGCGGTGATCACGTTTTCCCAGGTGTCCTGGCCCCCACGGCTGCGGGGGATCACATGGTCAATGGAGAGTTGCTCCCCCTTGTAAGCGCAGTACTGGCAGGTTTGACGGTCCCGCTGGAACACATTGCGGCGGGTAAGCGGCAATTCCTTGAAGGGCACCCGCACAAACTGGCGCAGGCGAATCACCGTGGGCAGAAAGAATTCAGCTCGCAACTCATGGTCTTCGTGCTCAAGGCCCTCGGCCTTACCCTTGAGCACCATCACCGCAGCCCGACGCCAACTGGTGATATTCAGCGGCTCGTAGGACGCATTCAGAACAAGAACGTGACCCATGCCAGCCCAGCTGGATGACGCCATGCTAACGAAATCCCTGGCCCCGTGAATGTCGTACCTGATGCATGGGCGCGCCCCTGGGGAGGAACTGCTGGTGGGGCCCCAACAACGGGCCTGGGTGGAGATCAACCGAGGGGCGATCAGCCACAACGCCGCCTGCCTCAAGCGGTCCCTGGGGCCGGGCTGTGGCCTGATGGCCGTAGTCAAGGCCGATGGCTATGGCCATGGGGCGGTAACCGTGGCAGAAGCTGCCCTAGCCGGCGGCGCCTGCAGCTTTGGGGTGGCCACCCTGGCGGAAGCCATCGAACTGCGCCAGGCCGGTATCACCGCCCCAATCCTGGTGCTAGGCAACCTGCAACAGCCAGAAGAATTCCGCTGTTGTCTTCACTGGCGGTTGATGCCCACCCTCAGCGGCCTCGACCAGGGATTGATCTGTAGCCAGGTGGGCGCCGCCGGCGGTAGGCCCCTGGAGGCCCACCTCAAACTCGACACTGGCATGGCCCGCCTCGGGGTGGCCTGGGAGCAAGGACCACAGCTACTGGAATCACTCTCTGCCCTGGAGGGCCTAAAGGTGCAAGGGGTTTATTCCCATCTGGCCGATGCCGACCAGGCGGAGGGGGCGCTAACCCGCCAGCAGCAGCAGCGCTTCGAAGGGGTGCTGCAGCGGCTCCAAGACCTGGACCTACAGGCCGGCCTCCGCCACCTGGCCAATTCAGCTGGCACCCTCAGTAATCGCTCGCTCCACTACGACCTAGTGCGGGTTGGCTTAGCCCTGTATGGCCACGCCCCTGCCCCGCACCTGGCCCAGAGCCTGCCGCTGCAGCCCGCCATGGCAGTGAGGGCAAGGGTCACGCTGCTGCGGGATGTGCCCGCCGGAGTTGGGGTTAGCTATGGCCACCGCCACGTAACCAACCAACCAAGCCGCCTGGCGGTGCTGGGGATTGGCTACGCCGATGGGGTGTCCCGCCTGCTGTCGGGCCGCCTGCAGGTGCTGGCCCTAGGCCAGCGGTTGCCCCAGGTGGGCAGCATCACCATGGATCAACTGGTGGTGGATGCCACAGCCCTGCCCGAGCTGGAGGTGGGCAGTGTGGTGACCCTGCTGGGAGAAAGCGAAGGGGACCAGATCGGCCCCGAAACCTGGGGAGAAATTTGCGGCACCATCCCCTGGGAAGTGCTCTGCGGCTTCAAGCACCGGCTGCCCAGGCTGCCCAGCAGGGGGGGGCACTGATAAGCTTTCCAAGCCGCTGGAGAGGTGGCTGAGCGGTTGAAAGCGGCTCCCTGCTAAGGAGTTACAGGAGGCAACTTCTGTCGAGGGTTCGAATCCCTCCCTCTCCGTTCTAAGAAGGTGCTGGGGAGTCTCACGACTTCCCAAAAGCGCCCGAAACCCCCTTGTTGACTGACTAAAGGGTCAGCACCAGCACTGGTTTCACTAGGCCGGGGGAGCCAAGGAGTCCTGGGAGACGCCCTCTTAAGACATTCCTAACGTTCCGGACCCACCAGCAGATCTCGCTGTGACCAATGAGTTACCGCTGGCATTGGGCATCCCCACCGCCTACCTGCTGATCAGCACTGCCCTGCTGCTGAGTCGCCATAGGACCCTGCCCCCTTTCCTGTTGCGTCTCAGCCCCGCAGAGCAGTCGGGTGGAACACGATGGTGGGACTCTCTATGGGTTTTGGAGCACTGCGGTGGGCATTGAACAAGTGATGGAGAACCCCCTCTGGCTGCTGCTGCCCTGGGCGGTTTTTGCGGTTGCTGCTGGGATCAAGTTCTGGCGCCTGAACTCCCTGTTCCGAAAGCACCTGCTGGGCATCCCCTCCAGAACCGAACGCTTGAGGCAGATGCTGGAACGAATCTGGGAAAGGGATCATCAACTGCGCTGAGATCACTCCCTGTACAAGCGGGAACCTAGAACCAACGACTACTTCCTAATCGCCTTCCAGATCCACCAGGCAACCAACGCCAGCAGCACCCAGGGCACCAGTGCCCTAAATACCAGCAAAACGAACAGAACCACCAGGGCAGAAATAGCAGTGCGCTTGGTCAGTGCCTTTGCCCCATCGCCCATGTAGCGCCAGCGGGGAATCAGAGGCATCGAATCAAGGGGAATGGGGTGTTCAAAGTAAACCCCTCAAGAGGCCTGGGGCTGGCACTGCATCCTCAAGGTTCTCCCTGGACAGGGATAGGACTATCAGACAGGCAACCGCCAGAAGCGCAGATGGTCCAATGAAATCCACCTGTTAGCTACCACAAGATTATGCAGAATCTGCAAAAAGATGAATTCATGCGAGGATTCCGAACAACAAATCGACCCCCAGCAATGGGTATATGCAAAACTGCATATACTGGTAAAATTTACAGCATATCCGCAGCGCAACAGACCAAATGTTCTCAGCGCCCCCGCCCCCCCCGTGAATACTGGCAAAGACGTTCGGGCCACAGGCAAAAATGATGTTTCGCAGTTTCAAACCCTAATGTTGCCTCTGCTCAAGGCCATGGGGGATGGGCATGAGATGACAACCATCCAGATGCGCGATGCCGTAGCAGCTGACCTAGGCATGGGCGCTATGGCATTAAGTCAGCCCCTGCCAGATGGAACGCAAAATGACCTTGATAATCGGCTGGGATGGGCCATAAGCTTTTTAGTTACAGCGGGTCTTCTGGAGCGCCCACGCCGGGCAACATATGTAATTAGCGAAACTGGCAAGCAACTGCTTCTCAGTGCTCCCAAAGGGATCGATGCAGATTTCCTGAGGCCATACGGCGAATTCAGTAAATTCTACGATTCGCCAAGGGGCAAATACTTATCATTTCCCCCTAACGAGGGCAATGGCGGGGAACTGACCCCAGAAGAGCAGATTGAGATTGACTTCAGCCAGATTCAGCGCCAACTCAGCAATGAGGTCATAGAGAAGATTAAAAGCTTAAGACCGGAAGACTTTAAGAAGTTTATGATTTACCTTCTTGAGTCAATGATTAGCTCACGCCAGAAAGCCTGATGCCTAACTGTTTGCAGAATAACAAACAATAAAGTCGATTTCAACCAGCCACCCCCTGGTTAATCCAAGAACAACGATATTTACCCTGGTATTTCACTTCATTTGATGTCGCTCTGTGGGGAAAGAACACCAAAATCGGAAGAGGCACATATCCTGCAAACAGGGCCATGGTTACTAATGAACAAGCTACTACTGATTGGGGTGCTGCTGCTGCCGGTTAGCGCTGCCCAAGCAAAACCCCCAGAGATTCAGTGCCCAGGCAGCAACACCGTTGAGATGCGCTACTGCGCCGGCCAACTATGGGAGCAGTCCACCAAGCAGCTGCGCCAAAAGCTCGGCAAAGATCAGTTTAAGCAGTGGCAAGACGCCACCAGAGAAGCGTGCGCCAAGGCATATGCGCCCTACAAGGAAGGGACCATCTACCCCCAGTTGGTGGTTGGTTGCGATGACCACCTCAACAGAGCACTGCTCAAGGAATTTCAACCGTTGGGGAATTAGCAACGGCCCCTGCCAAGCGTTGGCAGAGTTCAGGTAAGAGGTCTTCATCTTTTGCCAGGGTTTCGCCTTCGCTAAAGGCCACCAACAAAAAGGGGCGCGACCCAGGTACTTCCACATAGGCGGCGTCATGGCGGGCCTGGCTCATCCAGCCGGCCTTGCTCCAGAGCCGGCTGCCCTCGGGCAAGCTGCCGCCCAAGAAACCATCCACCTGGTTCTCCGGGTCCGCGGCCCGGCCAAGGGGATCAAGGCAGCGGCTGAGCGGCGCCCGCAGCCGGGCACTGGCCGGGGGAGACACCCAGGCCCCGGCGATCAGCCCATGCAGCAGCCGGGCAGTGGCATCGGTGCTGAGCCGATTGCGATTGCTGCGATCGGCCCCATAAAACTGGTGTTCACGGCCATAGGGGCCCTCCGCCCAAGTTTTTTGGCAGGCATTGCAGCCCTGCCACTCGGGCCAGCCCAAGCCTTCAAACCAGTCATTTACCAACTGCCGCTGGCGCGTCCAGGCCTGGAAAGGCCCCTCCGGCAATTCAGGGCCACTGGTGCTGCCGGTGAGCAGATCCAGCACCAGGGAGGTGGCGTCATTGCTGGAATCGGCAAGCATGTCCCCCAGGGCCCGACGCAACTCAGCGCCCTCCAGCAGCAGATCCCGGGCCAGCCAGGCCTCCAGGGCCGCCCCATAAAAAAGCTTCACCACGCTGGCCGGATAGCGGGGCCGATCCCCCCCATGGCTGGCCCCGGCCAGGGGCAAACGCCAAAAATCCCCTTGGTCGAGGCCAGCCGCCTGGTCCAGGGGGGAACTGGCGTAGGCCAACCAGGTAACGCTGAGCTGCTCGTCCAGGCCGGGGCGCCCCTGGGCCAAATCCTGGAGATTCGCCTGCAGGAGGTTTCCCAGGGCGGGATCCTGGCTGTAGAACGCCATAGGCCGATCCCGAATTGGTGGATACAGAAGTGGGGAGACTAAACAAATCCTCTGGGCTGATTCCAGCGGCACCGGAATTGCTGAGCCCCCACAGCCACTGGCAACTAACGGGCCCATTAGATCTATTCAGTGCGGCCCGGGGCCCAGGCCTCGCCACCCAGGCGGCCCCCGGCCGGCGCCTGCGCCTGCTGGCCGAACCCGCCGAGGCCGGCCGCCTCCAGGGGCAACTGCTGGAGGATGGTTACCGGGGTTGGATCGATCCCGATCAACTGCTGGGTCGGGCCTGGAGCTGCAACCCCCAGGGCCCCAGACCGCTGCAGGAGCAGGAAATTGCCGCAAGGCTGGGGGCAGTGATCAGCTTTGCCTTGGCGGCGGCGGCCGAGGCCAACACCTACCTCTGGGGGGGCAGCCTTGGGCCTGATTACGACTGTTCTGGCCTGGTGCAAACCGCCTTTGCCTCCTCAGGCATCTGGATCCCCAGGGATGCCTACCAGCAGGAACGGTTCTGCCAGCCCGTGGCGGTGGGGCCCAGTTGTTTCAGCCTGCTGCGCCCTGGCGATCTGATCTTCTTTGGCAGTCCCCAACGCTGCAGCCATGTGGGGCTGCACCTGGGCCAGGGCCGTTATCTACATAGTTCCGGCCGCAGCCATGGGCGCAACGGCATCGGCATCGATGGCCTCAGCCCCCGCGATCAGCACCCGGTGGCCTGCCATTACCGCAGCGAGCTCCGCGGCGCTGGCAGAGTGCTGCGCTGCCACGATGGCAGCCACCTCCCCTGAGCACTCCTCGGCCGTGACCCTTTCCGTGGTGATTCCCCTCTTCAATGAAGAGGAGAGCCTGCCCATGCTGGTGGCCCAGTTGCTAGGCAGCCTGCGCCCCCTGGGGGAAGCCTTTGAACTGGTGCTGGTGGACGACGGCTCCAGCGATGGCACCGCCCGGGTGCTGCAACAGCTCAGTGAAACCACCCCGGAACTGGTGGCGGTGCTGCTCCGCCGCAACTACGGCCAAACCGCCGCCATGGCCGCCGGTTTTGATGCCAGCAGCGGCGAAGAGGTGGTCACCCTCGACGGCGACCTGCAAAACGACCCCGCCGATATCCCGCTAATGCTCAACAAGCTGCGGGAGGGCTACGACCTGGTCAGTGGCTGGCGCTACCAACGGCAGGACGCTGCCCTCAGCCGCCTGCTGCCCTCGAAGCTGGCCAACAAATTGATTGCCGCCGTCACCGAAGTGCGGCTCCACGATTACGGCTGCTCACTAAAGGCCTACCGCCGCGAGGTGGTCACCGACCTGAATCTTTACGGGGAATTACACCGCTTCCTGCCGGCCTTGGCCTCGATCGAAGGGGCGCGGATCACTGAGGTGAAGGTGAACCATCAACCGCGAAGGTTTGGCAAGAGCAAATACGGCATCGACCGCACCTTCCGGGTGCTCATGGACCTACTCACCGTGTGGTTTATGAAGCGTTTCCTAACGCGCCCCATGCATGTGTTCGGCTTCTGGGGCCTGCTGGCCATGGCCGCCGGCGCCAGCATGGGCGGGCTGCTTTTGGTGGAGAAGCTGCTGGGCCATGACATCGGCAACCGCCCCCTACTCACCCTTTGCGTGCTGCTGCTGCTAACGGGGGTGCAGCTGTTTTGCTTCGGCCTACTGGGCGAGCTAATGATGCGCACTTACCACGAAAGCCAAGGGCGACCGATCTACCGCATTCGGGCCACATTGCGGGGCAAGGCAGCCTTGCCGGCCTGAGCGGCCCCAGGCCAGCCCCCTTGGGGTTCCCCGCGGAAGCGTTCCAAGCCCAGCGCCGCCTGGGCCACCACGGCGCCATGGGCATCGCGCAGGCCCCGGCGCAGCAGGGGCAAGCAGCGGCGATCGCCCCAGCGCCCGCAACGCTCCATCGCCTCCAGCCGATCCGCCAGGGAGCCCTGGCTCAGCAGCGTTAGCTGCCGCAGCCATTGGCGCTCCTCCAGGGCTGTGCGGGGCAGGGCCAAGGGAGTTGGCGGCAGCGCTGGGCTCCCCTGGCGCCGCTGCCGTTGGGCCCTGTTCAGGGCCGCAATGGCGGCACCGTCGTTGGCGCAGCTGCGGCGCGGGCCCTGGGGGCGCCGCCCCCGCCGCCAGAGGAACGCGGTGACCAGGGCGAACAGCGACACAAGCATTAGTAAAAAAAGCAGCATGGGAGGCCCAGGGGTGCCCAGGGGATTGAACTTTTATGTCGCCCCTGGGGCCGCAGCGGCTGGGAGCGAGCCAAATCCTTACAGTCCCATGGCTGGAGCTTGAGCTCCATCTGTCCTGACAGGTGTTTTCAACCAATGACGGGAGAATTTGCCGCAGCCTGGTTGCCGTCCGTGTTGGTTCCCCTAGTGGGGATCGGCCTGCCCGCCGTTGCCATGGCCCTGCTATTCAATGTGATCGAGGCTCGCGACTGAAATGACTGTCACTCCCGTCTCCGACCCCAACGTCGGTAACTTGGCCACCCCGGTGAACAGCAGCTGGTTCACCAAGGCGTATCTCAACGCCTTACCGGCCTATCGCCCCTCCCTATCCCCCAATCGCCGGGGTTTGGAGGTGGGCATGGCCCACGGTTTCTTCCTATATGGACCGTTCGCCCTCACCGGCCCCCTGCGGAACACCGACTACGCAGCCACCGCTGGTTTGCTGGCCACCGTCGGCCTGATTTCGATCCTCACCGTCTGTCTGTCGATCTACGGCACCGCCGGCCGCGGTCCCAATGTGCAACCGGCCGATGTGACCATCGACCATCCCCCCGCTGACCTTTTCACCAAGGCTGGCTGGGCGGAATTCGCCAGTGGCTTCTGGCTGGGCGGTTGCGGTGGCGCTGCCTTCGCTTGGTTCCTGGCCGGCACCGCCCTGGTACTGCCCCTGGTAAACATCGCCGGTGGTGTTTGGAGCGTGGGCTGAATTCAGCTCCAAATCCAAGCCAATCCGAATCAACCCCTAAGCCTCCGCCCCTGGCGGGGGCTTTTTTATGGCAACGTTGCGCCCTACGGCCAGCAACTTGTCCATGTCGGTCTCTGATCCGTTTTTAAAACGGCCGCTGCTCACCCTGGTGATCAGTGTATTGATTGTGCTGGCTGGGCTAGTGAGCCTCAGGGGCCTACAGGTGGAAAACCTTCCCCCCATTGCCCCGAGCAAGGTAACGGTGCGGGCCACCTACCCCGGCGCCGGGGCCGAAGTGGTGGAGCAAGGGGTCACCACCCTGCTGGAAAGACAGCTCAACAGCCTGGAGCGCCTGGACAGCCTGCGGTCCTCCAGCAGTGCCAATGGGGCCAGTGTTGAACTCACCTTCAGCGAAGGCAGCGGCGAACTAAATCAAATCAACGTGCAAAACGAGGCCAGCCTCGTTACCCGGCAACTGCCCCAGCCCGTGATTCGCCAGGGGTTACAGGTGCGACGCACCAGCACAGACCTGCTGATGGTGCTCAGCTTCAGTGAAGACGGCCATAACTACAGCCAGCAATTCATCAGCAGCTGGGTAGACCGCCACCTACGCGATGCCCTGTTGCGTTTGCCCGGCATCGGAGAAGTAACCCTCACCGGTTCCAGCAACCTCGCCTACCGGCTCTGGCTTGATCCCAACAAGTTGGATCGTTTCAAGCTCACAATCAACGACGTAAGCGCCGCCCTGCAAAGGGAAAACGTGCTCGCTGCCCTGGGCCAGGTGGGCGATGCCCCTAGCCCCACCAGCCAGCAGTACAGCCTGCCCCTGCGCATGGAAGGGCGGCTCCGCAGCAAAAAAGAACTGGAGCAACTAATCGTTGCCCCCCTAGGGGGGGGCAACAGCGTGCAACTGGGCGACCTCGGGCGGGTGAGCCTCGGCGAAGAGAGCTACAGCACCACCGCCAACAATCTCAAAGGCCAGCCGGCCGTGGCCCTGTCCATCTACCAGCGGGATGGCAGCAATGCCCTCGAACTGAGCCGTCAGGTGGAAAAGCTGCTGGAGCACACCCGCCCCGACTTTCCCCCAGGGCTAACCGTGCAGACCATCGTTGATGTGGCAGACAACGTCAGAGAAAGCATCCACCAGGCCCTGGATGCCCTTAGGGATGCCGTACTGCTGGTGTTTGCCGTGCTGCTGCTCGGCCTCGGCAACTGGCGCCTGGCGCTGATTAGCGCCAGTGCCGTGCCGGTGTCGCTGCTGGGCAGCTTCACCCTGCTGCGCGCCTTTGATGGCTCGATCAACACCCTCACCCTGTTTGGCCTGGTGCTAGCCACCGGGCTGGTGGTTGATGACGCCATCGTTGTGAGCGAAGACATCGGCCGCCGCATTGAGCTGGGGGAAACCCCCGGCAACGCCGCCCGCCATGCCATGGAGGAACTGGGGGGAGCCGTTATCGCCACCTCCTTGGTGTTGGTGGTGGTGTTCCTGCCGGTGTTGCTGATGCCTGGCTCGGTGGGCCGGCTTTACCAACCCATCGCCGTGGTGATCGGCAGTTCGATCCTGCTGTCGATGGTTAATGCCCTCAGTTTCACCCCAGTGGCCGCCACGGTGCTGCTGGGTCGCAAGCCCGGCAGCGAACCGCGACAGCTGGCAAAACTGCAGCGCTTTCTTAAGCGCACCGAGGGTTGGTTAATCGCCCTCCAGCACCCCTACCAACGGGCCCTCGAGGGGGTGCTGGGCCAAAGGCGCCTCGTGGTGATCGGCCTTTTAGTGGGATTGCTGGTGACTGGTTTTGGCCTGCGCAGCCTGCCCACCGGCTTCATTCCCCAGGAGGACGATGGCCAGATCCGCGGCGTGTTGGTGTTGCCAGAAGGGGCCTCCCTGGTGCGTACCCAGCAGGCCATGGAAAGGATCCGCAAGGTGGTGGCTAAGGAGCCTTTGATTCGCACTGGCAACTTCTACCCGGGCCGTTCCTTTGGAGACAGTGCCCCCAACAAGGGGGTGTTTTTCCTGCGGCTGCAACCCCTGGAGAAACGCGGCAACGGCCGCAGCAACAGCACCAGCGCCGTGATGGACAAGCTCAATCCCCAACTGCGCAAGGCCCTGCGGGGCGCCGGCAAGGTAAACCTCAGCCAGCCGCCACCGGTGCGGGGGTTTGGCTCCGAAGGGGGCCTGGAGTTGGAACTATTGGATATAAGTGCCGGTGGCCTCAGCCTCGGCCAATTTGCCGAGCAAGCCCAAGACTTCATCCAACAGGCCGAGGCCACCGGCCAATTTGAACGGGTAAGCACCCGGTTCAATGCCGATGCTCCCGCCCTGCAATTAATCCCAGACCGGCAACGGATGGCCGCCGTGGGGGTGAACCTTGACCAGGTGGTGAGTGTTTTGGGGGACAGTTTCGGCAGCAGTTATGTGAACGACACCTTTGAAGACGAACGGGTGCGCCGGATCGTGGTGCAGCTGGAGGGCCAGGCCCGCAGCCGTCCGGAGGATGTGCTGCGCCTAAATGTGCGCAATAACAAGGGTGACTTAATCCCGCTGGCCAACCTGCTGCGCTTGGAACGGGGCTACGGACCCACCAGCATCAACCACAGCGAACAAAACCGGGCGATTGCGATCCAGGCCCTGCCGAAGGCGGGGGTCAGCAGTGGCCAGGCGATCGCCACCCTGGAGGGGGTGCAAGCCACCCGCAATAGTCCGGTAACAGAGCTGAACTTTTCTGGCCTAACCCGGGAGGAACGCAAGGCCGCCGGCAGCACCTGGCTGCTGTTTGGCCTGGGCCTGGCGGTGGTTTATCTGCTGCTGGCGGCCCTCTATGAAAGCGCTTTGGATCCGCTGGTAATCCTGGTGACCGTCCCCCTAGGGATGCTGGGGGTAGTGATCGGGCTTGCGAGCCGGGGCCTTTTCCTCGACGTGTATGGCCAGGTGGGGGTGCTGGTGCTGGTGAGCCTGGCCGCCAAGAACGGCATCTTGATCGTTGAATTTGCCAACCAACGGGTCAAGGAGGGCCAACCCGTGAGCACCGCGATCCGGGAGGCAGCCAACCTGCGGCTTAGGCCGATTCTGCTCACCGCCGTGGCCTCCCTGGCCGGATTCCTGCCGCTGGTATTAGCCCAGGGGGCCGGCGCCGCCAGCCGCATCAGCATTGGCACCGTGGTATTTAGCGGCCTACTAGTTTCCACGGCCCTAAGCCTATTTGTGCTGCCGGTGATCTATGAACTGGTGAAAGGCTGGGAAACCGGCGACCACAGAAAAGCCCACTGATCAACAAAGCCCACTGGCTATTTTCTGATCGCCCCGGCGACACATAGCCGACGTTCCTAACATCAACACACAAATCAAACCAGAAGCCAAATTAAAATTAAATCCATCAAGCAATACCAATCACGACAGAGCGATCCAGCCAAGCCAGGCCAGCCATGACAATCAAATTAGACGAATCAAGCCGGAGCAATAAATTAAAGGCTCTAAACTTAAAGATCGCAGCCAGCAGGAGACAAGGACAAATGAAAATATAAAATATAAAATATAAAATATAAAATATAAAATAGAGAA